>QWCH01000947.1_pt1 | contig 55720 bp, 45 predicted proteins | sample 1972671 | NCBI WGS metagenome assembly QWCH01 (sample SAMN09866713, study PRJNA288562) | Human gut metagenome isolate term3_stool, whole genome shotgun sequencing... | isolation source: gut | host: Homo sapiens | place: USA: California
ACCAGCCTCAATTGTATATTTGCATCTGGCCAACTGAAAGAGGGTGAGATGTATGATGTTGATTTCGACCATCAGTTCATAGAGACAGAGAAGTATGATACAAAGCCTACATACTAGAAGTTCCTTGGTTATCGCCCTGGCGTGGCGGTTATTGGCGATTTGATAGTCGGTATAATCCGTAACTTTTACAAGGTCATTATTCAAAGACTTGACGTAAAGAAGTTCGGACTCAATGCAACAAGTCGTATAAAAGCGCTTGTCTTCAGGTTTATCTCTGTACTAGCCAAGTGGATCAGGACATCAAGGCAGTATGTGCTGAATATCTATACCTGTAATAATGCTTATGCAGATGTTTTCCAGACTGATTTTGGATAATGCTTACAACTTATGGGAATGATATTGTGTATTGCCTCAAGTCACATTGTGGGGTAAGGGGACATTGTAGGCAGAAGTGGGTGCTTCAAGTTCAAATTATCTGCAAATTCGGTAATGAGAGGACGTTTAAACGCAATAAGGACGTTCAAGGGCTTAGTTGCGGATTTGAGGTATATTAGTTAACGCATTCGCCGCTCGTGTATAGAATGCTATACTGTCTAGCTGTACAGTATTAAGAGCTTCTATTTCATCCATTTGTTCAAAAATGATCATTGGCGAACTAGAAACTTCTTGCTTAAATAAAGAGATTTTTTCTTGGCAGAGTTCTTTTAGATAAACAATGACATGGTTTTCCATTTGATTTATACCTACTGCAGTCCAGCCTAATTTATCTCTTAGAGATTTTTTATTGAAATAGATTTCTCCTAAATCGTCATTAAGTTTATTTAACTCGTTCAGTGAGAAACTACATTTTTTATAGAGTATAAAAGATGATGTTCCGATTCTTTTTTGAACATCTTTTATGCCTTGTTTATCATTGTTTTTTATTAAAACAACTAATTTGCTACCATTGAAATAGGAACCCCCAAAATAATTTGGAGTTACTATTCCATCGGAAGACTTGTTTAAGGCTCTCGTTTGTCTATTGGAATAAGATGCGTACAATCGTGTACTCAAATCTGTAACAATATCTTCTGTATTAGAAGACATGTTCGAAACTTCTGTTGTTGGGAGCAAATTTTTTGTGGAATTCTCGTCTGATGAACAACTGAAAAAACAACAAAAAAAGATAAGTATACAATTTAAAACAATGTTTCTTCTCATAATTAGGGGTTTATGTTAATTGATATAATTTTTAATTTAATTTACGAGCCAAATATAAAAGAATCTTGTCAAAATAACAAATATTTAGTTGTTTTCTATAATTATATTTTTGCTTTGTAGTTAAGTTCCTTCTTCTTACAGCACTTATCCGTAACTTTTACAAGGGCATTATTCAAAGACTTGACGTAAAGAAATTCGGACTCAATGCAACAAGTCGCATAAAAGCGTTTGTCTTCAGGTTTATCTCTGTACCAGCCAAGTGGATGGACGTGTAAACGCAATAAGGACGTTCAAGGGCTTAGTTGCAGATTTGAGGTATATAACATCTTGACATATGCATCTTGAGCTTTTTTGTTTCCAGGCAAGAAGATCTCTTTTCCATCTGTATCTATCAACTTTACAGGATTCCCTACACAATACACATAGTTTCCAATATTTAGATATTTCTCTGCTAACGGATCCACACACATCCATCTTCCCAGCACAGCGCCATAGTGGGGTATCGGGTCAACTCAGAGCAAGCCACCTATTATAAAATGGGCTACAAAAGAGCTTCATTCTTTTTATTCAGGCGAAATCACCGCGCTTCATCCCTGCATGAAGCGTTGCTTTGTTGAGTTTCGTCTGTGAAACAAGGTTGGCAACTTTCGTGATACCGAGGATATTATCCACGGCATCATAGCAATACCTGTTATTACATTGCTAACTTACAATTTGCAGTATCAGTTAGAATATCATTTACTTTCCTTACTTCTTAGGAACTTCATAATTAGCACTTTGCATTTGCAAGTGTCTCCTTATTCTGCTGCCATACACCAGGCACGCCAATCTTACTGCTATCCATGCAATATACAATAGCTTCTTTACTTTTCCTTGCTGTTTACCGTATTCCTAATGATGATAATGGCCAATACGATGACGAAGAAATTAAAGAGCATGGCCGCCATGGCACCCATGCGCATATCCAGGTTGTCGCTGCGCCCCAGAAAGATAGAATCCAATGCCGTGAATGGCCGTCCGTTGATGACGATGCCACTGTATATGGCGGTCGAAATAGCGATGCCAAAGCCACTTCCCAGCGACGAGGCCATTTTGTATATGCCCGACCCCGAGGCCGATTGGTCTTCGGGCAGGTTAGACAGGGCTGCGTCGGTCGACGGTGTGGCATAGAAAGCAAGCCCCAATCCAAACAGCGCATAGGCTATGGCCATCAGCACCATATAAGTGCCTGTATATACGCTGGTGGGTGTCATCAAGGCAATCGACACCAGCAGTATCATGCACCCCCATTCCATGGGCTTGCGTGCGCCATAGCGCCGCAACAGCTTCTCACCCACGCGGATGAACAGCAATATCACTATGCCATAGCCTACCGTGAGCAGTCCGGTAGTCGATGCGTCGACATTTCCACCGCGTTGCATGAGCATCAGGGTCACAATGAGTACCCCAGAGGTTCCATTCAAGATGAAGTTGGAAATGGTGGCTCCCGTAAAGGTCTTGTTCTTGAACAGGCTCATGTTGATGAAAGGCTCGCCCTTCACGCCACGCTCGAACCAAATGAAGGCGGTGAGGAACACCACCGACACGGCCAACATGCCGAGTGTTTTTCCGCTGGCCCATCCCCATGAGGACCCATTGCTGACAAACAGTTGCAGACTTACAATAAACACCAAGAACAGCACCATGCCCATCAAGTCCATGCGTTTGCCGGCGGCACCCTCGGCCTTGCTCTCGGGAATGTCCTTGACCAGCATCAGCCCAACGATAGAAGCCACGGCAGCCGCAACGAATATCCAGCGCCATCCCACGGAGTCGGCCATGGCTCCACCCACCACGGCGGCAAAGCTCATGCCGCCCCAGGTGCCCATGCTCCACAGGCTCACGGCACGCTGCCGGCCTTTCTCATCCCAATAGTCGCGCAGCAAAGCAAGGGTTGCCGGCATGATGCAGGCAGCCGACAGGCCTTGTAATATTCGTCCTGCTAACAACATAGGCACCGACAGCGCACTGCCAGCTGGCACCAAGGCAATGAGCAAGGCGCCGGCAATGGCAAAGCAGAAGCCCCAGCGCGTGATGCGCACCCGCCCCAGACGGTCGGCCAAGCCGCCAAACACCACGATGGTCATGCCCGAGAACAGCGAGGTGATAGATACCGCCAGGCTCAGCATAGCCGAGTTTAGCTGTAACTCCTCGTTCATCACCACGTTCACGTTGAGCAGTGTCATGCCAAAAAGCCAGAAAGAAAGAAGTCCCAGGATAAAGCCCGCCAATACGCGGTCGTTGCCGCGGTAGGCTGCGTGGCCGTCGGCGTGTAATGGTTGTTGTTGCATTGTGAAGAGGTTGGTTAATAAAGAATACCCGTAGGCGGAATTAATTCTGCCAATGGGCTAACAACTCGGTTTTTCTAATAGATGTAGGGACAATCGGGCTCGAACCGATGACCTCTGCAATGTGACTGCAGCGCTCTAAACCAACTGGGCTATGCCCCTATCCTTCAATGCCCATCTGTTGTAAGGGTTACACAAAATTAGACATTTTTCATGATATGGCAAAATTTTAATCCATTTTTTTAACACATCTGTTAAACCCAAATCGGTCATTAGGATTTCTCTTTGCCGTACGACACAGAGAAATCCTAATGACCGATTTGGGATAAATAGTGTCTATTTCCGTAAACATGAACGGCTATTCTTGCGGCTTCGGCTGGGGTTAGTTCATCTCCGTCTAAATCTATGAACTTAACAGGATTACTATTTACGTAAAAATATGTAGATACATATAGACTCTTTTCTTGCAACGAATCCACACACATCCATCTTCCCAACACAGCATCATAATGGCGTATCTGGATCAACTCAGAGCCAGCCACCTATTATAAAAAGTGAGCTACAAAAGATCTTCATTCGTTTTGTTCAGGCGAAATCATCGCACTTCATCCCTGCATGAAGCGTTGTCTGTCCACGATAAAGCGGAGATGCTCACCCTCGCCAATCACTTCGCCATTCTCCTTTGCGACAACATGGAATGAGAGCTTGCGACGGTCGACCTTTGTCAAGGTTGCTGTAGCCTCTACAGTTGCACCGAGCTTGCTGGGCTTGACATGCGATGCACCGAGATAACCGCCCACTGTGGTTTGCCCCTCCTCCAATTCGTTTGCCACAGCCAACATCGCAGCGTTCTCCATAAGTGCCAACATGGCAGGTGTACCCAACACGGGAAGGTCGCCAGAGCCCAAGGCTTGCGCCGTATAAGCTTCGGTAACGGTTAAAACACTGGTATGCGATAATCCTTCTTTTAACATCATCATTCTTTCGATTTAAGATTTACTTTTTTCGGTTTCATGGTCACCGTGACACTGGTAGGAAACATATAACTCCAGTCATTGCGCTCAAAAAGTGTCTGTCGCATCGTGGATTCCTTGCGCTTCAGACGTCCTTTGAACAACACTCGCTTGCCGTATTTAACAGTGACGAACTTATCCAAATCCACCAACTCGTCATTGAGATAAAGCGTAAGCGTTGTGTAATCACACTGCGTGATATGGACACAATTGCCTTGGATATAAACCCTGAGCATTTTACCCGGTGCCAATTCTGCTGGTGGCACGCCCAACCAATAGAAGTAAGGTTTCACCACTTCGGCTTGTTGCCAGACAATCTTCTTTGGATACGGATTGCGTCTAAACTTTGCCATCCATGGCACGGCAGCCGAATCAACCCGATTCATCCAATGCCCCACACCTTTTATAATATGTGTTTGATGAACGTATCCCAAAGGGTCGTGCTGCTGCAGTGAGTCCATTTGTAGTCCTCGCTGTGCTGCCAACGTATTACGATTGTAGGCAGCATCGTGCTCACCACACCAAATCATGAAAGGCGTGTTGCGCAGATTCAGCAATGACACATCGCCCGGATGTCCTGCCATCATAGAAGCTGCTGCCCACGAGTCTGCCATGCGTGGAGCCATGCGCCACACGCCATCGCCACCAGCCGAATAGCCCATAAGATACACCTTGTCGGGATTGACACCCTCGAAAGCCACACACATCTGAATGAGTTGTTCGTAGAGTGGGTCGATGCCTTCGTGACACCACATATCCCACAAATTCCATGGCGCACGAGGTGCCACATAAACCGCTTGTTGTGGACGGTAAAGATACTTTTGGTTCTCCCACTGCTGGTTGTTCGTCTCTTGAGTCGTACCACCGCCCCCATGCAGTGAGATAAACAAGCTATAACCATCAGCAGGTTTTTCACCGTAGGTCACCCACCACAAGGGCATTGTAACGCCATTATGGGTCAGCGTACGCTGACGGTAATAAAGTCCTAACCGTGCCTTGGTGAGCTTTACCCAATCTTTCTTCAATCGCTCTCCCACCAATGCCACTTCAGGCTTAGCCATCGCACGTTCACGCATGGCACGCTTTGACTGTCCAAACAGGTGAAGACTGAAACAACAGAACCCTATCAGACAAAGGCTCCATTTTGTATTTAGTTGAACCAATTTCATCGTTTCATGATTTGTTGTTTGACAAAGATACTACTTTTTTTACAATGCAATGCGCTACGTTCTAAAATACTTGTTTCTTTTCAAAAGACCTCCAACCGCCTGAATACTTCCAAACAGTACGCCTGTCCTGTTGGCTCAAACAATGGATAAAGCAAGGAGGAGAGCAGACGATATCAACATATCTATGCAATGACAGCATTGGAAACGACAAAATTATCAAGCGTTTTTGTTAATAATTGTCGAAATAAAGCTTTTTTAGCGATAAATTACTTGCTTATTATGCAGATATTTTTAATTTTGTGAATAGAAACGTATAAAGTTACAGTGAATGAGATTTAAGAACGACAGACTTGAAGCAATTAAGCTACTCATATCGAGCCAAGAAATAGGAAGTCAGAAAGAATTGTTAGAAGCCTTGGAGGCAGAAGGATTTATTGTTACACAAGCGACATTGAGCCGCGACCTCAAACAGCTGAAAGTGGCAAAAGCCGCCAGCATGAACGGCAGATACGTATATGTACTCCCCAATGAGACGATGTACCGAAGGGTACAGAAGCCTCTTCCCGCTCGCGAAATGATGTTGACGCCTGGGTTTCTGTCCATCCAGTTTTCTGGGAATATTGGAGTCATCAAAACACGCCCAGGCTACGCCAGTAGTATCGCTTACAACATTGACAACAGTGACATACCCGAGATATTAGGAACCATAGCTGGCGACGACACCATAATGATTGTGGTGAAAGAAGGAGTCCAAGAATTTGAAATCATAGACTTGCTCCACGAGTTAGTCTTCAAGATATAAGTCATCGCAGCCAAACATTTTGTGCATTCCTTACCCCAAAACAGGGAAGCACAGACTACATAGGTGGCAACACGATACACTTCTAAACACTCACTAAAAGAAAGGAAAAGAAAAATGAAAAAACTAACACTGTCAAATGACAAAAAGATTGGTGGCGTATGTGGCGGAATAGCCGAATATTTTGATTTAGACAAAACATTAGTTCGTGCGCTTTATGCCGTTATCACCTTGTTCACCGCCTTTAGCGGAGTGATTCTCTACATTCTTTTGTGGATGATTCTTCCTAAGAAATAACACGGCATTGCCAACCCTTTCCAAACATACCGACTCGGCATGCACGCTGCGTCGGTGTGAAGGGGGGAGTATGTCCGCCTGATTTGGTAAAGGCTAAGAAAGGAATACTACCATTTCTCTCGATATCGCATATTTTATGCACAGGCAATAAGGGTCTGTGCATTTTTTATTATTTATCAACAATTGTTAGCACTACATAACAAAAAGGTAAATTCTATTCCAAAAGGTTTTTATACTTTTGAACGGCTATCAGGGATTTCCTGAATACCACACATTATTAATATAACAACGCATGGAAGAGTCAATAAAACAAATAGGACAGCGACTGAAAGGACTGCGAGAGGTCTTGAACATCCCTGCCGAAGAGATTGCGCAACTGTGTAACATCTCAACAGAGCATTACAAAAAGATTGAGGCGGGAGAAGCCGATCCTTCACTTTACCGGTTAACGCGAATATCCAAACACTATGGCATTGCGCTCGACGTGTTGCTGTTTGGTGAGGAGCCTCGCATGAGCTCTTATTTCATTACCCGTAAGGGGCAAGGACTGACCGTTGACAGACATCAAGAATACAAATTTCAAAGTTTGGCGAGTGGCTTTAGGGGTAGGAAAGTAGACCCGTTTTTAGTTCAAGTAGACCCGTTGCCAGATAATGAGAAATATAATAAGAATACACACAAGGGTCAAGAGTTTGACATCATCATTGAAGGAACTTTGGAGATTACAATAGAAGACAAGGTTCTGGTACTACAACCGGGTGACAGCATCTATTTTGATTCCTCGAAGATGCACTGCATGCGAGCCGTTAATGACGAGCCTTGTCGTTTTTTGTGTATCGTTATCTAAAACACATAAGTTCATGGTAGAAAGATTTTTAACGCAAACTTCGTTTACTTCAGAGGAAGATTTTAAGGCGAATTTGCACTTTAAGGTACCCGAGAATTTTAATTTTGCTTATGACGTCATGGACGTTTGGGCAGAAGAAAGACCAGATAAGTTAGCATTGCTATGGACCAATGAGCAGGGCGCAGAGTTAAGATTTACGTTTCAGGACTTAAAAGAACAAACAGACCAGACCGCTGCTTATTTTCAGAGTTTGGGCATTGGGCATGGCGACAAAGTAATGCTCATCTTGAAGCGTCATTACCAATGGTGGCTTGCCATGCTGGGTTTGCATAAGTTAGGAGCGGTAGCCATCCCTGCCACCCACATGCTAACCACGCACGACATCATCTATCGCAATCAGCGAGCCAGTGTCAAAGCCATTGTATGTGCAGACGACACCTATATTATCGAACAAATTCGAGCAGCCTTACCCAAGAGTCCAACCGTTGAAACAGTCATAAGTATTGGAGAAACCGTACATCCAGACTTTCACAACTGGGAGAAAGAATGGAAACAAGCACCTCCATTTGTTCGTCCCAAATACGTGAACTCTAACGAAGACACCATGCTGATGTATTTTACCAGTGGCACCAGTGGCGAACCAAAGATGGTAGCGCACGACTTTCTATATGCCTTGGGACACATCACAACAGGCGTTTACTGGCACAATCTGCAAGAAGACAGCATCCATCTCACAGTGGCAGACACAGGATGGGGAAAAGCCGTGTGGGGGAAGCTCTATGGACAATGGTTTGCAGGAGCGGTTGTTTTTGTCTATGATCATGAGAAATTTAATGCACCATCACTCATGAGACAAATGGAGAAATACCATATCACCTCGTTTTGCGCTCCACCAACGGTCTATCGCTTTATGATTCGAGAAGACTTTTCCAAGTACGACTTGAGTGCCCTGCGCTATTGTACCACCGCAGGCGAAGCCCTCAACCCCGCTGTGTACCAAAAGTTTTTCCAACTAACAGGCATCCAACTCATGGAAGGCTTTGGACAAACAGAGACCACTATGACATTAGGAACATTCCCATGGCAGACACCTAAGCCAGGCTCTATGGGAAAACCCAATCCGCAATATGATGTACAACTGCTCAGAAGCGATGACACACAATGCGAGGATGGCGAAAAGGGCGAAATCTGTATCTATATCGGAAATAATAAACCAATCGGTTTGTTCAAAGGTTATTACCGTGACCAAAACCTAACACTAAAAATATGGCATCATGGCTATTACCATACAGGCGATATGGCATGGCGCGACCAAGACGGGTATTACTGGTTTGTCGGTCGCTCGGACGATGTCATTAAGAGTTCAGGCTATCGCATCGGTCCGTTCGAAGTAGAGAGTGCACTCATGACCCACCCTGCTGTTGTAGAGTGTGCTATCACAGGCGTACCCGATGACATTCGCGGCATGGTGGTGAAAGCAACTGTGGTATTGGCGGATGAATGGAAGTCGAAAGCCGATGACACGCTCATCAAGGAGTTGCAAAATCACGTGAAGCACGAAACGGCTCCCTACAAATACCCCCGTGTCATCGAGTTCGTGGACGAACTACCAAAGACCATCAGTGGCAAAATTCGTCGAGTGGAAATCAGAGAGAAAGATAACCAAAAGCAATCATAAATTGCCAACGATATTACATCAAAAAACGCTGTACAGAATTCTGCACAGCGTTTTTTCTTAAAATTAAAAATGTTATTAATCTTATTTCAATACGCCTAATTCTTTACCAATCTTGATAAATGCAGCAATACACTTATCCAATTGTTCACGCGTATGAGCAGCAGAGAGCTGAACACGAATACGAGCCTCGCCCTTGGGCACTACTGGGTAGTAGAAACCTGTCACGTAGATGCCCTCTTCGAGCAATTTGGCAGCATACTTCTGCGACAAAGGTGCATCGTACAGCATCACTGCACAAATAGCACTTTGTGTAGGTTTGATGTCAAAACCAGCTTCCATCATCTTGTCGCGGAAATATTCCACATTCTCTACCAAGTGATCGTGCAAGCTATTGCTTTCTTTCAACATCTTGAACACCTCTAAACTGGCGCCAATAATGCCAGGTGCCAACGAGTTGGAGAAGAGATAAGGACGACTGCTTTGACGCAGCATCTCGATAATCTCTTTGCGACCTGTCGTAAATCCACCAAGCGCACCGCCAAACGCCTTACCTAAAGTGCCTGTATAGATGTCTACTCTACCGTAAGTATCGGTCAGTTCGCTGACACCATGTCCAGTTGCACCAACGACACCAGCCGAGTGACTTTCGTCAACCATCACCAGTGCATCGTACTTTTCTGCCAAATCGCATATTTTATCTATCGGTGCCACATTGCCATCCATAGAGAATACGCCATCGGTGCAGATGATACGGAAACGCTGTGCTTGTGCTTCTTGCAAACACTTCTCCAGCTCCTCCATATTGGCATTGGCATAACGATAACGCTTTGCCTTGCAAAGACGTACACCGTCGATAATGGAGGCATGGTTCAACGAGTCGGATATAATGGCATCCTCATCGGTGAGCAACGCACCAAACAATCCACCGTTGGCATCAAAACAAGCCGCATAGAGAATGGTATCATCGGTTTTGAAATAATCAGAAATGGCTTCCTCCAACTCTTTGTGGGCGTCTTGTGTACCACAGATAAAGCGTACTGAAGACATACCGAAACCACGACGATCCATCATCTTCTTGGACGCTTCGATGAGTCGGGGATGATTAGAAAGACCTAAATAATTATTGGCACAGAAGTTCAACACTTCCTTTCCTTTTACTTGGATTGCCGCATCCTGCGGACTTTCGATGATTCTTTCCTCTTTATAAAGTCCTGCTTCTCTTAGCTTTTCGAGGCTCTGGCTAAGATGTTCTTTCATTTTACCGTACATAAGATTTAGATTTAAATGATTTTACTTACAAAGTAAGGCAATATTTTTGAGACCACATCGTGTTAAGTGTTATTTTTTATAAAATAAAATGACGGCGGGCATGCAAATTCTTAGTCTTTCATGTTTCATTGTCAAAAAAAAGTTGTTATTTTGCAAACAGAATCTTTTAGAGCTAACTCTCAAAAACAAATAGAATGAAGAACATTTTAGTAATAGGTTCAACTGGACAAATCGGTTCGGAGTTGACCCGAGAACTACGTAAAAATTATGGTAACGAAAATGTAGTAGCTGGATATATTCCAGGTGCTGAGCCTACTGGCGAATTGAAAGAAAGCGGTCCTTGTGCCATTGCTGACGTAACCAATCCTCAGCAAATCGCAGAAGTAGTGAAATCTTATCACATCGACACCATTTATAACTTGGCGGCATTGCTGTCGGTCGTTGCCGAGTCAAAGCCACGGTTGGCATGGAAGATAGGAATTGATGGTTTGTGGAACATCTTAGAGGTGGCTCGCGAGAACCATTGTGCTGTGTTTACACCCAGCTCTATTGGTTCATTTGGTCCTACCACGCCACACGACATGACGCCACAGGACACCATTCAGCGTCCCAAGACGATCTACGGTGTATCTAAGGTAACCACCGAATTGCTCAGCGATTACTATTTTCATAAATATGGTGTAGACACTCGTGCCGTAAGATTTCCAGGTGTTATCTCGTACGTCACGCCTCCCGGAGGTGGCACGACCGATTATGCTGTAGACATTTATTATAATGCGGTGCGTGGCGACCAGTTTGTCTGCCCTATTCAGGCTGGCACAAAGATGGATATGATTTACATGCCCGATGCGTTAAAGGCTGCAATGATGATTATGGAGGCTAATCCCGACAAACTCATTCATCGCAATGCTTTCAATATCGCATCCATGAGTTTCGATCCAGAAGAGATTTATGCCGCTATTAAGAAATATAAACCCGAATTTGAAATGGTGTATCAGGTAGACCCCTTGAAACAAAGTATTGCAGAGAGCTGGCCTAACATGATGGACGATACTTGTGCTCGCAACGAATGGCAGTGGAAGCCAACCTACGATTTGGACAGTATGACAAAGGACATGTTAGAAAAGCTTACCATCAAGTTAGGGTGTTAGGCGCATCGACTCGATGACAACGAATGATATTGATAGGGAGAAAAGATTTAATTTTTCTCCCTTTTTGTTTTTTCATGATTGACGAGATTTTTGAGACAAATATTACAAATCTCCTCTCCTAATCGCCTCCATCACATTCGCAGGAGGACGATGGGCTTCAAGTTCGCCTTTCATGAAATCCATGTATGGAGCCACATGCTCGAAGAATTGATAATATCCCTTACACAAATAGTTCAGTCCAGGTTCCCCTTGCTTCGTGGTAGAAAACCTGTTCTTCGGACATTCCCCATAACACGCAAAGAGATAGTTGCACTGCTTACACTGCTGTGGCAACGACAAATATTTATTTTGTCCGAATGCACGTTGGCGTTCACTGTACATCATTTCAGTTAAAGTTTTATCTTTGATATTCCCCAGTAAATAAGCTGGGAATACAAAGTGGTCGCACGAATACACGTCTCCATTGTATTCCATTACTCCTGCATGACCGCACTGCTTTGCCATCGTGCAAAGCGAGCCATCCACTCCCATCCAATTGGCAAGGGTTACATCAAAGAGCTGTACGAAAGTTTTTCCCACATCGTTGCGCACCCACTCATCAAAAATGGTACAAAGAAAATGCCCCCACTGCTCTGGAGACACAGAGAAGTCAGCCAACTGCCCTTCGCCACCGTCAGCCATTGACGCTAAGTGTCGTCCATCACCATGAGGCAGGATACGCTCAACAATGGGTGTGAACTGAATATAATGACAGCCTAAGTCCTTAAAAAACCGATAGAACTCCAAAGGATAATCTGCATTAAAATCGTTCACCACAGCCATGGCATTCCAGTCTACCGCATATTTCTCAAGACACCGAATGCCTCTCATCACCTCATGCCATGAAGGCTTCCCTGTACGACTGCGTCGATATTCATCATGAAACTCTTGCGGTCCGTCTATTGAGACACCTACCAACCACCCATGATTGTGAAAAAAGCGTGCCCATCGGTCATCTATCAGTGTACCATTTGTCTGAATGGTATTATCAATGTGTTTTCCTTGTCCATATTGCCACTGGAGCTTCACCACCTTTTCATAAAACGAAAGCGGACGCATCAGCGTTTCACCTCCATGCCAACAAAACATGATGTGCTGCATCGTCTGACTTTCGATATATTGCTTGACAAATCTTTCCAACAGTTCATCGCTCATCACATGCCGCACGTCACCCTGATAAAGCTTCGATTTCTCCAAATAATAACAATATTCACAAGCCAAGTTACACGAAGCACCAACGGGTTTGGTCATCACATAAAGGGGATGCGAAAAGGGTGAAGCTATTTCCATTCTGAATGACATTGATTTTAGATGAACTGTTAAGCTGACAAAAAGACAGCTTAGACGCATACCAACCATCCAGCTCTGGGACTGACTGATTGCTTATGTATTAGTTTATGGCTGGGTTTCTCCTTCTATATATTGCTCCATAAAGATATGTTCGCCGTCATAGACGACATAGGTAAACTGTGTTATCCAGTCTCCGATGATGAACATTCGCACCTGACGACTTAGCATCAAATCAAGTTCAATATGTCGATGCCCGTAAATATAATAATCCACATTGTCATGAGCCTGCATGTACTGTTTGGTAAACTGTACTAAATATTCATGGCTCTCGCCCATGTATGGCAGTTCTTTGCCTTCTTTTCTTTTTAAGCGGCTGTGCTTTGCCCAAGTCTGTCCTAACCACATTCCCCAGCGAGGATGAATGGCATTGAAAAGATGTTGGCAGACAGAATTATGAAACACCTTCCGCAACAATTGAAACTTATGGTCGGGGTCTCCTAATCCGTCGCCATGTGCTAAATAAAATACCTTGCCGTAAATCTCTGTCGTCAAAGGTTTACGATGCAGAATTACCCCACACTCCTGTTCCAGATAGCCATAGGTCCATATGTCATGATTGCCGATAAAGTAATGAACCTCAACTCCCAAATCGGTCAATTCGCTGACTTTCCCTAAAAACCGTGTATAACCTTTTGGCACCACATAGCGATACTCGTTCCAGAAGTCGAACATGTCACCCAAGAGGTAAACAGCAGAAGCCCGATGCTTAATACTATCTAAAAATCGCACCAATCGTCTCTCATGTGTGCGCCGATGGTCTATCGCCCATGAGCCAAGGTGAGCATCCGAAAGAAAATATACATTTTTCATACTCTGATTTTATTTATCCATACAAGTGACAGCGTAAGGCGCTAATGGTCTTAATCGAATCCCAACTCTACTCTCGCCTCTTCACTCATCATGCTTTGATCCCAAGCGGGTTCAAAGACTAAGTTCACTACACAAGCGGTGATTCCATCCAGACTCTCTACTTTGCTGCGCACATCCTCTAAGATGAAGTCAGCAGCAGGACAGTTGGGAGCCGTGAAGGTCATATCTAAATCAACCGTATGGTTGTCCTTCACGTCTATTTTATAAATCATACCCAAATCAAAAATATTGACTGGTATTTCAGGATCGTACACCGTTTTGAGTACATCTACGATTTTTTCTTCAATGTTTGTTTTTTCTTGTAAAGTCATCATATCTGATAAGTTTTTTTGCTTGCAACACGAATATCAATCACTCTAAAGGCCAAGGGGAAAAGAAGATACAAAGTCTTATACGATTAACGGTAATCATTGGATACTAAGTAAAAATCTTTTTAGCCTAACACAACATCAAGCGTCATCATCAGCAAGAATCCAATCGCAAAACCAATGGTACTCCAATCGCTATGCTCGCCTTGGGACGCTTCAGGGATTAGCTCCTCTATCACAACGTAAAACATGGCACCAGCGGCAAACGACAGCATAAACGGAAGCGTAGGGGTAAGCAAGGCTGCCAATAAGATAACCAAAGCAGAACCTACTGGTTCTACTACTCCACTCAAACTGCCCATTACAAACGAGTACCGTTTACTTTTTCCTTCTGCTTTTAGCGGCATTGAGATGATAGCTCCTTCGGGAATATTCTGTATAGCAATACCCAATGAAAGTGTCATCGCTGCTGCAATAGAGATACCCATATCCCCTTGTAACACACCTGCTACGACTACACCGACAGCCATTCCTTCAGGAAAATTGTGTATAGTCACTGCTAATATGAGCATGGCTGTACGACTTAATCGAGAGCGAGGTCCTTCTGGTTTAACACTCCCCAAATGCAAGTGAGGCGTAATATGATCCAATAGCAACAAAAAAGCGATACCAATAGCAAAGCCGATGACAGCAGGGAACACTTGCCATTTGCCCATGTCTGCCCACTGCTCCATACTCGGTATAATGAGCGACCATATAGATGCTGCCACCATCACGCCCGAAGCAAAGCCTAACAAAGCTTTTTGCAATAACTGTGACATTTGTTCTTTCATAAAAAAGACAAATGCTGAACCTAATACAGTTCCAGCGAGTGGCATTGATAAAATTAAAAGTATATCACTATTCATGATTTCTTATATTGATATGAGAAGAACAGCAGCATGTTCCGTTTTTGATGAATACTTGCTGAAGCTGGTTACAAATTTACATAAAAACTATGATTTATAAGCCAGTGGGATAAAGAAAGTGCTTTTTTCTTTAGAGGATTGGTTACAACAATTATCGAAAAAGGAGAGCGTGCACCACAACGGTCTATCTTTTCACAAAAAGAAGTTTTGTCATCACAGCAAAACAATCGTGGGCTACTCCCCTTTTAGGTCGACTATTCAAACGACTAATAGCCTCGTGTATGACAAGATTTCAGAAAGGCGGACGATTCTCATTGAGTTGTCCCAAATCATCTTGTGATACACGAGGAGTGCATTAACATTCGTGAGTGCGTTATCTCAAATGATTGCGATTAATAATCAGAATTTCGTTTTGTTCATTTCGAATAACACTACTAAACCGCTCATATTCGCGCAACACATCTGCTATGATTTCTTCTTTTGTAAGATACTGTATATCATTTCCACGTCTACCATCATTGTAATAGGTTACAGGAACATACATATTAATCGTTTCTATCGTGGGCGTGTTGTCATCGTCAATGAAATAATCTGAGATATTCTGCTTTTCAGGCATCACACCATAGACGAAGTTGCTAATCTTGTTGTGTGGAATCATGAGTTCTATTTTCATTTTTCCTTCCATCAATTCTCGAATCTCTGCATGGATTCCTTTTGGTTGTAAAGCAGCCTGAATATCTTCAAACGCAGGGCGCACCTTATTTATCATAAACTGCTTGACATCTTTTTTTTGCGAGTAGGTTAAAATCTGATCTAAGCGTTGTCTCCAGTGTTCGCCATCCCAGTTACGACTTCCATAAGGGAGTTTAGTAGAACGATATCGACTATCTAAACGGATGGCTTTGACCAAGCAGAAGCATAAGATAGCAATGACAATACCAAAAGGAAAAGCCGAGATTAAGGTCATGGTTTGTAAAGCTTTCAAACCACCTGTACGCAATAGCAACAAGGACAAGATGCACAGCAAAGCACCCCAAAACACATTCTGCCAACGTGGAGTATTAGGTCTGTTCTTTGTCGAGATGCTATTCATCACCAAAATTCCAGAGTCGCACGAGGTAACAAAAAATACGGCAATCATCGCAATACCCAATCCACAAAGTAATTCTGACAAAGGGAACTGCTCTAAGAACTTAAACAATAGCACGTCAGGATTATTCGCTATTGCTGACAAAGCACCGTTCACTAAGTTTTGATCAAACCAAATGGCACCATTGCCAAACACCGTCATCCAGAAAAATATAAATAGCGAAGGCACCAACAGCACTCCCAAGATGTACTCTCGGATGGTGCGCCCTTTAGAGATGCGAGCTATAAACAAGCCTACGAATGGCGACCATGAAATCCACCAAGCCCAAAACATCACGGTCCAATTGGTGAACCATTCCTGCTGCTTGGGTTCAAAGGCAAAAGTGTTAAATGTCAGGTTGGCAAACTGACTAAAGTAATGTCCTATCCCCTCACTAAAGGCGCTTAATAAAAAGATAGTGGGCCCCAGCGCCAATACAAAAATCAAAAGCAATACTGCCAACACCAGATTGAGTTCACTCAGTCGCTTCACACCTTTGTTCATTCCTAACAATGTAGAGCCTACCGCAATACTGCTCACCACAATGACCAATACGACCTGCCAACTAAAACTCTGCTCCTGTACCAACCCTAAATAACTAAGACCTGCATTGAGCTGCATAGCTCCTAAGCCTAAAGAGGTAGCAATGCCAAAGAAAGTACTCACCAAGGCAAAGATATCTACAATATCACCAATGGGACCATTAATCTTGTCTTTCAAAATAGGATAAAGTCCACTACGGATGGCCAACGGTAATTTATACCGATAGGAGAAATACGCTAACACTAATCCCACCACAGCATAGACTGCCCAAGCGTGTAAACCCCAATGGAAAAAGGTGTGTAGCTGTGCCTCCTTTTCTGGTACCAGCGAATCAGCCAAAGCAGGATCCACATAGTGCGCCATTGGTTCAGCGACACCGTAGTACATCAAGCCAATACCCATTCCTGCTGCAAAAAGCATCGATATCCATGAAAAGAATCCATATTGTGGTTCTGAATTATCAGCTCCTAAACGGATGTTACCCGCTTTGCTACAAGCCAACAAAAACAGAAAAACCATAAAAGAGGTTATCAACAGCACATATACCCAACTTAGATTCTGGTACATATAGTTCTGCACCACGTTAAGAGTGGACTCTGCTTGCGTTGGAAAAAGGCCACTGTAAATAGATAGGACGATTAAAATGATAAGACCAGGTAAGCCTACATGCCGTGTAAATGTTGTTCTTAGTTTTTTTGTTTTCTGTTGTTCCATCATGTTGTTTTGTATATTCACAAGCCTATTATAAGGCAAAGGAAATCTCGATAATAAATGAATATATTCTTAACTATTTTCGAGATTCAAAAATAAGAGTGTCTAAGTTTCTCCATGACAAATGTCCATTGGCATAATAGTAAAAAAACCTTCTTACCACCTCAGACGAAACTTACGATTTGCAAAAGTACAAAAAAAATGTCAAAGAAACAACAAAAAGCTGCTCGTTCTCTTAAAATACATAAAACTGTCACAAACTCAACGAACGCTATTTTTTACCTCCATTGACGAAATAAATAGCTCCCGTTGCGAGTAGCGCAAAGACGAAACTTTCCCAGGTCATGATATGAGCAAGGGTGAGCTGATCTGACTGGAAGAAGAAATAATACACCAAATTACACAGCCAGCAAATAGCTACCAAGAGCACAAATAAAAAAAGATATTTCTTCATACTTCTATTCATTTACTATTAAAAATTATGTTCACTGGCGTGCCATTCTCCACATTACATTCCTCTCTCTATAACACTCTGCCTTCCTCTCGATAACTGTAATAACGACCATCGGTGACAATGATATGATCGAGAAAGTAGATGCGCATTAATTGCGAGGCTTCTTGAACACGCTTCGTGAGTCGGTCGTCTTCGGTACTGGGAAAGGCTTGATTGCTGGGGTGATTGTGGCAAAGTGCCAACACCGTGGCATTGCTCAACACCGCCTCGCGCATAATCACTCGCACATCCACAGCGGTCTCACTTATTCCGCCATGACTGATGCGCATCGCTTTGATGAGCTTGTAACGCTGGTTCATCAGTAATATCCAAGCCTCTTCCACATCCAAGTCTTGCATGCGTGGGTGCATATACTCGTAAATCGCCAACGCCGAACTTAAGTCTGCACGCTCTTCGGCTTTCTCCATGGCACGTCGCTTACCCAACTCACATGCGGCAAGAATGGTAATGGCTTTCGCAGGTCCTATTCCTTTATAATTTGTAAGTTCTTGAAGGGTTTGCTTTCCCAATGTATTGAGATTATTGTTGCAATCGTTCAACAAACGTTTCATCAAATCCACAGCACTTTCATCTACCGAACCAGAGCCTATCAAGATAGCCAACAGCTCGGCAGGCGACAGGGCACTCGCCCCTAACCGCTCCATCTTTTCACGTGGGCGGTCGGCTTCTGCCCAATGAACTATGGAGAGACGTTCAGAGATAGGCGGTGTGACTTCCTCCTCCCGCTTGTCTTGCGAGGACGAAGAACCTACTTTCTCTGTGGCGTTATGTTTCCGTTGCACTGTCATGGCATGAAATGATTGATGCTATTTGGCATCCTTGCTTCGCCTGAAACGGCAAAGCTTTATTTATAAAAGGTTTTATCAAAAGCATGAAACTCGTCACGACCACGCATACACCGTTGGTACCAAGCACTCATAAAGCCCAAACCATAACCAAACAGCTGTATAAAAGCAGCACGGACACTGAGCAAACCAATTTTAAGACTCTCATTTTTTGCCCACGAATCTATCACAATGGCTCCACAATACAAGACCAGCGGTAAGAGACCTGTCAAAAACAAAATGAGTCCCATGTTTGGTTCTTCGGCAACACTGCTTGGTTCTGACCATAAAATCAAACCAAATATCATCAAGAAGCACAGGAAAATTACCCCTAAGGTAAACACAGTTGGAAGCAAATGCACCAACTTTAAGCTCTTCGGATGACGCTTGTACAGATTGACGCGCGCAATACCACTGTTATACACTTGGCGGAAGAATTTCTTAAAGTCGGTACGACGCTTATGCCACACCCAAGCATGGGGGAACAACCTACACGTGTAGCCTGCCTTGAAGATACGGATAGAAAAATCTATATCCTCTCCAAAACGCATCTTACTAAATCCACCCAATTGTTGGAATGCCTCGCGCCGAATTCCCATGTTATACGACCTTGGGTAGAATTTGTCCAAACGTTTCTTACCTCCGCGGATGCCACCTGTCGTAAAGAAAGAGGTCATGGCATAAGAAATGGCTTTCTGGGTGTCCGTAAACGAGGCATGCGCACGGTCAGGACCACCAAAGGCATCTGCAGGCGAGGTCGCCAATTCTTTTTCTATCTCAACGAAATAATCGTGAGGCACCACCACATCACTGTCCAAGATGATGAGATAGTCGCCCGAAGCTCGTTCTGCACCGTAGTTGCGAGTCTGTCCCGGACCACTGTTTGACTTCAGTAAATACTTGATGTCCAAAAATGGCTCGTACTTTTTACAAACTTCTTCGCAGGGGCAAGTAGAGCCGTCTTCAATAATCAAGACTTCAAAATCCGTAAACGCTTGCTTACAAAGACTCTCCAGCAATTCATCTACTTCGTCTGGACGATTATAGACAGGAACGATAACACTGTATTTCATAAGTTTAGATAGTTGACGAGTTTTTTTAGTTGACAAGTTGACGAGTTTTTTAGTTCACAAGTTGACGAGTTCACGAGTTGATACTCGGGCAGCTCGGAGGTTTTGATGAACACTCTAATAATTCGATGAACACTCGAATGAATTGATGAGCAGTCTAACGATTTGGTGAGCAGTCAAACGAGAGGGGAATGTCTAAATCGAGCTAACTGTGAGCAACGTACTTTATTCTAAATAAACGCTCCGCAGGTTGATGCTTGACACATTCAAGGGGAGCAAATGAAAAGCAAGTTGAGGCCACAGCACGTATGCAGTGACCTCTTTCTCTCCTTCTCCTCTCCTTGAGCGAGAGGTATGCTTTAACAATACAGTTAATAACTACTCGCTAATACGGCTCAGATAACTGCCGTCGCGCGTATCTACCTGTATCAGTTCGCCTTCGTTGACAAACAAAGGTACGCGCACCTCCACACCAGTCTCTAATGTAGCAGGCTTGGTGGCATTGGTAGCGGTGTTCCCTTTGATACCGGGTTCAGAATGAGTGATGCGAAGCACTGTCTTTACTGGCATTTCTGCCAACAACACACTGCCATCGCTGGTATCGGTGACTACCTCTACGATGTCGCCTTCTTTCATAAAATCGCCTCCCGTTACTGCCTCTTTAGGCAAAGGTATTTGCTCAAAAGTCTCTTGGTTCATGAAGATGCAACCTGTAGTATCTTCATAAAGATATTGATAGGGACGACGCTCTACACGAACATCTTCCAACTTAAAGTTAATCTGGAAAGTACGCTCCAATACACGACCATCAGAAACATTCTTTAACTTTGTAATCATGACAGTGTTACCCTTACCGGGCTTTCTGTGTTGGAAATCTATACAAGTCCAAATTTTACCGTCAAGACGGATACAAGTTCCAATCTTAATTTCCTGTGAATTAATCATTGTTTGTTATCTTAGTTCTTAAAAATATTTTCTATGCCTTATAAAAGCGATGCAAAGTTACAAATAAATTGCAAAAAAGCAGTCTTTTTTCGGTGAAAATTAGTCAATTTCTTTGTTATTCCGAAAATAATGAGTACTTTTGCACCCCAAAGCGTAAGAAACAATAACGATAAATATAAAAAACAATGAAAAGAACATTTCAGCCCCACAATAGAAGAAGGGTGAACAAGCATGGATTCCGTGAGAGAATGTCAACCAAGAACGGTCGTCGCGTATTGGCAAACCGTCGCGCACATGGACGTAAAAAGCTAACCGTTTCTGACGAAAATCACGGTAAGTAATTGGCGTAAAGCCATACGCCTTACGTCAAAAAGCAGCAAGAAATTCTTATCTTCTTGCTGCTTTTTGTATCAATAACGCCCAACGTGGGAGAATGGAGCACAAGAGTGGCAAACCATTCGCAACCTCTGAACTCGTCAACTCATTGCTTGAACATCCATAGAGCCACTGTATACAGCATTGACTGTACGCTGCACAGAATGATAGAAAATTTCTGAATTTTCTTTACAAAACACCTCTCATAATTCTCGTGTAAACAACCAACGGCAAAGTTGGTCTCAAATACGCTAAAAATGAGCGATGTTTATAATTTGCTGATATTCACCAAATTACGTTTAATTTATCTCTTTTCATTCGTATTTTTATCGGTTGTTGCAGACTAAAGCATTGAGATAAGCTTCCAATTTACATGCTTTAATGGTACTATTGTATGTGAATAACCTCTCTAAATGGTGTTTACAAAAGGGTTAAATCAATGTTCCAGCATAAAGAGACACCTTTATTTGAGAAAATCATGGTACTTTTACCTATCATCTACCTATTATTTTTTTCTATTTTGAAGATTTTTAATGGTCGTTTTTTGGTAAAATTACAGGACAAAAATCTTATAAAAGAGAGGCGCTCATTGACACAGACCTAACTTTATCTCTTCGTCAGTTGGAGACTCTTTGCCGTGCATCACACAGAAAAAAGCAAAGGTTTTATTTTGTACTATCTTTGGTTTACATTATCTTTGCAACTAATAACCTGCACCTATTATAGAAAATAAGCAAACAGGCGTGGGCTGCGGTCTCTATGGAGACAGTATAGTCAACAGGTTTTAAGACAAAGCGAATGAAATCGTCGGAATTCTTGGGTAAATTGAAAAGTTTTTATCTGTGGGGAAATCTCCTCGCCATGGTATTGGTGGTGCTCGTTATGGGCATCGGCGTACGCTATGGGTTGAACTGGTACACCCACCATGGAGAAGCCATCATGATTCCGAATGTGAAGAAAAAATCGTTTACTGAAGCCGAAAGCATCTTAAAACAAATGGGACTCAAAGCGGTTGTCAGTGATACGGGATACGTGAAAACATTGCCTCCCGATTGTGTCTTAGAGCAAAGCCCTGCTGCTGGTGAAAAGGTGAAAGCAGGTCGTATTATCTATCTCACTATCAATGCCTCCAAATCACCCACTATCACCTTGCCCGATGTTATTGACAACAGCTCTCTGCGAGAGGCAATGGCAAAACTTTCTGCAATGGGATTCAAGGTGGGAATGCCACAGTTTATCCCAGGGGAGAAGGATTGGGTATATGGCATCTTGGTGCGAGGAAAGCACGTAGCTGCTGGTGACAGGATTTCGATTGAAGACTCGTTGATTATCCAAGCAGGAAATGGCATGAGAGATGAAGCCGATTCGGTGAATTACATCGACCCCGTTTATCCTGAGTACAATGACGCATCCGATGAGGATGTGGACCAGTTTGTAGAAGTGAGCGGACCTGTGGAAGAATCGGCAAAGCCCAACCAGACGCCAACCAAAGGGGAGACGACTCCAGATGCACAGAAAGAAACGCCAGCCCCCAAGAAGAGCTACCCCAAGAACCCTCAACCTGCGGAGCCAGCAACACCAAGGAAGGTGAAGCCTTCTCCACAGAAGACACCCGTACACACGCCCAAAAAAGATTAGATGTTAGAAGAGACTAACGACATATCGCTGATAGAAGACGAGGATGACCAGCAGCTGTATGAGCATTTTCGTGTTGTGGTAGACAAGAATCAGGAGCCATTGCGTATTGACAAATATATGTTTGAGCGTCTGAAACATTCCAGTCGTAACCGCATACAGAAAGCTGCGGATGCAGGATTTGTACATGTAAACGACCAACCCGTAAAGAGCAATTACAAGGTTCGTCCGTTAGACGTGATTACGCTCATGTTGGATGCGCCTCAACACGACAGTACCATTGAGGCGGAAGAGATTCCTCTCAACATTGTGTACGAAGACACCGAAGTCATGGTAGTGAACAAACCAGCTGGCATGGTGGTGCATCCCGGGGCAGGAAACTTTCATGGCACGCTCATTAACGCTGTGGCATGGCACCTCAAAGACCTACCAACCTTTGATGCGAACGACCCCGCTGTGGGACTGGTTCATCGCATTGACAAAGACACCAGTGGGCTGTTAGTCATTGCCAAAACGCCAGATGCCAAGACTAAGTTGGGACTACAGTTCTTCAACAAGACCACCCACCGCAGCTACCACGCTTTGGTGTGGGGCAATTTCAATGAAGAGGAAGGGCGCATCGAGGGAAATATTGCACGCGATCCCAAAGACCGACTGCGTATGTGCGTATTCCCTCCAGACAGCGCTGTGGGCAAAACAGCAATCACTCATTACCGAGTATTAGAGCGATTTGGCTATGTCACGCTGATAGAGTGCATCCTCGAGACGGGGCGAACACATCAAATCCGTGCCCACATGAAACACATTGGGCACCCTCTATTTGGCGATGAGCGATATGGCGGAATGGAGATTCTTCGTGGACAGCGTAGCTCAACGTATAAAGCATTTATACAAAACTGCCTCAGCCTCTGTCATCGCCAAGCCTTACACGCCAAGACCTTGGGCTTCGTACATCCGAAAACCAATCGAGAAATGAACTTCACGTCCGACTTACCCGAGGACATGCAGCAACTCATACAAAAATGGCGTGTGTACATACATGGCACAACCATAGACACTTTTGAAGAATAATATCACATATAGTTTACACATGAAAGAGTTAAAAAGAAACATTGCCATCGTTTGTGGTGGCGACTCATCAGAATACGACGTGTCTTTACGCTCTGCGCAAGGGCTCTATTCGTTCTTTGACAAAGAACGTTACCAGGTATTTATTGTCACGATACGAGGGCTCGACTGGAATGTGTGCTTGGAAGATGGCAGCACTGTCAAAGTAGATAGAAACGACTTTTCCTTTGTACACAACGGCAAGTCGATTATCTTCGACTATGCTTACATCACCATTCATGGCACACCTGGCGAGAATGGTATCATACAGGGCTACTTTGAATTGGTGGACATTCCCTACTCCACCAGTGGAGTCTTGGTGGAAGCCCTGACCTTCAACAAATTTGTTCTGAACCGTTATCTGGCTTCGTTTGGCGTCAAGGTGGCAAAAAGCATTTTGCTAAGGCGTGGTGAAGAATCGATGCTCTCTGAACAAGAAATAGAGGCACAGTTGGGCATGCCATGCTTTGTCAAACCCGTTGCCGATGGGTCCAGCTTCGGAGTTACAAAAGTAAAGAACTCAGACCAGTTAGCACCTGCGTTGCGGGTTGCTTTCATGCAGAACGAGGCTGCCATGATTGAGAGCTATATGAAGGGTGTGGAGTTGTCGATTGGCTGTTATAAGACGAGGGAGAAGGCTGTTGTCTTTCCTGCAACAGAAGTTGTAACGAGCAATGAGTTCTTTGATTACGATGCCAAATACAACGGTCAGGTGCAAGAAATCACACCAGCACGCATCGCCGACGACACTGCCAAGAAGGTTGCCGAAGAGACCAGCAAGATTTATGACATTCTACATTGCAACGGCATTATCCGCATTGACTACATTATCACAAAAGACGAGCAAGGGAACGACGTAGTGAACATGCTCGAAGTCAACACCACTCCAGGCATGACTGCCACCAGTTTCATCCCTCAACAGGTACGGGCTGCAGGACTGGACATCACAGAAGTGTTGACCGAAATCGTAGAAAACCAATTTTAGACTTACCATGCATACCCCAAAAGAATTTGATGACATTCGGCCTTTCGAGCCAGAGGAGCTTCCAGAAGTTTACAACCGGCTGCTCGACAATCAGCAATTTCAGCGTGTACTGTCCTATTTCTATCCCGATGTCCCATTGGAGAAGATAGGTGCGCGCATGCGGGCTTGCACCACAAACTTAGCCTTTCAGAAAGTTTTCGGGTACGAATTTGTGACGTTTGTGCTCAACCGAGCTGCAAAGAGCTGGGATATGGACCACAGTGCCATCAGCCCTGAACACAACTACACGTTCATGAGTAACCACAGAGACATTGTACTCGACTCTGCCATTCTGTCTAAGTTGCTCATCGATGCGGAGTTTAAGACTACCTGCGAGATTGCCATTGGCGACAATCTGCTATCGCTTCCTTGGGTGAAAGACTTGGTGCGAGTGAACAAATCTTTTATCGTCAAGCGCAGTGCCTCTTTCCGTGAAATGTTGACCTCCAGCAAAACACTGTCCAGATACATGCACTTTGCCATTCAGGAAAAGAAAGAGAATATTTGGATTGCACAACGGGAAGGGCGTGCGAAAGACTCGGATGACAGAACCTCTGAAAGTATTCTAAAGATGATGTCTATGGGCGGCGAAGGGAGTATTGTTGAGCGACTCACGCAACTGCATATCGTTCCCATGACCATCTCTTATGAATATGACCCATGTGACTATCTGAAGGCTGCCGAGTTTCAACTGAAACGCAACAATCCTGATTGGAAGAAAGGACCACAAGATGATATTATCAGTATGCAGACAGGTATTATGGGCTACAAAGGACACGTTCATTATCACTGCTCCCCTTGCATAGACGAGTATTTGCAAACCTTAGATTCGGAGATGCCCAAGAACGAATTGTATGCCACCATTGTGCGTCACATCGACCGAGAGATACATCGCCACTATCGACTGTTCCCGAACAACTATATTGCGCATGATCTTTTGACAGGAAAGGACGAGCAGGCTGCCCATTATCAGCCCGCAGATAAGGTCAACTTTGAACGTTATCTCTCTGAGCAGCTGGAGAAGATTACCGTGCCACAGCCTGACATCGCCTTTTTGCGTGAGCGGATATTGACCATGTATGCCAACCCTTTAAGAAACTATTGGGCAGCATGCAAATAAAATATTGGGTACTCTCCGCTCTACTCGGGCTGTTCACAGCCTGCACCATAGACTCCTATGAGAAGGGAGATGGGCGCTACTCGTATCTACGTGCCGAGATGACAGAAATCCATACCTCGGCAAAGAATAAGGTTGACTATGCATGGACGGATGAGGGAAAGAAGTTAACTTTCACGGTACCGTTCACCTGTTCGTGGGCTCATGTACCAGACAGCGTGTATCGTGCGATGCTATATTACACCCAAGACGAAGAATCGACAGTAGGAATGACAGCCCTCCATGTATGGGTGTTGCGCCCTCAAAAGGCACCGAAGAGGATTCCTTCCGACCCTGTGCAATTAGAAGGGTGCTGGATGAATAAATCGCAACAGTACCTGAATATAAGAATTGGTGTGATGACGGGCACTCCAGAAGACACAGCGTTGCAACAGAAAATTGGGATTGTCACCCAAAAGAACACGCATCATGCCAATGGCAAGGAGACCCATGACTTGCGCTTATTCCACCATCAAAACAACGTTCCCAGCTATTACGCGCGCACATTTTATATCAGCATCCCCACAGACGTTTATAAAAAAGGAGATACCCTCAGTCTTTCTGTAAACACCTATCGCGGTTGGGTGAAGAAAAGCTTTGCTTTGAAATAAGAGCAGAAAGAGCTTTGAAGCGATAAGAAACTTTGAAATTTGCGTTTGTAAAGCGACGTTCAACCCACCCATAAGCACAGCAGTAAAAAGGGGATACACCGTTTGGCATATCCCCTTTGCTCATTATTATATCGAGAGAATTATTTTCCGTTCACCAATCGCATGGTGTCGCGTGCGATGACAATCTCCTCATCGGTAGGAATCACACAAACCGTTACCTTGGAATCGGGAGCAGAGATGATAGCTTCCTTGCCTCGAACCTTGTTGGCTTCGGCATCCATTTTCACACCCAAGAACTCTAATCCACTGCATGCCTCGAGACGAGTACCTATCTGATTCTCGCCTACGCCAGCCGTCCACACGATGATATCAACACCTCCCATGACAGCAGCGTATGCGCCAATGTATTTCTTGATGCGGTAGTTGTACATCTTCAGTGCCAACTGAGCTTGTTCGTTGCCTTCATCGGCTGCCGATTCTATCTCACGCATGTCCGATGAGATGCCGGTAATTCCGAGCACACCACTCTCCTTATTCAGAAAGTCTGCCATTTCTTGAGGCTTCTTGCCTAACTTCTCCATGAGATAGGTGACAGCAGAAGGGTCGATGTCGCCCGAACGCGAGCCCATCATCACACCAGCCAAGGGGGTCAATCCCATGGAGGTATCGATGCACTTGCCGCCCTTGATGGCTGTAACACTGGCACCATTACCGATGTGACAGGTGATGATGCGCATGTCCTTGATGTCCTTGCCTAAGAATTCGCACACACGCTGTGACACATATTTGTGACTGGTACCATGGAAGCCGTACCGACGCACGTGGTATTTTTTGTACAGTTCGTAGGGAATGGCATAGAGGTAAGCATAATCGGGCATGGTGCTATGGAACGCATTGTCGAACACACACACCTGTGGTGTGGTGGGCATGAGTGCATCCACGGCACGCAAGCCACGCAGATGACCCGCATTGTGTACGGGAGCCAAGTCGCACAGGCTTTCGATTCCGTCTTCTACGTGCTTATCTACAATCACGCTATCCTCGAACAGGTCACCGCCTTGCACGATACGATGCCCCACAGCGTCAATCTCGTTTAAGGACTTAATAGCCCCAATCTCGGGGTCGGTGAGCAAAGAGAACACGAAGTTCACGCCTTCTTTGTGATCGGGCATGTCGTGCATGATTTTCTTTTTCTCGCCATTGGGCAATGTTACTTTCACAAAGGCCTCATCGAGACCAATACGTTCTACACCTCCTTGAGCCAACACTGACTCATCGGTCATGTTGTAGAGTTTATACTTGATAGAGCTGCTTCCGCAGTTTAATACTAAGATGTTCATTTATAAGTTTTTAAGTTTTTGAGTTTTTTAGTTGATGAGTTTTTTTAGTTCACGAGTTAAAAGAGCCTCTCCCCCTACCCCTCCCCAAAAGGGAGGGGAGTAGGTGGCTTGGCATGTTTGTATTTTTGTTAGTTCACGAGTTCACGAGTTTACAAGTTCACGAGTTGATAGTTCTCAAGCAAAAAGTCTACTAACTCGTTAACTTGTCAACTATAAACTCGTAAACTTAAAAACTCCCTACTCCTCTTTCTTGGCATCTTGTGCCTGGCAAGCGGTGATGGCAACCATATAATAGATGTCGTCTACCGAGCAACCACGGCTCAAGTCGTTCACTGGACGTGCAATTCCCTGCAAGATAGGTCCTATGGCAATGGCATTGCCCAAACGTTGTACCAGCTTATAGCCAATGTTTCCTACTTCCAAATTGGGAACCACCAATACGTTGGCATTGCCAGCGATAGCACTTCCCGGTGCTTTCTTTTGTCCTATTGATGGCACCAGGGCGGCATCGGCTTGTAACTCACCATCGATTTTGAGTTGTGGCGCACGTTGCTTTGCTAATTTTGTAGCCTCGGCAACCTTGGATACCACTTCATGAGAGGCACTGCCCTTGGTAGAGAAGCTCAACATCGCTACGCGTGGTTCCTTGAAGCCTGCCACACTCTTTGCCGTTTCAGCAGTAGTCACGGCAATTTGAGCCAACTGATCCACATCGGGAACAGGGGTAACTGCCACGTCACCCATAACCACTACACCATTTTCGCCATACTCCTTTGCCTGCGTAATCAACAGCATGGCACCACTCACGCAAGTGACACCGGGCGCACATTTGATGATTTGCAGTGCAGGGCGCAACGTATCTCCCGTCGTACTCAAGGCGCCACTAATCTGTCCATCGGCTCCTTCGGTTTTGATAATCATGCAGCCTAAGTATAAAGGATTCTTCACCAACTCGCGTGCTTGCTCAAGCGTCATGCCCTTTTTCTTTCTAAGTTCGGCTAACAGTGTAGCATATTCTTCACTCTTGGGATTGTTTTCAGGGTCAATGATGGTAGCTTTGTCAATATTCGTCAGCGCTCGCGCTTCTGCCATTTTGTGAATCTCCGTTGGGTTACCAATCAAGATAATGTCTGCAATGTCGTCGGCCAATACACGGTCAGCGGCACGTAGCGTTCGCTCCTCCAATGCTTCGGGGAGCACAATACGTTGTTTGTCGGCTTTTGCTCGCTCAACAATTTGCTGTAATAAATCCATGATGTTGTTATTTATATTTTGATTTGTGTCATAATAGCGGCATCAACATGCCTTCAACCTCCGCAGGACACCGATATTAAAAGAAGTGAGAACTCATTGGCATCCATCAAGATTGCAATTGCAAAAATAACAAATATTATCGACATGCAGAATGAAATGCCCATAAAAATACCAAACATCGCAAAAAGGACTGTATTCCACGAAAGAATACAGTCCTCAGTTTGTATTTTGAATCTACTTGATGAAGGGCGTCCATCTCCTTATAGCAACAACGCTATAGAAGGACGTTACCCTATTAAGGATTCTGTTTCAAGTTAGGATTAGCATTGATTTCCTTTACAGGAAGTTGATGCAAGAATTCCTTGGCGTCTGTTGCCATCTTCTTTTGTGCAGAAGCCTTGTGGTTTGAAGGAACCTCTACCTCTTTGCCATCTTTATCTATCACTTTGTAGCCCTTGGTGCGGTCAATGGTTTCCTTCCAGCGTTTCATATCAAACCAGTTGGTACCTTCGCCCCAAAGTTCTATACGACGTTGGAAACGAACTTCCTTGCGAAGTGCATCTTGTGTAGAAGGAGCTTGGAAAGCAGGGTCGCGTTTCTTTACAAAAGCATTAAGTTCATTCTGCGCATCAGCTAACTTGTTTTGTTCAACCAATGCTTCGATTTCGAGCAAGATAGGATCTTGAACGCGAATAAAACAATAATCCTGCTCCATACCAGCCTCACCAGCGATAAACTTCACCTGCTCAAAATCATCGAGATTATCCATTGATTTCATTTCTGGATTGTGGGTTTGAGCAAGCACTGACGATGCTACATCAGGATATTCCTCTTTATTAATCCAAAGTTTTCTACGTGAGTCGGTCTTCGGAATCTGGTTGTACAGATAGTTATAAATCAGTTTTGTCGCACCACCTGCTGCATATCCACGAGCCAAGAAGTGGTCGATATGGCTCCAGTAAGATGCCCACAGTGTAGAGTTTTGTGAGTTGATGTCATATCCCCACAAGATATCAGCCTGACCAATATCCCACCCACGAGCAGGTTCGGACACCTTATCAGATCCACCTTCGGCAGCAATCTTTGCATATTTTTCCACATTAGGCCAATCTTCCATTTGTGCATAAGCCTTAGCCAAATAAGCTGCAGCCACAGCACGGTCAGCATCTGTACGAACACCCGTGTTCTTACAGTTCTTAACTGCAAAGGTCAAGTCCTCAATAATCTGTTTGTAAACCTCTTGTACGGTAGCACGAGGCAGATTCTGATCGGTTGATTTCAAAGCCAGAGGCACGCCCAAAGCAGTTTCGTGTCCTTTGTACGTATGCTGATAGAAGTTAATCAAGTGGAAATAAGCAATGCCACGAAGGGCCAAAGCCTCACCTTTTGCAGCCAACACTCCAGGGTCGGTTGATTCTTGTGCAAAGTAAGTCTCCAAGTGCAGATTCACCTTTGCAATGATTTCGTAGAACTGTCCCCATGTAGAACGGGTACGGCGGTAATTCTCCATACGGTTTTTGATTTGGTAATCAAACTGGAACCATGCCCAATTTTGATAAGCCACATCCTCACACATCATGTCAGTAGCTATCTGGAATGCCTTCAAACCAAAATCATCATGAGACGAATAAAAATCTTGGAAAATCGTATAGATCTTCGCAATGGCAGCCTTTGCAACCCCTGGTTGTGTTTCGGGATTAGCAATCAATTCTTCGTGTCGCTGCTGAGTTTCATATTCAGAAACCTCGGGATCGAGATTGCACCCTACGATACCGAACGTGAAAGCGAGTGCAGCTGCAACTTTTATATAATTCTTCATATTTCTTATGTTTTATAGTCGTTTATAAAGCTGTTTCTTATAAATTCAGGTTGATACCAAACGAGAGTGCGCGAACGGCGCTGTTGACACTATAATTTTGTGTACCGTTGAGAGCAATACGAGGGTCAAGCCCCTTTCTCTTTGACCACAGCCCCAAGTTGTCGGCTGCGAAGTAAAGACGAAGTCCCTGGATTTTAGCCTTATTCAACACGCTCTTTGGCAATGAGTAGCCCAATGTAAGGTTATTCAAGCTAAGATAAGAGCCATCAATGAGGAAACGGTCAGAAGCCTCATTGAGACTTTGGTTCTCCGTATGCAAACGTGGAACGTCGGTGTTGGTATTCTCAGGCGTCCAGTGGTTCAGGATATCCTTGTGCCAGTTGGAACCTGACGTACCTGACGACATTAATTGACGATAACTGCCATCGTAAACCTTTCCACCTACTCTATAAGAGAATTGAATTGAGAAATCGAACCCGTAGGCTGCTGCGTTAGCATAGAAACCTCCTGCTATTTTTGGCAAAGCCGAACCTACAAACTGTCTATCCTTTAACGAGCTGCTGTAGTCATCGCTGCCTACTTTCTCAAACTGTTCTGTTTTCTTATTCCAGCACCAGTACATTTGGTCACCATTCTCTGGATTGACACCTGCCGATTTAACCATATAGTAGTCGAAGATACCACCTTGCTCTTTCAAGATACGAAAACCCTTGGAGATACCGTCTTCTCTGAACTGTTCGGGCAATTCGGTAATCTTGTTCGTGTAAGTAGTTCCATTCACACCTACATTAACATTGACATTCCGATCGTTGTACACGTTAGATGAAAGGTTGAATTCAAAACCTGTATTTACCATTTTACCGAAGTTCACTGGCTCAGAGTCGAATCCTGTCGTTGAAGAGATAGGAAGGTTGAAGAGCATATCGGATGTACGACGGCTGAAGAAGTCGAGCTCACCAGCTATCAAACCTTTCCATAATGAGAATTCCAAACCAACGTCAAAGTTGTTGTTCTTTTCCCAAGTAATGCTTTCGTTACCTTTATAAGCAGGTCCGTAAACACTTTCGGTACCCGTAGAGGCAATACGATAAAGGTTGGTATACGGCGTATAAGCACGCAAAGGAGGATCCGTATTTGGCAAGTACAGATAGTCATTACCCTGTACACCGTAGCTAACACGCAGCTTCAGGTTTTGGATAGCATCAACGTCTTTCAAGAAGTTTTCCTGATTGATGCGCCACGATGCGCCCAAGCTCCAGAATGTACCCCAGCGATGATCGGGATGGAATACCGAAGAACCATCACGACGCAAAGAAGCAGAAGCGTAGTATTTATCCATGTAATCGGTTGTTACCTGTCCGAAGTAGCCTTCTACCTTATATTCACGACCATAAGAGTCTAAGCTGGAAATGTTGGCACCCGAGCGGAATTCTGGCAATGTAGGATCGAGCAACCCTTTCTTCTCACCATTTAAGAAGTTGGTTTTCTCATTATAGTTTTCATGTCCCAGCATCACATGTACACCAAAGTCATTGAAGGTCTTGTCCCATTTCAATATTTGGTTCCAGTTCAGTGACACTGTTTGGTTCACTTCTTTATCAAGAATACCACCATAAGCCTGTCCATCACCAACGAGTGGGTTCAACATGTTGGTCCAACGCCACCAGTTGCCATTAAATGTAGCCGTAGAGCTAAACTTAAAGTTGTAAGGCAGTTTCACGTCTACACGCGCGTTTTGCGTGAGGTAGTAGTTGATATTTTTCGTAATATTGAGTTCGGTTTGCCGAATCAGGTTCATACCTCCAGCATACTTTCGAGACTGAGAATCGTCGTAAACCATCTCTCCATGAGCGTCACGCAAAATCTTACCATCTTTATCATGCTTGTAAATAGGATAGATAGGCGCAATCATACGACTCCACTGAAACAAGTTACTAAAGTTGTTTCCCTCAGCATCGGCAGGGTTTTGTGCAGTAGTCTTAGCAAATTGCGAAGAAGCACCGATGCGTAACCAGTCGGTAATATCTGAATCGTATGACATACGAGTCGTCAAACGCTCAAATTTGGTCTTCATACTGAAGCCACGATCATTCAAGTAACCTACAGAGAAATACACTTTCGACTTAGCCGAACCCTTGGTGATACTCAGGTTATATTCTTCGCGTGTCTTGGGTTCATACAATGTACCAATCCAATCGTTGAAGTTGGCAGCATCTTCGTAGCGAATAGGTGCTGTGGTCAGATTACCTTTTTCGTCAACTACTTTGTCATCGGGTGTACTATACACATTATATCCCAACTCATCTATCAAATTAGCCGAAGCCCATTGTCCGGGGTTTTTCTCAGGTTTATCAATGAAAGTAACCGAGTTTTTGAGTCCCTCCCAAGTAAGTTTATAATACATACCGGGGTCGGTAATGATATCATATTCGGGAACAGCACGCTGATTGGTACCAATACGGGCATCGAAAGATACTTGGACTCTTCCCTTGCTACCGCTCTTGGTGGTAATCATGATGACACCATTGGCACCACGTGCACCATACAAAGCAGCAGAAGCAGCATCTTTCAGTACGTTGATGCTCTCGATATCCTTGGTGTTAATAGCGTTAATCTCGCCACTGTAAGGAGCACCATCGAGAATAATCAATGGTGAACTGGAAGCGTTCAACGAACCAATACCACGAATACGCATCACTGTTGACTCACCTGCACGTCCTGAAGGAGATGTTACTGACAAACCAGCAACCATTCCCTCCAAAGCCTTAGAAGCATCGGAAGCCTGCACTTTCTCCAATTTCTTAGAGTCTACATTCGTTGCAGAACCTGTATAGGTAGATTTCTTTACTGTACCATAAGCTACAACGATTACTTCATCGAGCTTACTGTCGTCGCTTACCAATCTAATGGTCATGTTGTTGGTAGCAACAACTGTTTTGGTCACCATACCAATGTAAGAAACCATGAGTTTTGCACCAGTGGGTACACTCAAGGTAAACTTACCCTCAATGTTAGTAGCGGTACCATTTTTGGTTCCTTGAACTACGACGGAGGCGCCAACAACAGGCTGACCATCATCTGCAGAAATCACAGTACCGTTAATCTGTGTTTGTGCCATTGCCATACCTATGCTTAGGAAGAGGCAAGCGAGAAACAATGTTAGTCTTTTTTCCATAAGTTCTCTTTTTAGTTAATTAATATTTTAAGGTTAAAGATAATTCTTTACATTTTAAGCAAAATTGGCTTCAAAACAATGACCTCGTTGTCTCGGCAAGCTTGCTTTTCCTTTTAGATTTATTACTACCTTTTCTCAAAAGTTGTAAACAATAACTTGCACCTGTATTTTACTTGATATTCGCAAAAATAAATCAAATTTTTAGAATAAGCAAGCAAAACACAAAAAAATGTTTAATCTTTTCTCAAAAAACTAACAAATACAAAATCAATCATGCTATGGAATAAGAGTCTTAAAATTCAATAAAGACAACAAAAAAGAAAATATAATGACAAAATGATACCAATAACGCTGATAAGCATAGCAAAGTGGTTGTTTGAAATATTTTTTCCTAACGGCTTGCAAAAACGAGTAATGAAGAGAAAAAAGCACCCATGTTGCTAAAAAAACAGGAAAGATGGCAGGAAAAAATAAATTTAACACTCACCAAGCGTCATTGCTCACACGTAGGAGATAAGAATAAGGTGTATAGATGGACCCTGCACGGCAAGCCCGATTTTATGGCGCTTTCAGGTGGTGCTCTTATAACAATGTAATAACGCCCTTACTCCATGTAGATAACAGCCTTATAGTAATGTAATAAGCACCTTATCTCCATGCTTCAGCGGGAGCACTTTGATGAAACGTGTAACTTATTGAAGATGTTGCTGTTACGAATTTCAATAAAAATTAGGATTTCATCTTTTCTTGCATTTGCTCGATACACTGCGCAATGTATTGCTTGAACTTTGCATCGTGCAAAATCTCAATGTCATGAAAAAGTCCTAACACAAATCTGCCAATGCCCAAATAACTCACCATGTCGGCTTTGAAAATCCAGTGTTTGCCGTCCTTATCGGGTGCAACATAAGGTTGAGCCATAGGATATTCTTCTATCAATATATTGTATGCCAACTGACCGAGCCGCAACTTAATGGGTAGTTTCTGGTCGCCACTGAACATAAAAATATCGGTGAAGACTTCGCGGTGCTTGTCTTCGTTCATCCAAAACACATCCATCGTATCTATGCGCTGTATACGAGACAACTTGAAGGTTTTGCAGACTCCCGACTGGATTTCATAACAACGCACATCCATATCGTCGTTCATCAGCAAGAAAGGCTCTACCATGCGGTCGGAGACGGTACGACTGTGCGGAGAAGAATAGCCCTTCAGCACCACAACATTCTTACTGGCAATTGCCTCTTTCAACGCCCGAATGTGTTGGTGGATGCGCTTCAGGGCGGTGGGAGAGAACGACCCTTCCAACCCATAATAGCGATCAAGTTTGGTCTTGAGCAGGGTGGTCATCATATCCTTTTGATGACTGTTTTCTAACAAGCGGCGCAGATAGCGGGCTTCATCTACGGTCAATGCAATATTGGAGTGCAGCCGTTTGAAAAACCGACTGGAGGGATCGATGCGATAATAAGCGCCTGTCTTCACTACTTGAAAACCGCTCCTACGGAAATATTCCAAATAATAATACAAATTGCGTCGAGAGACATGCAGCTGATCCGCCAACTGCTGTGCTGTATAATTATTGTTATCGGTGAGCAACAGCAGTAAATCGAGTTCGTTTCCAAATTTATCCAATCGCATGAGAGAAGAGTTGGTGAGTTTTTGAGTTGGTAAGTTTTTGAGTTTTTGAGTTTTTAAGTTGGTGGGTTTTTAAGTTTTTGAGTACTTAAGGTTGTGAGTTGATGCGTTAATGAGGACGTCCTTGCAGGTTTCTTTCTATCCACATCAAAATAACACTCAAGCATTAGAAATCCAATAACAGTTCGGTGTTACCCAAAAGATTGTACGAACGCCGATGATAGGGAGTAACTCCATATTGCTGAATGGCGGCTCGGTGCTCACGGGTGGGATAACCCATGTTCGACTCCCAATGATATTGAGGATATTCTTCTGCCAATCGATCCATATAGTCGTCGCGAAATGTTTTTGCCAAAATGCTGGCTGCCGCAATGCTTTGATATTTCGCATCGCCTTTGACAATCGTCGTATAAGGTATGTCGTGATAGGGTGTGAATCTGTTGCCATCGACAATAATGGCTTGCGGTCGAACCTTTAGCTGGTCCAAGGCACGGTGCATCGCCAAGAAACTGGCACGCAGAATATTGATTTCGTCTATTTCTTGGGGTGAAACCTCACCCACTGCCCATGCCACAGCCGCTTGCATGATGACTTCACGCAACTCGTTGCGCTTCTTCCGAGTGAGCTGTTTAGAATCGTTCAGCACATGATTGTCATAATCGGAAGGCAAAATTACGGCAGCGGCAAAGACACTTCCGGCTAAGCATCCACGCCCAGCTTCATCGCAACCCGCTTCGATAAGATTTGGGTAATAATGAGATTTCAACACGTGCTTCATTGTTTATTTGTCAAATTATGTTAACCTACAACATCAATTAACTAAAACGATATATGGTGGAAAAACTGGTTCCATATCTCTCCGTATTTTTGCAGTCATCAAGAATATCAACCTTTATATATATAGAACAATGGAAAAGAATATCATGATTCAAGCAGAGAAAACGAACCAGAACGAGTTTGCCAAGAAAATTGCACGTCAACTGCTCTCACCTTTGGCGTGGCTTCGCCAATACTACGAGCAAGTGACAGAGCGCAAACTTAGCCTTCAAGAGACGGGGTGGCTACTGAATGCTCAATTGGCTTTTGTGATGACCGTGTTTCCCATTGAGGCGCCATTTACCACTCGCCTCCTCTGTTGCTTGTGGCTGCTCCATGCGGTGCTGAAGTGCAAGCAGTTTTTGTAATCAGAACATCTTGCTCACACGCTCGATACCTGCCACCAAGACGTCAATTTCTTCTTTGGTGGTATACAAACCAAACGAAGCACGCACCGTACCCAAAATACCCAATCGCTCCATGAGTGGTTGGGCGCAATGATGCCCCGTACGAACAGCGATGCCAAGACGGTCGAGCAAGGTGCCGATGTCCATGGGATGAATGTCTCCGACATGAAAACTAATGACGGCATCTTTGGCAGATGAAGTGCCATAAATTCCCAGCTGATCAATTTGCTGCAATTGGTGGGTGGCATAGGCAGTGAGTTCTTGTTCGTGTTGAGCAATGTTCTCCATGCCTAAACGAGACAAATAGTCGAGTGCTACTGCCAATCCGTGAGTGGCGATGTAATCGGGCGTTCCAGCCTCGAACTTGAGTGGAGGACGTTCGAACGTCACCTTGTCAAAAGAGACATGACTAATCATCTCGCCTCCGCCCTGATAGGGTGGCAAACGGTCGAGCCATTCTTCCTTGCCATACAACACACCAACCCCTGTGGGTCCGTAAGCCTTATGACCGCTGAACACGAAGAAGTCGCAATCTAAAAGTTGCATATCCACGGCAAAGTGAGGAGTGCTTTGGGCTCCATCCACCATAACAGGTACCCCATGCGCATGCGCAATGGCAATCATTTGCTGAACAGGGTTGTTTGTTCCCAACACATTGCTGACATGGGTGATACTAACAAACTTTGTTTTCTCTGTGAAAAGCTCCTCATACGCATCTATGATGAGTTCTCCCTCATCTGTCATAGGAATCACTTTGAGTACAATGCCACGCTTCTTGGCTTGCAGTTGCCATGGAACGATATTGGAATGGTGTTCCATGACTGACAAAATCACCTCATCACCTGCCTGCATAAAAGTCTCTGCAAACGTAGAAGCGACGAGGTTGAGTCCCTCTGTAGTCCCTCGTGTGAAGACAATTTCGGCAGGCGACTTAGCGTGAATAAACTGCTGTACAGTTTGACGAGCTTGCTCGTGTAGTTCGGTAGCCTGTTGCGACAACCAATGTACACCTCGATGCACATTGGCATTGACGTTGAGATATTCGTCTCGCATGGCATCCAAGACACAAAGCGGCTTCTGCGTTGTCGCTGCATTATCCAAGTAGACCAATGGCTGCCCATACACTTTTCGTGATAAGATAGGGAAGTCTTTTCGAATGGAAATTATATCATACATAATTACAGATACAAATCATTGATACAACAAAGCGTTACTGACAATTCCTACACCCTGCACATTTATTAAGCTCACCCCTGAATCGTTTTTCTACTAAATAATGGAGACGGTCTTTCAAAGGTGCCAGCTGAATGTTATCCACCACTTCATTGATGAAAGCAAACTCCAACAAGAGCTTTGCTTCCTTTTGACTGATGCCACGTTGTTGCATATAAAACATCGCTTCATCGTTGAGCTGTCCAACTGTTGACCCGTGTCCGCACTTCACATCATCGGCATAAATCTCCAATTCGGGTTGCGAATACATCCGTGCTTGCTTGGTGGTACAAAGATTCTGATTACGCATCTCTGAATTTGTCTTTTGCGCATCCTTCTCTACCAAGACACGTCCTGCAAAGGCTCCTGTTGCCTGATCGTCCAACACATACTTGTAAAGCTCACGACTCACACAATGCGGAACGGCATGGTCGATAAACGTATTGTTATCAATATGTTGCTGCTTATCGGCAATCACACAACCATTGCACACACATTCGGCTCCCTCGCCACGAAAGACAAGCTGCAACTGATTGCGCGTAATGCCATTGTGTAGGGTCAGCACGTTGTGATTGAACCGACTGTTGGCTTGCTGCTCCACATAAACATTACTTATCCTGGTGTTTCTTTCGTGCGTTTCTTCCATACAGTACAAGTCGAGGGAAGCATTTTCACCCACATAGGCCTCAATGACCTGTGTTGCCAAGAAGCGATGGTCGTCAATCGTATGATCACAGAAAAGGAATTTGGCTTCTGCTCCTTCTTCCATGACAATCAACACCCGTCGATTCACCATCAAGTCGACATCCGAGCGGAGAAGGTTAATCACCTGAACCGCCTTGTCCATTTGGACACCTTTGGAGACATAAATAAACAGTCCATCTTGAGCCAACATGGCATTTAAGGCTGTGAGCGCATCCTCATGGGTCTTGGCAATCTGTCCATAATATTTCGCCACCAAGTCAGGCATCTCCAAAGACGCCTCACGAAGCGAAAGCACCTTGACACCTTCGGGCAAACCTACTTTGGGCAGCGCTTGGGTGTAGAAAGCATCGTTCACCACGAAGTAAAGCGATGTGCTCAAATTGGGAACATCACATTTGAAAGCCGCATATGGGTCGACAGGTATTTCCAACCGATTCAAGTTCAAACCATAATTCGGTTCAAACAGCGCGTTGATATCCGTATATCGGTAACGCTCTACCTTGCGTGAGGGAAAGCCTTGCTGCTTAAAGTCTTTGAAAGCTTGCTCTCTTACATGATTCATGACCGGCGAACTATGTTCGCAAATCATCTCATGCGCATCTGTAAACAAGTCGATATATTGTTTTTCGCTTTTCATTCTTCCACCTCCGCCTTGATCCAATCGTAGCCACGAGCCTCGATTTCTTTCGCTAATTCAGGTCCACCTGTTTTAACAATACGACCTTTGTATAAGATGTGGATAACCTCTGGCTTAATTAAATCGAGCAAACGGTCATAATGCGTAATGACAATAGTACTTGTTTCTGGCGTTTTCAGTTTGTTCACTCCCTCGGCAACAATGCGCAACGCATCCACATCCAACCCCGAATCGGTTTCGTCAAGAATGGACAAAGTAGGCTGCAACATTGCCATTTGGAAAATCTCGTTGCGTTTCTTCTCTCCGCCACTGAAGCCTTCATTCACGCTACGGTTTGAAAGTTTGCTATCCAACTCCACTATCTTGCGACGCTCTTTCATCAGCTTGATAAAATCGCCTGCACTCATGGGTTCCAGTCCTTGATATTTCCGCTTCTCGTTGATGGCTGCTCGCATAAAGTTGGTCATAGATACTCCGGGTATTTCCACAGGATATTGAAACGAAAGGAACAACCCCTCATGGGCTCTATCCTCTGGTGCCATTGCTAATAAATCCTTCCCATTGAAAGTTACACTACCCTCTGTAACCTTGAACAAGGGATTTCCTACTAACACTGCACTTAACGTACTCTTCCCCGAACCATTGGGTCCCATGATAGCATGTGTCTCACCCGTCTTCACACACAGGTCAATACCGTTTAATATCTTTTTGCCGTCAACTTCGGCATGTAAATTCTTTACCTCTAACATCTTCAATTGGATTGAATAAAATAAATATTTTATACGTGTAAAACTCCCTATCCCACTGTTCCTTCCAGAGATACAGATAATAGTTTCTGCGCCTCTACTGCAAATTCCATGGGCAGTTTGTTTAACACTTGCTTAGCGTAACCGTTGACAATCAGACCTACAGCTTGTTCGGTCGGTATACCTCGCTGGTTACAATAAAAAAGTTGGTCTTCACTAATCTTGCTGGTCGTTGCCTCGTGTTCTACAATGGCGCTGTCGTTGTGAATATCCATATATGGAAAGGTATGCGCTCCACACTGACTCCCTAACAGTAGACTGTCGCAAGAGCTATAGTTGCGAGCATTGTCTGCGTTGGCGGTGGCTCGCACCAGTCCTCGGTAGGAGTTCTGACTATGACCAGCACTGATACCTTTTGAAATAATCGTACTCTTGGTGTTTTTACCCATGTGAATCATCTTCGTCCCCGTGTCAGCCTCTTGGTAGTTATTGGTCACTGCCACCGAATAGAACTCCGCCTGCGACCCGTCGCCTCTGAGGATACACGAAGGATATTTCCATGTGATAGCACTTCCCGTCTCCACCTGTGTCCAAGACAATTTGGAGTTGACGCCTCGGCATTCACCTCTTTTCGTCACTAAATTGAGTACACCGCCTTGCCCATGCTTGTCGCCAGGATACCAATTTTGTACCGTGGAGTATTTCACTTCGGCATTATTCATTACAATAATCTCCACAATGGCAGCATGGAGTTGATTCTCATCACGCATTGGTGCCGTGCATCCTTCAAGATAACTCACGTAAGCATCGTCTTCGGCGACAATGAGTGTACGCTCAAACTGTCCCGTATTACGTGCGTTGATGCGGAAATACGAACTGAGTTCCATCGGACATCGCACGCCTTTAGGAATATACACAAACGAACCGTCACTGAAAACAGCACTATTCAATGCCGCAAAGAAATTGTCACGATAAGGCACTACACTACCAATGTATTGCTTCACCAAGTCGGGATGTTCTTTGACCGCTTCACCCATTGAGCAAAAGATGATGCCTTTCTCGCGCAGCTTTTCTTTGAAGGTTGTTTTGACCGACACCGAATCCATAATGGCATCTACAGCTGTGCCACTAAGTATCAAGCGTTCTTCCAAAGGGATTCCCAACTTATCAAAGGTCTTCTCCAATTCTGGATCAATCTCTTTGTTCTGCGGTTTCTTCGCCATTGGGTCGGCATAATAAGAGATTCCTTGATAGTCTATCTCTGGTAAAGTGACATGCCCCCACGAGGGTTGCTTCATCGTTAGCCAATAGCGGTAAGCTTTCAAGCGGAAGTCGAGCAGCCAATCGGGTTCTCCTTTCTTGCTTGAAATCAACCGAATCACATCTTCGTTGAGTCCTTTTTCTATAATTTCAGTATGTACATCTGTTGTAAATCCGAACTCATATTTTTGTTCGGCAACTTGTCTCACATACTCGTTGTTACGATTATTTACTTCTTCCATAATGTCAAGACAGGGGTATCCCTGTGTGTCATGGATCCCCCTGCATCATTTTGTATATATTGGGTCACACCACTGTGACCGTTTCTATTATCTCTCCATATTCCTCCTGACAATGTGTTATATCATTGATGCAACACTATGGACAGGCCACTTCGCAGAGACGAGTCTACGAAGTTAAGGAATATACCTCTTTATAATGTTTGCTTCACCTCTACCTCCGTGAAGGTTTCGATGATGTCGCCTTCAAGAATGTCGTTGAAGTTCACTAAGCTGATACCGCATTCGAATCCAGTAGCCACCTCTTTCACATCATCCTTAAAGCGTTTCAAAGCATTGATAGGTGCGGTATGAACTACAATACCATCGCGTACCACACGCGCCTTGTCTGAACGGTGTACCTTTCCTTCGGTGACGAGGGCTCCAGCAACGGTACCCACCTTGGAAATTTTGTACACCTGCTTCACTTCTACCTGACCGGTCACTACTTCCTTCTTGACCTTGTCCAACATACCCTCCATGGCTGCCCTGACGTCATCAATGGCATCGTAGATAACCGAATAGGTGTTAATTTCTACTCCATTCTGCTCTGCTAACTTACGAGCTGCAGCGGAAGGACGCACTTGGAAGCCAACAATAATAGCATCGGAGGCATCGGCTAAGGTGACATCGTTTTCACTAATCTGCCCTACGGACTTAAAGATGACATTGACATTAATCTTTTCTGTCGACATCTTGATAAAGGAATCGCTCAACGCCTCGATACTTCCGTCGGTATCACCTTTGACGATAATATTCAGTTCCTTAAATGAACCCAATGCGATACGATGGGAGACATCACTCAAGGTCAAGCGTTTCTGTGTGCGCAAGCCTTGTTCACGCTGCAACTGCATACGCTTGTTGGCGATGTCTCGAACCTCTTGCTCGGTCTCTAAGACATGGAACTGATCACCTGCCGTTGGCGCACCATTCAATCCTAAGATGATAGCGGGCTCTGCTGGCTTTGCCTCTTCAATGCGCTGATTACGCACATTAAACATTGCCTTGATACGTCCCCAGCTAGTTCCTGCAATAATATCGTCACCTACTCGTAAAGTACCATTACTTACCAACACGGTAGACACATATCCACGTCCCTTGTCCAAGCTCGACTCGATAATACTACCTGTTGCTCGTCGGTTGGGATTGGCTTTCAAATCAAGCATATCTGCCTCTAAGAGTACCTTCTCCAGCAATTCATTGACACCGATACCTTTCTTCGCACTAATTTCTTGACATTGATATTTTCCTCCCCAATCTTCCACTAAGAGGTTCATTTGTGCCAAGTCTTCACGAATCTTATCAGGATTTGCACCGGGTTTATCAATTTTGTTGATAGCAAACACCATTGGAACATTGGCAGCCTGTGCATGCGCTATTGCCTCTTTGGTTGTCGGCATCACACTGTCATCGGCTGCAATAATGATAATGGCAATATCGGTTACCTGCGTTCCACGGGCACGCATGGCAGTAAAGGCTTCGTGACCAGGCGTATCTAAGAAGGTGATGTTACGCCCATTCTCTAATTTTACGTTATAAGCACCAATATGCTGGGTAATTCCTCCCGCCTCACCAGCAATCACATTGGTGTTGCGGATATGGTCCAGAAGTGATGTCTTACCATGGTCTACGTGTCCCATGACGGTGACAATCGGTGCTCGCGACACCAAATCGTTTTCATCATCTATCTCTTCTGCCACAGCTTCTTGCACTTCGGCACTCACATATTCGGTCTTGAAGCCAAATTCGTCTGCTACCAAGTTAATGGTTTCTGCGTCCAAACGCTGGTTGATAGACACCATCAGTCCTACACTCATCAGGGTTCCAATGAGCTTGTTCACATCGACATCCATCATGGACGCCAATTCGCTTACGGTAACAAACTCGGTAAGCTTCAGTATTTTGCTCTCTTTGCGCTCTGCTCTTTCCTCCGCACTCATGCGCTCCTGTATGGCATCGCGCTTCTCCTTACGATAACGTGCACCCTTCTTGGTCTGATTGCCCTTACTGGTCAAGCGAGCCAAAGTTTCTTTTACCTGACGTGCTACTTCCTCCTCATTAACCTCTAAAGGTTTCTGATTGTAGTTTTTATTGCGAGTTTTGCGATTATTCTTTTTGTTGGCATTACGACCACCCTCTTGACTGTTCGGACGGTTATTGCCTCCGTTGCCTCCAATTTGCTTGGAAGCGGCATTGATGTCTACACGTTCTTGGTTAATGCGCACGCGCTTCTTACGTCCGCCGCGCTTCTCCTCACGCTCTTTACGTCGTTCCTCTTTGGTCTTTTTCTTGGGTCGTGTGCTCTGGTTGATTGCACTCAAATCAATCTTACCCAGCACATTCACCTTTGGTGCATTCTGCATTTTCAGCTCACTTTTAGTCTGAAAAAGCTCATCGCCATCATTCTTAGCATCGTCGTCCACCTCTGTTTCTTTTTGAGGTGCTTCCTCCTCTTTGGGTTGAACTTGCTTCTCAACAGGTTTTTCTACCTTCACCTTTTCTTTCTTTGATGCAGGTTTTGCTTCCTTTGGTGCAGGTTTTTCTTCCTTTTGAGGTGTTTCAGACTGTACAGGAGCTTCAGGTGCAGGCGCTGGTTGCGCTACCTTTGCTTCTACAGGCTTCACTGTTTCTTTCTTTTCAGGCTCCGAGCTGACGGCAGCAGCTGTTTTTGGAGCAGGCTCTTGAGCGGCTTGTGGCTCCTGAGGCGTTGTATCTTGAGCAACAGGTTCTTTGGCTGCGGAAGTCTTCCCTATTGAATCCAAATCAATCTTGCCTATTGGATTGTATTGTTGCCGCGAAGAAGTTTTGAGTAATTCCTCTGCACGGTTATCTTTAGGAGCGGAAGAGGCTTCTTTAGGAGTAGAAGGACGCTTCTTCTCCTTAGGTTTTTTCTGAAAAATCTTTTCAGCTTGGTTGCGCACTTCTGCGTCTTGCTTAAAAGCTTCCACGAGCGCACCGTATTGGTCGTCGTTCAGTTTGAAGCTCAACTCGGGTTTCACTTCTCCCAGCTCACTTTTCTTTTCAAGGAATTCAACTGCCGTTTGAAGTCCTATGTTCAATTCACGTAATGCTTTGTTTAATCTGATGCTCATTGATATTTATTTAACTCTTATTTCTTATTGATGTTCACACGCTTATTCTCACAATACAATTGGGGCGTACTCTCTACCAGTGCATTGCCACCAAGGGTTGATTTTGGAATAGAGTGCTACTGCTCAAATTCTGCTTTTAATACTTTAATCAGATTGTCAACGGTCTCCTCTTCGAGATCGGCTTTTTCTATCAACATCTCACGAGGTGCATTCAGCACTTGCTTCGCTGTGTCTAAGCCGATGCTCTTAATGGCATCGATGACCCACTGATCAATTTCATCGTCGAACTCATCCAAGTAGATATCCTCGTCTACATCGGCATCCGAAACCTCTCTGAACACGTCAATGGTATATTCGGTCAGCATAGAAGCCAACTTGATGTTCAGACCGCCACGGCCAATCGCCAAACTTACTTCTTCTGGTTTCAAATAAACCTCTGCCTTGTGGTTTTCTTCATCAATATTGATGCTACTGATATGTGCAGGGCTGAGGGCACGCTGTACCAACAACTTGATATTTGATGTGTAATTAACAACGTCGATATTCTCATTGCACAGCTCACGCACGATGCCATGTACACGACTTCCCTTCACACCAACGCAAGCGCCTACGGGATCGATTCGTTCATCATAGCTTTCAACGGCTATCTTTGCACGTTCACCAGGCATACGAGCAATGCGCTTAATGGAAATCAAACCATCGTTTATCTCGGGCACCTCTGCCTCTAACAGACGTTCCAAGAAAACAGGACTGGTACGAGAGAGGATAATTTTTGGGTTGTTGTTCTCATTGTCTACCCGCAAGATAACCGCACGAATCGTCTCGCCTTTGCGATATTGATCGGAGGGTATTTGCTCTGATTTTGGGAGAATTAGCTCATTATTCTCATCGTCTATCAACAGTACTTCGCGTTTCCATATCTGATAAACCTCGCCAGAGATAATCTGTCCTACCCTGTCTTTGTACTTATTGTACAGCGCATCGTGTTCCAGTTCCAACACCTTCGACGCCAGCGTCTGCCGAAGATTAAGAATGGCACGACGACCGAATTTTGAAAAGTTAATGGGTTCTGACACTTCCTCCCCAATTTCATAATCGGGTTCTATTTCCAACGCCTCTTTCAAAGCAATCTCTTTGTTTTCATCTTCCACCTCGCCGTCTGCAACGACAATGCGGTTTCGGTATATCTCAAAATCACCTTTATCGGGATTGACAATCACATCAAAATTCTCATCGCTCCCATAAATCTTGGCCAAAACGTTGCGAAAGCTCTCCTCCAATACGCTAACCAAAGTAGCACGGTCGATATTTTTCGTGTCCTTAAACTCACGAAAAGTGTCAATCATACTGATGGTTTCTTCTTCACTTTTTCTTGCTGCCATAGCGGTATATTGTTATAATTTATAATTCAAGTTGTTACAATAGGTTCACTTATTTGAAACTAATCAAATACTTGGTATATTTCACTTGGTCCATTTGGAACGCATGGTCGACGGATTGTATTTCAGGACGTTTCTTTCCCTCTATTTTTACTTTTTCATCTACCGCCACAACAAAGTCATTTCCGTCCACAGACTTCAATGTACCTTGTACTTTTTTCCCATCACGATCCAGTACCTCTACTTCCTTACCTATAAAATTGATATACTGCTGGGGCACCTTAAAGGGTTGACCTAATCCAGCCGAACCCACTTCCAGCTCGTAATCTTCTTCGTCACGACTCAGCCTACTCTCTATATATCGGCTCAGTTCTACGCAATCTTCAATCCATACGCCGTCAACATGGTCGATTTCGACAACTATTTTGTCATCGGGGCTCACCTCAATATCAACTAAGAAATACTCTTTATCCTGAAGCCACTCTTCAACCACCGCTTTTACGACACTTTTATCAATCATATATATTTAATTAGAACGATATATTCGTTGTCCTTACAACGGCAAACTCCTTGTGATAAAGGAGCTACGCCCTACATCCAAAATAAAATGAGGAGCTTTCGACGAAGCCCCTCATTCCACTGAACAGTGCAAAGGTACGTATTTCTGATGAAACACCCAAATAAAATACCAATTATTCGATTCTAAATTGATACATTGCCCGTACTTTACTATCTCTATGAGCTAAGGAGCTTATCTCTCCTTTTTTTATTGTTTATTCTAACTTGCTTGACAACATTCAAGAACAGATTGCATCTCATACTAACAAGGTGGATACGATTTTATTCCGACATTGATATGTACAAAGGTTACACCTCGATTAGTGTCCCATTCGTGAGGTGTCTACCTTCTTTACTTTCTTTTCCTTGTAACCACCGAACTTATAGACAACGGCAAAAGTAACCGTGGACCAATTGTAATTAATCTTCATACGATAGTCTTGGTTGCCTTGCACGGAACGGGTGTCGTATTTGTTGTTGAAGATGTTGTTGCCATTGAGGCGCAACCCCCATTTTCCATCATGCGACGACCATTGCAGTTTGGCATTCATTCGGAAGATGGGACTGATGTCGTAAACTCCTTGTATTGCCTTTGACTGAAAGAATGGATTCAGAATAAGACGCAAGTCCTGTGTTTTGCAAAGTTTTACCGATGCAGTGCCGCCAAGTATAGCAGAAAGTTTCTTTCGATCGAATGGCAAGTCGAAGAAATGGCTGCTCTTCTCGTGCTTGTAGGTTCCTACGGCAAACACGTTTCCGTTGAACCATTTGCCCGCACTGAAGACGGCTGATGCCTGTAGTCCGAAGTTATTTGAATAATCGAAGTTGGTTTCCTTCATGATGACAGCCACTCGGTCTGCTGTCTGATAAGGCAACTGCACGGAATAATCTGGCTTCAGACTTGCGAAAGCCATCAGCGTATAACGTCTCTTGATCTGCCACATCAGGTTGACATTATAATAGGAGTATGGTTTCAAATCGGGATTGCCATGTACCTCTGTGTAGGTGGATGAGTAAAACACATTGCTCATGGTTGACCAATAGCTCGGAAACACTGAATTGGAATTGAAGGAAAGATTGAGCAAATGGTTTTCGTTGATGCCCCACAAAGCGTTGAGCGTAGGATATATGCGCCATTTATTCCACATCGGGGAGTGGTATTGCTCGGCAGCAACGGAAGCCTCAAGACTGATTGCCTTGCTGACCTGCTTGCTGAAACCTGCGTACATGTTCCATATCCGCTCATTGATGTCAACACTACTGGTCGCATCGGGCAAGATGTTTCCCTTCTTATCGAGGGTGTTCTGATAGCTCTTGTTGCTCGCAAACTGTCCTTGCACGCCATACGACAATCCCCATCCATGTGACAATGAATGGGTTTGGTCCGCCGTAAACATCCATTTGCTGATGGTCTGCTCACTGCCACTTGTCAGGTTGCGTTCTGTTTCTGTCGTATTTTCATCCACCTGCATCGTGCCGTCAAGCCATTGTTGCTGCGGCGTTCGATAGTAGGTGTACGAGCCGCTAAGGGTAAGTCCGAAAGGAAGTGAATAGTTTAGATCAACATTATGCAGATACTCATGACTGTCATAGTGCGTTCTGCCTACACTCAAACCAGTCGTTTGGATGTTGGAGCTGGCCTTTTCCCAATTTCCAGTATAGGCAATGTCGAGACGATGATTCTTGCTGAACGCATAATTCATACCTAATCGGTAGTCGTGTGTGATGCCAAACGACTTCTGCCAAGTTTCGTCATAATAGTTTACACGTTTGCTGCCCAAAGGATGATTGGCTATGCGTGAAGACTCACTGTATGAATTGCCGTTAACGTATTGATATTGCGCATCCAGTCCAAACTTGCCTCTTTGCATGGAAAGGTAAAGATTGCCAAAGCCAGTTGAATATCTGCTTTGCTGCAATCCACCAACCATCTGTCCAGACAACTGATTGGTGCCGGCATTATCTTTCGTGACGATGTTGATAGCTATGCCACGAACATGATAGCGAGCCGGCGCAGACAACATCACCTCAGCCTTGGCCAACTGTGCGGCAGGCATCGCTTTCAGTCTGTCTGCCAGCTGTTCTTGTGTCAACGTAGTGGCTTGCCCATTGACAATCAACGTCACCTCATTGCCCAAGAGGGAGATACTACCAGTGGCATCGCTGACACCGGGAATGCGTGTAAGAGCCTCATAAGCGTTGTCGGCAGGCAACTTTTCTAAAAGATTGTGCATATTGTACACCATCTTTCCCTGTACTAATTTTACGATAGGCTTTTCTGCCTTCACAATAACTTCTGGCAAATTCTTATACCATTTATTAATATCTACAGAATCGTTGTCATTGGCTACCTGTGCAGATAAATTTTGAACTGATAGAAATAGTATGACTGTTATTAAATATTTCATATTTTATTTTTGGTGAAGTTGGATGTTATTACAGAGATATGATTTCGACTGTCTCTTTTAAGGCTGGTTCTATAAATTACCACCGCATATAGTCATTAAATGTTTATGAAATACGTTTTGTTATCTTTTGGCTTCTTTTTGGTTCAAAATGTAAGTTCGTTCAGTCGTGTAGCTCGCTACACTCCTTAGCTAACAGCTATTTAAGAGTACCATTGTCACAGGCTGGTTTGGAATTAGCAAAATAAACGTCATTTTTGATGATTTCTGTTGCAAAAATAAACAAATCCGTTAAAACCTACAAGATATGATGAGATTTCCTATGGTTACCTCGGCTCAGTCATTTGAAGAATCATTTTTTTACAACGAAAAACGCTATCTGTAAAATCGGTGGCACGTTGCACGGAAGGATAATAAATGCTGAATTTTCTTTACAAAGTGCCTCTCATAACTCGCGTCAAAACAACCAACGGCAAAGTTGGTCGCAAATATGCGAAATATGAGCAACGTTTGTAGTCCTTTGTTATTGAGGATGTTACACTCTTTCCGTCTCTTTTCTTTCCAATTTTTACCACTTTTGGGCAATTGAAGCATTGAGATAAGCCTGCTATTTGCATGCTTTAATGCCGCTATTGCATGTGAATAACAGCTCTAATGAGTGTTTCCAAGCGAGTGAAGTCAATGTTTCAGCTTGGAAAGACGCCTCATTTGTTAAAATCAGCCCAATTTTGTTGAGCGTTTGCCTATTAAATTTTTCTATTTCGCTGATTTTAGATGGTCGTTTTTTGGTAAAATGATAGGACAAAAGCAGCCGAATATCTTTACCAAAAATGGCAAAAATTTTCATTGAAAGAGTAATTATTGTAACAACAAATGAGAGCGAGCGAGACAAACAACGTCATTAGAATTGTTGCTGAAATAAAAGAACAAAGATTGTTTTTTCACAAGAAGCCATCTTTCTTCTATAAAAGAGTCGTACGAAAAGGTGAAAAACTTTGTGAAAAATAGAGACTATCTTCCCAGTTTTTTTATACCTTTGTGAAAGCAAGTAATACTGATTAACGGCTTGCTTTCATGCCGCTGGCAACATAAAAATAATTGACTAATTCGCACCATCTATGATGAAAAAGAAGAAGATATTCTTAACAGGAGCTACTGGACACATGGGGTCTGAAGGATTGAAACAACTGCTCCAACGACGTGATGAATTTGACATTTGCTTGTTGGTGCTTCCTACCGAAAAAGACCGAAAAGCCATTGCGCCTTATGAAAAACTATCAGGCGTAGAGGTTATTTATGGCGACCTAACCCGCTACGAAGATGTGCTTCAAGGAGTAAACAATGCCGACTATGTGCTTCACGTGGGTGGAATGGTATCTCCCATCGCGGATTATTATCCTCAAAAGACATTGCAGGTCAACGTAGGTGCGGTGAAGAACATCATCAGAGCCATCAAGGCACAGAGCAATCCGGACCGTGTACATTTGGTGTATATCGGTACTGTGGCACAAACAGGCGACCGTAACGACCCTATCCATTGGGGACGCGTTGGTGATCCTATCAAAATTAGCATCTACGACATCTATGCGCTGTCTAAAGCCATGGCAGAAAGAGAGGTCATCGAGTCGGGACTCAAGCATTGGGTGTCGCTGAGACAGACGGGCATCCTATATCCGTCCATCCTCAACAAGCTCGACCCTATCATGTTTCATCAACCACTCAACGGTGTTTTAGAATGGGTAACCGCAAAAGATTCGGGAGTATTACTTTCCCATGTATGCAACCAAGATTTACCAGAAGATTTCTGGTGCCGCATTTATAATATTGGAGGCGGTGCCGAATATCGAACTGTCAACTGGGAATTCATGCAATTCACTTTCACAGCCCTAAAGATAGGGAACCTCAAAGATGTCGTAGAGCCCGATTGGTTTGTACTTCGTAACTTTCACGGTCAGTGGTACACCGACTCGGATATATTAGAGTCGTATCTTCATTTTAGAAGTGGTAAGATTGACGAGTTTATTCAGGAAATGGCAGAAAAAGCTCCTCTCAAGATGAAAATGGCGCGCTTTGTAGCCTCCAAACTGATAAAACACCTCGTATTTAAGCCCACAGCCAACAAACCTTTGGGACCACTTTATTGGAAGAAAAAGAATATCGAACCCCGCATTACAGCCTTTTATGGAAGTATGAAGGCATGGAATAAAATTGCTGGGTGGGAACACTTCAAATTGTATTATCCTTCTTCCAAGCCCATCTTGTTGAACCATGGATATGACGAATCAAAACAACAGACAGAATTGGACCTTAAAGATATGCAGCAAGCTGCCGCTTATAGAGGAGGGAAATGCCTGTCTACCCAAATGACTAAAGGCGATTTAACGACAAAATTGGAATGGCAATGTGCCTTTGGTCACAGATTTAAAGCTTCGCCAAGGCTTATACTGTTAGGTGGACACTGGTGTCCAGAGTGCTTCCCCATGCCATGGAATTACGACGAAGAGGCGAAACGAAATCCTTTCTTTGCCCAGGTATGGAAGCCCCTCCACAGCCCTGACGAACACAACGTGTACGATGAGACGATTGTCAAAGGGTTGCAAGGGTGAAAAAGGAAGAAAGGGAAAGAACTTTTTTGAAGGAATAACTATCTTTTTAGTTGTGCCTGCCACCTATATATAACAGTGGCAAGATTCTTATTGTGGTTTATGGTTTGAGGCAAAGAACATTTAATCTGATTTTCATAATTAGTGCTGATAATCTGATGTTGATTTGCAATTTGAACTAAAGAACATTCTGTACAGTTTTCAAAATTAGTTTCGAGATTCTTATTGTTATTTATGGTTTGAGGCAAAGCCGCTGCCTATTCTTGAAGCAAACGATTAACGACCGAAAAAGTTCTTTAGTCTTCTCTTCATATCTTCCTTACACTCCCGCCACACCTTAAGGTTTTGTGCATACTCCTCTTCCAAACGTTTTCTCTTATCTTCCCGCTGCCACTCATTTTTAGGTGTGTACTTTCTGCCTTTCGTTGCCAATCCAACAATTATCCAAGTAATTATCAATAAGACAAATCCCAGTGTCGTCATATCTTTCCTATTTATAATAGTACTCTTGCAAATTTACATAAAAACCGTGATTTTCACACAAAAAGAACAAAGAATTAAAGAGAGAATGAGAGAAAATTAGCACAGCGTCTTTACTTTGTTACCTTGTTATCTCAATAGAAAGTTTATCTTTATTCTTTAAGGGACTTTGAGCAATTTTCCAAGAAAATTGTTTGATGATATACTACAAGAATAAAATTTCATAAAAAAAATAGAGACAATCTTTCCTCTTTTGTATATCTTTGTAAAAGCAAGCTTCATCTATTAACGACTTGCATTCCGTTTTGTAATATAAAAAATATTTGCAGCTAATTAATACTTGTAGAAGTAGGAAATGAAAAAGCGGAAAGATAAAGAACATCTAAAAATAAGCAGTATAAGAACATGGCAGTTAAATCAAATGACACGAATCTTTCTGAATTACTTCAGACAGTAGCTAATGGAAAAAGTCAATTGCCCGATTTTCAACGTAGTTGGGTTTGGGATGATACAAGAATTTGCAAACTATTAGAAAGTCTGACTTCTGGATTTCCAATGGGAGCAGCAATGTTTTTGGATTATAGTTTGGATGCAGACATAAAATTCAAATATCGTCTATTTGAGGGAGTGGACAAGAAATACCAAAGTGTAGTGCCAGACTCTTTGGTGTTGGATGGGCAACAACGTCTCACAACGCTCTACCAGGTATTTATGAGCAAAGCACCAGTTATTACAAGGACAGATACTGACAAAGAAAGTGTCATCAAGAGATACTATTATATGGATATAAAAAAGGCAATTGATCTGGAAGCAGACCGATTAGATGCCATAATATCTATATCTGAGGATAAAACCAAAACAGAAAACATAGGCAGAGATATCATTCTTGACTTGCGGACGAGGGAAGACGAGTATAAGAACCTGATGTTTCCATTGAACCTAACTTTTTCCGACACAATGAATTGGATTTGGGGGTTAATCAAATACAACCAAGAAGCAATGCCTATCATCCAAAAGTTTCAACAAGAGATTTTAGAGCCTTTAAAGAAATATACCCTTCCTGTTATTACTCTTGCCAAGGACACCACACCTGAAGCAGTATGCCAAATATTTGAGAATGTTAATACTGGTGGTGTTACACTCACAGTTTTCGAACTCGTTACTGCAAAGTTTGCCGCATCGGGTAGCAAAAATCTTCGAGAAGAGTGGGATATGCTAAAAATAGAACTTAACAAACGAAAAGACGATTTACTAAAAGACCTTTCGGGACCAAACTTTCTTACTTCTATGACGCTCCTTCTATCTTATCTAAAAATGAAGAGAGGTGAACGACAAACTGTTACTTGCAAGAAAAAGGATGTGCTGAAATTAGAGTATGACGATTTCTTTTCTCATCTTGAAGACTTAAAGCAGGGCTTTACATGTGCTGCTAACTTTATGGTTAAACAAGGTATTTATAAATCAATTGATATTCCTTATAACACTCAACTTATACCTCTTGCTGCCATATTCGCTTATGATAATACGAATGGAAAAAGATTAAGTTTAATGCAAAATCTGAATTTACTGGAACGATGGTACTGGTCTGGAGTATTCGGTGAACTTTATGGAAGTGCCAACGAGACTCGGTTTGCACAAGATATTGTTGGAATATTCGATTGGATGGAAGATGAAAATCATGTCCCAGAAACCGTTACAAGGGCGAACTTTGATGCTACTCGATTGTTGTGGCTTCAGACACGGAATAGTGCCGCATATAAAGGAGTAATGGCTTTGATAAATAGGCAACACCCGAAAGATTTTATGAGTGGGCAAGACATGAGCATCGCTAATTATTTGTCTGAGCTTACAGATATCCACCATATTTTTCCACAAGCATATTGTACAAAAGAAGTGTTACCATCAAGAAAATGGAATTCCGTAGTAAACAAGACGCCTATTTACGCAGCAACTAACCGTTCTATTGGAGGGAAAGCGCCAAGTCTGTACATTCAAACCATACGTAATAAAGGAGTTGCAGAAGAAAAGATAGATCTTGCTTTAGAATCTCATAACATAAATCCAACTTTACTCAAAAGCAATAATTTTGATGCCTTTATTGTTGATAGAGCAAAACGGCTGCTTGATTTAATTGAAAATGCTATTGGCAAAAAAGTATCGGGACGTGAAAGTGATTCAACTGTTCAATATTTCGGGGCATATCTCACAGCAAATAGCAAAGAACTATCGCAGCATATTATAAATGGGGCTGCACGTTTAGCAAAACGACTACACAAAGGACAAGTTGATAAAGCAGGAGTCGACTATTATAATGGACATTTATCTACCGTTGCATCAATGGGTTCTACATGGCAAGAACAAGTCGTTGGATACTTACATGATGCCAGTGAAGACACTCCTTATTCTGTTGATGAGGTTTTAGATTTGCTAAATGAAGAATTGAGAGAACCGTTACCAGTAGAAGATAGAAAAGAAATTGCAACAGCTCTTCGACTCCTCAATCATCATAATGCGCCAGACAGAGAAACATATATACGTGATATAGGAAAAAATTCTCTTGCAACGGCAGTAAAATTATCTGATCTGTCTCACAACATGGACTTATCTCGCCTGCCTAATCCTACAGAAAAAGACTTTGCTCGAGTGGCGAGATATAAAAAAGAGTATGATTATTTGAGCAGTTTATCAAAGCAACTTCTTTAAGGGTAAATTGACAATAAAGAACAACATTATTAAACACGAACGATTTTAAGGGTATAGGTGAATTCCTTCCCTAAAGCGACAGCCATGGCACAACATTTTGGCTGTCAAACAGATATGGATAAAAAACAAAAAATCGCTGTAAAACCTTGATTTTACAGCGATTATCCTTGTTTTGAAGGCTAAAATGACGTGTTGCTTGACGTCCTCTTGAAACCTCTTTGTGGACCAGCCTGAACTAATCCACGGTATATCCTAATCGCTGAAAGCTAATTGTTTACCTTTTCGTTCAGATAGTTCCTGTAGCAGAAATGTAGCAGCAAACTGACTGGCTTATGACCGCTATT
>QWCH01000769.1_pt1 | contig 55505 bp, 43 predicted proteins | sample 1972671 | NCBI WGS metagenome assembly QWCH01 (sample SAMN09866713, study PRJNA288562) | Human gut metagenome isolate term3_stool, whole genome shotgun sequencing... | isolation source: gut | host: Homo sapiens | place: USA: California
TCTTCCTGCTCATCCGCCAATAGGAGCAAATCAAGATATTGTTTTTTGTTTTCTGTAACTTCTACAATTCTCATCAATCACACCTGCAAATTCCGATTTGTCCTCCTAATCATATCACAAAAAAGCGCCCATGCCAAAACCCGGCATGGGCGCTGCCTTTACTGCTTTAGTTTTTCAGTGCCTGCATCGGGGCGGGGATGCGGCCGCCGCGGTGGATCATGACCGCAGGGCTGAACTTGCTGATGGGCATGATGGGCGCGTGGCCCAGCAGGCCGCCAAAGTCCAACACGTCGCCGGCCTTGTGGCCGATGGCGGGGATGACGCGCACCGCCGTCGTCTTGCTGTTCACCATGCCGATGGCGGCTTCATCCGCAATCAGGGCACTGATGACTTCGGCGGTGGTATCGCCCGGGATGACCACCATGTCGATACCGACCGAGCAGACCGCCGTCATGGCCTCGAGCTTTTCCAGCGTCAGGCTGCCGCAGTTGGCGGCGTTGATCATGCCGTCGTCCTCCGACACCGGGATGAACGCGCCGGACAGGCCGCCGACATGGTTGGACGCCATGACGCCGCCCTTCTTGACCGCGTCGTTCAGCAGGGCCAAGCAGGCCGTGGTGCCGCAGCAGCCGCAGCTTTCCAGGCCCATCTCTTCCAGAATGTTCGCAACGCTGTCGCCGATGGCGGGCGTCGGGGCCAGCGACAGGTCGATAATGCCCGCAGGCACGCCGAGGCGCTCGCTGGCGAGGTTTGCCACCAGCTGGCCCAGGCGGGTAATTTTGAACGCCGTGCGCTTGACCAGCTCGGCCACCTCATCCATCGGGGCGTCCTTCGGCAGCTTGGCCAGCGCGGCACGCACCGCACCGGGGCCGGAAACGCCGACGTGAATCTCGCAGTCCGGCTCGCCCGCGCCGTGGAACGCGCCCGCCATGAAGGGGTTGTCCTCAGGCGCGTTGCAGAACACGACGAGTTTTGCGTCGCCCATGCACATATTGTCCTTGGTCAGCTCGGCGGTCTCGCGCACGACCTGGCCCATCAGTTTGACGGCGTCCATATTGATGCCGGACTTGGTGGAGCCGATATTGACGCTGGAACATACAATATCGGTCTCGGCCAGCGCACGGGGGATAGCCTCGATCAGGCGCTTGTCGCCCGCCGAAAAGCCCTTGTGTACCAGCGCGCCGAAGCCGCCGATGAAGTTGACCCCCACGGCCTTGGCCGCGCGGTCCAGCGCCTTGGCGTACTGCACCGGGTCGGCATCAGGCGCAGCGCCCAGCAGCATGGCAATCGGCGTGACGCTGATACGCTTGTTGACGATAGGGATGCCGTACTCGGCGCTGATGCCGTCCACGACTGGGACGAGATTGCCCGCCAGACGGACGATCTTGTTGTAGATTTTTTCGCAGGCTTTGTCGCCGTCCGGGTCGATGCAGTCCAGCAGGCTGATGCCCATGGTGACGGTGCGCACATCGAGATTTTCTGCGGTGAGCATCTCGATGGTTTCCATAATGTCGCGGCTGTTGATGATTCTCATACTGCCGCCCCCTTAAATGGTGTGCATGGCGTCAAAGACTTCCTGGCGGGTCACAGTGACCTGCATCTTCATATCTTTGCCCAGTTCGGCGAAGCGGTCGCGCACAGCGGCGGCCTCAGCGGTCGATTTGCTCAGATCCACCAGCATGATCATGCAGAACATCTCCTGCATGATGGACTGGGAGACGTCCTCAATGTTGATATTCAGCTCGGCACACACCGCGCTGACCTTGGCAACGACACCCACGGTGTCCCGCCCAATGACCGTGATAACTGCTTTCATAGTATGACCCCCTCATAATGTCCGGTGATAAACGGAATACTGCCATTATAACAAAATTCTGCAAAAGAGTAAAGAATTTGACGAAAAGTGATACTTTTTCAAATGGGCGAACAGCCAACAAGCTGCCGCTTTGCAGGGGCCGCACAGGTGTGGTCCGCAACTGTACGGCGGACGTCCGCTTGCCTTTCACGCGCGGGCCGGCCATGCCCGGCGGCCCCCACAGGGCGTCGGAAATGTCAAAACTCCACCGAATGTTCCGTGCCGCGTGCATCATCCAGCTGCAATTCGGCCAGCAGTTCATCCTCGCCGCCGTGGAGCAGCAGCTTCTCGCTGTACTGCTCAAACCGCTCACACTCGTTCTCGGCCAAGAACGGCGCGGAGTCAGGGCCGAGGGCCAACTCGTTGACAAACACGACCATCTCCTGGCCGTCTTCAAACGCCTGCTCCATAAAGTCAAAGGCGCATTCCAGCGCGTCGCCCGCAGTGGAAACCGCTTCCTCCCGGTGGCGCACCTGCGCATTGAACGCCCCGCGCACCGTGTCAAAGGCGTCGTCAGCATCCAGGGCGCTGTCCAGGTGCCTGCTCCACTCTTCCAGCAGGGCCAGCGTGCGGGTGCGGGCGGCGGCTTCATCGGGCAGCAGTGCCCCGGCAGCCTTGTCGGTGTCCAGCCGGGCGCGGTAATTCTCGCACTGGGCGGCAAACAGCGCAGCGGGGGCGGCGTCATCCTGCTGGGTCAGTGTGCGCTTAAAGCTGCGCAGCTGCTGGTAGCAGGCATCCGTCACCGCGCCGGTGGTTGTGGCGGCGGCAAAGCGGGTGTTCAGCCCTGCCAGCAACAGGCTGACCAGGCTGATGCGCTCGTCAAAGCTCGCGTCCATGGCGCGGGCCACCACCGTGTCAAAGGGCTTGCCCTGCAGGATATCCTCGACGCCGTAGTCCTGGTGGTACTTGCGGTAGAGCACCCAGTAGGCCGCAAAATCCCGCGCGACCTCCGGGTGGCGCAGGTATTGCCCGATGACGCCCTCGTCGATGGGCAGATTCAGCTTGTCCGCCGCCTGCAAGAAGGCGGACAGATCCTCCCACCCGCGGGCAGTCACAAACTGTACGCCGTCCACATCGTTCTCGATTTTGTAAAAGTGCTGGGGGCGCAGTTCCAGATAGGCTGTCACGGCGGGGTGCAGCCGGTGGGCGCGGGCGTAGTCCTGCCAGACGCTCAGCTTCGGCTCAACGTCGATGCGTCGCACGCGGTCCAGCGTGACGAGGTCAAATTCCCGCACACTCTTGTTGTACTCCGGCGGGTTGCCCGCCGCCACAATGACCCAGCCTTCCGGCACGGCCTGGTTGCCGAAGGTCTTGCACTGCAAAAATTGCAGCATCGTCGGGGCCAGCGTCTCGCTGACGCAGTTGATCTCGTCGATGAACAGGATACCGTTTTTCTTGCCGGTGCGCTCCATGGCCGCGTAGACGCTGGCGATGATCTCACTCATCGTGTACTCGGTCACGCTGCGGGTCTTGCCGCCAAAATCCCGCTCCCGGATGAAGGGCAGGCCCACGGCACTCTGCCGCGTGTGGTGGGTGATGGTATAGGCCACCAGCGCAATGTCGCACTCCTGCGCAATCTGCTCCATAATTTGGGTTTTGCCTACGCCCGGCGGGCCCATCAGCAAAATGGGGCGCTGGCGGATGGGCGGTATCAGCGGGCGGCCAATATCGTCCGTGGCAAGGTAGGCTTGTACAGAACGCTTGATTTCCTCTTTGGCACGTTGAATATCCATGGTTCATCGTCCTTTCGGGTCAAATTCTTCCGGCTGCAAAACAAGGCGCATGGCCCAGGGCGGCACATCGGGCGGGGCGGTGCCGTCCTCCAGAAACAAAAACGCAACATCGAACGCCGGGCGGCGTGTGGGATAGACACCCTTGCCGTCGGTGAAGTATAAAACGCCCTGCAAGTCTCGCAGTGTGCCGTCCTGGCGCAGTTCCTCAATGCGGGCGAACGCGGGGCGGAAGTCCGTTCCGCCGCCGCCCACCAGCGTAAACTGGGCCGTGTAGCGGTCGAGGGCGTCCAAATCGTTCAGCCAGGTTTCGTCCCGCACGGCGTTGTCCGCCTGCATGACCAAAATGCGGCACTGGCGGAAAAAGCTGTCCTGGCTTTTTAACAAGGTGAAGGTCTCTTTCAAAAACGCCTTGACCAGCTCGCCCGCGGTGGACTCGCTGGTGTCCACCACAATGACGAAGTCGCGGATTTTTTTCACCTCGCGGCTTTCCAGCGGCTCAATTAAGGGCATATTGCCGTAGGTGCGCAGGCCGTAGCTGTAAAAGCCCAGGTCAAATTCCTCGGGGTCAAGGTGCGGCTCCTCATGCCAGACGGCGAAGCGGCGCAGGAAGTCGCGGTAGGTGCGGCGGCTGCGCCCGGCCTGCACCTGGGCCTGCAAAGCCTGGGCGGCGGTGTCCTGCCCGGCGCGCTGGCCGTTTTCCTCCATGCTCAATTCGGTCTGGCGGCCCAGGTTTTCCCACTGCTTGCCGCGCATCTGGGCCTCGGGGCTGGTGGGGTCGGCAGGCCACAGGCGGTGGCTGTCGGTGTAAAACTCCCGCTGCCACTTGTTCAACGTTTCGGCGTCGGTCTGGGTCAGCACACGGTAGATTGGCCCGGCGGCCAGAAATTTGCATGACTGCCGCAGTTGTGTATAACATTGCTGCCGCACCCAGCCCACCGGGCGCTTCGTGGCGGCGGTGTTCAGGGTGTCCAGCGTGCTTTCCACGGCAATGTCACAGGCCAGGCCCCACAGGTCGGGATCGCGCTTGTCCCGCAGCCACAGGTGGCGGAAGATGCAGTGGAACAAACTGTGCAGGTAGGCCCGGGGCAGGTAGCGACGGTTTTTGCGGTAGGTGTCCAGCACCCAGGGCGCAGGGTAGTAGAGCGCCCCGCCGTCGGTGGCAAAGCTGCCGCCGCTCTCCGTCTGTGCGGCGGGCAGTGCCCCCAGCGCCGCCGTCAGATAGCGCTGATCCAGATACAACTCCCCGCGCAGCTGTTCCATGACCCGGCGGGCCATCGTCTGTTCCCATTCGGTTTGGGTTTGGATGTGTTTGGGCATTTTTACAAATCCTCAAAATCATAGGTCTTTTTCACCCGCCTGGGGCGGCCCAACAAAATGGCTGCCCCGGCGCTCCAACCGGCGCGGGAACAATAGACGGCGGCGTCAGCGGTGGGCAGACCTAGGCCCACCAGCAGCCGCAGCGCGGCTTCGTCCCGGGTGTCGATGGCCAACTTGAACGCATCCGCCGGGTGGGCGGTCAGATACAATTCATAGTCTGCGCGGGCGTTGTCGCTAAGGCCGAACGGCTGCACCAGCCGCCCCAGCGCCAGGCGGCAGAGCGTATCCGCGCTCTCGCCGACGCAGGCCTGCGTGAATGATGCGTCAAACGCCGCGTAATCTACTGCGCCGCCGGGCGTAAAGCACTGCCGCATCCGGTAGCCCTCGCCCTCAATGCTGTGATTGAAAATATGCGCGGGGGTGTTCTCGTCCAAAAACTCCGAATACTCGGGGTAAAACAGCCGCGCACCATCCAATTCTGCCGTGATATCGGCGCTGACGGCCCCCAGCAGCTTTTTCAGCCCGGTGGGGGCGTCCGCTGCGGCCCGCAGCGTAAACACCCGTAACTGGCGGCAGTTCGTGAACAAATCGCTGCCCAAGGATTCCACCCCGGCCCCCAGCGTGACCCGGCGCAGCTTGCGGCAGTTGTAAAATGCCGCGCTGTGCAAGACCCGCACCGTGTCCGGCAGAGTGACTTCCTCCACAAAATTGCCGGTGATCTCGTGGGTGTCGGTGCCGGTGCATTGCGCCCCGGGCCTGACAGGCTTTTCCGCAAAGCAGTAGGGGCCGATCTCCACAACGGGTAGACCGCCAATAACGCCGGGCACGGCGGGGCAGGGGGTATCCCCCAGCAGGCGCAGCACCCGTACGCCGCCCGCGCATGGCTCCCAGAAAACCGTCACAAAAAAGCCCCCTTTACATTACCGCCATTATAGCATAAAATAGGGACGCGAGAAACAGAAAAGTGAGAGAAATCTATGAGAAGTGTCAAACAAACGGATATTCTGACCGGCAGCATCCCCAAGCAGCTGCTGCTCTTCTTTTTGCCGATCTGGTTCGGCACGCTGTTCCAGCAGCTGTACAACACAGCGGATACGCTGATCGTCGGCAACTTTGTGGGCACAAACGCGCTGGCGGCGGTGGGGGCCACGGGCGCCTTCGTCAATTTGCTGGTGGGGCTGTTTGTCGGCCTGTGCAGCGGCGCGGGCGTTGTCATTGCCCAAAGCTGGGGCGCCCACGATGCCGACGCCGTTGACCGGCAGGTACACACGGCGCTGGTGCTCAGCGTGGCCATCGGTGCGCTGCTGACGGTGCTGGGCCTGCTGACCGCTGAGCCGATGATGCGCCTGATGGGTACGCCTGCGGAAATACTGGACGATGCAGCGCTGTATCTGCGCGTCTACTTTTTGGGCATGATCCCCCAGATGCTCTACAACATGGGCACAAATATTCTGCGTGCCATCGGCGATTCCAAGCGGCCGCTGTACTTTTTGATCGCGGCGTCGCTTGTCAATATCGCGCTGGACGTTGTGTTTATCGCGGTGTTCGGCTGGGGCGTTGCGGGCGCGGCGTGGGCCACGGTACTCAGCCAGGTAGCCAGCGCGGCGCTGACGCTGCGGTGCATCGTCGGCTCCCAGGGAATGCCCTGGCACGTCCGGCCCGAAAAACTGCGGCTGCACGGCGATGTGTTTGCGGCCATCTGCACCATCGGCGTGCCCGCTGCAGCCCAGAGCGCCATGTACAACATCAGCAACATTTTCATCCAGAGCAGCATGAACAGCTTCGGCACCAGCACGATTGCGGCGTGGGGTGTCTACGGCAAGATCGATTTTGTGTTCTGGATGACGATCAACTCGCTGGGCATCGCCATCACGACCTTTGCGGGGCAGAACTTTGGCGCACGGCAGTACGACCGCGTGCGGCGCGGCGTGCGGGTCTGCCTTGCCATGGCGGCGGGCATCACGCTGTTCATCAGCGTTACGTTCTACAATCTGGCGGAGCCGCTGTTCCGGCTGTTCAGCCAGGATGACGCGGTCGTGGCCGTGGGCATCGGCATGATGCACGTCCTGACGCCGGTGTACATCACCTATATCTGCATCGAGGTGTTGGCCGGGGCGCTGCGCGGCTGCGGCGATGTGCGCATCCCGACGCTGATCACGGTGTTCTTTGTCTGCGGCCTGCGTGTGCTGTGGCTGACCCTGATGGTGCCGCGGTATCATACCATCGCCACGGTGGAGCTTAGCTACCCGCTGACATGGACGCTGGCCTCGCTGCTTTTTATCCTTTACTACAAGCGCGGCGGCTGGCTCAACCGCTGCAAGGCAGCGAAGGGACTGGAGTAAGTAAAACAGCCGACCCCTTTGCGGGGTCGGCTGTTGTTATGCGCCGCGCTCGGTCTGCAGCGTTTGGATAAACTGCACCGGGTCAATGATGCGGCTGCCGTCGGTGCCGGTGGCGGCGGTGGAGAGCAGGTACTGCATCATTTCCTCGCCCGTCAGGGTGGGGTCCACCTGCCAGCCCAGCGCCATGACCCCGGCGCAATAGGGAATGCCCCAGCTCAGGCCGCCGTGCCCATCGTGGGTGTAGCTGTACTGCCCGGCGGTGTATTCCTCGGCCACCGTGCGGTAGGAGCAGGGCAGCGCAAGGGTGTTGCTGCCGGTTTCTGCGCGCTCGTCACTGTCCGCAAAGCCGGTCCGGCAGGCGGCGGGATTGTCCCGGTCATTCCGGGCAAGGACGGCAGGGTAAGGTACAAGGCGGGTCTTTTCCACGCCTGCGCCATCCACGGTCAGGACCAGAAGCCCGGCCTGCTCGGCCCGCGCCACGGCGGCATCCCAAAGGTCGGCGTTTTGGAACATCTCCGCGTTGCCCGGTGCGGCGGAAACCGAAACGACCCGGATCTTCTCGCCGTCGGGCAGTGCTTCGTTCTGCGCAACCACCCAGTCCAGCGCCTCGGCGGCATAGCGGCTGTCCATCAGCCAAGAGGGCCAGGCCGCATAGTAAAGGGCCGCATCCGGCGCAATGCCGATGGATTCGCCTGCGAACAGGCTGGCCACGGCCGGGCCGTGCATCGAGGCGGTCTCCCCCTCGCATCCGGTATCATAGTAGGCGGCGATGCGCCCGGACAATTCGGGGTGGTCGGTCAGCAGCGGCTGGTCGATAATGGCGGCGCGCACGCCCTTGCCGGTGATGCCCTGCGCCTGCAGGCCGCGCACCCCCAGCCCGGGGTCCTTATCTTCCTCCAGAAGTGCGGCGGCCTCATCCTCGGCCCCCGCAAAGACGGTGCCGGTGTTGTAGGTGTAGGTATACAGGTCCGCGGCCGTGTATTCACCCGGCTGGTAGGTCTGTTGGGCGTACTCGTCCAGCCAGGGCAGATAGCGCAGGTCGCTGTACGGCGCAGCCGGTTCGGCGGGCGGGGCGGGGATTTCGGCGGGTGTCGACTCCGGCACAGCGGTGGGCGCGGCGGCAGGGGCTGCGGACTCGGCAGTGCCGCAGGCCGTCAGCCACAGCGCCAGCAGGCAGAGCGGCAGCATTGCGGTGCGGTTCATGGTGTGACCTCCTTCTCTATATTTAGGCTATCAAAAAGCTTTCCCGGAAAATGCGCTGCTGCTCCGGGGTGGCGGGCGGGCATTGGCGCCCCTACAAGTTCTGTTTGTTGCAAAAAGCCCGGTCTGCCCCCCCGGAAAGCGGGGGCGGATCGGGCTTTATTACAGGGCTTACAGCTTAAAGCTATCCTTCAGCGTGACAATGCGGTTGTACACGCCCTCGTGCTTGCTGTCCGGCGTAAAGTAGCCGTTGCGCACGAACTGGAAGCGGTCGCCGGGCTTGGCGTCCTTCAGGCTCTCCTCGAGCTTCGCACCCTGCAGTACCTTGACGCTGTCCGGGTTCAGGTAATCCTTGAAGTCGGCATCGTCGGGGATGCTGTTCATGTTGGACTCGGTGAACAGTTTGTCGTACAGCTCAACCTCGGCGTCCAGGCAGTGGGCGCAGCTGACCCAGTGGATGGTGCCGCGCACTTTGCGGCCGTCGGCGGGGTTGCCGTTGCGGGTCTCCAGGTCAGCCTCGGCGTGGATCGCCACGACTTTGCCGTTCTCGTCCTTGTCCACGCCGGTGCAGCGGACCAGGTACGCACCCATCAGGCGGACTTCGCTGCCCAGGGTCAGGCGCTTGAACTTCGGCGGCGGCACCTCAAAGAAGTCGCTGTTCTCGATCCACAGCTCCTTGGTGAAGGCAACCTTGCGGGTCGTCGAGTCGTTGGCGTCGCGGTTCGGGTTGTTGGGCAGGTCAAAATACTCGCACTGGTCGGCAGGGTAGTTGTCGATGATGAGCTTGACGGGGTCCAGCACGGCCACGCGGCGCTGGGCGTTCAGCTCCAGCTCGGCACGCAGCACGGCCTCCAGCTGGCGCATATCGACGAGGTTGTCCGCCTTGGAGATACCGGCCTCTTTGACAAACGTGAAGATGCTCGTCGGCGTATAGCCGCGGCGGCGCAGGCCGGACAGGGTGGGCATACGGGGGTCGTCCCAGCCGTCCACGATGTTTTTCTCCACCAGCTCACGCAGGTAGCGTTTGCTCATGACGGTGTTCGTCACGTTCAGGCGGGCAAATTCGCGCTGCTTCGGGAACTCTTTGCCAAACAGGTTGGTGATGACCCACTCGTACAGGGGACGGTGGTTCTCAAATTCCAGGCTGCACAGGCTGAAGGTGATACCCTCGATGGCGTCCTGGATCGGGTGTGCGAAGTCGTACATCGGATAGATGCACCACTTGTCGCCCTGGCGGTGATGCTCGACGTGCTTGATGCGGTAGATGGTCGGGTCGCGCATATTCATGTTCGGGCTTGCCAGGTCGATCTTGGCGCGCAGCGTCTTTTCGCCGTCGGCAAACTCGCCCGCGCGCATACGGCGGAAGAGGTCAAGGTTTTCTTCCGGCGTGCGGTCGCGGTAGGGACTGGGGCGGCTGGGCTTGCCGGCGTCGTTGCCGCGGTACTCCTGCATCTGCTCGCGGGTCAGGTCGTCCACATAGGCCTTGCCCTCCTTGATGAGCTGCTCGGCGTACTCGTAGCAGCGCTCAAAATAATCACTGCCGTAGAAAATGCCGCCGTTCGGCTCGGCACCCAGCCACTTCAGGTCCTGCAGGATACTCTGCACGTACTCGTCACCCTCGCGGGCGGGGTTCGTGTCGTCAAAGCGCAGGTTGAACAGGCCGCCGTAGTGCTTGGCGATGGTATAGTTGATGAAGATCGCCTTGGCGGAGCCGATGTGCAGGTAGCCGTTCGGCTCCGGCGGGAAGCGGGTATGCACAACATCGACCTTGCCCTCAGCGAGGTCGGCGTCGATGATATCCGTCAAAAAGTTGGAAAATTTTTCGTCTGCCATGATTACACCCCAAATTATATGCCGCAGCGCCACACCGCAGGGGTGGATGCTCGCATCGACCCCCACAAGCGCCCGGCAATGCTATTTTTAACTATTTTACTATTATACCGTGTACAACTGCATTTAGCAAGGGGCAAAAACTTCTGCGCGCCTACTGTTATTTATAAAAGGTTTGTGCTATAATCAATACTGATTTACTATGTTGCCATGAAAGGGGGCATCCGTTATGCCGACCCCGCAAAACAGGGAGCCGGGCCGCCGCCCGCGCAACCCCGATACAGAACGCTACACGATGCAGGGCGATTGGGCTGTGCCCAACCAGCACCCCACGGCCCCGCCCCAGCGGCGCGCCCCCACGCAGGAACAGCGCCGCGCCGCCGCCCGCCGACGGCGGGAAATTCGCCGCCGACGCCGCAGGCTGGCCGTGCTGGGCACGGTGGGCGGCGTGCTGGTGCTGTCCGGCATCATCACGGTGCTGCTGCCCAAAAGCATGAAGGGCGAGACCGAAGCCGCGCCTCTGCCCACCGCAGACCCCGCAGGTACCCGCCTGGTGGCCCCGCTGCCCTACGCCGGGGCGGGGGACAGCGGCAACCAGAACGCCCAGACGCTGAACTGGGGCACCGTCGGCCCGCAGCGCCAGACCGCTGATACCGGCTACACCTACACGGCGCTGCCCGCAAAGCCCGCCGCCCTGCCGGAGTTTGGCCGGGTGGATACCAGTTGGTTCGCCGACGCAGCCTTCCTGGGTGACTCGCTCACCGCTGGCTTCTGCGCCAATGAGTACAACATTGATGTGGGTGGTGCGCTGATCTGTGGGTATGAGGGCATCAGCCCCAACACCGTTGTCAACCGCACCACCGTCACCAGCCCCGACCGGGGCGAGGAAGTCCCGCTGGATGTGCTGGCCGCCGCCCAACCCGCCAAGCTGTATATTTTGATCGGTACAAACGCCCTCGTCCAGCCCGGCAACGATGACAGCTTTTTGGCCTACTACGGAAAAATGCTGGACGACCTGCGCACGGCGCTGCCTGACACGACGTTCTATGTGCAGTCGGTGCTGACTGCCACACAGGAAAAGGTCAGCGACAGCCTCCCGGGCCTGGCACCGGACCGGCTGGCGGCCATCAACGCGGCCATCCAGCAGCTTTGCGCCGAGCGCGGCTGTTATTACCTCGACCTGAACGCCGAGTTCGCCGACGATGCCGGGTATTTGCAGACCGATTTCTCTCAGCCAGACGGCGTACACCTGACGGTGTCCGGGTACAGCAAGTGGGTCAGCTACCTGTGTACCCACGTCCCATACAGCAAGAACAACCCCTACCAGGCCGGAAGCACCTACTATTTAAGTGATGATATGAAGAATTTGCTGAACGATATTCCGTAAAGGAGCCACCCATGCCTAACGAAAACGAACATCCGCGCTACACGGATCCGGACCATCCCTACTCCGGCAGCGGCCTGCGCTACCAGAACAACTACAACCGCAATGAATACCACGCCGGGGACGGCCCGTTCCAGTTCCCCTGGTGGGCCATCGTCATTGGCTTTGTGGTGTGGTGGCCGCTGGGCTTTATCTTCATCGGCCTGAATGCTGCTATGAAAAACGGTAAGCTGGGCAGCTTTGAGCAGAAAGCCCGTACCCGGACCCAGAGCTACCGCAGCGGCCCATCGGTGCAGGAGGGACAGTTCCGTCCTATCTACGCCCAGCAGGATAAGGAGAGCGCGGGCAAAACTGCCGCCGCACCGCGGGATGCCGAGAAAAAGCGCAAGGGCATGGCCCTTGCCAACGGCCTGACCGTGGCGGGCGTTTTGCTGCTGCTGACCGCGCTGGCGGCGCTGCCCGGAGGTACCTACTGGCTGCCCGACGCCCTGACGGGGGATCTCGAGTACATCCGCTGGTTCTTGGCGGATATGATGCCTGTGTTTGTCTCGGCCACGGTGGGCGCGGGCTGCCTGTTCGGCGCACACCACATCCGCACCGGCCGCCGCTTGCGCAAAAAGATCGACAATATTGTCGGTGATGCGCAGTATATGTACATTCAGGATATCGCCGACGCCATCCCGTGCAGCTATGAAAAATGCTGCAAGCACCTGGAAAACTGCATCGACGACGGCGTGTTCGGCCCCGAAGCCTACCTGGATATGCGCCGCAAATGTCTCGTCGTGACCGGCAAGCCCCCCGAGCCGACCCCGAAAAAGGCGAAGAAACCCAAGGTCGAAAAAGCCAACCCGATGCCCGAGAAGGACCAGTACCAGAAAATCCTCGACGAGCTGCGCCGGGTCAACGACGCCATCCCCGACGAGGAGATGACCGACAAGATCAGCCGTCTGGAAGCGGTCTCGGCCAAAATTTTTGAGCAGGCCAAGTCCGACCCCGACAAGCTGCCCCAGATGCGCAAGTTCATGGATTATTACCTGCCTACGTCGTTAAAGCTGCTGAACACCTACGCTGAGCTGGACAACCAGGGCGTGGAAGGTGAGAACATTTCGGAGTCGAAGCGCCGCATTGAGCTGACGATGGATACGCTGGTCAAAGCGTTTGAAAACCAGCTCGACCGCCTGTTCGCCAGCGACGCCCTCGACGTCAGCGCCGACATCGATGTGATGCAGAATATGCTGCGGGCCGACGGCCTGACCGATGATGCACCGTTTAAGATGTAACCACCAAAAGCCTCCCTTGTCAAAGGGAGACATTATCCCCATACTACTAAGGAGCCAATATCCCTATGCAAAAATCCACCGGCCAGTTCCATAACAGCTGGCGCAACTTTTCCAAATATTGGCCGCTCATCCGGGAGCTGGTCACACGCGACCTCAAGGTCAAATACCGCCGCAGCGTGCTCGGCTATGTGTGGAGCATCTTAAACCCGCTGCTCATGATGCTGCTGCAGACCCTCGTTTTCTCCTATATGTTCCGGTTCGATATCCCGAACTTCCCGCTTTACCTCATCTGCGGCAACACTCTGTTCAACTTTTTTAACGAGAGCACGAACATGGGCATGGGCAGCGTGCTGGGAAATTCGTCCCTTATCAAAAAAGTGTACGTGCCCAAGTTTATTTTTCCCATCAGCCGCGTGGTGTCCAGCTTTGTCAACCTGCTGTTCAGCCTGGCGGCCATTATCCTAGTCATGCTCATCACCCGGTCGCCGTTTTACTGGACGATTCTGCTCGTCTGGGCGCCGCTTTTGCTGCTGCTGGCGTTCTGCTGCGGCATGGCCGTACTGCTCTCGGCGCTGGCTGTCTACTTCCGCGATTTGCAGTATCTCTACGGCATCGTGACGATGGCCTGGATGTACGCGACGCCGCTGTTTTACCCGATCTCGGCGCTGCCGCCGTTTTTGATCCCTATCATTAAGCTGAACCCGCTGTACCACTACATCAACTGTATGCGGTGCCTGGTCATGTACGGCACCGTGCCCGGCCCCAACACCTGGATTGCCTGCATCGGCAGCGCAGCCGTCATGCTGGCTGTAGGCCTGGCGGCGTTCCGCAAATTGCAGCGCAACTTTATTCTGTATCTGTAAGGAGTTTCCCCCATGCCCATCATTCAGGTGGAGGATGTCTCGATGCGCTTTAACCTAGCGCAGGAGAAAACCGAGACCCTCAAGGAATATACCGTCAAGCTGCTGAAACATCAGCTTTTTTTCAATGAATTTTATGCGCTGCAAGACGTCTCGTTCAGCATCGAACCCGGCGAATCCGTAGCGCTGATTGGCCGCAACGGCAGCGGCAAAAGCACGATGCTCAAGCTTATTGCGGGCGTTATGTACCCAACCAGGGGTACCGTCGCCGTCAACGGCGAAATTGCGCCGCTGATCGAGCTGGGCGCGGGCTTTGACCTCGATTTGACCGCGCGGGAAAACGTGTTTTTGAACGGTGCGGTGCTGGGCCACGACCGCACTTATATGGAAGAGCACTTCAAAAATATCATCGACTTTGCTGAACTGTGGGATTTTGTCGATGTGCCAGTGAAAAACTATTCCAGCGGCATGATCGCGCGGCTGGGATTCTCCATTGCGACCGAGGTCAAGGCGGATATCTTGGCCTGCGATGAGATTCTGTCGGTGGGTGACTTTATGTTCCAGCAAAAGTGCCACCAGCGGATGGAACAGATGCTATCCGGCGGTACAACGCTGCTTTTTGTCAGCCATGATATCAACCAGGTCAAGCAGCTCTGCAAGCGCGCCATCTGGATAGACCACGGCCACATCCGCGGCGACGGCCCGGCGGAGGAAGTCTGCAACGCCTATGTGGAGGCTATGCAGAGGGGGGAATGACCCCAAAGGTTTCCCCCCAGGGGGAAGGCAGAACTTTTAAAGGAGACCCCATGCCAAAATCAAAACAAAACCTGGCCAGGGAAATTCTGACCGTCGCGCTGCTGCTGGCGGCGGTGGCGGCCAGCGAATACTGGTTTTTCCAGCTGTGGCGGCTCGATTGGTCGGTGCCCATGCTCTACGGCGGCGACGGCATCTACTGGGTGGGCCAGGTGCAGCGCAGCTACGGCGAGTTGTCCGGCTCCCTGGGCTGGCCGTTCTATGAGGTCGCGGGCAAATATGACCCGAACTACGACCTGATTTATGATATCTTCGTCTGGTTCGTTGGCCTGTTTACGAAAGATACCGGCACCGTGTTCAACCTGTATGTGCTGGTCATCCCCTTTGCCAATGCGCTGGCGGCCTATGCCGTGTTCCGCATGGTGGGCATGCGCCGCTGGCTCAGCTTTGCCTTTGGCATCACCTTCGGTATGACGCCCTACGTGCAGCAGCGGATGGCCGGGCATATGATGCTGGCCGCCTGCGAGTTCGTACCCTTCTCGGTGCTGCTCTGCCTCTGGTGTGCCGAGGATGAAGGCTTCAACCGCCCGGGCAAGGGCTTTTTCAAGAATAAGCGCAACTGGCTGGCCCTGGCTATGGCCTGGGGCATCGCCAACAACGGCGCGGCCTATTATCCCTATTTCACCTGCTTTTTCCTCTGCGTCACGGCGCTCTGCCTGATTTTGCGCGGCCACAAGTGGAGCGCGGGTGTGCCCTGCCTGGTCACGATCGCGGAGATCGTCGCCTGGATGATACCCGATTTCTTCCCCATGGTGCTGGGCATCCTCAGCGGCCAGGGCAGCACCCTGACCAACGGCGTCTACCGCAGCCCGGTCGGCGCGGACATTTACAGCCTGCGCATCAGCAGCCTGCTGTTGTCGCCCAACGGTTTCGGCCTGCAAAAGCTCGCCAACTGGATGGGCCGCTACTTCCACATCCTGGCTACCGATGAAGGCCCGATGTACAACGAGAACGGCTACGGCTATCTCGGCATCGTGGGCATTTTCGGATTTTTGGCGCTGCTGCTCATGCTGCTGCGCAACTGGGACTGGAAGGCCGGCCACACCGACAAGCCGCAGCTGGGCGACCGCCTCTGGCTGCTGAGCCGTCTGAACGTCATGGCGCTGCTGTTAGCCAGCATTGCCGGCTTTGGCAGTATCATCGGTATCTTTGTGCGGTTCATCCGCGGGTACAACCGCATCAGCCCTTACATTGCGTTCTTCGCACTGCTGGCCGTCGGCCTGACGGCGGAAATGCGGCTGGCCCAGCGCGCCGGAAAAGACCGCAAAAAGCTCATCCTCGTTATGGTGGTGCTGCTGGCCTACGGCTACTGGGAGCAGCAGGGCCTTTTCAGCCCGAAATATGAGGAAGTGCAAAAGACCTGGCACCAGGACGCGGCCTTTATGACCGAGGTCGAGGACGCGGCAGGGGAGGGGGCTATGCTCTTCCAGCTGCCGTACATGAAAAACTTTGAGAACGGCCCGCTGAACAATATGTGGGACTACACGCTGCTGCGCGGTCCGCTGCACAGCAAGACGCTGAAATTCAGCTACGGCGCGGGCTACGGCACCGAGAATGACGCCTGGTATCAGGCCACAAGCGAGTTGGAGCCGGACGCCATGGTGGCCGAGCTGCGCACCCAGGGCATGGCGGGCATCTACCTAGATCTGGACGGCTACACCGAGGACGAGCAGCAGCCCACCCTGGCAGCGCTGATTCAGGCGGTGGGCTGTGCCGAGGACGACGTCATCATCAGCGAGAGCGGCAAGCTCTGCTATATCCCGCTGGGGCAGGAGTGAGCAATGAAACTGCAAAAACTGACGGAAAAACGATGGTTCTGGCCGCTGGTCTGCGCTGTGTCGGTCGTGTTCGGCTGGTGGTATCTCAGCATCGTGACCTGTGCGCCCCTGGGCGGCGACGATGAACTCATCAACCTGCAAAACTACTATTATATTACCCACACGTCCTTTGGGCAGAGCGTGCTGGATTATATCGGCGACTTGTGGACCCAGTTCAGCTTGCAGCAAGGGCGGTTCCGGCCCTTCTCCTCGCCGCCGGTGCGCGGGCTGACGAGCTGGTTTTTGGGTGATCTGGTGGGCTATCGGCTCTACATTCTGGCCTGGACCTACGCGGATATCCTGCTGACCGGCTGGCTCGTGGGCAAGGCCAGCCACAACAAAAAGCTGGGCATCGCCTGTATCTGCCTGCTGCCCATGATGTTCAGTGTCTGGCAGGACTCCACCGGCAACAGCCTGTATTCCTACGGTGCGCTGGTGCAAAGTACGCTGCTGCCCGCACTGGTGGCAGGGCTGGCTGTGCTGCGTTTGCAGGATACCGGGCACAAGCGGTGGGCCGTGTTGGCGGGGTACTGCGCGTTCCAGTGCTGTGCCACGTTTGAAATTGGTTTTACCTATATTGTGCCGATTTTCGGCCTGGCCTGGCTCTACACCGACAAGGCCCGCGACGCCTTGCGGCTGAGCATTCCGGTGTTTGTGGGCGAGTGCGTGACGCTGGCCTTCAACCTGGGGGCGCGGCTCGTCAACACCTTGCAGGAGATGGGCGTTCTGGCCGGGGATGCCCAGCCAATCGGCGGTGTATCGCCGAACTTTGACATCCCGGCGGTGCTCAAGACCTGGGCCATGCAGATGTCGGCGGGCTTCCCGCTCAATGCACTGTTCGCGGGCAAAGTCCGCCCCGGCACGATCTACCCGGTGGATATCCTCTGCGGCGTCATGGTGGCCGGGGCTGCGGTGGCGGCGCTGGCTGCCCTGCGCGAGCTGCCAAACCGCAAGCAAAACCTACTGCTGTTCTTGACCGGCCTTGCCATGCTGTCCGCACCGTCGCTGCTCATCGGGCTTTCGCCTAAATATCAGCAGGCGGGGCAGATCGATTGGCGGCACGGCTACATCCCGCAGACGGTGGAAAGCTATGGCGTCGGTCTGATGGCCCTGGCACTGCTGGTGCTGCTGCTGCGCTGGGCACGGAGCAAAACCTGGTGGCCCAAGAACCGCGCGGTGCTCTACTGCCTGCTGGCTGTCGGCATGGCGGGCACGGTGGTCTGGCAGCGCGCCGCGACCCGCTCAGCCTACGCCGAGGGTGGCCGCGCCTACACGGTCTTTGGCGAGACGGTAGCCGCCGGTGCGGCTGACGCCGCAGGGACCGAGATGCCCGTTGTGACGGATTACATGATTTGGGGCGGCAACGAGGTCGCCGAGAACGCGTTCTTCCTGCGCTATGGAGAGCAGGACGCCGACGCCCACGCCTTGCAGGTCTGGCGCACCGAGGACCACGCCGATGAGACTGCCTACCGCCTGGGCTTTACCCTGGGCCAGACCAGCCGCTATGACATCGGCTGGTGCGGCCTTGGCAGCGGCAATGCGCTGGATGAGCTGACGGATGTGGTCGTATGCCTGCCCGCAGGTACGGCGCAGCAGGCCACGCTTTGCTACACCATAGCCGGCGGAGAAGAAGTACGAACCGAGGTATACGCCGAAAAAACCGCCACCCTGGTGCAGTTGGAAGGCACAGTGCTGGCGGAGAGTATTCGGCTGGAGTAATTTCTTTGCCTTCCCCTTTTGGGGGAAGGTGGCGCCGCAGCGCCGGATGAGGGGCGCGTGTGCCACAGCAACCCGTGAACGGTCTGCATCGGCAAGGCCGCCCCCCATCAGTCAGCGGTCAAGCCGCTGACAGCTTCCCCCGTGGGGGAAGCCATTACACACCAAGGAGGTGCCGCTTTGGCACAAAACAAGAAACAGCGGCTGCTGTGGGGCCTGGGGCTGCTGGGCACAGCGGTCTTTACCCTGCTGATGGGCTGGCTGCACTACCAACAGCTGCTCTCCACCGGGTACTATTACTCTGATATCCCGGCCCACATGGCGGGCCATGCCATGGGCAATACCGGCTTTTCGCTGGTCACGGTCCTGCTGCGGGGCGTGTTCGCCATCGGCGGCAACCTGGGCACGGCGGTGTTTTTGGCTGCCGTCAACCTGCTGACGCTGCTGATATTTGCCTGGGCCATCCGTAAGGCTGTGCCGCAGGTCTACCCTGGCGCAGCGTTGCTCTGGTCGCTGGCTGCGAACCTCTGTCAGGCGGTCTGGATGCCAAACGGCGGCTACTGGTACTTTGGTGCCATCACCGGCACGATCTACCACAACACTACCTACATTATGCTGCAACCGTTGGCGCTTATCGCGTTTTTCCTCTTCCTCTCGCTGGCAGAGCACCATGGTCAGCTGCAATGGCGCAGCTGGGCCGCGTTGACGGTGCTGCTTACGGTGGCAACGGCTATCAAGCCCAGCTACCTTTTCGCCTTTGCCCCAGCCCTGCTTGTGGCGCTGGTCGTTGACCTGATCCGCACCCACGGCAAGGCTCTCCCATGGGAAGTCTGGCTCGGCTGTACGGTGCTGCCGGGCATTCTGCTCTGCATCATTCAGGCCAAGGTGCTGTTCACCGGCGGGGATGATTCCGGCATGGCACTGATCTTCACCACCGACTTCGACCCCGAAAAAGTGCTGTGGGGTGTCTTTAATTACAGCGCCAGGCACGGCCTGGTGCGCTCACTGGTGTTCGTGGGTGCGGTGGTTTTGCTGCTGTTCCGGCAGTGGCGCGGCGCTTACGCCTATAAGTTCAGCCTGCTTCTGTTTGCCATCTCGCTGGCCGAGGGCATCTGCCTGACCGAGACAGGCAGCCGTATGTACGACGGCAACCTGTGGTGGGGCGCGTTCATCTGCTATGACATCCTGCTGCTGGAATCGCTGATTCAGCTGCTGCGCCGCCTGCACAAAAAGCCGCGCACCCCGGTGGAGACCGGCACGTCGGTTTTGTGCTGCGGGGCGCTGGCCTGGCATATTGCCAGCGGCATTGTGTTCCTGGGGCTGATGCTGGCCGGTATCTCCTATGCGGTCATGATTGGCACCGAAAGCTACCTGCTGCAAGAAATGTGGGGCATTGTACTGTGACGAAGAACAAGCAACAGAAAAACGCCCTGCTGACGATTTTATGCGTGCTGGCGCTGGCGGCGTTCGGCGCAGCCATGGTGTGGCTGCACTACCAGCAGCTTTGCTCGCCCGGCGGCGGGGATGACCCCTACACATCGGATTTAGGGCAGCATCTGGCGTTTGCCCAGCGGGGCATGGTCTACTCGACCGTGTCGCTGCTCATCGGCCCGGCGTACAATCTGGCTGGGCGCATGGGGATTGCCGTGCTGTTGGCGGTGTTTCACTTGGCGGCGGTGGCGGTGTTTGCCTGCGGCCTGCGGGCCGCGCTGTCGGACGTCTCGCGCCCGGTGCGGCTGCTGGGCAGCCTGGTGGTCAACCTGGCAACGGCGGTCTGGATGCCCCGGGGCGGCTACTGGTACCAGGGCACCATCGGCGGCACGATCTACCACAACACCACCTACATTATGCTGGCCCCCTTTGCGCTGCTGGCAATGCTGGCGTTCTACCGTGTCTGGCCCACAATGCGGGGCAAGCTGGACCTGCGTGCCTACGCGGTCTATACGGTGCTGCTGACGGTGGCGACGAGCTTTAAGGCCAGCCTGATTTTCGCCTTTGCCCCGGCGCTGCTGGTGCTGCTGATTGTGGATTTTGTGCGCACCAGCGCGAAAAATCTAAAAAATGAGATCATCATGGGGTGCAGCGTGTTCCCCGGTGTGGCGCTCTGCGTCATCCAGGCCAGTGTTCTGTTTGCCGAGGACGACTCCGGCGTCAAACTGATTTTCACCGTGCCCTTTGACCACCACCGTATGCTGTGGGGCCCCTTCAACGAGGCCGGTGTGCTGGGGCTGGCGCGGTCATTCGTCTTTGTGGCGGCGGTGGGGCTGTTGCTGGGGCGCGCCGCGTGGCAGAGCTTTCGCTATCGGTTCAGCCTGGTTACCTTTGCCGTCTCGCTGGCCGAGGCGCTGTTGCTGGTGGAAAGCGGCGAGCGGCTGTACCACGCCAATCTCTGGTGGGGGCCGTTCATCTGCTTCTGGGTGTTCTGGCTGGAATCCGTCAGCGTGTTTTTGCAGCAGCTGCGGGCGAAAGCCGCCCCGTGCTGGCGGCTGGTTTTGTGTGCCGCCGCGCTGGCGTGGCATGTTATCAGCGGCGTGTGTTTCCTGGTCATGCTGATGTGGGGCGTAAGCTACAACGTGCCGATTTTGACGTATAATTTGTGGTAAAAACTAAAAAAGGCTTCCCCCACGGGGGAAGCTGTCTGCGAAGCGGACTGATGAGGGGCGGGCTGGCCGTTACTGCGCTTTAACGTGCAATAACGGCTGACCCGCCCCTCATCCGGCCATCGCTTCGCTCAGCCACCTTCTCCCTCAGGGAGAAAGCCTTTTTATTTTCTCATGCCCGCCCGGCAGCGGCAAGCTGCATACCAGCGCAATGCCCAGGCCCAGCGCCAGGGCAACCTTGAACGTCTCGCCGCCTTTGCTGGCAAACAATTCCTGCTCGCCCTGCAAAAAATAGTAGGCCGTGTAGTAGATGCCCGCGCCGGGCACAAGCGGGAAGATACCCGGCAGCAGAAAAATCGTCACCGGGGCTTTGTGCGTGATGGAAAAGAACCGCGCACACCCGGTCAGCGGCAGGGTAGCCACCAGCGTGGCGATGGCCGGGCTCATGCTCAGCAGCTCCACGCCGAAGATGTAGACCATCCAGCCCACCGCGCCGGTGATGCCGGCGGCCAGGTAATGCCGCCGCGGTACCTGAAACGTGATGCCAAAGGCGATCGTGGCGATGACCGTCACCACAAAATGTGCGAAATAGTGTGTCCAGACCGGCATCAGGCCACCCCCAATCCGCGGGCGACGATCCAGCCCAGCACTACGCCGCCCGCAATGCTGCCCGCAATCAGCAGCGCGTCCAGCAGGCGGATGGAGCCGGACAGGTAGTCGCCATTTAAAATGTCACGCACGCCCATCGTCAGGGCGACGCCGGGGGTCAGCACCATCAGCGCACCGATGATGGCCGCGTTGGCGCTGACGGCAGGCACCACGGCCTGCACCGCAATGGCCCAGACCGTGCAGCAGAACGCCGCCACGATATCCGTAAACATCCGGTTGATGCTATGGCGGCCAAAATACAGGCAGACGAGCGCTTCCAACAGGCCCGCCACGGCGGCTACCGGCACGTCGGCCAGTGTGCCGCCGAACAGATAGGCGAACCCCGCTGCCCCGGCGATGCAGGCCAGCACCTCCCGCCGGGGCGTGACCCGGGGCAGTGCGCGGGCTGCCGCCAGCTTTTGCTCGGCTTCAACGACGCCGAGCTTGCCGGCAGCCAATTCACGGGAAAGCTCGTTCACAGCCTCGACCCGGCCCAGATGGATGGATACGGTGGGCACGTGCCGCACCAGCGAGACAGACTCCCCGCCGGGCAAGTGGGCCGATGCAAAAATGCCGTTGGTCAGCACATAGACGTGAAAATCCTGCACACCAAGGCTGGCGGCCATAATTTCCATCGTCTGCTGCACGCGGAACACCTCGCCGCCGTTGGCAAGCAGGGTCTGCCCGCCGTCCATCACCAGCTCCAGCGCACGGTCAAACAGGTCCTCAGCCACGAATATTCTCCCGCACAGCGTTAAATTCCGGGTAATGGGCGTAGAGGTGCTGCGCGATGGCCTCCATCAGCAGATAGTCATGCTCGGAGTCGATATCGATGATGCCGGTGTCCATCATGACGCTGACACCAAACTTGGAATGCCACAGGATGGGATCCGGGTTGTCCACCAAAAATGCGCGGCGGATAACATAAATCGACGCATTGACGTCGTAAACCTCGGGCGCTTGCTGCCGGCCGGTGAATTGGCTCTCCATGACCATTTCGGCGTGGTCGCCCACGATTTTAAACATATTGAACCATGGGTTGCGGCGGGCCTCGCAGACACTGAAGATGATTTGCAGGTCCTCGCGCTCCTGCGCCTTGGCAAAGGCATTCTCAATGTCCTGCTCGGTGCGCAGCGGGCTGGTGATATCCAGGTCGATCATGGCGTCGTAGGGCTTGCCGGTGCGCGCTTCCATGCGGGCGAAGCTGTCCTTGTAGACCTCGACCTTCGGTACACGGTCGCCGCCCAGCTCGGCCCCGCGGGGCAGGTAGATGACCTCTGGGTATTCGGCGGCCACGAGCTTGGCCAGATCCTCGCTGTCGGTGTTCAGCGCAATGTCCACTTCCAGCTCGGGGTGGTTCTTGATGAAGAGCTCGGCGGCGCTCAAAGAGTAGTAAACCAACGGTTTGCCGCAGAAATTTTTCAAGTTCTTGTTTTTGAAGCCCTTGCTGCCTGCGCGGCCGCAGATGGTGATGAGCAGACGTTTCATGTTACACATTCTCCCCCAGTGTTAATTTCAGCACATTCAGTGCCAGCGCGGGCGGGTTGCAGCTCTCGCCGCTGCCCGTCAGCGCGTAGTCCACAAAGTATTCCATCTCCCGCTCATAGCGGCGGTTGACGTCCTCCTCGTAATGCTGCACGGTGCCGTCGGGCAGGGTCAGCGTGCCCGCGCCAAAGTCGGCCAAATAGCTGCCGTCATGGCAGAAAAGCTCGATAGAACGGCGATATCCGCGCCCAAAGTAGTCGAGGTGCACCTCGGCCAGCAGCGTAGGATACTTGGCGATGTAGACCGAGAGATCGTCGGAATCGATTTCCAAATCCGAGTAGGTCCCTTTGAAATTGTACAGCTTTTCCGGCACGCCGAACAGCTCCACCAGATAGTCCCACTCGTGAATCAGGTCGATGGTGACGCCGCCGCCCAGTGCCTTGTGGGCGCTGTACACGGTACGGTAGTCCACGCCGGGCCGCCAGTCAGGCAGATAACTCGAGCAGATGACCCGGGCGCAGTAGGGGTGCAGGGCGGGCAGGCGGTCTTTCAGCGCCAGCATCACACCGCACCACCGCATGGGCGCGGCCACGTAGGCCTTTTGCCCGGCGGGCAGATAGTTGGCTAAAGCAAGACCGGTTTGTTCGGCAGAAAAAATCGGCTTTTCGATGAAAATCGCCTCGCCGCGGCCCTTGACCTGGGTCAATGCGTCGGCGTGCAGGCTCGTTGGGTTCGTGATAAAGACCAGATCGTAGTGCACGGGCACGTCGGCCATGTCGGTGTACTGGGCGTGCAGCAGCTCGGCCACACCGTCCCGCAGCGGGCGGGAAAGGTCGCTGCGCAGTGCGTCGGCCTGCAAGGCCCAACCGCGGTCAGCGCATAGGTTGGCAAGATTTTTCAAATGGCGCGTGCCGATGGAGCCCAGCCCCACAAACAGCGCGGTGATGGTACGCATAGGCGTTCCCCTTTGTCTTGATTTAGATGCAATGTAGGGGCCGGGTTACGAATTTTCAATCCGGTCCATCAATGCAATGGCCTTCAAATCCTTCTCAAAGCTCCACTTAGGGCTTTCCTCGCCCTTCAGAACGCCGAAAAAGTTCGTCAGTTCGTCCACATAGGCGTTCTCGACGATGTTGTCACTGTATCGGCTGTCATGCTCAAAGCTGGCGTAGGTGTCCACCGGTTGCTTGTCCCCATCGCGGAACTCATACAGCGCCTTGGGGTTGCCCTCCCAGAAAAGGTGGATGCCATCGCCAAAGCACTCAAAGCTGCGGACGGCCTTGCGGCTGACCACGTCGGCGGCCAGCACGCCCTGTACGCCGCCCTTATGGCGCAGCAGCAGCGTCACGCTGTCGGGGTAGGGGAGCCCTAAGTCACTCAAGGTGTCCTTCTGCACGGTGACGGATTCCACATCGCCGAAGGCATCCAGCAGCCAAGGCAGGTCGATGCCGAAAATCTCCCGCACGCCGCCGGTGCGGGCGTTGCCGACGAAGAAATTCTTGTAATTCTCCCACGGGTGCCAGTCGGGCAGATACTGCCCGATGTGGTAGATATAGTGGACAGGCTTGCCAAATTCAGTGACCTGACGTTTAATATACTGCGTCTCGCGGCGGTACAGCATCGTCGAGGAGAGAAACAGCGGCAGGTTTTTGGTGGCGGCTTTTGCCATGTTCTCGGCGTAGCCGTCGCTGACCAGGTTCAGCTCGGTAAAGACCGGCAGGTCGTTGTCCAGCAGCTCGCCGATGATGGCGGCGTGGGACAGCGGTGCGGTGCAGACCAGCGCGGCGTCGGGGTGCTCGGCGGCAACGGCCTCGGCAATCGTCGCATAGGCGGCGTCCGCCAGGCCCAGGTTCTTGGCCTCGTCGCGGCGGCCCTCGGCGGTGTCCACGCCGACGATCTGGATGGCGTCGTCGATGCCCTTGGTCAGCCGGGCGCGGCGTTTGCCCATGCTGCCTAAACCGACGATGAGAAGTTTCATACCAAAACGCTCCTTTGGGGGTCAAATTCCGGCACAGGGCCGTCATAAAAAACCTTGGATTTTGTAAAGTCAAAATGCTGCAATACAGCGCAGATTTTTCCGCTGGTGTCGCCGCCGCCGTAAGGGCTGACGGCGCTTGCCGCCAACGGGGCGAAGGAGGGGGAGAGGGCTTTGCGCATCGTGGCCTCGATGGCCGCCGCGTCGGGGGCGCAGCAGAGTACGTTCGCGCAGACCATGCGCCCGGCCTGCCGCTTGCCGATGTTGACGGTGGGCACCTTAAAAGTCGGTGTCTCAACGACGCCCGATGACGAGTTCCCCGCCACCAGGGCGGCGCAGTCCATGGCGGAAAGATACCGCCGCAGGCCCAGGCTTTGCACAAAGCCCGCGCGGCCCGGGTGCGAGGCGGCGAACGCCTGCATCATTTCGGTGCAGACCTGCCCGCCTGCGTCGGCGTTCGACCCGGTGATAAGCCAGAACACGCTGTCCACCTTGTCCATGGCGCTGCACAGCGCTTGCACCTGCACGGCGGGCAACCCGGCGTCGGGGGCAGTCTCGGGGTGGTAGGTCACAAGCGCGAAGGGCTGCATCAAATCAAACCCGGTGGATTTGCACAATTCTTCGCGGCTCATTTTGGGCAAGGTGCGGATGTTTTCATCCCCCAGCCCGCCGACGCAGAACACGGTGTCGGGCGCTTCGCCCATGCGCACGAGCCGCGCGGCGCTGTCGGCGCAGGACGGAAAATGCACCGCCGCCATTTTGGAAATGCAGTGGCGGTAGTATTCGTCGGCTGCGCCCAAGGTCACGTCGCCGCCCGAAATGTGGGCAATGGGGATATGCCGCGCGGCGGCTGTCGTGGCCACGGCGAAAATTTCAAAGCGGTCGCCCAGCAGCAGCACCGCGTCGGGGCGGTGGGCGGCAAAATAACTGTCAAAAACGTTGATAGTGCGTGCAATCGTGCAGGCAACCGGCTCGTCGGCGTCGTCGGTAAAAATTGGCAGGCGTGCGGCGATGGGAAAACCGTCGTTTTCGATTTCGTGTACGGTTTCGCCCAGCCGCGGGCAGAGGTGCGCGCCCGTCACGACGAGCTGCAAGTCGAGTTCGTCGGACGCCGCGACCTTCTGCACGACAGGCCGCAGCAGACCATATTCCGCCCGCGTGGCGGTGACGATGCAGATGGTGCGCATATCACACCTCAATTTTTTCATCCTCCGCAAAATCGCGTTTTGCGGTTTGTCCCAAAAGCTCGTGCCAGCGCATGGGGGAAATGCCATCTCCCGGGCGCTTGGTGGTCAGGTTGTCCTCGGTGAAGACCTCGCCCGCCTTGATTTCCCGCGCGGCGACGATGCTCTTGCGGGCAATGGCCTTGTTGGGGGCCTCGCTGGCGGTCAGGTGCTTGTGGCCGTCCCCGAGCGCCGCCTCGACATGGCGCACGGCGTTCACCATGGCCTTGAACTCTGCCGGGTCCAGGCTGGCCTTCTGGTCGGGGCCGGGTAGGGATTTGTCCAGCGTGAAGTGTTTTTCAATGACCTGCGCACCCAGCGCGGCGGCGGCCACGTCGCACTCCCAGCCCGGCGTATGGTCGGACAGGCCCACCGGCAGACCAAACTGCTCGTACAGTTCCAGCATAGCGGTCAGGTTGGCATCCTCGTAGGGGGTGGGGTACTGGGTGTTGCAGTGCAGCACCGTTACCTCGGGGCAGCCGCCGTCGTCCAGCACGCCCAGTGCATCGGTGATTTCATCCAGCGTGCTCATGCCGGTGGAAAGCAGCACAGGTGTGTGTAATTTCGCCATTTCTTCCAGGTACGGCAGGTTCGTGATCTCGCCCGACGGCATCTTGATGAGCGGCAGGCCCAGCGTGCCCAAAAACCGCACGCTGGGGATATCGAACGGTGCGGACAGATACTGGATGCCGATGGAATCACAGTATTCTTTCAGTTCCTTGTGCGCCTCAAACGAGAAATGCAGCTTGCGGATCATTTCCAGCTGGCTCTCGGCGGCGTCGGTGGTCTGCTTCTGATACTCGGCCTTCTCTGCAAATTTGCTCACGACCAGCTCGGGCACAGCGGTCTGGTACTTGACGATATCCGCGCCGCACTCCTTGGCAGCGCGGGCCATTTCCTTGGCTATTTCCAGGCTGCCGTTGTGGTTGACCCCGGCCTCAGCAATGATGGTTACAGGCATTTTAAAACTCCTTCCGCTGTGGCTTCTCCCCTTGGGGAGAAGCTGTCCGCAAAGCAGACTGATGAGGGGGGCTTCCGGCAGGCTGCCCCTCATCCGGCGCTGCGCGCCACCTTCCCCCAAAGGGGAAGGCTTTTATTTACTGCTGATTTTCCAGCTTTCGTCTCATTTTCTCCAGTTCTTCCAGCTGGCCCATGTCCATCCAGCTGCTCTCGCTGATGGGATAGACGCCGACCTTTTCCCCGGCCCGGCGGTAGCGCTCGATCACGTCGGGGAAGCCGATGAACTCACCGTCGTGCATTTCCTCCACCACGCGCGGCTCCACCACGTAAACGCCGGTGTTCGTCAAAAAGTCCAGCTCGGGCTTCTCGCGCATGGCGGCAATGCTGCCGTCCTCGCCCAGCTCCACCACGCCGTAGGGCACGGTGTAATGCTTGAACGCGCAGATCATCGTGACAAGATTTCTGTGAGACTTATGGTACTCGTAAATATCGCCGAAGTCCACATCCAGCAGTGTGTCGCAGTTGGTGAAAAAGAACGGCGTGTCGATTTTTCCTTTCAGCAGGCATAGCCCGCCGCCAGTACCCATGAACACATTCTCATCGGCAAAATCCACGCGGTAATCCTTTTCCAGCTCGCCAAAATAGGACTTGATCATGCCCTTTTTGTAGTTCACGATCATTGTGAACTCGTGGCAGCCGAAGTCCCTGAACCGATCCATGATAAGCTCCGCAATGGGCTGCTCGCCCACCGGAATCAGCGGCTTGGGCAGGATTTTGGTGTAGGGGTACAGCCGCGTGCCCAGGCCGCCTGCCATCATCACGACCGGGATATCGACCTGCTTGCGGTTGTCCACATTCAGCCCGTGGGCAAAGATGATATCGGTGATGACGCCGCGCTTATTTAAAACCGGCAGTGCGTCGATGCAGTTTTTTTGCAGAATCTCCCGCGCCCGGCCGCGCTCAGCTATCGGCACGCTCAGCGGGTGGTAGTTGGCGGCGTGGTCAACGGTCTGGTCGGGCGTGCCGCCGCGCAGAAAAAACTTGCGGATATCGCCGTCGGTGATGACGGCTTTCAGCTTGCCCTCCGGCGCAATGAACAAAATGCGCTGGCCGGTCACGTCCAGCTTGCGCAGCGTTTCCAGCACCGTGGCGGTCGGCTCAATAAAGAGTTCTTCTACTTGTATCAAGGGTGAATCCCCCTTTTACGTTTATTTAAAGCCTTCCCCCTCGGGGGAAGGTGGCCCCAAGGGCCGGATGAGGGGCGGATGTGCCGCAGCAGACCGTGGATGGGAAATAGCGGCAAGGCTGCCCCTCATCAGTCACCTTCGGTGACAGCTTCTCCCAAAGGGGGGAAGCCTTGGCGGGGCGTTGAGGATGCCGCCCCCTACAAAACGTCTTACAGCCCCAGCACCGCTTCGATCACGCGGTCGCAGTCCTCAAAGCTCAAATTGGTGGAGCAGGGCAGATTGACAATATACTTGCGGTAGGCCAGGGCCTTGTCCAGGCCGTAGGTCTCGTTGCGGGGGTAGTCGGCCTGCTCGTGGATCAGTGCCCACACCGGGCGGGTCTGAATCTGCTGGGCCTGCAATTTCTCAATGACGGTGTCGCGGTCCAGGCCGGAATCTTCCAGATACAGGCTGAAGAACCAATGGTTGGAGCGGCATTCCTCCTCACGGAAAGGCAGAATGCGCAGCCCCTTCACGCCGTCCAGTGCGGCTGCATAGCGGTCATACAGCGCCTTTTTGTGGGCGATAAAATCTTCCAAACGCTCCAGCTGGGCCAGGCCCAGGCAGGCCTGCACGTTGGTCATGCGGTAGTTGTAGCCCACCTCATCGTGCAAAAATTGCAGTACGTCGGCCTTGGCCTGAGTGGACAGATGCTTGGCGTGCTCGGCCCAGTCCGGGTGGTTGGACACGACCATGCCGCCCGCACCGGTGGTGATGATTTTGTTGCCGTTGAAGCTGTAACAGCCGATATCGCCGATGGTGCCCGCAAACTTACCGGCAAACGGCCCGGTGGTGCAGCGGGTGCCCAGGGCCTCGGTGGCATCCTCGATCAGAATCAGGTGATAGCGCTTGGCAATGGCCGCCAGGCGGGGCATATCGGCCATGTTGCCGAAAACATGGACGACTTCCAGCGCCTTGACGTGGGCACCGGTCTTTTTGTTGTACAGCTTATCGCCGCGCAGCTCGCAGTGGTTCGCACAGAAATCCTCCACCGCGTCGGGGTCAATGCACAGGCTGTCGTCGCAGCCGATGAAAATCGGCTCGGCCCCCACATAGCGGGTCAGCGGGTTGACGGCGGCGATGAAGGTCAGCGTCGGGACGATTACCTCGTCCCCGCGGGTGATGCCGACGGCCATAGCGGCCAGATGCAGCGCGCTGGTACCGGAGTTGCAGGCCACGGCGCGGGGCATGCCCACGTAAGCGGCCAGCGCTTCCTCAAACTCCGTGACTTTGCCGCCGCTGGTGGAGACCCACCCCGACGTGATGGCCTGTCCGGCCAGCTCGGCCTCACGCACGCCGAAATTCGGAACAGAAAGAGGAATAAATCCAGACATAACAATGCCTCCATAATACAGCAGTCGCACCGGAATTGCCCGGCGGACAGAATTCTACAAATATTCTATTTTATTATACCGCTTTTACGGGGAGAGAGCAAGAAGAAAATGGGCTGGAAAAGCCTCCCTTGCCAAAGGGAGGCTTTAAAACGCAACCGCCCCATGCGCGGGTGCGCATGGGGCGGTTGGCTTATTTCAGAACGATTTTAGTGCTGCTTTTTCTTCATGTAGGCAGTCACACCCAGGCCCAGCAGGGCGGCGATGGCGATAATGGCAATCGGGACGATCGGCATTTCATCGCTGGTCTGCGGGATGGTGCTGGCCGTGGCGGCGGCAGTCTTGGCGGAAGAAGCGGTCGGGGCGTAGGTGCCCTTCACGTTCTTGTAGCCGGAGATCTGCTTCGTCTCCAGATGGCCGCAGGTGTCGCACTTGTAGCCGTCAGCCGTGGCCGTCCAGTTGTGATGGCCGCAGGCAGCGCAGGTGTAGTACTGGCTGTCATCGGGGGTAGCGGTGGGGGCTGCGGTAGTTACAGGCGCGCCCTCAACCGGCGCGGGGGTAGCCGTCGGGGCGGCAGTGGGGGCCGGGGTCGGCTTGGCGATTTCCTCGTAAGCATTGCTGCCTACCAGGGCCTCACCCTTGTAAGCGGCGTCGTACAGCTCCTTGGTGAAGGTGGTGTAGACAGTGCCGTTGATGGAAACGCCCAGCCAGTTGTAGCCGTCCTGTGGAACAGCGGTAAACGCCTTGCCGATATCGTCGGTGGTGAAGGTCACATCCTGACCGTCAACTTTAACGGTCACGGCCTTGTTTGCCATAACGGTAAACTCACTGAAACCGTCGGGGTTGACGAAGGTGATGGTATTGACGATGCCGCTCTCGGTTTTCGTCTCGGCCTCATAATAGTAGACAGTGCCGTCCTCTTTGACGTGACGGACAAAGACCTTCTGGCCCTCGGGAATCTTCAGCGCGGAAACATCGAGAGAGATGGCGACGGTAGGAACCTGCTCAGCAGGCATTTCCTTGTTCTTTTCCAGCGTAACGGTATTGGATTCGGTCATGTTTTTGACATCATCAGCGACAGTCGCCTTGACATCATAGAGCATCTTGATATCAAAGGTCATGCTGACGTCGGTATCATTGTTGGCCGCAGCCTTCGGCTCAACAACCAGCTTGGGAACAGCGACAATGGTGATGTCCTTGTTCTCGGCGTCCGGATCAAAGTTTTTGCTGCTGTCTGTCGCAGCGGCAGAAATAGCACCCTTGGCGGCCTCGGCGGCCTCAGTGCTGTCGATGGCAACATCCTTGCCGTTGACGGTCACAGTCGCACTATTGGTAACTTCCTGGGAAATCTTATCGGTGGTAGCGTCGTCCTTGCTCACGATTTCAGTGCTCTTGGCGGCCTCGACGACCTCGGACGCGGTGATGTTGTCCTCTTTCTTGACCTCGACCTTGCTCTCGGCGTTGTCGGAAACTTCAGTCTTTTCCGGCTCTGCGGGCTTGGTGTCAACGGTCTTTTCGCCAACAGTGTAAGTGCCGTTAGCATTTTCTTTCAAAGCAAGACCACTTGCGAGATAAGAAGCGCTGAACTTCTTGGTGAACGTACCAGCAGTAACTTCAAATTTGGCACCAGTATAGGTTGCATCAGCTGCATCGTCAATGTTGCGCTTTTTCAGCTCGCCATTGATTTTACCACCGTTGATTGTGATGCTCGATGCAATGCTGGATTTATTGTCGTAGTTGGCAGCGGTCAAATTACCGTTTACTACGGCATCTCCACTAATAGTCACGCCGTTTGTGGTCGAATTTTCCCATACCCAAGAAGAAATGGCACCATTGAGTGTGCCACCAGTTACAGTTGTAATGCTGTCCCAGTTCTGAAGTGTCTGCTCGGGAGAATTGAAAGTACCTCCCGTGATGTTTGTGGTACCACCCTCGGCCTTGATGACAATGAAACCGTTGCTGAAATTACCATTATTGATGGTCATAACGGCAGAGGAGTCGTTTTGACCACTGACAATCAGAGACGAAAATTTACCGGTAGATTCCACAGTGCCACCGTTAAAAGTCAGTGTGCCATCGTTGTACACGACGTACCAACTGTTGCCACCGCTGCTGCTGGGGCTGTTGCCAGCTTCCTGGCTGCGGGTGAAGGCGCCGCTCTCAACGATAGCTGTAGCATCTTTCTCGTTGTACAGTGCCGCACGGCCATGGCTGACGTTATCCACCGTACCGTTTCCGGCAATCGTCAGCGTGCCGTTGTTGGTAATGGTATGCTTGCCAGCCGTATTCGTAATCTTGTGGTCATTCAAATTCAACTGAATGCTTTTACCTGCGGGAATCGTGACGCTTTCCGTCACATTGCTCGTCAGAACGACCTGAGCCATCGCGTTAGTGATAGCATCTTGCAGGGTTTTGTAGGTCTTGCTGGTGTCATTATCAACATAAGCAACATTCGCATCCTGCGGGTCGGCCTCTCCTGTCAACATGACAGCCTTGTCTTTCGTCTCCCCATCAGATTGGGTTTCGATCTGCTCAGAGGCAGCGGCTTCATTCGTCGCTCCGTTTGTCGCTTCGTCCGCCAGCGCGGCAGTGCATACGGACACTGCCATGGCGGCGGCCAATGCGAAGGAAACGACCTTTTTAAAATGGGTCTGTTTTCTCATCGTTCGCTTTCCTTTCTCCTTATAAAATTTAACGATACCTAGATTTTACACCGGGGGGGGGGTGAATGTCAACGAGAATGTGGGCATTTTGTGTATATTTCGCGTAAATTTTCACTTGTGCAAAAGAATCCAAGGCTGATTTGTGCAAAACAGAAAAAACGCGCTGTTGCATCGCAACAAACTGAACATAAAAGGCACCTTGCACCCGGCAATGCTTTCCTTTATAATGGGTACAAAAACCAGGGGGCGTTCTGCATGAAAAAAATCTGCCGCTGGGCCTGCCGCCACCGTGCAGGCCTGCTGGCCCTTGCCGCGGGCTTCGCGGCGTGGGGGCTGTTCTATATCGCCCGCTGCAGCACCGCCGCTATGGACTGGTGGCTCGCGTATGTTTCGATGCCCGTCAAGCGCGGCCTTTCCTTTATAGTAGACCCGCTGCCGTTCAGCGCGTGCGAGCTGGGTGCAACGGTGCTCATCGTCGGGGCGCTGGTGCTGCTGGCCCGCGCCGTGCGCCGCCGCAGGCTGGCGGCCTGGGCGCTGCATATGGCCGTGCTGCTGGTCTGGGGGTACGCGGGGGTCTGCGCACTGTGGGGCACGCAGTATTATGGCACAAATTTTGCCGCCCGCGCGGGCATGACCGCCCCGCCCGTCAGCACCGGGGAACTGGCCGCTGTGACCGACTACTTTGCCGACAAGGTCAACGCGGCGGCCCCGCTGGTGCAGCGGGACGACAGCGGCGTGTTTGCCACCGACAAAACCGAAATCTTTGCCGGGTGCGCCCACCTGTACGACCCGCTGACCGAGCGCTGGCCGTTTTTGGCCGGGCCGGAGCGCCGCCCCAAGCCCGCCATCTACTCCAAACTCATGAGCGCCTGGGGCTTCACCGGATATCTCTGCCCGCTGGTGGGGGAGAGCACCCTCAACGTGGACAGCCCGGCGGTGTTCCTGCCGGTGACGATCGCCCACGAGTTGGCCCACCAGCGCGGCGTAGCGGCCGAGCAGGAGGCAAACTTCGTCGGCGTCATGGCGGCCACGGCCAGCGCCAACGCCGACTACGCCTACTCCGGCTGGCTGTTCGGCTACCTGCACCTGTCCAACGCGCTGTACGAGGCTGACCCCGCGCTGGCAGCGGCCAGCTACCAGACCCTTTGCGCAGAGGCCCGCGCCGACCTGGCCGCCAACAACGCCTACTGGAAGCAGTGGGAAGGCCCGGTCAAGCAGACGGGCGAAAAAGTCTACACGACCTTTTTGCAGGGGTACGGCCAGGACCTGGGTATGCGCAGCTATGGCGCGTGCGTGGATCTGCTTGTGGAAGAATTTTTGACCAATACAACTTCTTGCGATTGACAGTGCCCCGCACCGCTAGATGCCCGGAAAGTTGTTTCCACAATATCACAATTCTTAACAAACGGCCCACCCGGATGTTGAAAATTTCGGCGTTTTTCAGCGCATTTTTCGCCCCTTGCCCCCTTGCGGCGGGGGCTTTTTTCATGGTATGATTTATGGTGTAGCAATTTAGGATTTTCAACTGTGAGGAACAGGAATGTTTAATAAAAAGAATCCCATGCGGTATTTCTCCGGCAGCACGTTTGCGCGGCTGCCGCTGTATAAGCTGGCGGCGGGCGGCACGGCTGTCGCGCTGACGGCCAGCATCGGCCTGGGCGCGTTCGCGGCGGGCGTTACGCCGTTCAACCTGCCCACGGCCACCCCGGCCCCGGTCGTGACCGCCACACCGGAAACGGCAGCCACGCCCACGCCGTCGCCGTCCCCCACGCCCAGCCCTACGCCGGTGCCGGACCGCACCCTGACCATGGAGGCCACCGTCGTGCAGCAGGACGTCGGCGTGACGCTCTACGTGGACCCGCTGCCCGAAGCCACAGCAACGCCGGAACCCACAGCTCTGCCGTCTGCGTCGCCCAAGGCTGGCACGTCGGCGGCGTCCGGGGATAAACCCACGGCCACGCCAAAGGCGACCGCCACCCCGACCCCGACGCCCACCGCCGCCCCGACCGAGGACGACGAGCAGGAAAAGACACCGCTGCTGGGCGTTGAGGGCACCATCACCCTGACCGACGCCAAGGGCAACGCCACCGACTACGCGCTTGACCCCGAGACCGGCACCGCCTTGGCCGAGGACGTGGAACCCGGCGACTACACGCTGGCCCTGCAGCCCATCGAAGGCTACACCACCCCCGAGGCCCAGACCGTAACTGTGAAGGAAAAGGTCGTCTACAAGGCGGATGTACAGGCTGTCAAGGAAAAGATCGTCCAGGCAAGCCAGGTCAACGAGAGTGCCGAGGACTCCGGCGTCAGCAACGCAGGTTCCGCGCCCATCGCCGAGGAAGTGACTGACACGGTTACATATGCCGAGAGCGACAAGACCGAGACCGGCACCAAAACTACTTACACGGCCAAGTTGAGCAGCAGCGGCCACCTGCTGCTGGCCGACGGCACCGAGACCCCCTATCTGCCCGTCTACCAGGACGGCACGCGGGATCTGATCGGCGCGACCCGCGACCCGAACTACGCGGCCAACACGAACACTTCTGCCTGGCTGCCCGGCGCAGCGGATTCCATTCAGCTGCTGGGCGCGGCCAACACCCGCATGGCGTGGGCACACCGCGCCGATGAACCCGCCGTGCAGGAGGGGGATGAGGCGGCCTCCATCGCCGAGGAAACGCCCGCTCCCACCGAGGCTCCCACTCCGGAACCGACGGCAGAGCCTACTGCCGAGCCCACCGCAGAGCCGACGGCAGAACCAACCGCCGAGCCTACACCGGAAGTGACGGCGACGCCCGAACCGACGGTCGCCCCCACGAACACCCCGGCCCCGACCGAGGCCCCCACCGCCACGCCGGATCCCACGGCGGGCTGGCCTGACAATATCGAGGCCAAGGATCTGGCGAGCTACGGTTTTGACGTGACCAGTTCCGACGGCACCGTGTACCAGTACACCGGATGGCAGGAAATTGACGGAGTGACGTACTATTATGACCCGACGACCCACCAGCCGGTCACCGGACAGCAGGTCATCCAGGGCGACGTTTACACCTTTGGGGCGGACGGTGCGCTGAACCGCACGGCCCGCGGCATCGATGTCTCCAAGTTCCAGGGCAGCATTGATTGGAACGCCGTCAAGGCCGACGGCATCACGTTTGCCATCATCCGCTGCGGCTACCGCGGCTACGGCAGCGGCGCACTGGTTGAGGATTCGACCTACCGCGCCAACATCCAGGGCGCTATCAACGCGGGCCTGAAAGTCGGCGTCTACTTTTATAGCCAGGCCATCAACGAGCAGGAAGCCGTTGAGGAGGCCAGCATGGTGTTGAGCCTGGTGGGCGGGTACAGCCTGCCGCTGGGCGTCTACTACGACACCGAGAGCGTTGCGGGCGGCCGCGCCAACGCCATCAGCGCCGCCGAGCGCACGGCCTGCGCCGTCGCTTTCTGCGAGACGATCCGCAACGCTGGGTACAGCGCGGGCGTTTACTCCTACGCAAGCTGGTTCTACAACGCGCTGAACTTTGCGAACATCAGCAAGTACAACATTTGGATCGCCCAGTACCGCGACACGCTGAGCTTCAGCTACAAGTACAACATTTGGCAGTACACCGGCTCCGGCAGTGTCAAGGGTATCTCCCGGCCTGTGGATATGAACATTGGATAAAACCAAATAGAATAGAACTTCCCCCTGCTTGCGCAGCACTGCGCAAGCAGGGGGAAGTTCTTTGATAAACGGATCGCCCTTGTGTTTGTGATGAACGCAAGGGTATTTTTACTTTGTGTAGCAGCTCATCTTTGCGCTGCTGCCGCCTCTTGTCTGGCCGCTGCCGTGGATGATGTACTTGTAGGTACACAGCTCCGCCAACCCCATGGGGCCGCGGGCGTGCAGCTTTTGGGTGCTGATGCCCATTTCGCAGCCCAGACCAAACTCGCCGCCGTCGGTAAAGCGGGTGCTGGCGTTCACGTAGACCGCTGCGCTGTCCACACAGGCCGTGAACCGCGCCGCTGCCTCGGCGTCCGCCGTGATGATGGCCTCGCTGTGGTGGGTGGAATGCCTGGCAATGTGCAAAATCGCTGCGTCCACGTCGTCCACCACGGCTACGCTCAGCTTGTAGTCCAGATGTTCCGTGTCAAAATCCTGCGGCGTGGCGGGCACACCGTCGATGATGGCGGCGGCCTGGGCGTCCAGGTGCAGCTCCACCGGCGTTAAGCCGGCGGCGGCCCGGCCGTCCACCAGGCGGGTCTTTAACATCGGCAAAAACTGCGCTGCAACGTCCTTGTGGATCAGCAGCGTTTCCTCGGCGTTGCAGACGCTGGGGCGGCTGGTCTTGGCGTTTTCCACGATGTCCACCGCCATTTCCAGGTCAGCGGCTTTGTCCACGTAGACGTGGCAGATGCCGGTGCCGGTCTGGATACAGGGCACCGTCGCGTTCTCAACACAGGCACGGATCAGCCCCGCGCCGCCGCGGGGAATCAGCAAATCGACCAGGCCGTCGGCAGTCATCAGCTCGTTGGCGCTGGCGTGGGAGGTGTCCGACAGCAGGCTTACCGCACACTCCGGCAGGCGGGCTTTGCGCAGGCCCGCGCGCAGGGCCTCCACAATGGCGTGGCAGCTGGCCCAGGCGTCGCGGCCGCAGCGCAAAATGCAGGCGCTGCCCGCCTTGATAGCCAGGGCAGCGGCGTCGCTGGTGACGTTGGGGCGGCTCTCGTAAATAATGGCGATAACGCCCATCGGCACAGCAGTCTTTTCAATAATAAGACCATTGGGGCGCACAATTTTGCGCAGCACTGCGCCCACCGGGTCCGGCAGGGCGGCGACCTCGCGCATGCCCTTTGCCATGTCGGTCAGACGGCTGGGGGTCAGGGCCAGGCGGTCCAGCATTACGTCGCTCACGCGGCCCCGGGCAGCGTCCAGGTCGCGCTGGTTTGCCTCCAAAATCTTGTCACTGGCGGCAATCAGCGCTACGGCCATGGCCTCCAGCGCGGTGTTTTTCGTGTCGGCATCGGCCAGCGCCAGCGGCATTTTTGCGCCCTGGGCGGCCTGCAAAATTTCCTGTGTGGTCATGGGGAACCTCCCTTACTTGTGGCCTGCAAAGCGGGTGCCCACCGGCTTGCCCTCAACGATATCGTACAGCACCTCGGCGTGGGCGCCGTTGGTGATGATCATGTCCACGCCCGCGGCGGTGGCACGCTTGGCAGCGATGACTTTTGTCAGCATGCCGCCGGTGCCCAGGGACGAACCTGCGCCGCCCGCCAGCATTTCAATTTCGGGGGTGATTTCTTCCACCAGCGGGATGAGCTTCGCGTCGGGGTGGGTGTGGGGGTCGGCGGTGTACAGACCGTCGATGTCGGACATCAGCACGACCAGGTCGGCGTGGATGCACGTTGCCACCAGTGCGGCCAGTGTGTCATTGTCGCCCAGGGAATATTCCTCGCAGGCGATGGGGTCGTTCTCGTTGATGATGGGGATTGTGTGCAGCTGCAAAAGACGTTCCAGCGTGTTTTGCAGGTTGCGCAGGCGGTTTTCGTGGTCGAAATCCTCCCAGGTCAGCAGCATCTGCGCCACAGTGTGGTTGTACTGGCCGAACAGCCGGTCGTAGGTGTACATCAGCTCGCACTGGCCCACGGCTGCGGCGGCCTGCTTGGTAATGATGTCGCTGGGCTTTTCGATTTGCAGTTTGCCGACGCCCAGGCCGGTAGCCGCCGACGACACGACAATAAGCTGATGCCCGGCGTTCTGGATATCGCTCCACACCTTGACCAAATCCTCGGTGTGGCGGATGTTGAGCAGCCCGCTGGGGTGTGCCAGCGTGCTGGTGCCTACTTTAACGACGATACGCATAATTTACTTCTTCCCCAAATCCTTCGTTTTCTCATACGCTGCCAAAACGGCGTCGGTCACGGCGCCGCGGAAGGCGCGTTCCTCCAACAGGCGCACGCCCTGGATGGTCGACCCGCCGGGGCTGCACACGGCGTCTTTCAGCTCGCCGGGGTGCTTGCCGGTTTCCAGCACCATGCGGGCGCTGCCCAAAAGCATCTGGGCGGCGTACTCCTGCGCCTTGGCGCGGGGCAGACCAGCCGCCACGCCGCCGTCGGCCAGGGCTTCAATGAACTGGTACGCCCAGGCCGGGCCGCAGCCGGACACCGCGCTGGCGGCGTCGATCAGGCTTTCCGGTACGGCGTCCAAACGGCCCGCGGGGGCCATGGCGGTGAGCCATTCGTTCAGCTTGTCCGGCTCCACATCGTCAGAGCAATACTGGATCATGCCGTCGCCCAGCGCTACGGGGGTGTTGGGCATCATGCGGATGATGGGGTAGCCGCTGCCGGCCATCATGCGGATCTGCTGCATCGACAGCCCCGCCGCCATCGTGACCAGCACAAAGGGGCGGCTCTCGGCGCGGGCTTCCAGCGCGGGGGCCAGCTCGTCCAGCATGTCGGCCATCATCTGGGGCTTCACCCCCAGAAAGATGAAATCGCAGATGCTGGCGACTTCCTCATTTGTGCCGCAGGCACAGCCGAGTTCCTCGGCCAATGCCTGTGCCTTGGCGGGCGTGCGGTTGGCCAGCAGCACATCCCCGGTGCCGGCACCCTTGCAGACCGCGCGTGCCACGGCCCCGCCCATATTGCCGCAGCCGATAAAACCGTATTTCATAAAGAACCCCCTATACCTTATTTTATATACAGTATAATGGTAGTACAGCGGGGGCATTTTGTCAACGGAAAAACGGCTTCTCTCCCTCTCCCTCTGAGGAAGGCTTTAGGTCTGGATTTTTGCGGCGGATTTGCTATAATGTGGGTAACGGAGAATTTGTAGGGGGCGGCGTCCTCGACGCCCCGCAACAGAGCAAAAGGAGCACACTATGCAATACGTCAACTTTGGTCAAACCGGCCTGAAAATTTCCCGCCTGGGGTTTGGCGGCATCCCGATCCAGCGCATCGACCAGCCTGGCACGCGGGAACTGCTCATCGCTGCCCATAAGGCGGGCGTCAACTACATCGACACTGCCCGCGCCTACACGGTCAGCGAGGAATGGATCGGCCAATCGCTGGAAGAAGCGGGCCTGCGGGATGACTTCATCCTGGCCACCAAATGCCGCGCCCTGACCAAGGCCGACATGGAGGCCGAAATAGCCACCAGCCTGAAAAACCTGCGCACCGACCACATCGAACTGTTCCAGTTCCACAACCCCAGCATGGAGGGCCTGCAAACCATCCTGTCCCCCGGCGGCGCAATGGAAGCCCTGCTGGAAGCCAAGGCCAAGGGCGTAGTGAGGCACATCGGCATCACGGCGCACCTGGTCGCCGTGTTTGAGGCCGCGCTGGACATCCCGGAAATCGAGACGATCATGTTCCCCTATAACATCGTCGAGCAGCAGGGCAAGGAGCTGATCGACCGCTGTGCGGCGGCAGGCAAGGGCTTTATCGATATGAAACCCCTCGCGGGCGGGGCCATCGAGGATGGCCGCCTGGCGCTGCGGTACGTGCTGTCCAACCCGGCGGTGACGGTGGCGATTCCCGGTATGGCGACGGTGGACGAGCTGAACGCCAACGTGGCGGGCGCGGCGAACATCGACCCGCTGACCCCCGAGGAAGAAGCAGCCTGCCAGGCCGTGCGCGACGCGCTGGGCACGCAGTTCTGTCGCCGCTGCAACTACTGCGCCCCCTGCACGGTGGGTATTTCCATCCCCAGCGTGTTTTTGTTCCAGGGGTATCTGAACCGCTATGGCTTGCAGCAGTGGGGCCGCGAGCGCTACGCTACCCTGCAAACCAAGGCCGGGGCCTGCATCCGGTGCGGCGCGTGCGAACCCCGCTGCCCCTATAACCTGCCCATCCGCCAGATGATGAAAAAAGCCGCCGAGGACTTTGGAGAGTAAAAGCCCTGGCCTTCCCACGAAGCGGAGAGATTCCTGCCCCGGCTGCGGGTGTAGCGGCGTGCAAGGCAAAGCCCATCGGAATCCCTCCGGCCGTCTTCGGCGTCCACCTCCCCTCAAGAGGGGAGGCTTTTTTGTTATCTCACTTTTTTCCCCGAAAATATTGTTTTTTCGGGGGCGAACGTGTATAATTTAACCTGTATAACTTTGTGTAAAATGTGAGGAATGAGTGTTATGCTTTCCGACCTCCAGCTGCATTATCTGGACAACGCTGCTACCTCCCGGGTGGATCCGGCGGTGGCGCAGGCCATCACCACGGCCATGGTGGAATACTGGGCCAACCCCAGCAGCCTGTATGACCCCGCCGTGGCCGCGCAGGACGCCATTATGACCGCCCGCGCCCGGGTGGCCAAGACCCTGCACTGCCGCAGCGACGAAATCTACTTCACCGCCTGCGGCAGCGAGGGCAACAACATGGCCGTCTACGGCGCGGCCCGCCCGCGCAAGCACTGGGGCAACAAAATCGTCGTGACCGGGTTCGAGCACCCCAGCGTGCAGCGCCCCATCCGCGCCCTGAAGGACGAGGGCTTCACCGTTGTTGAGGTTCTGCCCGGCCCGGATGGCCGCATCGACACGCAAAAATTTTTGGCCGAGATCGACAAAAGCACCGTCCTTGCCGCCTGCATGGCCGTCAACAACGAGACCGGCGCGGTGCAGGATATCGCCGCTTTGGGCAAGGGCATCAAGACCCGCAACAGCCGCACCCACTTCCATGTGGACGCCGTGCAGGCGTGGCTGCGTATGCCTATTGACCTGCAAAAATGGCGTGAGGTCGATAGTTTGTCCGTCTCCGGCCACAAGGTACACGCGCCCAAGGGCGTGGGGGCGCTGTTTGTGCGGGACAGCCAGCGCCAGAACCTCAAGCCGCCCTACATCGGCGGCCACCAGGAGCGCGGCCTGCGCCCCGGCACCGAGAACACGCCCTACATCGTGGGCTTGGGCGTGGCGGCGGCCCAGGGTCAGCAAAAGCTGCGCACCCGCGCCGCCCACATTGCTGCGCTGAACCAACAGCTGCGCGCGGGCCTGGCCGCGCTGGACGGCATCACGCTGAACTCGCCCGAGGACGCGGTGGGGGAGATCGTGAACTTCTCCACCAACTGCATCAACAGTCAAACTTTTATCAACTATCTGAACACCCGCGCGGTGTATGTCTCGGGCGGATCCGCCTGCGATAAGGGCGAGCCGAGCCATACCCTGCAGGCCATGGGCTGCGCCGATTTGATCGTGCGTACTGCCCTGCGCGTGAGCTTCTGCGCCGACAACACCGCCGAGGATGTGGACGCACTGCTGGATGGGGTAAGAGATGGGTTGAAGGAATTGCAGCATATTTAAAGCTGTGATGCCTTCCCCCAAGGGGGAAGCCAAGGATTTATATGGAAAGGAATATTCCTATGAAAGAAATCATCCTCGCCTATCAGGGCGAAATGACGCTGAAGGGCCTGAACCGCGGCAAGTTTGAAGCGCGGCTGGCAAAAATCATCCGCTGGCGGCTGGAGCCACTGGGCAAGTTCAAGGTCTACCAGGCCCAGAGCACCGTTTTTATCGAGCCAAAAGAGGACGGCCTTGATATGGATGAGGCATTCCGCCGCGTGTCCCATGTGTTCGGCATCGTCAAACTCAGCCGCGCTGTCGAGTGCCCCAAGGATTTTGATGCCATCTGCGAGACCGCCGAGGCCTACCTGGGCGAGACGCTGCGCGGCTTGCGCACCTTCAAGGTCGAGGCCAAGCGCGCCGACAAGGCCTACCCGATGAAAAGCCCCGAAATCTGCCGCGAGTTGGGTGCCTACCTGCTGGACAAGCACCACCACCTGCGCGTGGATGTGCACAACCCCCAGCTGGAAATCATGGTCGAGATTCGTGACCACGCCGCCTACGTCCACGGCCCCAAGGTCGAGGCTGCGGGCGGTCTGCCGGTGGGCACCAGCGGCCGCGCACTGAACCTGCTGTCCGGCGGCATTGACAGCCCCGTCGCTGCCTGGTGCATGGCCCGCCGCGGCCTGGCGCTGCACCACATCCACTTTGCCAGCCCGCCGTACACCAGCCTGCGCGCCAAGCTGAAAGTGCGCGATCTGGCGCGGGAAATCGTCGAGTACACCGGCAACTGCACGCTGTTTGTCGTGCCCTACACCAAGCCGCAGGAGTACATCCGCGACCACGCGCCCGACGTGCTGTTCACGGTTTTGATGCGCCGCAGCATGCTGCGCATTGCCAACCAGGTGGCGAAAAAGCTGGAATTGCAGGCCCTCATCACCGGCGAGAGCCTGGCCCAGGTTGCCAGCCAGACCATGGCCGCGCTGGCCTGCACCGACCAGGCCCAGGATCTGCCTGTGCTGCGCCCCTGCATCGGCATGGATAAAATCGAGATCATCAATATTTCGCGTAAGATCGGCACGTTTGAGACGTCCATTGAGCCGTATGAGGACTGCTGCACGATCTTTACCCCGCCGCACCCCAAGACGAACCCGACACTGGACGAGATCCTTGCCGCCGAGGCCGCTATGCCCGAGCTGGCGGCGCTGGAAACCGAGGCCGCCGAGAATGTTGAGAAGATCTACATCCGCATGGGAGATGACGAACTGCTGTGACAGCTGAAATTATCTGCGTAGGTACGGAACTTTTGCTGGGAGATATCCTGAACACCAATGCCCAGTTTTTAAGCCGCGAACTGGCCGAGCTGGGCATCAGCGTACTGCACCAGCACGTCATCGGCGACAATCCCGCCCGGCTGAAAGAGCTGGTTTTGCAGGCAAAAAGCCGCAGCGACCTGTTGATTTTTTCCGGAGGGCTTGGCCCCACCGAGGACGACCTGACCAAGGAGACGGTGGCCGAGGCCTTCGGCGATATGTTGACATTTGACGAGAAAGAGTGGCAAAAGATACTTGACTTTTTCGCCCGCACGAATCGCCGCCCGACGGAGAACAACCGCAAGCAGGCCATGTGCCCGACCAGGGGCCACAAGCTCATCAACGACCACGGCACTGCCCCCGGTGCGTGGTTCGAGGATGAGAACGGCCACTGCGCCGCGCTGATGCCCGGCGTGCCCCGTGAGATGAAGGCCATGTGGGCTGAGCAGGTGCGCCCGATTTTGCTGCGCCGCCAGAACTGCACGATCCACAGCCGCACGCTGCGGGTGCTGGGCGGCGAGAGCGCCATCGCCAGCAAGGTCGCACCGCTGTTTGAGGCAGCCAACCCCACCGCTGCCATCTACTGCAAGACTGGCGAGTGTGAGATTCGCGTGACCGCCCGCGAGGGCACCGAGCAGGCCGCTGAGGCCGCCTGCAATGCCCGCATTGCGGAGTTTAAAGAGATTCTGGGCGCAGCGGCCTATGACGTTGACGTGCCTGCACTGGAATACACGGTGGTACGCGCTTTGCGCGAGCATCACCTCCACGCTGCCACGGCGGAGAGCTGCACCGGCGGCATGATCGCCGAGCGGCTGACCAACGTGCCCGGCAGCAGCGAGGTGTTCGGCTTCGGCTTTGTCACCTATGCCGAGGCCGCCAAGCAAAAGCTGCTGGGTGTGGACGCCGCCGTGATTGAAAAGTACAACGTTGTCTCCGGGCCTGTGGCCGCTGCCATGGCCTTTGGTGCTGCGCGGAAATCCGGCGCGGAGCTGGCTGTGGGCATCACCGGCCTGGCTGGGCCGGGCGGTGCGTTGCCCGGCAAGCCGGTGGGCACGGTCTACCTGGCTGGTGCCGACACCCGCACGAACACCGGGTATTTGATGCGCCTGACGCTGGGCGGCTACCAGGACCGCGCCATCATCCGCACCCGCGCCGCGCTCTACGCCCTGGATATGCTGCGCCGCATGGCGCTGGGCCTGGATGTGCCGGAGAGCGTGCGATTTACGCCGGAGACGGCGGATGACGAACTGGATATCTAAAACCCCAAGCCTTCCCCTTGAGGGGAAGGTGCCGCCGCAGCGGCGGATGAGGTGCGGGTTTCTGTCGCCGCCCGTTTGCGGGATATAACGGCAAGGCTGCCCCTCATCCGTCTGCGGTCGGGGCCGCAGACACCTTCAGTCTACGCGCTAAGAGCCGCCTACGGCGGTTGCGCTCCGACACGCGCCTGCGGGCGCAGCCCCAAAGGAAAAGGCAATTCAACATAAGAAAGGTTCCACCATGGTCAACACTCAACTGAAAATTCTGCGTGTTTTCGGGCCTACGGGCGCGGAGGTGTCCAGCGTACTGCGGCAGATCCGCGACGATGGCTGCCCCGGTCTGCGCCTGTTGGAGCGCGACGGCGAATTTGCCATCTGCGTGCAGGTCAGCGCCCCCAACCGCGCCATGGCGGAGCAATACTGTGACAAATGGGCCGCGCGGCTGCGGGCCAAGTTCGGCGACGATGTCTTTGCCGAGGGCGAAACGAGCTTGGCCCAGGCTACGCTGGATGCCTTGCTGGACAAGCGCAAGCTGCTGGTGGCCGTGGACGAGACGACAGGCCGCCTGCTGGGTGCGCTTTTGCAGCCGTTGGCCCACAGCGAGGCCGTGTTCGACTTTGGCACCGAGAGCTACGCCGACCCGCAGAAAGCCCGCCGTATCGCCGTGCCGGAACAGCTGTTGAAGCGGTTCCCCGGCGATGTGGTGCAGGCCGCTGCAGGCCGCGCCCTGGCCGCCATGCAGGTGACCGGCGCGGACTACGCGGCTGCCTATATGCCCGCCAGCGTGGGCCAGTGCCCCTTTGTGCTGGTGTGCGACCGCCGCGGCGCGGTGGCCTGCGCCCTGCCGCCCGATATGAACGACACGTTCATCGCCAACCAGATTTTGGATCTGCTGCGCCGCCGCCTGTTCGGCTTGCAGCTGACCGACTCCTGCATCACCTTCCGCCCCGGGCACGACCGGCCGCTGCTTGTCGTGTCGGAGGCCGCCAAGAGCCGCGGCAATACGGTCCGGTTCTCGCTGCGCCGCCGCACGCCGCCCACCCGCGACGCCGACCATACGGCGGATTTTGAGCCGATGCTGGACTTTGACCGCCCAGTGGCCCCGCCGAAATTTGCCGCCCCTGCGCAGGAAGTGGAAGCAGCCGCGCCGGAGACGGACTCCGCCCCGCAGCACCGCACGCTGCGCCGCCACGAAGCCGCGCCCACCCCGCCGCCCGCGGCCCCGGCTGTGCCTGACCACGAGCCGACCGGCGTCATCCAATTCGAGAGTGACGACGCCCCGGCCCCGGCGATGCCTGACCCGCTGGCAGTCCAGACGGCTGGCCCCGAAAATGCCCGCCATGCCCGCATCCGCCGCGCCCGGCCTGTGACCGCTGACCCAGCCCCCAGTGTGCCGCTGATGCCGGTAGACCTGCCGGACTTTTCGGAAAATCCGCCGGAGACCGAGCCGCAGGCTGCGCCGCGCTCGGTGCTGGACGATGATATCCCTGATTTCTCCGCTGACCTTGACCCCGCCGCCATTGCCGCCGCCCAGGCCGCCGATGACGCCGCCGAGGCCGCAGGCAAGAGCGCCAGCGTTGAGGAATTTACCCGCGCGGCGACCCAGCTGTTTGACGCCAGCGCCATTGAGGAGGCTGCCCGGGAAAAAGCAAAGCCCCGCAAAAAGCGCAAAAAGAACGCAGATTCGGACGCCGACCTGCCCCCGAAGCAGCCCACACCGCCCAGCATCAAAAACCGCAGTTTGGAAATGATTGAAAAGAGCGAGCGCCGCCGCAGACGCACGGTCACGCTGATCCTGGTCGTGCTGCTGCTGGCTGTGCTGGCCGGTGCCGGGGCGCTGTGGGTGTTCTTCCGCAATGATCTGGGTGCCAGCCCTGCCGCCAAGAGCTACGGCACGGCGCTGTACGATTCCACCGCCGAAAGCTATCTTGACAAGGCGCTGGACCGCCGCGCAGGCGTGGTGGCCTACCTGGGCTGGCCCGGCTTTGATGGTGCGCTGGTCTACTCTGCCGACACGCCCACGCCCGAAACGCCGGAATCCGGCGCAGAGCCGGGGTCCATCGTCCGTTTTGCCACCCCCAGCGCCTTGGACGCCGCCACCCCCGGCAACACCGTGTTGGAATGCACCGGTGACGACTACAAGGCGCTGGCCGACCAGGACACACTGAAACAGAACGGCGGCTTCACGCTGTATACGGCAGACCGCACCTACCGCTTCAAAGCGCTGGCGGTCTACTACTACGACCCCGCCGAGCAGGGCGAAGGCGCGTTTGACCTGTACGGCAGCACCGACCTGTCCAACTATTACGACTACCTGACCTTTGTGGCGGGCATCCAGGCCCGCAGCCTGTTTGACACCGGGGTGGAGGTGGGCGACGAGTCCCACTTCCTGACCGTGACGACCCAGAGCGGCGAGAACGGTGCGCTGCTCTGCATCACGGGCCGCCTGGTCGAGGACGGCGAGGCCGAGGTGCTGAACACCGCTGCCTTTACCGCCACAGAGGAGCCGCTGCTGACGGCGGCCCAGTACCAGAGCAAGGGCCAGCCGATGCCCACGGTCAGCACCCTGATGCGGACCAGCGTGGAGCGCTATGCCCAGCAGAGCGCCGCCACCCAGGCCGCCCGCAAGAACAGCGGCACGGCCCGGGACGACACCACCGACGCCGCCGATCTGGCCCAGCGCGCCGACGAATTGCAGAACATCACCGACAGCCTGCTGGCCAGCACCGACAAGATGCTCAAGGGCCTGACCGATGTGGCAGGCTCGACGAACGCTGTGGAGACGGACCTGAACAAGGGTGCCGAGGGCACGCTGCCCGAGCAGACGGTCACAGTGGACCAGATCAAGGTGACGACCACGCCGGCCCCTACCGACGCCCCGACGCCCGAACCTACCGAGGCCCCGGCGTCGGACGCCAACAGCGAACCGACCCCGACGGAAGCGCCGACCCAGGCCCCGCAGCCCGACAACAGCACCGGCACTGAGGGCGAGACCATCAACGTGACGATGAACGGCACGGCCCAGACGATGGACCTGGTGCGCTGCCTGGCGATGGTGGCCCAGAACGAACTTGGCCCCAACGCCCCCGCCGAAGCCTACAAAGCCCAGTGCGTGGCGACCCACTGCTGGATTTTAAGCCAGTCGGGCTATCCGTCGGTGCTGGGTGCAGAGCCGGGCGCGGCTGCGCTGGCCGCTGCCCAGGAGGTTGCCCATGTGCTGGTGACTTACAATGGGCAGGTCTGCTTCACGCCGTATTTCGCCTCTGCCAGCACGGGTACAGCCTCGTCTGCCGAGGTCTGGGGCGGTGAGCGCGCCTGGCTGCAGGCCGTGGACAGCCCCTACGACCAGCAGGTTTCCAGCAACTGGAACACCAACGGCAATTCCAGCGGCACGGCCCGCTTCTCCCGCGAGACGCTGGAGAACCGCATCCGCGACGAGCTGGGTATCGACCTGGCAGGCGTGGACCCCAACAGCTGGTTTACCATCAAGAGCGCCAACCAGTACGGCTGGGTCGCCAAGATTCAGGTCGGCCCCGATGGCAACAGCGAGACGGTCAGCGGCCGCTGGTTCCGGGAAAACCTGCTGGCCCGCCAGAGTGTGGATGGCCGCAGCCTGCGCAGCCAGTGCTTCACGGTCAGCTATGACGCCGATCTGGATTGCTTTATCTTTGATGTGTACGGTTACGGTCACGGCTGCGGCATGAGCCAATGGGGTGCCATCGGTTACGCCCGCAACGGCTGGGGCTATCAGGATATTTTGACGCATTATTTCGTTGGGACGACGATTACGACGTATTGATAGTACAGAAAAAGAGCGTGTGCAAGAAATGGCACACGCTCTTTTTTGGCAGTAACATCCACCGCACGGCGGGAATCCCTCCGACCTCGCTTCGCTCGGCCACCTCCCTTTGACAAGGGAGGCTTTAAAGGCCCCCTTGTTAAAGGGGGCTGTCACCGAAGGTGACTGGGGGATTCCGCCGCGCGGTGGTTATAGAAACTCCTCCCCATCCAGCACCGCTTTCACCAGCACATCCCCCTCATATGTCAACTCCAAATGGAAAAACGGCGCATCCTCGGCCAGCAGCTTAAAGAAAATTTTATCCCCCTGCCAAATCGGCAAATCCTGCACAGCATTCTTGTCCACCCACTCTAAACATCCCTCGTCGCAGTCTGTCATCACGCCGGAAAAATCCGTGCAGGTGTACAGGTGCATCCGTTCGGCGGGCCAGGGGTTACAGTAAAAATCCACGATGCCGCGATAGACAGGCGTGTGCATCGTCAGGCCGGTCTCTTCGTGTACCTCGCGCAGGGCGCAAGTCAGCGCATCCTCGCCCGGCTCAAACTTGCCGCCGACGCCGACCCACTTGTCGTGGTTGACGTCGTTTTTCTTTTTGACGCGGTGCAGCATCAGGTACGCGCCGTCTTTTTCGAGATAGCAAAGGGTGGTTTGCAGTAAATCCATAGGGAACTCCTTACATATTTTGTATGAATCCGCAGATACTACCATAAAAAACCAGGGAGGATTCTGTATGAGAGCGACAGGAATTGTGCGGCGCATCGATGAATTGGGCCGGGTGGTTATCCCGAAGGAGATACGCCGTACCCAGCGCATCCACTCGGGCGACGCGCTGGAAATTTTTACCGATGGCAAAGGGGAAGTTGTCTTTAAAAAGTATTCGCCGCTGGCAGAGCTGGGCGAGCCGGCCGCCGCCTACGCCGATGTGCTGGCCCGGCGGCTGGGCTGTGGTGTGGCTGTCTGTGACCGGGAAAAGATCGTGGCCGCCGCCGGGGCGGGCAGAAGTGAGCTGCTGGGCGAGCCGCTGCCGCCTGAGTTGGACGCCCTGCTGGCCCGCCGCAAGCTGTACACCGCACCGGAAGAGCCGCTGCACCGGGTCGCGTTGGGCAGCCGCTGGCTGCTGTGCGCTGCGCCGGTTTTGGTGCATGGCGATATCGAGGGCGGCGTGCTGCTGCCGGGCATGCGCCGGGATGCCGTACCCGACCCCGAGACCATCCGCGCCGCCGCCACCGCCGCCGAGTTTTTAGCGCGATGGATGGGGGAGTGACGGGGTGTCTGAATGCACACCGCTATATAGGGGCCGGGCATGCCCGGCCCTCAGCTTTCCCGCAAGCGACCGTTTTCCGTACAAGTGCAGGCCGGGCATAACCGGTCCCTACATATATAATAGGTAAGAACCCTGCCGTGATTGTGACGAAACTGTTAAACTTACAAAAAAATCGGAAAAACCCCTTGACAGTTTGCAAAACGGGAATATAATTAACTTAGCACTCAGAGATAAAGAGTGCTAAACAAAACCGAAAGCAAACCAAAGGAGATGAGCAGCATGGCCATGGACGCGCGCAAGCAGCGTATACTGGAAGCCATTGTTGCCCTGTATGCCAACGGCGGCGAACCGGTCGGTTCGGGCCTGCTGGCAAACTACTTTGACATGGCACTGTCCAGTGCAACGCTGCGCAACGAGATGGCGGCGCTGACTAAGCTGGGCCTGCTGGAACAGCCCCACACCAGTGCGGGCCGTGTGCCCAGTGCCCAAGGCTATCGCTACTACCTCGACCACCTGATCGATGCGCCGAAGGCCAGCGCCCTGCCGGATGCCGACCGCCGCCACATCGATGACCTGTTCGCCGCCATGGATGCCGAGCCGGAAAAGCTCGTGCCCGCTGCAGCCCGCAGTTTGGCTGATTTGACTGGCTGCGCCGCTGCCGCCACCACGCCCCAGGCCCCGGATCTCTGCATCGCCCACTTTGAGGTTGTGCAGGTCGGGCGGTACAGCGCGGCGGTGCTGGCAGTCACCAGCGCAGGCGGGGTGCGTACCCGCGTGGCCCGCGTCGATACCGGCCTGTCCCGGGACGACGCCGCCAACATCGCGCAGCTGCTCAACCGGGGGCTTACGTTTGTAGCCCCGCAGGACCTCAGCCCCATGCTGATGGCTAGCCTGGTGCTGGCCGCAGGTGAGCGGCTCAGCCCCGTGATCATGGCCGCGCAGGCACTTGTCACCACCGGCCCGCAGGCCTGCCTGGAAGGCGCACAATACCTGGCAAAGATGCCGGATGTCCGCCAGAACCTTGGCACGCTGCTGGAGATTTTCTCCGACAACGAGGCCGCTACCGAGCTGATCCGCCCCGAGGGAAGCCGCGTTACGGCCACCCTGGGCTGCGATCTGGACCCGGCCATGCCGGGCTGCTGCATCGTCAGCAAGCGGTATCTGGCGGGCGGCGGGCTGACAGGCTCGGTGGCGCTCATCGGTTCCACCCGCATGGAATACGAGCGGCTGCTGCCGATCCTCGACTACTTTGCCGCAAAGCTAGGGCAGAGTATGGCCGGGCAGGGCCAATAATTGGAAAGAAGGAGACCCGCAATGAGCCACGAAAAAGAAACCAAGCAGACGCCCGCCGCAGAGACCAAGGCGCCTGAGACCGAGGCCAAGGCCCCTGAGCAGGAGACCCCCAAGGCCGAGAAGCCCGAGGCAAAGCACGAGGGTAAGCACCACCACGAGACAGCGGCCTTGCAGGCTAAGCTGGACGAGGCGGAGAAAAAGAACGAGGAGTTGAAAAACCAGCTGCTGCGCACCGCCGCCGAGTATGATAACTACCGCAAGCGCAGCCAGCGCGAGGCCGACCAGAAGTTCAACGACGGTGTGTCCCACGCTGTGACCCAGATTTTGGGCATCCTGGACACGCTGGATATGGCTGCCAACGCCGCCTGCACCGACGAGAACTACAAGAAGGGCGTCATGATGACGCTGGACAAGGCCGCCAAGGCCCTGGAAACGCTGAACATCACCGAAATCGAAGCGCTGAATCAGCCGTTTGACCCCAACTTCATGAACGCCGTTTCGCAGGCCCCCGCCGCCGAGGGCCAGGAGAGCGGCAGCGTCACGCAGGTTTTCCAGAAGGGCTACAAGATCGGTGACAAGATCATCCGCCACGCGATGGTCGTCGTCGCAGAATAAGGCGAACCGAATCAAAAGATTCGTTTCCATATAAATTGACATTCACTACTGTTCAAAGCAAATTTGAAGGGAGTTTTTATTATGAGCAAAATCATCGGTATTGACCTTGGTACTACCAATAGCTGCGTCGCTGTTATGGAAGGCGGCGAGCCTGTCGTCATCGCGAACGCCGAGGGCGCCCGCACCACCCCGTCTGTCGTCGGCTTCACCAAGACCGGCGAACGTCTGGTCGGCCAGGTCGCAAAGCGTCAGGCCATCACCAACCCCGAGAATACCATCTCCTCCATCAAGCGTAAGATGGGCACCGCCGAGAAGGTCCACGCCGGCGGCAAGGACTACACCCCCGAAGAGATCAGCGCTATGATCCTGAGCAAGCTGAAGGCTGACGCCGAAGCTTACCTGGGCGAGCCTGTCACCGAGGCCGTCATCACCGTCCCCGCCTACTTCAACGACAGCCAGCGTCAGGCCACCAAGAACGCAGGCACCATTGCCGGCCTGAACGTCAAGCGTATCATCAACGAGCCGACCGCTGCTTCTCTGGCCTACGGCATCGATAAGGAAGCCGACCAGAAGATCATGGTCTACGACCTGGGCGGTGGTACCTTCGATGTCTCCATCATCGAGATGGGCGACGGCGTTACCGAGGTTCTGGCCACCAACGGTGATACCCACCTGGGCGGCGATGACTTCGATGAGCGCATCATCAACTGGATGGCCGAGGACTTCCAGCGCGAGAACAACATCGACCTGCGCAAGGATAAGATGGCTGCCCAGCGTTTGAAGGAAGCCGCTGAGAAGGCTAAGATCGAGCTGTCCAGCGCCACCACCACCAACATCAACCTGCCCTTCATCACCGCCGATGCCAACGGCCCCAAGCACTTGGATATGACGCTGACCCGCGCCAAGTTCAACGAGCTGACCGCTGACCTGGTCGAGCGCACCATGACCCCCGTCCGCAAGGCTCTGGCTGACGCCGGCCTGAAGGCTTCTGACCTGGCCAAGGTGCTGATGGTCGGCGGCTCCACCCGTATCCCCGCCGTCTACGACGCTGTCAAGAAGGAACTGGGCTGCGAGCCGTTCAAGGGCATCAACCCCGATGAGTGCGTTGCTGTCGGCGCTGCCATCCAGGGCGGCGTTCTGCAGGGCGACGTCAAGGGTCTGCTGCTGCTGGATGTTACCCCGCTGAGCCTGGGCATTGAGACCCTGGGCGGCGTCTGCACCAAGATCATCGACCGCAACACCACCATCCCCACCAAGAAGAGCCAGATCTTCTCCACCGCTGCGGACAACCAGCCCAGCGTTGAGGTCAACGTCCTGCAGGGCGAGCGTGAGTTTGCCCGCGACAACAAGAGCCTGGGAACCTTCCATCTGGATGGCATCGCTCCGGCTCCCCGTGGTGTGCCGCAGATCGAAGTTACCTTTGATATCGACGCGAACGGCATCGTCCACGTCAGCGCGAAGGACCTTGGTACCGGCAAGGAGCAGAGCATCACGATCACTGCTTCCACCAACATGAGCAAGGACGACATTGACAAGGCTGTCAAGGACGCCGAGCAGTATGCCGCTGAGGACAAGAAGCGCCGCGAGGAAGTCGATGTGCGCAACAACGCCGACCAGATGGTGTTCCAGACCGAGAAGGCCCTGGGCGAGTTTGGCGACAAGGTCTCCGCTGAGGAGAAGAGCGAGGTCGAGACGAAGCTTTCCGCCCTGAAGGAGGCCCTGAAGTCCGGCAGCATCGATGACATCAAGGCAAAGCAGGATGACCTGCAGAAGGCTTTCTACGCCATCAGCGAGAAGGTCTACCAGCAGGCCGCCCAGGCACAGGGCCAGCAGCCCGGTGCCCAGCCCGGCCCCGACGCCGGCAGCCAGCCCAAGGATGACGGTGCCGTTGACGCCGACTTCCACGAGGTTTGATGCGTAACTGACCCATAATAAGGCCGCCGCTGGGCTACCCCGGCGGCGGCCCTTGGGGGTTATAAGGAAGTTAAAATAAAGCCTTCCCCCCGGCGGGGGAAGGTGGCCGCAGGCCGGATGAGGGGCGGCGCTGCCGTGGCAGCCTGTTTATGGGCAATCGCCGGCAGCTCCCACCTCATCAGTCCGCTGCGCGGACAGCTTCCCCTGAGCGGGAAGCCCTTTCACAACCCATAAATAGAGGGGATAGATTCTATGGCAGAAAAACGTGATTACTACGAGGTGCTGGGGATCGGCAAAAACGCCACCGATGCCGAGATCAAAAGCGCCTACCGCAAGCTGGCCAAAAAGTACCACCCCGACTTGAACCCCGGCGATAAGGATGCCGAGGAAAAGTTCAAGGAGGTCAACGAGGCCAACGATGTTCTTTCCGACCCGGACAAGCGCAAGCGCTATGACCAGTTCGGTTTCGCTGGGGTCGATCCCAACTATGGGGCCGGCCAGCCCGGCGGCGGCTTCGGTGGCGGCTTTGGCGGCGGTTTCGGCGCAGGCGGTGTTGACCTGGGCGATATCTTCGGCGATTTGTTCGGCGGCGGTGGCTTTGGCGGTTTCGGCGGTTCCAGCCGCGCCAACCCCAACGCCCCGCGCAAGGGCCACGATATCCAGGCCAACGTCATCCTGACCTTTGAGGAAGCGGCCCACGGCTGCGCCAAAAAGGTGACGCTGAACCGCCAGCAGACCTGCCCGGACTGCAACGGCAACGGCTGTGCCCCCGGCACCAGCCCCGAGACCTGCACCGAATGCGGCGGCCGCGGCTATGTCGTGACCCAGCAGCGCACGCCCTTTGGCGTGATGCAGAGCCAGCAGCCCTGCCCGCACTGCGGCGGCCGCGGCACCATCATCAAGAACCCCTGCAAGACCTGCCGCGGCACCGGTAAGACCAGCGCCCGCAAGACGCTGGAAGTCAGGATTCCCGCCGGTATCGACGACGACCAGAACATCGCGCTGCGCGGCCAGGGCGACGCAGGCACCAACGGCGGCCCCGCCGGTGACGTGATCGTCCATGTGACGGTCAAGCCCGACGCCGTGTTTGAGCGTGACGGCTACGACGTTTACGTTCGCGTGCCGATTACCTACTCCCAGGCCGTCCTGGGCGCTGAAATTGAAGTGCCCACTGTGGACGGCAAGGTCGCCCAGAAGATTCCCGAGGGCACCCAGAGCGGCACGAAGTTCCGCCTGCGCGGCCAGGGCATCCAATATCTGAACGGTCGCGGCCGCGGCGACCAGTACGTCATCGTGGATGTGGAGATTCCCAAAAAGCTGAACCGCACCCAGCGCGAGGCCCTGAAAGCCTTTGAGGACAGCCTGAAGGACGAAAACTACGAGAAGCGCAAGAGCTTTTTCAAGAACCTGAAGGATCGGTTCATGTCCTGAATTTTATACAGCCCCGCCCCGGCAATGTGGAAAGCATTGTCGGGGCGGGGCTTTATTTTATGAATGGCATGTTGTAGGGTGGCCAGTCCTCTGGCCGCCGCAGCTGCGCCCACCGTTGCAGGGGTCGGCGTCCTCGACGACCCGGGAACTTTGCGGCAGCGGAAACGTGCTCGGCGGTATGAGGGCATGCCGCCCTACGGCCCACCGTACCGTAACTTGTAGGGCGGGGTGCCCTCACCCCGCCGCAGGGGTGACGCCCTTTACCCCACAAACTCCATCTCGGTATACTCGGTGCCGCCACTCAAAAACGCGTCGGCGTCAATGGTGGCGTACCGGGTCATGTAGTCGTGGTCGAGATCATAGCCAATGTTCAACAAAATCCGTCCATCGTCCAGCATGGAAATCGGATAGTAGGACTCCACCCCGGCGGGCGGGTCCACCTGCGCAATCTGCGTGCCTTGCAGGTCGTATACTGTGAGGGTGCCCGGGTTGCTGCTCATTGCGAAAAGCCACTGAATCTCTCCGTTTTGGCGCAATTCGCGAAGCGACACATGGATCATAAGCCCTAAATCTTCCTGCGTGCCGTCGCTGCCCACGCGGAGCACAGACATTTTAATGCCCTCCTCAGACGACCGGGAGTGCTCGCCGGTGAAGTAGAAATCGTCTCCGGATTTCCCAAGGTAGGTGTAATAGACATAGCCGCTGCCGTCGTCTGCACCTTTATACGGAAACTCTGCAATTTTCGCGGCGGGCTTTCCGGTGGTGACATCCGTCAGGTCGTACTCAAGCATAGAGTTCTGCAAAAGGGCGTCGGAAATTTCCGGGTCGCTCGTGAAGGGAACAGGGTGGTCTGAAATGAGCCGCGCGGTCACGGCAAAATCACCGGCGGCACATTTAACACCCCGATGACCGGCAGCGGCACGAAGAACGACCCCTATCAGATCAGCACCGCTGACCAGCTGAAGCTGTTCCGGGATATTGTCAATGGCTCCAACGGCCAGACGCAGAACCGTGGCGCGTATGCTGTGCTGACTGCGGACATTGATTTGAATAACGAACCGTGGACGCCCATCGGTCCGGACAGAGACAGTGCCTATACCGGTACCTTTGACGGGCAGGGACA
>QWCH01000865.1_pt1 | contig 55462 bp, 46 predicted proteins | sample 1972671 | NCBI WGS metagenome assembly QWCH01 (sample SAMN09866713, study PRJNA288562) | Human gut metagenome isolate term3_stool, whole genome shotgun sequencing... | isolation source: gut | host: Homo sapiens | place: USA: California
TTCCTATAGACCAATAGAAACCAATCATTTCCTGATTAACAGAAACAGATGCCTTAATCTGTCTCTGTTTATAGCGTTTTCCTATGTCCTCAATCCACTTCCTATACTCTTCATCCATTTTTATAAGTTGATTCATGTAAACCCCTTTCAGAATTCTGTTTTTTCCCACATCTCTTTATAGGCATTGACATAAAAATTTATACATCCAGGATATGTGTATACAAATCTTCTGCACAACTTTTTATACAATTCCAGCATACTCGCATCATCTGCGAAATCTAATAAGTAATCGAGACAATGAGACAATTCTTCTTCTGATACCTCTCTGTTGCACAATTCCTCCACTATGGGTAAATATATTTCATATGCCTGCTGTCTAATCTTGTTGAGCTCAATTACCGCGCTAAATATATCATTTCCCATTCCATTTGACCTCCAAATAACTGATATAATTTCTTCAATAGTTGCTATAATCAAAGCTCACAGTAAATAACATATAAATAACGCTCATATTAAATCACCCCAAAATGTTTTAATGCATCCTTTATCGCTTCTACTTTCTCCGCCGTCGGATGCCTTCTCGGCTGTTTCAACTCTTCTACCATATTAGGTGCATCATACATCGGCAATCCTAAATTTCTTTTTACCTCTGCGATATATGCCGTATGTACTTTGAAGCCATATTTTTCTTCAATATATTCTTGTATCATTTTATATGTAACCCTTGGAGCTGGCTGATATTGCTTTGCCCGCTCCGCAATTTTATCTAAAGGTACCTTTTCTTCACCTTCTCCAAATTCAACTTTCACATCTATATGGCTATCTGGTGACTTGTGGGACAAGAGCACGATGCTTTCCACATGAACCGTCTGAGGGAATTGGTCAACTCCACACACTTTCTTTAACTCATATCCATTATCACACAAGAATCTCAAATCCCGTGCAAGTGTCGCACTGTCGCAACTTACATAAACCACTCGTTTGGGCTGCATCTTAAGAATTGTTTTAAGCAACATCTCATCACAGCCTTTACGTGGTGGATCAACAACGATCACATCCGCATAAACACCATTTTTCTCATATTCTCTCGGCAGAACTTCCTCTGCTTTTCCAACAAAAAATTCCACATTCTCGATATGATTGATCTGTGCGTTTCTCTTTGCGTCTTCAATTGCTGCCGGAACAATCTCCACACCACGGACAAACTTTGCCTTCTGGGCAAGAAAAAGAGAAATTGTTCCGATTCCACAGTACAGATCCCATACCGTTTCTTCACCATGAAGATCCGCATATTCCAGTGCTTTGGAATACAACTTCCAGGTCTGCTGTGGATTTACCTGGAAAAATGAAAGCGGTGAAATCTCATAGGAAATATCGCCAATTTTATCTGTGATATATTCTTTTCCCCAAATAGTCTTGACCTTGTCACCAAGGATCACATTGCTTCGTTTTTTATTAATATTCAAAGAGATGCTGGTCATACCCGGAATTTCGCAAAGCTTCTCGATCAATTCCTTCTGGTGTGGGAGATCCTGTCCATTAATGATCAGACATACCATTAATTCACCTGTAAAATATCCATGACGAACAAAAATGTGCCGCACCAGCCCCTTACCGGTTACCTCGTCATATGGCGCGATATTATATTTTTCCATGTGCGCTATCACACGGTCAAGTACATCTTTATTCTCTGGGATTCCAAGCGCACAGTCACGGTTTTCAATAATAGCGTGTGTACGTCCAGCATAAAAACCAGCGACAATTTTTCCTTCTTTATTTCTGCCTACCGGAAACTGAGCCTTATTACGATAATGATAAGGTTCATCCATTCCAATCAATGGTTCCATCGGAAGATTTGTGAACCCACCAATACGTTCCAGATGACCTCTTAATTTTTTCTCTTTAAACACTTTCTGTTCTTCGTATGAGACTGCCTGAAGCTGGCATCCGCCACATTGACGGGCAGACGGGCACACCGGCTCCACGCGATATGGTGAAGCATTGAGAATCTCCATCAGGCGTCCATAACCATAGTTTTTCTTAGCCTTCATAATTTTGGCTGTAACAGTATCTCCAATGACTGCGTCCTTTACAAAAACAGTGAAGCCATCAGCTTTGCCAATGCCTTCACCATCTGTTCCGCAATCCACTATTTCTAACGTAACAATATCATTTTTACGAAATTCCATAAGGATTAAACGTCTCCTGTTCTTCTCAGATTAGATTCAAAAAGTCTGTTGTATCCAAGCCACTCTTTCTTACCTTTGTCCGCCGCAAAGATTTCCGTAAGTGTTTCCATACGTGCATCTGTATTATCTGCAAGGTTCAGAGCTACTGCCTCTGCAAGTGCCGGCTTCTTTGGAGAACCATATTCCAGTTCACCGTGATGAGCCAGGATACAATGAACCAGCTGATTTTCAAGAGTTACCGGAAAATCTGGAATTTCTTTAGCCAGGTCATGGATCATCTGAGCACCAATGATAATATGTCCAAGAAGCTGTCCTTCATCAGTATAATCATTCAGTGGAAAAGAAGAGAGTTCTTTTGTCTTTCCGACATCATGAAGCAGAGATGCTGTAATAAGCAGATCTCTTTTCAGAAGGGGATAAGCAGCTGCCATGTAATCACAAAGCTTGGTAACACTCAAGGTATGCTCCATCAAACCGCCGATAAAACCATGATGTACTGTCTTTGCTGCAGAATGCTCCTGAAATGATTTCAAAAATTCTTTATCTTCTACAAAAAGCTTGTTCAAAAGTGCTGACAGATATTCGTTCTTAACGCTTTTGATCATTGCAAGCAACTGTCCATACATGTCATCTGTACTGTTTTCACTGACCGGAAGATAGTCTGCCGGATCGTACTCACCTTCCTGTGCTTTTCGAACTCTCTTAATGTTCAACTGCATAGCTCCTGCAAAAGTTGTCACATCTCCGACTACATCAATATAATCCAATGCATCAAAATCATCGATTCCCAATGAATTCGGATCCCAGATTTTGCCATCCAACACCCCTGTTTTGTCCTGTAAAATCAGATTCTCATATGGCTTTCCGTTCTTTGTCATTGCCGACTGTTTCTGTTTGCAAAGGTAGATTCCGTTAAGACGGTCTCCCTCATGTAATTCGTTAATAAAACGCATATACTGTTTCTCTTTTCTTTCTATTTTTCTTTGATCAATACATTTAATTCTACATTTACATATGTACCATAGGGATTCTTACGATATACTTCAAGCTTGACTCTTGATCCTTTGACCAGACTCTGAAGAATCGCCGAATACCTATTCATGGAACTGATTTCTTTTCCGTTCAATGCATGAACAATATCTGCATTCTGTACTCCTGCCGTCATAGCCGGTGAATCTTCTTCCACCGCATCTACATATACGCCTCGTGGAATGTCCAGATTTTCAGACTGATATTTTGAAATCGTTGTACCCTGAATTCCAATATAGCAGATATCCTCACCATTTGCCATACCTTCCAGAAGTGGACGCAGCTGTGCTGCTTCAACAGCTCGAATCACGCTGCTGTTTTCATTTTCCTGACTGCAGATGATTCCTACAACTTCACCGGACATATTCAGAAGAATTCCTCCTCCGTCCTCACTTCCTACCATATTTGTTGTAAGCATTCCATATTCTTCATCCGCAATTTTCATGCTGCCCGTTACAGAAGTAACCATACCACTGACCAGTGAGTCATAATCCCCAGTTGGACTACCGATTGCAATAACATCATCCATTTGCTCCATGTTATCTTCCGTGGCGAGTACAGCCTCAGAAATCTCATCTTTTGTAGAATCGTTTAACTCTGTGAATGGAACGCGGAACACATAAAAGCCTGTCCGGACATCTTTCTTACACAGCTGTGCATCTGCCATATCTCCATTTGAAAATGTCACCTGAAAATTTCCTGCATCATTCATTCTGTCGGAATATGTCATGATGTAAAAAGCTTCCGTATTTTTTAGGAAAACAAAACCTTCTTCTTCTCCGTATTTCAAGAACGAATCATCCAGTAGATCTGAATCTGTACCGAGTGCTGCTATTCGCACAAGTGCTCTGCGCGGTGTCTCAGATACTTTTCTCACCTGTTCAGCCCATGTACCCGACTTTTCATCCTCTGCATCTATCTCTGTTGAAGGTTTAGTATTTGCCAGTGCTGTTGAAGTGTTTTCATCCTCTGCTTCATCCACACGTGAAGCAGCTGTAACAGATGGCACCAATGTAACATCGGTATACTGTTCCGAATGTTTTCTCAAAGACGGTGCTACTTCTGGCAAAATCAGTGCTGCAGTGCCTGCCGCACAGCCACCAAAAATCACTCCACATACTGCTGCTGTCAGGAACTTATGCAGCAACATTTTCCTGTCCGCTGGACGCTCTTTTATTGTTTCCTTTATGAAAGGGTAATTCTCCGAAGATGGCTCTTTGTCATTTCGTTTTACCATAAGAATTCTCCTATAAATTCCAACCTGATAATTCGGGTTATATTTTAGCAAAATTTTATGAAATTTTTATGAACAAAATTTCACATTTTTCTTTTCATTCCTGTCAAAATCATGTAGAATAGAGACTGGTGAACTAAGCCAATTTAAGCAACGAGGAGTTATTATGAATCAAAAAGCATTAAATGCATTGGAATATCCAAAAATCATAGAAAAACTTACAGAAAAAGCGTCTTCTTATATGGGAAAACAGCTCTGTAAAAACCTGGAACCATCTACAGATCTGGAAACGATCCGCCTGATGCAGGTACAGACAAAAGATGCTTTGACAAGACTATTCCAAAAAGGATCCATTTCTTTTGGAAATGTCAAAGATATCCGTGGTTCTCTGAAACGTCTGGAAATCGGCAGTGCTCTTAGTATTCAGGAAATTCTGGCAGTCTGCGGACTTCTTGAAAACACTTCCAGAGTCAAAACTTACTCTCGTAAAGAACGTAACGATCTTCCTGGTGACTCTCTGGACAGCATGTTTGATGGACTTTCTCCACTCACACCTTTGTCCACAGAAATCCGCAGATGCATTCTCTCCGAGGAGGAAATCAGCGATGATGCAAGCCCTGCTCTCCGCCAGATCCGCAGAAACATGAAGATCACCAACGATCGTATCCATACACAGCTCGCAGGGCTGGTAAATGGCAGTGCCCGCACCTATCTACAGGACTCTGTCATCACTATGCGAAATGGCAGATATTGCATTCCTGTCAAAGCCGAATACAAAGGGCAGGTTCCCGGTATGATCCACGATCAGTCTTCTACCGGCTCTACACTTTTTATCGAACCAATGTCCGTAGTCAAGTTAAACAATGACATGCGCGAACTGGAACTTCAGGAGCAGAAAGAAATCGAAGTGATTCTGGCTGATCTCAGCCAACAGATTGCTACTGAACAGGAAGCAATTTCACTCAATCTTGAACTGATGGTTCAGTTGGACTTTATTTTTGCAAGAGCAACGCTTGCGATGGAAATGAATGCAAGCGAACCTGTCTTTAATGATGAAGGACGCATCAACCTCAAAAAAGCACGTCATCCCCTGATCAACAAGAAAAAAGTCGTTCCAATCGATATCCGTCTGGGTGATGAATTTGATCTGCTTGTTATCACCGGTCCAAACACCGGCGGCAAGACTGTTTCCCTGAAGACAGTCGGTCTGCTCACTCTCATGGGACAATCCGGTCTTCACATTCCAACTCTGGACCGCAGTGAACTTGCTCTCTTCCACGAAGTTTATGCTGACATCGGTGATGAGCAGAGTATTGAACAGTCATTAAGTACCTTTTCTTCCCACATGACAAATATCGTCTCTTTTCTTGGAAAAGCAGACCGTCATTCCCTGGTTCTGTTTGACGAGCTCTGCTCCGGAACTGACCCGACGGAGGGTGCTGCACTGGCCATCTCGATTCTCTCTTATCTGCATGAACGCGGAATCCGCACCATGGCAACTACTCATTACAGTGAACTGAAAGTTTTTGCCCTTTCCGCTTCCGGTATCGAAAATGCCTGCTGCGAATTTGATGTAGAAACATTGAGTCCGACTTATCGCCTGCTGATCGGTATTCCCGGAAAAAGTAATGCATTTGCAATTTCTTCCAAACTCGGAATCCCTGAATCCATCATTGAAAAGGCACGCGAACAGATCAATGAACAAGATGAATCTTTTGAAGACGTACTGACCTCGCTGGAAGAAAGTCGTATCACAATTGAGAACGAGCGCACAGAGATTGCACAGTACAAATTGGAAATTGAAACGCTTAAGAAACAGCTGGAAAACAAACAGGAAAAACTGGATGTTCAGAAAGAGCGTATCATCCGTCAGGCAAACGAAGAGGCACATAAAGTTCTTCAGGATGCTAAGGATTACGCTGACCAGACCATGAAGCTTTTCCATAAATTCCATAATGAATATGTAGACACCGCTGCTGTTGAACGTGAACGTCAGCAGCTTCGCCAACGTCTCAACAAAGCAGAACAGAAAATGGCTCAGCCAACCCCCAAAAAGAAACCAAAAAAAGTGCTCACAGCAAAAGATATCCACCTGGGCGATACTGTCCGTGTTCTCAGCATGAATCTCAAAGGTACAGTAAGTACCCGCCCGGATTCTAAAGGTTATCTGTTTGTTCAGATGGGAATCATTCGTTCCAAAGTCCATATTTCTGATCTGGAGCTGATTGATGAACCAGTGATCACCACTCCGTCTCTTTCCAAGACCGGGGCCGGAAAAATCCGTATGTCCAAATCAGCCAGTGTCTCTACGGAAATTAATCTTCTTGGAAAAACAGTCGATGAAGCAGTTGCAGAACTGGACAAATACCTGGATGATGCTTATATTGCGCATCTAAAAACTGTACGAATCGTTCACGGCAAGGGAACCGGTGCACTCCGCAAAGGCGTTCACAATTACCTGAAGCGCCAGAAACATGTAGCCTCTTATCGTCTCGGTGAATTCGGCGAGGGTGATGCAGGTGTAACAATTGTAGAATTCAAAAAATAAGTGAAAGGCGAATACCATGGTAACAAAACAGAAAATCTTAATCGTAGATGACGACAACAACATTGCTGAACTGATTTCTTTATATCTTACAAAAGAATGTTTTGAAACCAGAATTGTAAATGACGGTGAACAGGCTCTGAAAGACTTTGCTTCTTTTCAGCCAGATCTGATTCTCCTGGATCTGATGCTTCCTGGCATTGACGGCTATCAGGTCTGCCGAGAGATCCGTCACACATCTGATGTGCCGATCATCATGCTTTCTGCCAAAGGCGAAACCTTCGATAAAGTACTTGGTCTTGAACTGGGGGCAGATGACTATATTATCAAACCGTTTGATACCAAAGAACTGGTTGCCCGTGTGCGTGCAGTCCTGCGTCGATTCAAAGTACGTCAGCCTGCTGGCAATCCGGATGAAAAATGTGTCAGCTTTCCAGATCTGACAATCAATCTGACAAATTACTCTGTCACATATATGGGAAAACAAATTGATATGCCGCCAAAAGAACTGGAGCTTCTCTATTTTCTGGCCGCATCTCCAAACCAGGTATTTACCCGCGAACAATTACTGGATCATATATGGGGATATGAATACATCGGTGACACTCGTACCGTAGATGTCCACATTAAAAGACTGCGCGAAAAAATCAAAGACCATCCTCAATGGAGCCTCTCTACTGTATGGGGTATCGGATACAAGTTTGAGGTCAAAAACAAATGAAAAAGAAACTGACAACGGTGTTTTTTACCACATATATACTGCTTGGTGTCCTTGGTTTTTTGCTGGTAACATATGTCGGTTCTCACCTGTTAGAAAATCGCCTGGAAAAATCCATAAGTGCAGATATGTACCAGACAGCTCACCGCATTGCAGAAAATAATCTGGTCAGTCACAACATCACTTCTTCTAATATGGAGGAGATTCGGAACAATCTTTCCCTTGCTGCAAACTATCCTGATACGATCATCTGGATCATCAACAGCAACGGACAGATCATCCTCAGTACACGCAAAGATATCTCACCGGATAATCCAATTAACTTAGAAGGCTTCAACCCAGCCTCCTGGGACAGCAATTATTATCAGATTGGTGATTTCTACGGATATTTTCCCGAGACACATCTCAGCACGATTGCACCAATCACCGAGAATATGACAACGCGGGGATACGTTGCCATTCATTATCTGATGAGTGACTTGTATCAGAACCGCAGCACTCTGCTCTGGATCATTCAGATTTTGTATATTCTCACTTATCTCGGTGTAGCTTTACTGTTTTTCTTGTATATCCGCTGTATACGCAGGCCATTTCAGGAAATCACAAAGGGAGCTTCAGAATTTGCAAACGGAAATCTCTCCTACCAGATTCCTGTCGATTCAGAAAATGAGCTGGGATATCTTGCCAAGAATCTGAATTATATGGCTGATAAACTAAATCGTAACGGTGAATACCAACGACAGTTTATTTCCAATATTTCACATGATTTCCGTTCACCACTTACTTCGATCAAAGGTTACGTGGAAGCGATGATCGACGGAACGATTCCAGTGGAAATGCAGGAAAAATATTTAAAGATTATTTCATACGAAGCAGAACGTCTGGAAAAACTTACCCGCGGGCTTCTGACTCTGAATGAACTGGATATCCAGAAACGTATGCTTCATATCCAGCCCTTTGATATCAACAGTGTGATCAAAGCGACAGCTGCATCCTTTGAAGGCTCCTGTACCAGTCGCAATATTCTTCTGGAACTGATTTTATCCGGAAAGGAACTGATGGCACAGGCAGATATGGAACAGATCCAACAGGTGCTGTATAACCTTTTGAGCAACGCGATCAAATTCAGCCCGGACAATTCCACGATTACACTTGAGACTACCGAAAAAAACGGCAAGATCTTTGTTTCTGTCAAAGATCATGGCATTGGAATTCCAAAGGCAAGTCTCCAGAAGATCTGGGAACGATTTTATAAGATTGATCGATCCCGAGGCAAGGATCAAAAAGGAACCGGCCTTGGTCTGGCAATCGTCAAAGAGATTCTTCATGCACATGGACAACACATCAATGTGATCAGTACAGAGGGTGTTGGAACAGAATTTATTTTTACATTGGAAAAGGCAAAGTAGAGAATTCATCCACTTTGCCTTTTATCGTTTATATTTTTTCTTATTCCCACGTATGGTTATGAAGCTGTCCCTGAAGCTGCATATGATCAAAATGATTCTGCCGCAGTGCCTCATAAAGCACGATTGCCACTGAATTACTCAGATTCAGTGAACGGATTTCATTGATCATTGGGATCCGTACGCAGTTATCTTTATGTTCCATCAGGATTTCTTCCGGGATTCCGGCACTTTCCTTGCCAAACATAATATAGCAATCTTCCTCGTATTGCACATCTGTATAAGTCTTCAACGCCTTCGTTGTTGCATAATAAATTTTCGCATTTGGATTCTTTTCCACAAAATCTTCGTAGTCCAGATATGTCGTTACATCCAGATCTTTCCAGTAATCCATACCAGCTCTTTTGAGTGCCTTCTCACTGAGACTGAATCCCAGAGGCTCGATCAGATGTAGTTTCGTATCTGTTGCAACACATGTTCTTCCTATATTTCCTGTATTTGCCGGAATTTCAGGTTCCAGCAGTACAATATTAAGCTTTGCCATCTTTTCTGTCCTTTCCAGGTATAATTTCCGTCAAATGTAGTCTCGGACGTTCCAGATATCTGGTAATTTCTCCACTGTGAAGCAGACGGTCGTTTCCACTGTCTGCATATCCAATCACAGCTGCATGGATTCCATGTGCCTCTAATTCCCGCACCAGTGCATCTCCCTGCGCAGTGCCAATCAGCACAGATCCCTTCGCCTCCAGTTTATACGGATCCACATCCAGCCGTTCACAGACTTCTATCGTCTCCTGCCGGATTGGAATTCTGCGAAGATCTACATCCATACCAACTCCAGAAGCTTCTGCCATTTTCCACAGACCACTTAAAATTCCACCGTTCTCTGTAAAATACAATGCAGAAAACCCAGCTTCTTTCCAAAATACATCTTCTTCTGAAATCATACAATTTTTCAGTGTTTCCACCCCCATACGGAGAAAACTCTCTGAAAAATATGTTCTGAGCTTATCCCACTCCCGGCAGACCAGTTCCAACGTACCTGATATACCTGTCTCTCCTGCCACCACCAGGTCATCTCCCGGATATATTTTTCCTGTAATTTCCGCCTGCAGTGCTTCTAACGCCTGCTGTCCTAGTTTCATACTCTTCCTCCAGTGTTCTAATTTCCAGTTCTCCTTTTATAATAAAATAGAAAGAACACTTGGTACAACCATCGCAAGAACCAGTATCACTGCGATCACCGCTGTAATAATTTTTCTTTTTTTCGGGTCAAACATTCCCATCTTCGTCCTCACCTCTCCTATTTTCAAAAATGCCTCAGCATTTTTATTGCTCGCCACCTGCAGAGGTGTGAGTCATCTCACATCTGATATAATCAACTTTTTCCACTTAGCCATTTATAACTGAACAACCTCTGTATATGCATTATTCGACAATGGATCACGTTTCTCATAATCAAACAAAATCACCGTTCCATTCTCAAACACTTCAATATGTGCTGTTTTGGAAACCTGGTTATTCTTCCGGTAGTTCCATACTGCTGTCTCATACTGTTTCTGATCCGGAGCAAATACAGGGCGCTTCTTAAGTTTTTCTCTCAGGTAAAGATCATACAACATTTTCTGTGCAGCTACTTCTGTCGGAACATCTGTTTCTTCTTGCAGATATTCCAAAAGTATCTCATAACGCCGCATCCTGGAATGCGAGATCTCACTGTAACCTTTTTTCTCATAAAAAGAACCCAGTTTCTCGTAAAAAGTAAAAGCATCCTTTTCAAACGGTACCAAATATTCCAGTGTATGCCAAAACTGACCACTATTATAATACACTTCTACCATACTTTCCACCATTTTTAATTTTAGAACTTCTCCATAGGTAAGCCAGTTCGTGGAAAGCACTTCATATGGTTCTTTTTCTTTATAAACGATCCCGTAGACTTCGGCCTCTTTCTGCATCAGCGAGCCTTTCAGAACTTTCAGGAATCCAAGCTGAAGCTGATCCGGTTTCATCTGGTATACATCATTAAATGATTGATGAAAAGTATCATAATCCTCATACGGAAGCCCTGCAATCAGATCCAGGTGTTGATGAATATTTCGGAAACTGTGAACTCTGTTTACACAATGTTCCAGTTTTTTCAGATCCATATGTCGGTGAATAGCCCGAATCGTCTCCGGATTTGTTGACTGCACACCGATTTCCAGCTGAATCAGTCCAGGGCGCATCTGTGACATCAGCTCCATCTCTTCCTCTCGAAGGAGATCTGAGGAAATTTCGAAGTGAAAGTTTGTCACACCATTATCATGTTCCAGAATATATTTCCAGATTGTCATAGCATGTTCATGTTTACAGTTAAAAGTACGGTCCACAAATTTCACCTGTGGAACTCTGTGATCCAGGAAAAACTGCAATTCTTTTTTGACCAGTTTCAAATCACGGAAACGAAGTTTCTTATCTATGGAAGACAAACAGTAGCTACAGGAAAACGGGCATCCCCTGCTGCTCTCATAATAAATGATTCTGTTCTCAAATTTCTCCAGATGCTCATAAACAAATGGAATTGCACTTAAATCCATCAGTTCCCGCCAGCCGTTATGAATGATCTTATCACCAGTTCTGTATGCAATTCCCGAAATTTCTTCAAGGCTGTCTTTCCCATCTATGTAAAATTCCAGAAGATCATGAAATGTCTTTTCGCCTTCTCCTACCATAACTCCGGTCATCTCCGGCATTTCTGTCAGGAATTTTTCAGCATCGTAAGAAACCTCCGGACCGCCTGCCCAAAAAGCTGTTTTTGGAAGTATCTTAACAAGATCACGAATCAGTTCCCGTACAAAAGAAATATTCCAGATATAGCAGGAGAAGCAGACAACGTCTGCTCCACTGCTGTAAATATCTTTCAGTATCTCATCCTTTGGCTGGTTGATCGTATACTCCCTAAGAATCACATGCTCATCATAATCAGATGAATATGCTTTCAGATCATACACTGCCAGATTTGAATGAATATATTTTGCATTGCATGCTGCAAGTAAGATTTTCATGAATATACTAAACCCTTCCTGCTGTTATTCATCCAGAAGTTTCTTAAGGTCTTCTTTGGATGTCAGTCCAACCAGACGATGTACTTCCTGTCCGCCTTTAAAGATCAAAAGAGTCGGAATGCTCATAACCTTAAACTGCTGTGCAAGCCCCATTTCCTGGTCCACATCGATTTTGCCTACATTATAACCTTCTTCTGCCAGTGCTTCCACGATTGGGCCCTGACGCATGCAAGGTCCGCACCAGGTTGCCCAGAAATCAAGCAGGATTGGTTTTTCTGATTTTAAAACTTCTTCTTCAAAATTTTGTGATGTAATTGTTTTTGCCATACTAATTCTCCTTTTCTGTATATACTATTATTCAGTATTTTTACTTTGATATTTTATTCATTTTGTTATTTTTCAGTCTGCTGCCTTTTTTCTCTGACGAACATATTTACCGGCATTGATTCCCGCCATACTTCCCTCATAGACTGCCTTGGATACCTGCAGGAGTCCGCCTGTACAGTCCCCCGCCGCAAACAGACCCGGAATCGTTGTCTCCATCTCAGAATTGACTCTGACATTTCCTTTATCTGTCAGTTCCGCGCCCATCTGTCGTGCGATCTCAGTACTGCCGGCAGTCCCCAGTGCCACAAACACCCCGTCTGCCGGATAAAATGATTCCCTGTCTTCATTTTCCATTGAAGCAACATCATGTTCCATCCGAATACCCGAAACGGTATCTCCACCCTCGATTGCCTGAATTTTCATTGTGTTCACCGCAATCGGATGTTCTCTTGAAAACTCCGGTTCTCTGCCATTTGTATATATTGTCACTGATGAAGTTACATTTCGCAGTTCTTCCGCCTCATGAAGTGCAAAATCACTGTTTCCAATTACCGCCACATCGCGGTTTCTGTAGAAAAACGCATCACAGATCGCACAGTAACTGACACCCTTGCCTTCAAATTCCCGAATTCCCGGAATATTCGGTGCAGACCGCTTTCCGCCTGTTGCCAGAATCACACTTACTGTATCAAAGTTTCCAGCAGTCGTCTGGACTGTAAATGTATCAAATCCATTAATTCCAAGCACCTGTGCATCAATTATGCGAATGCCCAGAGCCTTTGCCTGTGCAACTCCTCTCTCATAAAGTTCTTCTCCTGAGAGTGGTCGTTCCAGGCCATAATAATTTTCAATTTTTTCTGCTTTTGCCAGTGCTCCGATTCCATTGTTGATCAACAGTGGGGTTAAATTGCCTCTGGCAGCATACAGTGCCGCAGATATGCCTGCCGGACCTGCTCCGATAATAATTATATTTTCCATTTTATCACCTGAATTTCCCATTGCTTTATAATATACACCATTCTTTTGAAAATTTCAGCTTTTATTCTTCCATTTTTCTCTTTCTATTATACTGGACTATTGTTATTTTCTCAAGAGAATTTGTCTTATATAACTTTTTTGATACATAGTTTTTGCTGTTTTCTTAATTTTTTTACTGTTTTTTCTGTAATTTTTGTTACAATTATGATATATTTTTACTATGTTATGCTTGATTATAAACAAGGAGTTTAATCATCATGAGAAGTTTTGAATATTACACACCTACAAAGGTGCTTTTTGGAAAAGGTACACATCTAAAAATTGGTGAATTATTAAAAGATTATAACTGCCACAAAGTACTGATTCATTATGGCAGCGAAAGTGCTGTAAAATCCGGTCTGATTCACGAAATCAGTAAGTGTCTCACTGAAGCAGGAATCGACTTTGTCACTTTGGGCGGAGTTGTCCCAAACCCACGTCTCTCCAAAGTACGAGAAGGTATCTCACTCTGTCAGAAAGAATCTGTGGATTTCATTCTGGCTGTCGGTGGTGGAAGTGTTATTGATTCTGCAAAAGCCATTGGCTATGGTGTTGCCAATCCATGGACCGATGTCTGGAATTTTTTTCTCAAAACAGAGATTCCAAACGCCTGTCTTCCAATCGGCGCTATCCCTACGATTGCCGCTTCCGGAAGCGAAATGAGCGGTTCCTGTGTCATTACAAATGAAGATGGTTGGTTAAAACGTGGAAGCACCCGCAGTGACCTCTGTCGCCCGAAATTCACTCTGATGAACCCGCGACTCACCTATACTCTGCCGGAATATCAGACCGAAAGTGGCTGTGTAGATATTCTTCTGCATACCATGGAACGTTATTTTGTCAACATCGAAACCATGGAGATCACTGACAGTATCAGTGAATCCCTGATGCAGACCGTTATTTACAATGCACGAATCCTGCTGAACGAACCTGGTAACTACAATGCAAGAGCAGAGATCATGTGGGCAGGAAGTCTTTCTCATAACGGATTGACCGGCTGTGGAACTGGTGGTGGTGACTGGGCCTGTCATCAGCTTGAACACGAACTTGGCGGACTTTACGATGTTACTCATGGTGCTGGTCTTGCTGCACTCTGGGGAAGCTGGGCACGTTATGTTTATGATGCCAATCCGGAGCGTTTCGCACAATTTGCCACCAACATCTTCGATATTCCATGTTTTGCTGATTATGAAAATACAGCACTCGCCGGTATAGAAGCAATGGAAGACTTTTTCCGTTCAATCCATATGCCGACCAGCCTTCATGAACTAGGTCTGGATCTGACCGACGAACAGATTCATGAACTGGCTTTCAAATGCAGTTTTGAAGATACACGTACCATTGGCGTTTTCAAACAGTTAAACATGAAAGACATGGAAAAAATTTACGCCATGGCAAGATAAATGATTTTACCTTTACTGATCACCAGATGATTAAAGGCAGGATATCCTGAATTTTCAGGTTCCTGCCTTTTGTTTATTTTATCAAATATACTTCTGTATCATATGTACCTTTAGCCTCACCCTCAGCATGCGTTGCAACATAAATATCGATACGATTTTTCTTGATTGCACCACCACAGTCCTCTGCAACATAAACCTGTCCGTTGATCACTACTTTGCTTCCATACGGAATCACAGATGGATCTACTGCAATCGTATGATTGGTAGTTGCCGTTACGCCAGTCGATGTAATTCCATTGGAATATGGTCCGCAACAGATACTGCACGGACAGTAATGTGTAATCTTAAATACGCCTAGATCCTGCAGATTTGCGTCTGAAGATGCCGCAACCGGTGTTCCGATCTGAACTCCGTTTTCTACTGAAACACCTGGGTCCACATCCTCCAGTGCATCTGCAAATACGCCCTCTCCACTGCCTTCATGGAGTGTTCCCGCATCTTTATCCTTATCAATTGTATCTGCTTCTTCTGCCACCGCATCCGGAAGGTCCAGACAGCTTGTTGGAATATAACCTTCTGCCTCTGTTCCATCATCATTCTGATAAGTAATCCGGCTCCATACTCCATTAACTGTTCCCGTCTGTTTCACTTCATCCAGCTGAAGAACTTCCCCTACTTCTTCCCCATCTTTCCGGCTTGGATAATCCAGTACCGTAGCATCACTTTTTACTTCAACATCTTTATCTGCAGGCTGAATCTGATCCGTATCACTGAGCATCTGATTCTGAATGTATCCAATAACTTTGCTTTCATTTACTTCACAGGATACTTTGCTCCATCCATTATCACAGACTGCACTTCTCTCCAATGTATCACCCAATGCAACGTCCCCCATTTTTTCGCTGGATTCGCCTGGTTTTGAATAGATCCTGGCATTTTTGGCTGCAACATACACGGTATCCTGTATAGCTGCAACATTAACTGAATTGCCGCTTCCATCCTCTGTTGAAAATGCCTGAAAAATTTTATTGTTTTCCTTATCAGCTTCTGTAACTGCCTGATAATCCTGTACCGCACCATACACCAGCGGTACATGACATGTCAAAGCAGTCCCCAGTAAAACTGCACATACCTTTTTTTTCACAGGTTTTCACCTCATCTCTATAACTTTACGTTTCCCCATCTCTTACTCTGGCTTATTTTAGCACATGAAACGCATGATTTCAAATTTACACAGTTTTTTCACGAAATTTTAAGAAAATCCTTAGAATTTCTTTCTTTTCAAAAGCAGCTTTACCGATTACAATAATACCTATGAAGAAGACACAAAAGATTAAACATAGAAAACACCCAAACAGCGTGCACCTTACCAAAAAAGCGCGTCTCATAAAACGCCGGCATCAGATTCGCCGACAAAAACAGTTTCTCTGCTTCATACTGTTTCTTATCATAATCCTGTCTCTGTCCTTTCTTGTTTTACGACCACTCCGTACTTCCAGACAGACTCATATGATCAACTCTGCCTGCGAATCTTATCGCAGCGATGTAGAACAAGTTGCTGCAAAATACGATATGTCTGCATATGTAGATCTTATTCTGGCTCTTATGATGCAGGAAAGCTCCGGTCAGGGAACAGACGTTATGCAATCCTCTGAAGGTGCATATAACACACAATATCCTCAGACTCCAAACGGCATCACAGATGTAGATTATTCTATTGCCTGCGGAATTCAGGAACTGAAATATTCTATGACCAAAGCAGATGTTACAGGACCGAATGATATTGCCAACATCAAACTTGCTCTTCAGGGATACAATTTTGGAGCAGATGTCTATTTTAACTATCTGGAAAAAAATGGCATCACCTCCTGGTCTGAAGAAAGTTCAAAAGCTTTTGCCGAAATAGCAAGCGGAGAAACCGAGCGTTCCAAAGAAGATCCTCTATACGACACGGCCGGTCCATGGGACTATGGAGATCAGTATTATCCGGAACATGTACTTCGTTACTATCATTCCTAAATCACTTGATTCGTACAAAATGTTTTTTATAAATTTTTCAAATTTTTTCGAAAAAACATTTGACAACTACAATTATATCTGGTATTATATGTCTTGTCGATGAGGAACGCACTTCTTCACAAGACATTTGCGATAGTGGCGTAGTTGGTAACGCGCGACCTTGCCAAGGTCGAGACCGCGGGTTCGAGCCCCGTCTATCGCTCTTTTTATTTTCCGGACTGTTATGTCCGGTTTTTTGTTGCTATTTTTTTCATAGCACAAAGAAATGCTTCGGACTTTCAATAATATAGCCGAAGCATTTCCCTCCGACTGTCCCAGCATCAGGTAATGTTTCTTCAGAGGTAAAAAATTCTTCCTCTTCCCCTCCTTTTTCCTGCTGCTAAACATAGCATATCATATTCTGAAAAAAGAGAGGAAGCTTTTTCCTCTCTTTTTCGGCATTTCCTGCAAATTAATTTTATGTTTAATATTGACTCATCATAATCAGTGATGGAATAAACGAATTCCGGTAAATGCCATAACTATTCCATATTTATTACAGGTTTCGATTACCGCATCGTCTCGCACGGAACCACCTGGCTGAGCAATAAACTTCACGCCGCTCTTATGTGCTCTCTCAATATTGTCACTGAACGGGAAGAATGCATCCGAACCAAGTGTCACATCTGTAAGCTGATCCAGCCATGCTCGCTTCTCTTCTCTTGTGAATACTTCCGGCTTTTCTGTAAATACATTTTCCCATGCACCGTCAGCCAATACATCCATGTACTCTTCTCCGATGTAGACATCAATTGCATTATCTCTCTCTGCACGACTGATCGTGTCTTTAAACGGAAGATTCAGTACCTTCGGACTCTGACGTAAAAACCAGTTGTCTGCTTTCTGTCCGGCAAGTCTTGTACAATGTACACGCGACTGCTGCCCTGCTCCAACACCAATGGCCTGACCATCTTTAACAAAGCATACCGAATTGGATTGTGTATATTTCAGAATGATCAGAGATACCTTCAGATCTCTCTTTGCTTCTTCGGTAAGTTCTTTGTTTTCTGTCACGATATTGGAAATCAACGCATCATCGATTGCAAGTTCCTGGCGTCCCTGTTCAAATGTCACACCAAATACCTGCTTATGTTCCAGTGGAGCCGGTACATAATCTGGATCGATCTCAATCACATTATAATTTCCTTTTTTCTTCTGTTTCAGAATCTCCAGTGCTTCCTCTGTATATCCAGGTGCGATCACACCATCTGAAACTTCCCTTTTAATCAGCATCGCAGTATCTTTGTCACATACATCTGAAAGAGAAATAAAATCGCCAAAAGAAGACATTCTGTCTGCTCCTCTAGCTCTCGCATATGCACATGCCAGTGGGGAAAATGCTTTCCAGTTCATGTCATCTACCCAATAGATCTTTGCCAGTGTCTCTGTAAGCGGAAGTCCTACTGCAGCTCCTGCAGGAGAAACATGTTTGAAAGAAGTTGCTGCCGGAAGTCCTGTTGCTTTCTTAAGATCACGAACCAGCTGCCAGCCGTTAAATGCATCCAGAAAATTGATATAGCCCGGTTTGCCGGAAAGTACCTTGATTGGAAGATCCTGTCCTTCTTCCATATAGATTCTGGAAGGTTTCTGATTTGGGTTACATCCGTATTTTAACTGTAATTCTTTCATCTCTGTACTCTCCTTACTGATTTTTATTTACGATTTTTGTATTATATGTTCCTGTTGCAATATCAATATAGCGTACAAACAAAGAAACTTTGTTATCTGCATTCAAACTGTTCCAGAGAAGTTCTGTGAATGCATCCATATCATCCGGGATATCGACCAACTTTGGTTCACCCTCAAAGCTTGGTAACGGATTACCATCACATTTATAGGTATGAATGAAACGTCCCTCTCCCGGAACTGCTTTTTCGTAAGCATATGTATATCTCAGACAAGAATCCGGATTACCGTTATCACTCTTCAGAATAGACATCGCATAGCTGTAATTTCCATTCTCGATATGCATCACACCGGAAATTCTTGGTGTGTAGTTCGGTCCGTCCGGCTCAAATTCACGTGATCTTAAGGACTGCTCAAAAGTCAGCTGTTTATCCAATCCCTCATAAATAGTATCTGTCTGATCACCATTTGTCACAATTGTCTTATTTCCAAGAACACGTACCGGAGCATAAATGATCAGGCTCGGATCTGTCAATTTCGAAGGATCAAATGCCTGTGTACGAATTCCCTCACCATCTGTAACAAATACACGGTTTCTACTGTTCTCACTTCTTCCCATGATAAAGTATGCGGTAACTGCCTTTGTTCCGTCTGCAGAACGTCCGATAATGATTCCTCTGCCCGGATAAGAATTGTTTTTCAGTTCATTTTCCAGTGAAATTTTTTCCATGATCATTCTCCTTTAGTGTGATAAAGTAAAGCGACCGCCTGGGTAGTCTGTTTCCAGGCTGCCCAGGCGGTCGGCACGTTCACTTACTGCACTCCCTGTAGTTCGTCCTACTTCCGCCAGTCATGCAGTCGTTGTAATCATAATATACTATCTTATTTCATTTAGCAAGAACAAAAATAAATACATCAGCTAAATATTTTTTATTCAGTTACTTTATTCGTCTACGCTATAGTTCGGTGCTTCTTTTGTGATATGGATATCATGCGGATGAGACTCTTTCAGAGAAGCAGCAGAAATCTTAATAAATCGTCCTGTTGTCTTAAGCTTCTCAATTGTTTCTGCGCCACAATATCCCATACCGGAACGAAGGCCGCCCATCAACTGGAATACAGTGTCTTCCACATGTCCTTTGTATGCAACACGTCCTTCAACACCTTCCGGAACAAGTTTCTTCGCATCCTGCTGGAAGTAACGGTCTTTGCTTCCATTCTCCATAGCTGCAATGGATCCCATGCCACGGTATACTTTGTATTTACGTCCCTGATACAGTTCGAATGTTCCCGGGCTTTCATCACATCCGGCGAAGATGCTTCCCATCATGCAGACATTTGCACCGGCTGCAATGGCCTTGGTAATATCTCCGGAATATTTGATACCACCATCTGCAATAATCGGAATTCCGTAACGGTTTGCTACTTCATAACAATCCATAACAGCAGTGATCTGTGGAACACCAATACCAGCTACAACACGTGTTGTACAGATAGATCCAGGTCCGATACCAACCTTAACCGCATCAACACCAGCATCAATCAGAGCCTTTGTAGCAGCTCCTGTTGCAACGTTACCTGCGATAACCTGCAGATCCGGATATGCGTCTTTAATCTGACGTACTGCACGGAGAATGTTCTCTGAATGTCCATGTGCTGAATCAATAACAATAACATCTACGTTTGCTTTTACAAGTGCTTCAACACGTGCAAGAACATTTGATGTGATACCTACTGCAGCACCACAGAGAAGACGTCCCTGTGCATCTTTGGCTGCCAGAGGATATTTGATCTGTTTCTCAATATCTTTGATTGTGATCAGACCTTTTAAATTAAAATCATCATCTACAATGGGTAATTTCTCTTTTCGGGATTTGGCAAGAATCTTCTTTGCCTCTTCAAGTGTGATTCCTTCTTTGGCTGTGATCAGTCCCTCAGAAGTCATGCATTCTCTGATCTTCTTTGTAAAATCAGTTTCAAACTTCAGGTCACGGTTGGTAATGATACCAACAAGTTTCTTACCTTCTGTAATTGGAACACCAGAGATACGGAATTTTGCCATCAGATTATTGGCATCTTCCAGTGTATGGTCTGCGGATAAAAAGAATGGATCTGTAATAACACCGTTCTCAGAACGTTTTACCTTATCTACTTCCTCAGCCTGTGCTTCGATGGACATATTTTTATGAATGATTCCAATACCACCCTGTCTCGCCATGGCAATTGCCATTCTGTGCTCAGTAACGGTGTCCATTCCTGCGCTCATCATAGGAATGTTCAGCTTGATTTTTTTCGTTAAGTGCGTTGTAACATCTACCTGATTCGGAATTACTTTTGAATATGCCGGAACTAACAGAACGTCATCAAATGTAATGCCTTCACCAATGATAGTACCCATTGCATTTCCTCCCTTGTATTTATGTTAGTTTGATTTTGATTCAAAGTGTAACAAAAATAACTTACAGTGTCAATCCAAAAAAACTTTGCTTGGAGCTGAATTTTTGATAGCCTGTGCCATCTGTTCATCTGGTTCGATAATAATCTTACAGTTTTCTCCACCGCTTTTTATAATAACGGCAAATCGTCTGTGCTGCTGATTTCCGGAAGAATAATCCAGTGTTTTCAATCGGCTGTTACCATTGTAATAATCCATTCTGTGTGAATCAAGAGGCGCGACCAAATCTGCCTCTCTCAAGTTCATGGACATAACTTTTTTCCGTTTGGATTTTGACATGACCATATCAATGTCAAATTCTCCATTTACAAAAAGGTACTCATACTCCAGATCTGTCCGCGGAATCACAAAATACGATGCAACACCTAACGCAACTGCAACGAGAAGAAGGATCGGACTGATAAAAAGGCCTGCACCCACTGCCAGGACTGTCAGTACGATCATTCCATATTTGACTATGGAATCTTTTGCTGTTGGTTCTTTTTTAACCAGTAATTCTGAATAAAGATCGCTCATATGTACATTCTCCTTAATATATATAATATTTATTAAATTTTATCACAAAAAGGGATCAGCGTCTATGACGCCAATCCCTTAATTCGCATAAATTTATTTTACATCATGCCGCCCATTCCTGGAGCACCTGCCGGCATAGCCGGAGCATCTTCTTTGATTGTAGCAACTACAGACTCTGTAGTCAGGAGTGTAGAAGCAACACTTGTCGCATTCTGCAGAGCACTTCTTGTAACTTTAACCGGATCAAGGATTCCGGCACCTACCATGTCTACATATTTCTCGTTCAGAGCATCAAATCCAACACCTGGCTCGGATTCTCTTACTTTATTGATAATAACAGAGCCTTCCAGACCAGCGTTTGCAGAAATATGGAACAGCGGAGCTTCCAGAGCTTTGAGGATAACGTTTGCACCTGTCTTTTCATCACCTTCCAGAGTTGCAACCAGTTCTGCAACCTTCTTGGATGCATGAATATATGCAGATCCGCCACCTGCAATGATTCCTTCTTCTACTGCTGCTCTTGTAGCTGCAAGAGCATCTTCCAGACGAAGTTTTGCTTCTTTCATTTCAGTTTCAGTTGCAGCACCAACACGGATAACAGCTACGCCGCCAGCCAGTTTTGCAAGTCTTTCCTGTAATTTTTCTTTATCAAATTCAGATTTTGTCTCTGCAATCTGTTTACGGATCTGAGCAACACGGTCAGCAATTTCTTTCTTATCACCCAGACCATCTACGATAACTGTATTCTCTTTTGCAACTTTGACAGATTTTGCACGTCCAAGCTGAGCCATTGTAGTTTCTTTAAGATCAAGTCCAAGTTCTTCGGAAATTACCTGTCCACCTGTCAGAATAGCGATATCCTGCAGCATTTCTTTTCTTCTGTCTCCATATCCAGGAGCTTTAACAGCAACTACCTGGAATGTTCCTCTTAATTTATTTACGATCAGAGTTGTCAGTGCTTCACCTTCTACATCTTCTGCGATAATCAGAAGTTTTGCTCCAGCCTGAACAACCTGCTCCAGTAACGGAAGAACTTCCTGAATATTGCTGATCTTCTTGTCTGTGATCAGGATATATGGGTCTTCAAGATTTGCTTCCATTTTTTCCATATCTGTAGACATATATGCAGAAATATATCCACGGTCAAACTGCATACCTTCTACCAGATCAAGTTCTGTATGCATTGTTTTGGATTCTTCTACTGTGATAACACCATCATTGGAAACTTTTTCCATTGCATCAGCAACCAGCTGACCTACTTCTTCATCACTTGCAGAAATAGATGCAACATTTGCGATCTGTGCTTTGCCACTGATTTTCTGGCTCATTTCTTTGATAGCCTCTACAGCTGCATCTGTAGCTTTTCTCATACCTTTTCTCAGGATGATCGGGTTTGCACCTGCTGCCAGGTTTTTCATTCCTTCATGAACCATTGCCTGTGCCAGAACAGTTGCTGTAGTAGTACCATCACCAGCTACATCATTTGTCTTGGATGCAACTTCTTTGATCAGCTGGGCACCCATGTTTTCGAATCTGTCTTCCAGTTCAATTTCTTTTGCGATAGTAACACCGTCGTTTGTGATAAGCGGAGCACCAAACTGTTTGTCAAGTACAACGTTTCTTCCTTTTGGTCCGATTGTTACTCTTACTGTATCTGCAAGTTTGTTTACACCAGTTTCAAGTGCAGCTCTTGCTTCTGCACCAAATTTAATTTCTTTTGCCATGATGACTGTCCTCCTGAAATACTTAATGATCTGTAACGTTTTTTATTCTGTTACGATTATTCAACGATTGCGAGAATATCGCTCTGTTTTACGATGATATATTCTTCGCCGTCAAGTTTTACTTCAGTTCCTGCATATTTGGAATAAATAACTTTATTACCTGTAGCAACTTCCATCTTAACTTCTTTACCGTCAACAACTCCGCCAGGACCTACTGCAATAACTTCTGCCTGCTGCGGTTTTTCCTGTGCCTGTCCCGGAAGTACGATACCAGATTTTGTTGTTTCTTCTGCTTCTAACTGTTTTAATACAACTCTGTCGCCTAAAGGTACTAATTTCATGATCTATTTCCTCCTTTATTGTTGCCTTTTTCGAATTACTAGCACTCATTTCGTTTGAGTGCTAATCACTGTCCCTATATTATTTAAAATCATGATTTTCTGCAACTCTTTTCAAAGCTGTAAATTAGTATTATTTTTTTATTTATCTTTTATTTTCTCTTATTTTCTCCTGTTTTCTCATTTTCTGATTTTTAAGTATTTTATAAAAGAAAAGGCCCTTTCCCTCATAGGAAAAGACCTCTCTTTATAAACAGCTTCTGCTGTCCTTATGATTTTTTGCTTCGCTGAGCTTTAATTTCTTCAAGCTCATCAAAAATTACTTCGTTAAGTACTTTGATATAAGTTCCCTTCATACCTGATGAACGAGATTCGATTACCCCGGCACTTTCAAATTTGCGAAGTGCATTTACAATAACAGATCTGGTGATTCCTACACGGTCTGCAATCTTGCTTGCAACCAGAATACCCTCTTCTCCATCAAGTTCATCAAATATATGAATGATCGCTTCTAGTTCTGAGAAGGACAGTGTATTGAATGCAGATTTTACAACCTGTTGTTTACGGTCCTCTTCTGCATTTTCTTCATGAACCGCTCTCATCATTTCCAGACCAACCACTGTTGTGCCATATTCACTGACGATAATGTCTTCAATATCATAAGGCTTATCGTTACGATACATAAAAACAGTCCCCAGTCTTTCGCCGGCAATATCGATTGGATTGATAATACCCTGACAGTTGCTGTTTACATGTTCAAATCCAAGTGTCTGAAGATTCACATTTTCCTTTGTAGACAAAACGCCAAGGAAACGCTCATTTAACAGAGAATCTACATGTCCGCCTACGTTATCTTCAATCAGCTCGGTAATTTCTTCAACGCCCGGACATAAACTGATTCCAAGTACTTTACCCTTTTTGCTCAGTACCAGGATATTGGAACTTAATGTGTCCATCAGCACCTGACAGATATCATTAAATACAACTTTACTGGAACTGCTGTTGTGCAAAAGCTTATTGATTTTTCTGGTTTTATCCAACAACTGAACGCTCATTACGGCCTCCTTCTCCTGTTTTTTCGATGTTTTCAATCTTATGGTATAATAGTACACGTTTTGCAACGAAAATACAAGATATTTTTATATTTTTTTCGATTTTGTCCGCATTTTCAGAAAATTTATATATTTAATCTTCTTTAGACTTCTGCTCTACATAACCGCAAGTTGTCTCACTGCAGACAATCTTGTTTCCTTTTTCGACCATATAGCTTCCACAAACCGGGCATTTTTTTGCTGATGGCTTCTGCCATGACATAAAATCACATTCCGGGTTGTCGATACAACCATAATATTTACGACCCTTCTGGGTTTTCTTCAACACAACATCCTTTCCACATTTCGGACATGCCACACCGATTTTTTCATAATACGGTTTGGTATTTCTGCATTCCGGAAATCCAGGACATGCAAGGAATCTTCCATGTGGTCCGTATTTGATGACCATATTGCGTCCACAGACATCACAGATTTCATCTGTAACTTCATCCTGAATTTCAACTTTTTCCAGTTCTTTCTCAGCAGCATCCACATCTCTCTTAAGATCCGGATAAAAGTTTCTGACAACCGTTTTCCACTGCACAGTACCCTCTTCAACGCAGTCCAGAAGGCCTTCCATCATTGCAGTAAAACGAACATCTACAATGCTTGGAAATGCCTGTTTCATAATATTATTAACAACTTCTCCAAGTTCCGTCACATAAAGATTTTTCTGTTCTTTAGATACATAACGGCGGCTGATGATCGTGGTGATCGTCGGAGCATAAGTACTCGGACGTCCAATTCCCTGTTCTTCCAGTGCCTTTACAAGAGATGCTTCTGTATAATGTGCCGGTGGCTGTGTGAAATGCTGTTCCGGTTTCAGTTCAGTAAGCTGCAGCTTCATTCCCTTCTCAAGACTCTGACTGAGTACATTGCCTTTTTGATTATCTTCTTCCTGCATGTACACAGACATAAATCCGTCAAATATGATCTTGGAGGCAGCAACCGTAAAAGTATACTCTCCTGCACTGATTTTTACTGATGTTGTTTCATATTTTGCTGCAGACATACGGCTTGCTGTAAAACGTTTCCAGATCAGCTGATACAGACGGAACTGATCTCTGGAAAGAGATTCTTTGACCATGACTGGCGTTCTGGTAATATCAGTCGGACGGATTGCTTCATGCGCATCCTGAATCTTCTGGTCTTTTTTTACCATCTTTCCACTTGTAGAAACATAGTTTTCTCCATACTGTTCACCAATATAGGTTCGCGCTGCTTCATCTGCTTCCTGTGAGATACGAGTGGAATCCGTACGCAGATAACTGATCAGACCAACCGTGCCGCTTCCCTTAATATCAATACCTTCATATAACTGCTGGGCAAGACGCATTGTTTTCTGTGTAGAAAAATTCAGTGTTTTAGCTGCCTCCTGCTGCAAAGTACTGGTTGTAAACGGCAGGGGTGCATTCTTGATACGTTCGCCTTTTTTTACCTCTGTAATTTCATACTCTGCATTTTCCAGTTTTCCAAGAAGTTCATCCATCTCGGTCTTATTATGGATTGGAAGTTTCTTATCCGTGCCATAGAATTTTGCCTGAAGAGGTTTCTTCTCTCCTTTTACACGAAACTCACCTTCAAGACTCCAGTATTCTTCCGGAATAAAAGAATTGATCTCATCTTCTCTGTCACAGATAATACGCAGTGCTACAGACTGTACTCGTCCTGCACTCAAGCCTCTTTTCACTTTTACCCAAAGGAGCGGACTGATCGTATATCCTACCATACGGTCAAGCATTCTTCGTGCCTGCTGTGCATCTACCAGGTTCATATCCAGATCCCGCGGCTGTTTGATGGAATTCTTTACAGCAGTCTTTGTGATTTCGTTAAAAGAAATTCTGCGCATCTTAGACGGATCTTCTTTTAGCGCCTGCATCAGGTGCCAGGAGATTGCCTCTCCCTCGCGGTCAGGGTCAGTTGCAAGATATATCTTATCTGCTTTTTTGGCCGCTTTGCGAAGATTTGAAAGCAATTCTCCCTTTCCTCTGATCGTAATATATTTTGGTTCAAAATCATTCTCTACATCAATGCCAAACTGACTCTTCGGGAAGTCACGCACATGTCCGTTTGATGCCTGTACATCATAGTTACTCCCAAGAAATTTCTTAATGGTTTTTACTTTTGCAGGTGATTCCACTATCACCAGATATTTCGCCATGCTATCTCTCCTACTTCTCCGTTACTGTTCACTCCGTTACAGCAACACTTCTTAAACTTCCCGGGAGGCTGATCCGTGTCTTATGTTGTCTTTACATAATAATGCCTGCCTATTTCCCGGGCTAACCCCGATATTTTCAACTCCAGCAGAAGACCGCCGACTTTTTCCGGCGAAAGTCCTGTCTTCTGGATCAAAAATTCCACAGATTTTGGTTGCAAATCGAGACAACTATACACCAATTTTAAATCGGTTGCAAGTCCTAACTCATTTTTTGTCTTTACTTTAACAATTTTTTCACAATCTATTCCGAGTTCCCGAAGCAGTATTTCCGGTGTATATGCGATACCTGCCCCGTCATAGATCAATTTATTACACCCCATACTGAGTTCCTCTGTTACCGGTCCCGGTATGGCAAAAACACTTTTTCCCTGATCAAGTGCCCACTGTGCAGTGATCAATGAACCACTTTTTTCTCTTGCTTCAACGATCACAACAAGATCCGCCAGTCCGCTGATAATTCTGTTTCTTGCCGGAAAAAAATAATTTCTTGCCCGCGTCCCCGTCGGCTGTTCACTGAGTATACCACATTTTTCTCGCAGAATTCGCTGATAAAGTGCTCTGTTACCCGAAGGATAACAGATATCAACGCCATTTCCAAGTACCGCCCATGTGCCCCCTTCTCCTTCCAGTGCACCTCTGTGTGCCTCAGTATCAATCCCATATGCCATCCCACTTAATATTTGCACTCCTTCTTCACTGAGTCTCCTGGCATAACGAAACGCCTGCATACGCCCGTATGGACTGGCTGCCCTGGCTCCGACGATTGCAACTGCCGGTCGTCGTGGATCCGGTAATGTTCCCCTGACATATAAAATCTCCGGCATTCCCTCATAATGCAGAAGTTTCTGCGGATATTCCGGACTTTCTTTCGAAATCTCACGCACAAACATTTCCGTGTCACTTTTTCTGATGTTAAGAGTTCCTTCCATATAAATTATCACTCCTCTTCAGATTTTATACCCTGATTAATTCCAGTATTTTTTGTCAAATGCCCGATAGGATAACGCTTCTGCTATGTGATGTCTGTGAATACTTTCTGTCGCTTCCATATCTGCGATTGTCCGTGCCACCTTTAGAATCCTGTGATAGGCACGGGCACTGAACGGCATATTCTGAAATGCCATCTTCAAAAGCTGCCGGGCGTCTTTTTCCATCTTGCAATATTTCTCAATCTGAGCACCACTTAATTCTCCGTTAAACTGAATTCCTTCTATTTTATATCGTTCTCTCTGAATATCCTGTGCACAGATAACCCGCTCTCTGATCGTTTGTGTACTCTCCCCTTTTCGTCCACTGCTCAGTCCTTCAAAATCTACCGGGGACACTTCAGCACAAAGATCCAGTCTGTCCAGAAGCGGCTGACTTATTCTTCCCAGATACTGCATCACCTGTGCCGGTGTACACCGACATCTGTTCATATCCGGATAATGACCACAGGGACATGGGTTCATTGCCGCACATAACATAAAATCTGCCGGAAAATCATACGTCCCATATACTCTGGAGATACGTATCACCTTGTCCTCCAGTGGCTGTCTGAGAATCTCCAGGCTTCTTCTGGAAAACTCTGGCATCTCATCCAGAAACAATACACCTCTGTGTGCCAGTGTGATCTCCCCTGGTCTGGGATTTCGGCCACCACCAGCCAGAGCCTGTGCTGAACATGTATGATGCGGACTGCGAAAAGGTCTTTCTCTGATCAGAGGATCTCCTCTCGAGAGCAATCCGGCAATACTGTAGATTTTTGTCAATTCCAACCCTTCATCAAATGTAAGTGCCGGCATAATTCCCGGAATTCTTCTCGCAACCATCGTTTTTCCTGCCCCCGGAGGCCCGATCATAAGCAGATTGTGAAAACCGCTGACTGCAATCTCCACGGCTCGTTTCAGACTTTCCTGTCCTCGAATATCACTGAAATCCAGTTTTTCTTTACCCGGAGATTCTATTGTTTTTCCCACTTCTTTTCTATAAGAATCCGGACTTTGCACATAGCGTATCATTTCCTGCAGATTGCGAACTCCAATCACCTTCATATCCGGTATCAGTGTCGCTTCCCGGAGATTCTCATATGGAACAACACAAAACCGGCACTTTTCCTCCCTCGCCCTGATGATTATAGGCAAAATCCCTGATATTGCATGAATTTCTCCATTAAGGCTTATTTCTCCGGCCATCATCACCCGATCCAGCTGTTTCGATTTCAGAATATCTGACGCCGCCAAAACAGCTGCTGCTAACGGAAGATCAAATCCAGCTCCTTCTTTCTTGATATCAGCCGGAGCAAAATTCACGGTAATTCTCTTCGGTGGAAGTGCAATACCGTTATTCTTCAATGCCGTTCTGACACGATCCTGTGCTTCCTTTACCTGTGCCGAAGGAAATCCAACCATCGTAAATGTCGGCAGACCATCACTGACGTCTGCCTCCACCTGGATTGGATGAACATCCATGCCCAAAATCGCTGCTGATAGTACACTTGCAAACATAACAACCTCCTGTATGCACATGCACCTCGATCTGCACTGCTATATTTTTTAATTTATAATTGTATTATGGGAATAAAAAAAGAAATGATTTTTATTATAGTCCATTTTGCTCCGTATTGCAATAGCACATTTCGGACTGTTTTATAATTACAGAAAATGAAGGAGGTATAAGAATGAAATTTCAACGAATTCAGGATCTGCGTATAGATTCCGATCTCTCTCAGAAGAAAATTGGTGAAATTCTTCATATCAGTCAGCGTTCTTATTCTCATTATGAAACAGGATCTCGTAATATTCCAATTGAAATGCTGATCCGCCTCGCTGATTATTATGATACCACCATTGATTATCTGGTTGGAAGAACCGATAACAAAGAACCGATCAAATGACGCAGAAAGCGAGTCAGTTTCCCTGACTCGCTTTCTGTTCTTCCCACTCAGCAATCTTTGAAATATTTGCAAGCTCATATTCATTGAAAATAGAATTCTGTTCGGCATCAAAAGTGTCCGGATCTATCGTACCCTGATACCAGGATTTACTGTTAAAATAATCCGCAATATAATCTGTTACAAACTGACGTCCATGGCGTGCATAGATTTCATTCTTTGCAAGTTCCAGCTGATCTGAACTATATGCTGAAATCTCCTCATCTGTCAGATAACGATTACTGCTCTCCGGGAAGAAATATTCTCCTGTCTCAGCCGTATTCTGTGCCTGCTCGGCCGGCGTTGGTGTAACCGTCGGATCCGGTTGCAGCTGTACCTGTGTTCTGCTCATAATACAACTTGCATTTGGATATACAGAAGAAACTGGTTCTGCTGTCGTCGCACGCAGATATAATTGACCATTGTCAAATGTCAGATTTCCTGAAGCTGCATTTCCCGCTGTATCTGTAAAGGAAAATGCTGCCGCAGTTCCGGCCACTTCCGCAGTTACATCAGCAGAAACAGACTGTGTCTGTCCTGCATCTGTCTGGCTGAAGCTGAATGATACACTGTCCTGACTGATATTATATATATTAATTGTCACAAGTCCATCTGTGCTATACCAGTAATCCCAGAAATCATCCGGATTAAAACTTACTTTTTCTTTTGGTATCGGCGTTGGTGTCGCTGTTGGCCTCGGTGTCGGACTCGGAGACGGTGTCACAGGAACTTCCGTAGGTGCTGCTGTCGGCAGACTTTCCAGCGCTGCCATTGCTTCTTTCTTCTTTTGTGCCTCTCTCTCACTTTTCTGAAATCCTGCCATAAGAAGTGCTGCAGCACTGAACATGATAAATATTGAGACCAAAATCACCAGCAGTACCTTCAGTCTGTTTTTTCTTCTCATTCGCTCACCTCTGTTATTGCTTTTGTACTTTATTTTTTCTCTTTAATAATACCTTTTCTGTATGCGTCAAGCAACTGTCGCAGTTCACCGATACGTTCTTTCAGAGCTCTTCCTGTGTCTGTATCCCCTACTAAACGACGTTTGGATGTATAATGTACGGATACTCTGTTGGATACAATATCACTTTCTTTAGATATTGCCTGCTCCTTGGATGTAAAAGGCTCATGTGCCGTCAGCACCAGGCCATAAGAATTGTAGATCAGCGTATATCCGGCAATTCCTGTTACTTTCTGATAAGCTTTGCAGAATCCTCCATCAATAACAATTACTTTCCCATTGCATTTGACCGGACTCTCACCATCCCCCTGATGCACAGGAACATGTCCATTGATGATATGGCCGGTTTCCGGATCCAATCCAAATTCCCGTATCATTCCATCTACTACTTTTTCATTTTCAAGAAGATGATAATACGCACCTTTTGTTTCTTTGTGAGTTTCCTTATCTGCAATAAAATATCGTTCAAATGTAGTCATTTTATCCTTGCCAAATAACGGCGAAGACGGACTTGCCCAGATAAACCACAAAATATCTCTGCCCTTACGCTGTTCTTCTCTGTCAACCGCATAAAATGCTCTCCGCACATATGCCTCCAGAACATCATACAATTCACGTCCCTTATAAGTTTTTCCGTAAATCTGAATTTCCTTCAGACTTCCGTCTTCATTTAATGGAATACATCCATGAAACAGAAGATTTCCATTATATATCTTATAAAGTCCACCTTTGTCCAGCAACAACCGCATATGATTCTGCAATTTTTCGCAGTTTCGGAATGCAGTTTCCAGACGTTCCATCACATCCAGTTCTCCTGGAGTAAGTTCATACGGATGCTTCCAGTCAATCGTTGGAAATTCTGTATCAAGCATTGGATATTCTTTTCCATCTGCCAGTGTAACCGTACCTTTTTCCGGATTGATCCGGTGCAGCAGACATCTGTCTTCCATATGAAATTCTTTATGTCTTCGAAGCAGCTGTCCCTCCAACTTAAACTGAATGATTGCAATTGCTTTATGCATCTTCTGTCCAAGTTCTTTTTCCAGTGCATTATAATTAGATGTTCCCTTCATTTCAAAAGCAGTACACGGATCATCTTTATATACTTCCATTGCAAATGTCGCAAGCGGAAGCATATTAATTCCGTATCCATCTTCCAGAATATCCAGATTTCCATAGCGGATACTGTTGCGAAGCACCGTTGCTATACAGGCTCTCTGCCCAACTGCAGCACCCATCCATACTACATCATGGTTTCCCCACTGGATATCCAGAGAATGATACTGTATCAGACGGTCCATGATAAAATGCGGGCCCGGGCCTCTGTCAAAAATATCACCCAGAATATGTAGATGATCTACAACCAGTCTCTGTATCAGTTCTGCAAGTGCAATGATGAAATTCTCTGCACGGCCAATTTCAATGATCGTATTGACAATAGAATCATAATAAGCTTCTTTGTCGAGCACTTCCGCCTTTTCTGTGATCAATTCTTCAATAACATACGCATAATCCGGAGGTAATGCCTTACGTACCTTGGATCTTGTATATTTGGACGCTGTAGTCTTGCAGACTTCGATCAAACGGTACAAAGTAATCTTGTACCAGTTCTCCATATCTTCCTCTGTCTTTTTGACCAGCTGTATTTTTTCTTTCGGATAATAAATCAGTGTAGCCAGCGCCCTCTTGTCATTATTGCTCAGTGTATGGCCAAACACATCATCGATTTTTTTGCGTACAGCACCAGAACCATTGCGAAGTACATGCGAAAAAGCCTCATATTCTCCATGCAGATCCGACATAAAATGTTCTGTCCCTTTTGGCAGGTTCAGAATCGACTGCAGATTAATGATCTCAGTAGAAGCCTTTCCGATTGTCGGATAGAGTTCCGCAAGTCTCTGTAAATACCTTAACTCCTCTTTTTTCATAATTGTCTCCTTTTCGCTATGGTAACATACCCGGCTTTTCTATCGGTAATCCCCATTTTTTATAAATGATATCCATTCAGGCAATCACACCGTCAAACAATGAAAACTGATTAGACTGTGGAATATCTCCAAAGATTCCCAGATCATCCATCAGATCGATAACCGTCTTGCTGACCTTTGTCCGATCTCTGAAATCATCCTTCGACAGGAATTTTCCCTGTTTGGCAGCATCTACGACTGCCTCGGCAGCTTTATCCCCCATTCCGTCAATACAGTTCAATGCGGGCATCAGTTTGCCGTCAATGATCTGAAAACGATTTGCCTTGGCACGGTAAAGATCGATTGGCATGAACTCCAGACCTCGTGCATACATTTCCTGTACAATACGCATATCTTTGATCGTATCCTGTTCTTTCTTTGACGCTGCATCGCCCTTTTTGCGAAGTTCTGCAAGATAGAAATCTAATCTGTCACGTCCCATACACATCGTTTCATATGAAAAAGCCGTTGCACGGATACTGAAAAATGCCGCATAATATGCAAGGGGTTTAAATACTTTAAACCAGGCAATACGCCATGCCATCATAACGTATGCTGCTGCATGTGCCTTCGGGAACATATATTTAATCTTTTTACAGGACCAGATATACCATTCCGGAACATTGTGTTCACGCATGGTAGCTTCCCACTCTTCGCGCAGACCTTTTCCTTTACGTACAGCTTCCATGATCGTAAAGGCAAGGCTGCTTTCTACCCCCATGCTGATGAGATAGATCATAATATCATCTCGTGTACAGATTGCAGTAGAAATCGTTGCTTTTCCTTCTTCGATCAATGTCTGTGCATTTCCCAGCCATACGTCTGTACCATGAGACAATCCGGCAATACGTACCAGGTCAGAAAAATATTTCGGTTTCGTATCAATAAGCATCTGCATGGCAAAATCTGTACCAAACTCCGGTACACCCAGACATCCGAGCTTGCAGCCTCCAATATCCTCCGGTTTGATTCCCAATGCATCCGTACTTGCAAATAAAGACATAACTTCCTTGCTGTCCAAAGGAACATCACGGGCACTTAAGCCTGTCAGATCCTCCAGCATACGGATCATTGTCGGATCATCGTGTCCGAGAATATCCAGTTTCAAAAGGTTTCCATCAATAGAATGGTAATCAAAATGTGTTGTGATAATATCACTGTTCTCATCGTTTGCCGGATGTTGTACCGGCGTGAACTTTTCAATTTCCACACCCACTGGAAGGACAATGATTCCACCCGGATGCTGGCCGGTTGTTCGCCGGATACCGGTACATCCCTGCACAATACGGTTGATCTCACAATAACGTTTGTGCTGTCCCCGTTCCTCATAATAATTCTTCACATAACCAAATGCCGTCTTCTCCGCAAGTGTACCAATCGTTCCGGCCTTAAAGGTCTGCCCTTTGCCAAAGATAACCTCTGTATATCGATGTGCATTCGCCTGATACTCACCTGAAAAGTTAAGGTCAATATCCGGTTCCTTATCTCCCTTGAATCCAAGGAATGTTTCAAAAGGAATATCAAAGCCTTCCTTACTCATCTTAGCGCCACACTTCGGGCATACTTTATCCGGCATATCGCATCCGGCCATACCTCCGAATTTCTTGACTTCCGGCGAATCAAAGTCACTGTATTTACATTCTGGACACAAATAATGCGGTGGCAGAGGATTTACTTCTGTGATACCAGACATAGTTGCCGCCAGTGAAGAGCCTACTGATCCTCGCGAGCCAACCAGATAACCATCTTCATTAGATTTCCATACCAGTTTCTGCGCGATGATATACATAACAGCATATCCATTGGAAATAATAGAATGCAACTCCTTGTTCAAACGGTCTTCTACAATCTTTGGAAGATTTTTACCATACATCTCATGTGCACGGTTAAAACAGATATCTTTCAGATCCTGATCCGAATTTTCAATAACCGGTGGAAATTTATCCGGATGAATCGGAGAGATCTTCTCGATCATATCCGCAATCTTGTTGGTATTGGTAATAACCACTTCTTCTGCTTTTTCACTTCCCAGATAAGAAAATTCTTCCAACATCTCTTCTGTAGTGCGCAGATATAGAGGTGCCTGATTATCCGCATCTGAGAATCCGTTTCCGGCCATAATGATCCGGCGATAGATTTCATCCTGTGGATCCATAAAATGTACGTCACAGGTGGCAACAACCGGTTTCTTAAACTGATCTCCAAGTTTTACGATTTTCTTATTAAGTTCAATCAGATCCTCATTGGATTTCACACGATCATTTTTTTCATCTGCGATCATAAATGCATTATTTCCAAGTGGCTGAATTTCCAGATAATCATAAAAATTGACCAGTCTGGCAATTTCCGGTTCCGGTGCATTTCGAAGAAGTGCCTGATACAATTCGCCAGCTTCACAGGCACTTCCGATCAGAAGTCCCTCTCTGTGTTCCAGAAAAAGGCTCTTCGGTACACGTGGACGACGCCTGTAATATTTCAGATGTGACTGGCTGACCAGTTTATAGAGATTCACACGTCCGGTCTCATTTCTCGCCAAAATGATCGCATGATATGTCGGCAGCTTCTTAATTGTATTCACAGATACATTTCCCTGCTGGTTCAGCGTATCCATATCAAAAATGTCTCGTTCTTTTAACATTTCCACAAACCGTACAAAAATCTCAGCCGTACATGCTGCATCGTCCACTGCTCTGTGATGATGGTCCAGAGACACTCCGACAGCCTTGGCAACCGTATCCAGTTTGAATCGGTTCAGTGCCGGCAGAAGGAAACGTGCCATACCAACCGTATCCACATATGTATACTCCTGCGGCAGCCCCTGTCGTTTGCAGTTTTCTATAATAAAACTCATATCAAAGTCCGCATTATGGGCCACCATGACAGCTCCCGCGCAAAATTCAAGGAACTGCGGAAGTATTGTCTGAATATCCGGCGCATCCATAACCATGGAATCATTAATACTTGTCAACTGTTCAATTCTGTACGGAATTGGTACCTTTGGATTCACAAACGTCGAAAAACGGTCTGTGATCACACCATTTTCGACTCTCACAGCACCAATCTCTATAATCTGACATGTAAGCGGTGAAAATCCTGTTGTCTCAATATCAAATACAACAAATTTACCATCAATCGGCTGTCCCTGACTGTTGGTAACAATGCCTTTCATATCATCAACAAGATATGCTTCCATACCATACAGGACTTTAAAATCTGAATCTTTCGGAACACATCCTCCCCATGCATCAAAACAGTGGTTTGCCTCCGGGAAAGCCTGTACAACACCATGGTCTGTAATTGCGATTGCCTTGTGCCCCCATTCGTAAGCTCGTTTTACCAGATCCTTTGCAGTCGTAACACCATCCATATCACTCATTTTGGTATGGCAGTGCAGTTCCACTCGCTTCTGTGGGCTGGTATCCATTCTGGTACTACGGAAATCTGCAATTTTCTTAATTCCAGATATTGATCCGATCGTCAACTCACTGTCAAATCGGTCAATCGTTGTTACCCCTTTAAATTTCAAAAAGGCACCTTTTTTGACAGATTCCGTAATCTCAGGTACCTGTTCATTTCTCAGAAACATTTTGATCACAATAGAATCTGTAAAATCTGTTACCGGAAAGATCAGGATTGTTTTTTCATTACGGATCTCACGTGCTTCCACATCTATAACCTGTCCACGGATGATGACTTCTCCCATCTCACCGGTAATGGATTCCAGATCAATGGTATCTCCCTCAAAATCTCTTCCATAGATCACATCCGGATTGCTGTCTTTACGAAATCCACCATAAAACTCTCCACGCTGGTTTTTCTTCTCAAATGTTTTTGGTTTCTGTTCTGTTTTATTAGTCTTCGCTTCTGCCTTTTTGCCATCCTTTACTTCCGTCGCAGCCGTTTCTTCCTCTTTCTCATCCTGCAGCGGCTCCGGTGTCAGTTTGGCATGTTTCAGCACATTCGCCACTTCCTGTCGAATCTGCAGTGCCGCATTTTTGCGATATTTGCTCTCTTCTGCCTCTACGAACTGCAGGTTGATCTTAAGATTCATTCCGCATCGTTCACAAAAAACTTTTTCCAGATATTCCACCAGAATCCCGCTTTTTTCTCTGGATATCACAGAATCAGGTAAAGTCAGATCCATCTGCTCATCTGATGGAAAAGCAATCTGTGCACGCTTAAAAAGATTGTATTCAAGCATATTGAAGTTCTTCAGTTCCACTTCCATACTGGAACGATAAACTTCCAGAAAATTGGCCGGGGAATACTGTCTGGAAAGATGAAAACGTTCAATCACTGTTACCTGTATTTCAAGACCTGAAAAGCACTGTCGCTCAATCTGATCTTCCAGTGCCATAATATATTTCTTGTGGATCCAGCGTTCACTATGAATATAAACCCACAGTCTCGTCTTCGCTGGATTGCAGGAAACTCTTGAAACAGTTACCATCTCCAGCCATTCATGCAGCTGGTCTTTTACTTTTAAATTGGGAAATACATCGAAAAATTCTTTCTCCACGCTCTATGCCTCTCTTATCCTTCCCAGTGAAGCAGTTCCTCTCTTAAAATATCCAGAAGCTGGTCTTCCGGTACTTTCTTCACGATCTCACCTTTTTTGATCAGCAGACCGACACCAACCCCTCCGGCAATCCCAATATCTGCTTCCTTTGCCTCACCAGGACCATTTACCACGCATCCCATAACAGCAACTTTAATGTCCAATGGGATATCCTGTACCATTGCCTCTACTTTATTTGCAAGCCCGATCAAATCAATACGTGTACGTCCACATGTCGGACAAGAAACAACTTCTACACCACCTTTACGCAACCCCAGTGTCTTAAGGATCCGTTTGGCAGATTTTATTTCTTCCAATGGCGCGCCCGTCAAAGAAACACGGATCGTATCTCCGATTCCCTGTGAAAGAATGATTCCAAGTCCTACGGCAGATTTGATATTTCCAGAATACAGAGTTCCCGCTTCTGTAATACCAACATGAAGCGGATGATCTGTTTTTTCTGCAATCAGCTCATGTGCTTTGGCACACATCATAACATCCGAAGATTTGATACTGATCACAAGATTGTCATACCCCATCTCTTCAATGATACGTACTTTATCCAGTGCACTCTCCACCAGTCCTTCTGCTGTTACACCATGGTATTTTTCTACCAGCTCTTTTTCCAGAGAACCACTGTTGACTCCTACACGGATTGGTATATTTCGCTCTTTTGCAACATCCACAACTGCCTGAATACGGTCAGTACTTCCGATATTTCCAGGATTGATACGAATTTTATCTGCACCGTTTTCCATTGCGGCAATCGCCAGTCGATAATCAAAGTGAATATCTGCCACCAATGGAATGTGAATCTGCTTTTTGATTTCTTTCAGTGCCTGCGCAGCTTCCATAGTCGGCACTGCACAACGGATAATATCACATCCGGCTGCTTCCAGCTCCAGAATCTGGCGGACAGTTGCCTCCACATCTTCTGTCTTTGTATTCGTCATAGACTGAATCAGAATTGGATTACCTCCACCAATCTTTTTATTTCCTATCTGTACAACTTTTGTATGATCACGATACATGCTCTTCTCTCCTTTTTGACGAAAAAGCGGAGCTGTTATTTTCAAACAGCCCCTCTTGTATTTCAGTGCTGAATTTCCAACAGTTTAGCCTTCAGGTCATTTTCCATTCTGACCATTTCAGCTTCCGCTGCCTGGCGTTTTTCTCTGCCCTCTTTCTGAATCTTCATTACATCATCCAGCGTCTGAATCAGATCTGCATTGGTTTTCTGAAGTGTTTCCATATCCACAATACCACGTTCCGATTCTTTTGCTGTCTCTACCGATGCCATATGCAGTTTCTCTGCATTTTTTCGAAGGAGTTCATTTGTAAGATCCGATACCTGGCTCTGTGCCTGCGCCGCCTCTGTTGAATGTGCAATGCCAAGTGCCAGTACCATCTGGCTTTTCCAGAGTGGAATCGTATTGACCAGTGTAGTCTGAATCTTTTCTGCCATCATCGTATCATTATTCTGGACAAGGCGGATCTGTGGTGCTGTCTGCAGTGAGATCATTCTGGTAAGTTCCAGGTCATGAAGTTTTTTCTCAAAACGGGCACATTTACTGTCCAGATCCTTAGCCGCCTGCGCGTCCTCCGGGAGTCCGGTCATTTTCGCCTTTTCTTCCAGATCATGCAGTTTACCGTTCCTGGTCTGTGCAAGCCTCTGTTTACCAGCCTGAATATACATGGAAAGCTCTTTAAAATACAGGAGATTCTGTTCATACATTTTGTCCATCATTGCAGAATCCTTGAGCAGACGAACCTGATGCTTTTCCAGTGCATCTGCAATCTTTTCTACATTTACTTCAGCCTTGTCATATCTGTTTTTCAAATTTTCTACTTTATTTGCCTGTTTTTTGAAAAATCCCAGAAAACCTTTTTCCTCTTCGGCATCAAATCCCTTCAGTTCTCCAACAACTCCTGAAAGAAGTTCTCCGACTTCACCAAGATCCTGTGCTCTTACGTTTTTCAGTGCTTCATCTGAAAAATCAGCCATCTTTTTCTGTGTCCCAGCGCCATACTGCATGACCTGTGTCAGATTCTCCACATCAATCTTAGATGCAAAATCGTCCACCATCTTCTGTTCTTCCGGTGTCAGTACTGTCTGTGCCATCTTCTGCTGGACCGGATTCATTTCCGGTGCAACTTCCATCAGTTGTCCTTGTACCTGCACTTCCGGCTCCTTCTTCACTTCCGGTGCAAAATCTGGTTCCAGTGTAAGTGACGGCATCCCTGTTTCTGCCTGTTTCATTTCATCACCCATATCGTTCTCCTTATCGTGTTCTGTGGCAAATGTATTTTATACTCGTTTTTTTATAATTGCTTCTTACTGAAATCATTTCCAGTCAGTCCTTCCTGTGCAAGCATCGTATGAAGCACAGATATATCACTGGAAACATCCCACGCGGTATCCTGAAAAACTGAATCCAGGAGTTTTGCAAATGCTTCATTTAAAGTATCCAGCGTATCTTCAATTTCTTTTTTGGATGAGCGGATCGTCTCTCCCTGAATTGGCTGTCTGTCCATTTCTTCATAAGCATCCAGAAGTTTCACTGTCATAGGTAGATAATAATCCATCATTTTTTTAAGGTCCGGGATAATTTCCGGATGCTCCTCTGCCCTCTGAAAAATCTGTTCTACAATCTGTTCCATGCGGGCAATTTTAGCCGAGATCTCTTCTCCCGGGATTGCATCATTACTTGCATGGATTTTTTGAATATATGCTTCACCTTTATCCAGAACTTCCTGTACTTCCGGACTGATCTGTTTCTGCTGCTCTGTTTCCTGCTGGCGTTTTCTGCATTCTTCTTCGTTTCGCTGCTCCAGTGCCTTCTGTGTCTCTGTATACTGTCGATATGTTTCTGTGCTCGTGATCAGGCATGTTTCCTTCTGATCTGTCTGTCCTTCCAGAAACCAGCCTTTCTGAATCATAAATCTGATATCTTTTTTTACAAATTTCACACTGCGGCCCACAGTCCCTGCCAGACGTTCAAAATCACAATACGTTCTGTCTCCAAGTGCCTGTACATATTTCTTGAAGCGTTTCAATCTGCCAAGTCCTGTACAGCCTCCATAGATCATCCCCACGCCTGCCAGTGTACCAATCAACGTCACTGCAGTCGAAGTGATACCGCCGTGACCTATTACAGCCTGCAGAATCTGCACTGTCAGAAGTCCTATTGCCATACTTCCGGAAAGAAGCCCACCGAATACGATCAGCAGAATATCTTTTACCTTTTCGCCTCCGGTATTTCCGTACAGTTCCGGATGAGTTTCCTGTATTTTCTGATTCATAACTTTGTGCTCAGTTTTTTTCTGAACCGTCGCAGGATGCTCTTTCTGATATTGTTTCAGTGTATTATTAACCATCTTCGTGATGGACTGATTCAGTTCCTGATAATTGCTTGTTTTTACAGCATTTTCTATTGTTGTCTGCACTTCGCGGACTTTTTGCTCCACAAAGCTGAAGTCCATTCCGTTATCGTAAGATTTTTTGTCCATTCCGTCCTCCTGTAAACTCTCTCTTATTATAACGAAATACAAACAAAAAAACAAGGCGCAGGACATCTGCCTGTACCTTGTCTTATATCTGATACAATAAATCTTATTCGATAACTTTGATCCAGCCTTCCGGAGCTTCGATGCGTCCCATCTGGATGCCGGTAAGTGTCTCGTAAAGTTTCTTTGTTGTAGGTCCCATTTCTTCCATTCCGCTTGGGAAGCAGATTTCTTTGCCATGGTCTACAATCTTGCCAACTGGTGAGATAACAGCTGCGGTTCCGCAGAGTCCACATTCCGCAAAGTCTTTTACTTCGTCCAGATATACTTCTCGTTCTTCTACCTTCAGTCCAAGATAATGCTCTGCAACATAGATCAGAGAACGACGTGTGATAGATGGAAGAATACTGTTGGACTTCGGTGTAACAACGGTATTATCCTTTGTAACAAAGATAAAGTTCGCTCCACCTGTTTCTTCTACTTTTGTTCTTGTAGCAGAATCCAGATACATGTTTTCATCATATCCCTGACGATGCGCATCCATGATAGCATGAAGACTCATTGCATAGTTCAAACCAGCCTTGATATGACCTGTTCCATGCGGTGCAGCACGGTCAAAGTCTGTGACACGGATCGTAATCGGTTTTGCGCCACCTTTGAAATACGGTCCAACCGGTGTAGTCAGAATACGGAACTGATACTCGTCAGCCGGTTTAACGCCGATAACAGGGTTACTTCCAAACATATACGGACGTACATACAGAGTTGCACCAGAGCCATATGGTGGTACATATGCTTCATTTGCCTTGATTGTCTGTACAACAGCCTCTACAAAACGGTCTTCCGGGAATACCGGCATTTCCAGTCTTCTTGCAGAATTTGCAAGACGCTCAGCATTGAGATCCGGGCGGAAAGTAACAATATGTCCGTCTTCTGTTGTATAAGCTTTCATTCCTTCAAATACAGTCTGTGCATACTGGAATACACAGGCACATTCATTCAGTGTAACATTCGGGTCTGTAGTCAGCTGTCCTTCATCCCATTTACCATCTTTGAAATTAGCAACATAACGATAATCTGTCGGAATATAACCGAATCCGATGCTACCCCAGTCAATGTTCTTTTTTTCCATAATATATCTTCCTCCAGTCATATGGATTTCTTTTCCAGTTACCCTTCTCAGTAACTCTTTTCATCCATTTTAGCACTTTATCGTGGTGACTTCAATGCAAAATTTGCAGAGAAAATATTTATTTTATCCTTTCATATTTCATAAAAGAATACTCCAGATCAAAATATGTCTGCTCATCGCTTTCCGCAGTTACTTTCCACTCCGGCATTTCATCCAGGTTTGGGAAATAGCTGTCTGCCTCATATGCAAAATCAATTTTTGTCACATGTGCTGTATCACAGTAAGGCAAAAGCTGTTTGTATACACTGTCTCCACCAATACAGTATACTTCCTCTGACGGATATTTTTTTATTTCTTCCAGAAGTTCTTCTACAGTGTGGACAATGATCGCGTCTTTGACATTGTAATCTTTGTTTCCTGTCAGGACAATATTTGTTCTGTTCTTAAGAGGCAGCCCATTTGGAAAACTTTCCAGAGTCTTACGTCCCATAACAACAACTTTTCCAGTTGTTTCCTGGCGAAACATCTTCATATCTGCCGGAATACTTACAAGAAGCTTGTTATCTTTACCGATTGCCCAGTTCTTATCTACTGCTACTATAATATTCATACTTCATTACCCTCTTCTCTACAGCAATATACTTATTTTCAAACACATCAGATTGCGATCGGAATATTTTTGATCTGTGGCCATGTCTGATAATTTTCTACTATCAGATCATCCGTTGTAAACTCATAAAAATCCCTGATCTCCGGATTCAGTTTCACAGTTGGTGCCGGATACGGAGTACGACTGATCAGTTCTTTGATAACCGGTACGTGACGATCATAAATATGGCAGTCTGCAATCACATGTACAAGTTCACCTGCTTCCATGTCACATACCTGTGCGATCATCATCAGAAGGATTGAATACTGGCAGACGTTCCAGTTATTTGCAGCCAGAATATCCTGTGAACGCTGATTCAGGATTGCATTCAAAGTAAGCTTGTCTTTCCCTGGTTCCTTCGTCACATTAAACGTCATGGAATATGCACATGGATACAGATTCATCTCATGCAGATCCTGGTGTACGTAAATATTCGTCATGATGCGACGGCTGTAGGGATTATTTTTCAAATCATATAATACACGGTCTACCTGATCCATCATCCCTTCTTTGTACTGATGTTTCACCCCCAGCTGATAACCATATGCCTTACCAATGGAGCCATTCTCATCGGCCCAGCTGTCCCAGATATGACTGTGAAGATCTTTGATGTTATTTGATTTTTTCTGCCAGATCCAGAGTATCTCATCCATAGCACTTTTTAGTGCAGTTCTTCGAAGTGTCAGAGCCGGAAATTCTTTGCGCAGATCATAGCGATTCACTACTCCAAATCTCTTGATCGTGTAGGCCGATGTACCGTCTTCCCAGACTGGACGTACCTTTTCTCCTTCTGTACTGGTTCCATTTTCTATGACATCTCTGCACATATTAATAAACGTAACATCTGCTAAACTCATCTTTTTTGTTCCTCTCTTATCCCTTAGATTAATTCCTGTCTCCTACCTGTTCTTTAATCACTTTTGATGCAGGTTCATAATTGATATAAGTATAACATACCTTCCTCTCAGTTGACAATCTTTTCCCCCTTTGCTATATTTAAAGCCATGAAAATACTGATCACACTATTAAAACCATTATCTTTTATACCAGCTTTGCTTATGATGTATCTGATCTTTTCATTTTCAGCCCAGACCGGGGAGGTGTCCGGGGAATTAAGTTACAAGATCAGTTATAATATCGTAGAAATCAAAAGCGAGATTCTGCATGAAGGCAAAAGTTATGATGAGCTGAATTATGAGGCCAATTCCATTCAGTTTTATGTTCGGAAAGCAGCTCATATGACTGAATATTTTCTTCTTGCCGTGGCTGTTTCTTTCCCGCTTTATGTATATCGAGTGAGAGGGTTCTGGTTATTTCTCCTCGCCGGTATTTTCTGTGCAGGCTTCGCAGGGCTGGATGAATACCATCAATCTTTTGTTTCCGGACGAAGTCCTTCTGTCAGAGATGTCTGCATTGACAGTTCCGGAGCATTGATCGGAATCATTTTGGTTCAGTTTTTCTGCTGGTCTACCCTGCATAACCCTTCCGGCTCACACAAAAAGAAGAAAAAAACACGCAAAAAGCGCCGCAGATAACATTCTGCGACGCTTTTTTAATACTTACTCATCTGTTTTTTCTTCTGAAGCTATATCAGCCGTTTCTGATTCGTCCGGCTTCTCTGTTTTGTCTTCGCTCTCTGACTCTTCAAGACTTGAAGCCAGTCTCGCACGTTCCGCAATACTCATCGTTTTTTTCTCTGTCGTTTTCTCCGGCTCTGCCGCTTTTTCTTCTGCCCTGGCAGCTTCTTCCATCGCACGTTTTTCTTTATCTCGTTTGATAAAATTCTTACCACCAATAAAAAGCATTACCGCTCCCACGATCAGGAAACCGATTCCTGCCGCAAAAAAGCCCCAACTGCCACCGTCAACTCCATCGATGACATTTTTACACAATCTGTACCCTGTATACAAAAGATAACATCCTGCCAGAATCATCAGTACATAGCTTCTGGTAGGTGTCGCATTCTGTGGGGTATTTTCCTGTGAAGTCTGCACTTCGTTCTCCTTCTTTTCAGTATTCTTATTCTGTTCTTCCATTCTGCCTCTCCTCTCACGCATTTATTCAACTATTTTAGAATTTTGGTCATTATCCTGCCGTTCTTCTTCCTCTGTGTTCGCAATTTCATCAGTTTCCTTTTCTTCAGATGCTTTTGCGAGACGTCCATAAATCCTGGTCACTTCTCTCATATGATACAACGTTGTTTCCGAAATCTGATTTGCAGTAAGCCGCCATTTCCAGTTATCCCCGAATGTAGACGGAGCATTCATACGGGCTTCATTTCCAAGACACAAATAATCCTGAATCGGAATGACTGCAAGATCAGCTACACTTGAAAGTGCTGTACGTATCAGTGCCCATACACAGTCATTGACCGGCTGTTCATAACAGTTGATATATTCTCTGACAAATTTAAGATCATGTCCCTGCAGATTTTCCAACCAGCCTTTTGTGGTCTCATTATCATGTGTACCTGTATAAACTACACAGTTGTGATCATATTTGTATGGAAGATAGCTGCTATCTTCACTTCCATCAAATGCAAACTGAAGCACTTTCATTCCCGGATATCCGCTCTCTTTCAGCATTTCCAGAACACTTTCTGTCAGGAAACCAAGATCTTCTGCGATCACTCGGAGGTCTTTGATTTTTTTATCAAGTGTATGGAACAGATCCATTCCCGGACCCTTTTCCCATTTTCCCCTCTCAGCAGTCTTGTCCCCATACGGAATAGCATAATACTCGTCAAATCCGCGGAAATGATCAATTCTGACTACATCATAAAGTTCCATGCAGTGTGTCATTCGCTGCACCCACCAGCCATAACCGTCTTTCTTAAGTGCCTTCCAGTCATACAATGGATTTCCCCACAGCTGTCCAGTTGCTGAAAAAGCATCTGGCGGACATCCTGCAACTGCCTTCGGATCATAATCTTCGTCAAACTGCAGCATTTCCGGATTTGCCCATGCATCAGAACTGTCCAGTGCCACATAGATTGGCACATCACCAATGATACTGATACCCTTCTTATTTGCATATGCTTTCAGTTTTCTCCACTGTGTGGTAAAACAGTATTGCTGGAAACGATAAAATTCTATTTCTTCTGCCAGCTCTTTTTCTGCCTCTTTTACTGCCTTTGAATGACGGTCCTTTAATTCTTCCGGCCAGTCAATCCAGCAGATTCCTTTCTGCTCATTCTTGATCGCCATAAACAGACAATAATCCTGCAGCCAGTCTTTTTCTTCTTTCAAAAATTCCGCATAATCCGGGTTAGTCTTCAGATCTGCCTTTTCATATGCTTTGCGGAGCAGTTTATATCTGGAAAGATACATTTTTTCATAATCAACATAAGATTCACTGCCGCCCCAGTCACAGGCCTCACACTCTTCTTTGGTCAGGAGTTCTTTTTTGATCAGTTCCTCCAAATCAATAAAATATGGATTCCCTGCAAATGTAGAAACAGACTGATACGGAGAATCTCCATACCCAGTCGGTCCCAGTGGAAGTATCTGCCAGTACTGCTGTCCTGCTTTTTCAAGCTGATCTACAAAATCATAGGCTTCCTTTGAAAAACATCCGATTCCATACTTTGACGGAATACTGGATATCCCCATCAAAATGCCGCTTGCTCTCATTTTATCTCCTCCAAATCTGGTAATTTTTCACAAAAAAGATTATATCAGATTTGATACATTTTTAAAATCCCTTTTTCTTCATATATACAAATACATCGTGCCAGACTTTTTCTTTTCCTTTTTCATTCAAAATTTCATGGCGCATTCCCGGATATAATTTCCCCTTCACGTCAAGATAGCCGGCTCTTCGCATGGCATGGACCGCTCCTGCAAATTTCCGTACATTTCCAAGGCACGGATCTTCCGCCCCACTGATAAATAATACAGGCATCTTTGGTCTGGTACAGGTCCATCTATGTACGTCATATGCTTTTTTCATCAGATCAAACAGTGCTATGTATGCATCATCTGTAAAAGTAAATCCACACAGATCAGACTTTGTATAAGCCTCATAAACTGCCGGATCAGAACATATCCATGCATTTTTGTTTTTCTCATCCTTAAATTTCAATGCATAAGTTCCAAAAGACATGGTTTCCAGAATTTTACTCTTATGATGTGAGCCCAGTAGTTTTCCCTGTACCTTCGCAATTGCTTTTCCAAGAGGTCTTGCTTTATTTTCACTTGGTGAACCACAGACGATCAGCATATTCATACAGTCGTCATGTTTTGCAGCAAATGCTCTTACTGCAAGTGACCCCATGCTGTGCCCGAACAAAATCAGCGGCAATTCCGGAAAATGGCGTCTGATTTCTTCATTCACCGTCAGGACGTCTTTCAGCATTGCATCTGCTCCGCCTCCATACATATATCCCAGATCCTTTTTATCCAAAACACTTTTTCCATGTCCTCTGTGATCATGAATCACTGTTATATAACCTTTATCTGTCAGATATTCCATAAATGGGATATACCGTTCTTTATGCTCACTCATTCCATGCACCAACTGAACGATTGCCCGTGGTTTAATCCCTGGTTCCGGCATCAGGCAAAGTACCGAAATCTCAAGTGTATCTGCCTCTGAAAGAAAACTTCCTTCATATTTTATCGCCATATTTTCCCTCCATCCGACCTTCGCTCTCCCCTCCTGAGCTACAGTCACTTCTCTTTTGTTTTTGCTTCTATTTTGTATTTCATTATAATCTCATTTTAGAGTCCGTAAATGACCTTGTCAAGTAACGTCGCCTTCTGCTATAATAAAAGAGTTAATGATAAGCATGCGTTTATTGCGCAACAATACGGTTACAATTTCAAACGTAACCAGGCAACTTCATAAGGAGGAAGTATGGATACTAATAATCAGGAAGTATATGAAGAACAATCCGCTGCTCCGAGACGTAAGAAAAAAAAGAAAAAAGGGTGGATCATTTTTCTGATCATCCTCATTCTTGCTGTCGCCGGCGGCACTGGATTTTATTTTATGCAACGCCAGAAACCAATTTCCGCAACAGAAGATTTTCTGGAAAACATGCGCGCCATGAACTTTGACGGAATGAAAAACCTTCTGCAGAGCAATGATATGTCTGCTCTTGACAATGCAGATATCACCAGTGATGCTTACTCTTCATTTTTCAAGAAGATCAATGAGAAGATGACCTACAAAATCGGCAAAACCAATTTTCATATTCAGAACGGCACTGCATCTGTAACTGTTCACATCAATTACATTGATGGTGCAGACATTTACAAAGAAACCATCTCAGAATTTCTGAAACAGATTGTTTCCACAGCATTTTCCGGCACGACTTTAACCGAAGAAGAAACACAGCAGAAACTAGCTTCACTTCTGGAGGAAAAGTCAGGTAGCGTAGAAGATAAATTCACATCCATCGACATCACTTATCCGTTAATAGAAGCAGATGGAAAATGGAAAATTGTTTCTCTGGATGCCGACACCGTAAAAGTTATGTCTGCGAACTTCACAAACGTTCAGGATGAGATCAATCAATCCCTGGCTGAAATGAACAATTCAGAAAACGCAGGTGTCGAAGCAACTGTCACACCAGCTGAAACTACCAGCATTGATATGGACAATGATCATTTCACACTTCGCCTGAAAGAATTTCGTGTCACACAGGCAATTGATGATTCTGACTGTCTGTTATTGTACTGTGACTATACAAACAACAGCAGTTCCTCATCCAGTGCATTAGTTGATGTTCAGCTTTCTGCAAAGCAGAATGGAGAAAAGCTTTCACCGGCTGTTCCAAAAGAAGATGAACCTGCGATTGACAATTATATTGCCGAAGTAGAACCAGGAAGTACAGTAACCGTCTGCTACGCATTCTCTCTGAATGATAAATCTGATGTTACTCTGGAAGCATCTGAAGCATTTGCTTTCGGTGGGGGCAATGTCACTTCACAGACAATTAAATTACAGTAAAAAAATATTCGCGGCAGAGCAGATCTGTCGCGAATATTTTTTTATTATCCTGCCATACTAGCACTATGAAAGGATGGTGACTTATGGGAAATAAATTTTTACAATACTTTTCACTGACACTCACTGTAATCGGTGCCATCAACTGGGGACTGATTGGTTTTTTCAACCTGAATCTTGTGGCTCTTCTTTTTGGAAGTATGAGTTTGCTTTCCAGAATCATCTATGGGCTGGTCGGCCTTTGCGGGCTCTATCTGCTTTCTTTTTATGGTCTGGTTGAACAGGACAGAACTTCTTCCTGATCAGCATGCTTCCAGGGCTATCTTCATCATATTTTCAAAAGACTCCTGTCTCGCCAATGAAGATAATTCCTCATGTGTCACAAAAGAGTCTGAAATAGTCAGAAGACACGCCGCATTTTTGCCAAGAAGCTTCGCATTGTGAAACAGTGCGAAGCTTTCCATTTCCACACATTCACATTGGTGTTTCTTGATTATCTCTTTATAACCATCCACATTATCTTCTGTATAAAAAACATCAGAGGAATGAATACGCGCAGTCTTAAGCGGAATCTGCAAGCAATGCGCCGCATCAAGGATTCTGGTATTCAGCGCCTCAGATGGGTACAACACATCATCCATACACCCATTCTGCACTTTCGCAAAACTGGACTGACTCCACGCGCTGTCTGCAAGAACTACATCGTATACAGCAAGTCTGTCCGTATAAGCGCCTGCCGAACCAATACGGATGATATTGTCCACATCATAAAACTTATACAGTTCATAAGAATAAATACCGATAGACGGCATTCCCATTCCACTAGCCATAACCGTAAGTTCTTTTCCTTTATATGTTCCTGTATAAGCATATACATTCCTGACCTGGTTGACCAGTCTGGCATCCTCTAAAAAATGTTCTGCTACATATTTCGCACGGAGAGGATCTCCAGGCATAAGAACATTTCTGGCAATCTCGCCTTTCTTTGCTTCAATGTGAGGGGTTGGTACTGGCATCTTTCATTCCTCCTTACTTTTTTATATAAAGAAAAAAGGACACTGAAAACTCAGAGTCCTTAAGAGCGATAGACGGGGCTCGAACCCGCGGTCTCGACCTTGGCAAGGTCGCGCGTTACCAACTACGCCACTATCGCATAAGAGCGGGTGATGGGAATCGAACCCACGTATCCAGCTTGGAAGGCTGGTGTTCTACCATTGAACTACACCCGCATATCGCTGTTCTCGCGTCACGCTTGTATCCGCTCGCTTCAACGATATTGAGTATATCTTATAACTCATAGTTTGTCAACAGGTAATTTTAATTTTTTTAAATTATTTTTATTTTATATTTTTTTCTGTTATTTTGTATTGTTTTGTCAGTTTTGAAAATCAGTCCTGCCAATCCCAGACATCTGTTTTGGATACTGCACTGCGAGATTTCTTGATCACCAATTCCGGGCTCTTGGCACTGACCTTGGTGTTGGCCGGAACAGATTCTGTAATAAATGTGTTACCTCCAATGATCGTATTTTCTCCCACAACCGTTTCTCCGCCAAGTACAGACGCATTGGAATAGATTGTCACATTATCCCTGATCGTTGGATGACGTTTCACATTGGCCAACTGTTGGCCCTGTCTCGTAGAAAGCGCCCCAAGAGTTACTCCCTGATATAATTTTACATTGCAGCCGATCTCAGTTGTTTCACCAATTACCACACCTGTACCATGATCAATAAAGAAGTAATCTCCAATCGTTGCTCCCGGATTAATATCGATTCCGGTCTTACCATGTGCATATTCTGTCATGATTCGCGGAATATACGGAACTTCTTCTTTATATAAAAGATGAGCCAGGCGATATACATAAATGGCAAACAATCCAGGATACGATGATATGATTTCTTCTTTGCTCTTGGCAGCCGGATCACCATCGAATCCCGCCTGTACATCCTTCAGAAGACGCTGCTGTACCTCTGGAAGCTGTTCAAAAAAGCCTGCACAGATACGATCTGCCTCTTCTGCTGCACCCTCCTGTTCTAATTCCGGCTGTGCATATAAAAGAGCAATTTCAATCTGTTCCTTGAGTCTGTCATAAAGATCATTCAGACGGTATCCCGCAAAATATTCCGGAAATACCTTTGCTGCCGAATCATTCCAGAAGTAACCCGGAAAAATAACGGAACGAAGTTCCTTGACAACATCGATCACTGCTGCCCTGCTTGGAAGTTCTCTGTTATTTTTTGGCATAAATAACTCTTCTTTTTTATAATTTTCAGTCAAAGCCACAGTGGCCCTGAGAATCACATCTTTTTTTCTGTTCATAAAATCCAAACCTCTTTCCGCAATTTCTGCAAAGATGTTAATACCTGATGTATTATTACTCTGCGGATATCTTTCCTTATATCATATTATAGGATTCTTTTCACGTCAATAAAAAAAAGAATTGACCTTTCGACAAACTGCTTATATAATAAACATGTTTGAGACAATTTTCAGGACATGGAGATGTACCCAAGTGGCTGAAGGGTCCGCACTCGAAATGCGGTAGATCGGGTAACCGGTGCGAGGGTTCAAATCCCTCCATCTCCGCTTGACAAATTTCAGCATATCTGCTATAATTTGATTTGTTGCAGATAAATTTGCAATTATTTTAATAATACAGGGGATTGGTCAAATGGTATGATAGGGGTCTCCAAAACCTTTGGTGGGAGTTCGATTCTCTCATCCCCTGTTCTCATAATCGCTGGAAGCCTTGATTTTTCCAGCTTTTTTCATTTGGTGAGAAATAATCTTCTGACCCTTTATGTGACCCCTTACCCTATATGGCTATTGTGTCATTTATCTGTTGGATTTTTTCTGCATCATCTTCTATGTCGTAATGATAATATTTTTCTGTAGTAGCGATTTCCGTATGTCCCAATTGATTCGTGACAACTGCTGTATCAACTCCTGCTCCCAGAAGCATAGATGCATAGGATCTTCTCAACTTGTGTGTGGATCGTGGCTCAATTCCGATTTCTTTACATCTTTTCTGCAAATGGTAATTTATCTGTTTTGAGGTCAAACGCTTTCCATTGTCAGAAATCAGATATTCACATCCGAAATTTATTTTTTTCAACAAATCAATGATTTCCTGACATTCAGTTGTTAAGATCATTTCTCTGTCACTGGCATCTGTTTTTGCTGTTTCCTTTATTTTGGTGATTCTGCACTTCTTTTCAGGATCTATTGCACTGGACTCTGTTCTTCGTATAAGCAATTTGTCTTTCTCAACGTTATCGCAGCTTTTGAGTGTAGTAAGCTCACCTACACGTAAGCCTGTGTACATTTGCAACAATAAAGCCAGATCTCGGACAGTTCCATTTTCCAATAGTTTATTTTTCAGTTTTTTTAGTTCGCTTTTTTTAAAGCAACTGGTGCCTGATTTGATTTTTGTACGTGTAAGGGCATTTTTTCCCGGGACAAAATCTAAAAAGAAAGCAGCTATACTATATGTAGTATATTTTTTTCGTTTGGCATACTTTAGCACTCCCATAAGGATTGTACGAAAATCACTATATCCTTTAGAGGTCAATTTCAAATCATGAATCGTTTTTTTGACATAAATTTCCATCATATCATCATTTAGCAGTTTCATGTCTGTATTTACGGCTAGTTCTCTGTCTGCCGCCCAAAAACGTTTTGCGTTGTTTTTATATTTGATTACGCTGGATTCCTGTAGTTCACCACAAACTATTTTTTCTGTAATCCATTCTTCAAAGGTTGTCACTAACGTATGTTTTTCTGCGGTTTCTGCATGGAATTTTAAGATTACTTCTTGTATCTCCTGTTCAGATGCCCGACTGATTTTTTTCTTTTTTCCAGATATTTTGTCTTTATACTTGAAATAAAATCTACCATCAGTTCCCTGCCAATAATGATATTTTTCTAATATTTCCTGTCTTTTCATTGATTCTACATCTGCTGACACATCTGCTAAATCAATAATACCATTCTGCATTGCATACTGCAATATTTTCTGTTCTTCTATACTAAAACACATATTAAAATCCTTTTTGATTTTAATATGTTATTTTACCTGTGCCGGTAGTAAAAAAAGGGGAATATATAAGACATTTACATTGTCCAAAGACTGATTAAGTGCTATTCTTATAGATAATAGACCAGCAATCAAATATATCATATGCTGGTCTGTTAGGACGTGTTTATTTTTGTGGGGGAATATATTCTATCAGGTCTTCGATTTTGCAGTTAAGAGCATGACATAATCTGGATAATACAGCAGTATCCAATCGTGTTACCTGATTGTTACAGTATTGGTTAAGTTGTGTACGTTGCATTTCTGCCCGATGAGTCAGTTTATTCTTGCTGATTCCCTGTTTTTCGATCAATTTATTCAAATTGATTTGAATATGACCATAATCTAAATCTTCCATGAAAATTCCTCTGTATTATTTTTTTATTGACAATATCAGAATAACGAACTTACAATAAGAAATGAAGATGTAGAAAAACAACTGTAACATCTTACATATATAATGAAAGGAGAACATGAAAAATGATAACTAAGAAACTCAAAAGTCTGGCAGACTCAAAAGTCTGGCAGTCGTCCTTGCATGTATCATGACACTTGGAACAATGCCTCCGTCTACTGGTAGTGGTAATTTCCTGCCAGTTACTACTACTGTAGAAGCAGCTACCAAAACAATAAACCTGAAAGCTTCTAATAAAAAAGTTTATGTTGGAAAGACCACGAAGATCTCAGCAAAAGCTACCAAAGGGGCAAGGCTCAGTTACAAGACTTCCAATAAGAAGATCGCTACAGTAAACTCCAAAGGTGTGATCAAGGGAAAGAAGGCCGGTACCGTAAAGATCACCATCACAGCGAAAAAATCAAAATACAAGACGGTAAAAAAGACTATTACAGTAAAGGTGTACCGCCAGAAGCAGAAGATTACTGCATCAAGTGTAAAACTGACAACGGGCCAGAGAAGGAATCTGGGTGCAAAGGCCCGTACAAGGCTGGCTTATAAAAGCTCCAATCCGAAGGTCGTAACGGTTGATAAAAAAGGAAACCTCACGGCAAAGAAAACGGGGACTGCAAAGATCACGGTTACAGCTCTTGCAAATAACACCTATAATAAGACATCGCGTACCATTACAGTTACCGTGGTGAAGAAGTCCATTCCAAAGCAGACAGAATCCGTAAAACCTGCACAGCCGCCGAAGCAGACGGAAACTGCAAAACCAACAGCCACACCGATTCCAACGGCTACACCAACTCCGACGGCAATGCCAGAACCTACGAAAACTCCGCAGCCAACGGCAACTCCAGCACCAACAGAAGCTCCGAAGCCAACAAGTGTTCCAGAACCTACAAAAGCTCCAGAGCCAACAGAAACACCGAAACCGGATGTTTCTTATGTAACAGAGCTTGATATTGAAAGAACAGCTGATGATACCTTATATGTAGGCAGTCCAAAAGAATGTAACGTAAAATGGAAAGCCACCGGGAATACGACAAGAAAAGATTTCATTTATGCTTCCAGTGATACCTCTATCGCCACTGTGGATGAAAATGGAACAATCACTCCATTGAAAGCCGGAAAGGTAACCATCACCGTTACTTCAAAGACCCCGTTTGCAGCAAGTGCAGGAGCTGACTGCTTGAGTACTTCTAAGAGATATACGGTAAAAGTACAGTACAACGATGCTTATATTGGAGTAGGTTTCCCGGATCCGGTAAATGTTGCAGAAACGGGAAGAAATGTAGATATTGGCGCGACTATAAATCCGATGAAAGAAGATACTGGCGATTACAGTGTGAAAAATATGGAAAAATATCTGGAGTTTTCGTCCAGTGATCCGTCTGTAGCCACAATTGATGCCCAGGGTAACATCACTGGTGTATCCAAAGGATACGTGACTTTAACGGTAAAAACAAAACTTCCGATAGATCCGAATGGACAGTACTATAAAGAAAGCTCTGTGACATATCATGTAGGAGATTATACCTATGAGGAAATCTTAAATGGGCTGACAATGGATGCAGAAGCTGGACAGGCGGCTCACGAGGTTATGAATGATCTTCGGCAGAATCCAGAACATAGGAACTTCTTTAAAGATGAACCAAGTTACCCGACCCGTGAATGGTCTGATGGTCTTCTCAGGGATGCTGCAACAAGGGCTTCAAGAAATATTGTATGTATGATGCTTGGCGGATGGGCTGACGATGAAAAGTCTACTGTTAATCCGTTGGCTTCTCATGGCGGAGCCTTCAATGGATATGGGGGCAGTGGATGGACTGCTACTGGGACAGAACTGGGGGCGGCTGCTTCTGTATTCTTTGAAGATGCAGGACATTTCGGAAATGAAACAGACCCTTATGAAAAATATGAAGCAATAGCTGTAGTACAGTATAAAAATGCAGCTGGAATAAATTTAACTTCGATGATTGTCCAGGCTTCACCAAAGAAAACTCATTATCTGGAAAATGGTCTTGAAGTTACAGAAATGCCGCATGATCAGTATTATGATTTCTGTTCACACTTTAATCTGCCGATGGATAGCATATCAAATTTAGAAGCCTCTTATTCAAGTGGTATAAGTTCTGACGAAATCTTTACAGACGGTTCCGATATCCAGGAAAATGAACCAGTTCTCGCGGATCCGGCACCTGCTGTGGCTGAAAGCGAGGAAGCAGGTTTTGAAAACGAAGAATCAGATTCAGAAGAAATTGACATCGAAGATTCTGATTCAGCTGAGAATGAGATTGATATTACAGAAGAATAACAGAATATCTTGCAAGATGGCCCGGAGAGATCCGGGCTGTCTTTAGTAAGACCTGTAAGGTCGTGAAGCTTTGCTAGTATACCTGCA
>QWCH01000772.1_pt1 | contig 55345 bp, 43 predicted proteins | sample 1972671 | NCBI WGS metagenome assembly QWCH01 (sample SAMN09866713, study PRJNA288562) | Human gut metagenome isolate term3_stool, whole genome shotgun sequencing... | isolation source: gut | host: Homo sapiens | place: USA: California
AGCGTATGAAGAACAAGCAGGGCAAGGTATATGGCTTGAAGTTCTCATACGCAGGGCAATCCTTCAAGGCTTCCGAAATCGGCAGGGAGTTCGGCTACCGCTCCTTGCAAAAGAATTTTGAACCAACCGACAGGGAAGAATCAAGGAAATCACATCAAACAATACAGGAGCCGACAGAAAACAACAAACAATCTGATACAGGCTACCAACTTGTACCTCCAAGCCGCTCCTCTATCTCACGAGACAATGATACCTCACAAGTGCAGAACTCCATTGGTGCAGTGGCAGACACCATCATTAGTGCAGCCGATGATGTGGTGGAAGGGTTGGGCGATTTGATTACACCATCCACACATGGTGATGACTATGCCGAAGCTGCATGGCAGCGTAAACTCAGATACCAAGCCAATAGAAAGAAAAGACGAGGAAGAGGTCTATAGTGCCGATTATTTATTGTTAGTATGCGTAAAATAACATAAGGTTATAAAAAAAGAGCAGACTAAAATTTATTTCCTCAATTTTTTTTCATATTTTTGTGGATGAGTATTTTATCTGTATACTGTTTCAGTATAAATATATCTACATCATTATGAACTATCAACAAAAAATTAGAACGCTTTCATCTCGATATAATCCAGAAGCATCAGTTCTTATAGAGCAAAGACAATTTAGTGACGTATACTCATCGGATGATGATGTAGTTAAATACGTTAAGAGTGCTATGGCTGCTGTAGATGCAGATTATACGAATAAAACAAAAGAGGCAGGAACATGTGTTAAACAACATTTAAAAGGAACCTTGCAGCACGTTTCATATGAATACCAGGGTTCTGTCATGACTGATACACATATAAAAGGGGCAAGTGATATAGATTTGTTAGTTTTAAGCGAGAAATTTTATGGAACTGAGATTGATAAAGTTAGAGTAGAACTTCAGAATCAAGCAAAATATAGTCAATACCAAATAAATAGACTACAAAATTATAATAATGCCTTTTCGTTATATCAAGGAGATAGTACTCAAGATTTAGCACAATTGAGAAGCGATATTGAAGAAATAATGACAGCTACTTATAGTTTATGTGATATTGATAATTCTAAAGCTGTAAAAATAACGAATCAACATTTACACAGAGATGTAGATATAGTAACATCATCATGGTTTCAATCTTTAGATTATGTTTTGGAAGGTATGCCACAAGAAAGACGTGGAATAAATATATACAATAAAGAAAAGGGATATGCTGAAGGACCAGATTATCCTTTCTTGAGCATTTCAAGAATTAATTCTCGGAGTGCAAAGACACAGGGACGTTTAAAGCGAATGATAAGATTCCTGAAAAATGTTCGAACAGATTCTGATTATGATATTCCTTTAAATAGCTTTGAAATTAATGCAATATGCTACTCAATTCCCATACAGGATTATTATAATCTAAACTTTAAGGATTTAGTCTATATCGTATGGTATAATATGTATCATTTGTGGAAAGATAATAAAGAAAATCAACTCAGGTCTGTTGTTGGGGATGAATATGTCTTTTTAGGAAAACCTAATAAAGTCCAAGCTCTTAAAGTATTAGAAGATGAAGTTTATCAAATTTATAATGATTTAAAAAATATATGAAACCAAGAATTTTTATAGGTTCTTCTATCGAAGGACTTGAAGTTGCAAAGCGTATTAAATCTTTCTTTTCTCCTGACTACGTTTGCTTTCTTTGGACAGATGAAATTTTTAAAAATAATAATTCTTTTTTAGAAACTCTAGTTAAATCAGCAAGTCTATTTGATTTCGGCTTCATGGTTTTTTCTGCAGACGATAAAGCTGTCGTGAGAGAGAAAGGGTTTGACACACCGCGTGATAATATTTTATTTGAATATGGCCTTTTTCTTGGCCGGGTTGGTTTGGATCGAGCTTTCGTTATAGCAGAAAAAGATGCAAAAATCCCAACGGATATGCTTGGAATAACACAAACACGCTATGAAATTACGATAAGAGATGAGAAAAAGGTTGCAACGGAATCTTTAGAAGAGGGATTAATTCTACTAAAAAAACAAACTGATGAAAACTTGAAATTAGGTCATTTGGGACTCTTACCTTCAACTGTAATTGCCATTTCCTATTTTGAAGGCTTTGTTAAATTAGCTGCAGAGTGGATTGTAACAGAAATGCCTACTACGGAGATTGATGGTAAAACATATACATCTGGTAAACTTTATATAAAGATGCCAGAGACTCTTGATACAGATATAAAAAAAAGTGCGATGCTATTTTACAAAAAACAAGGCCTTAACGAAACCCAAATGTCTACTAATCATAGAAATTATCCAATACACATTGTTTCAAAAGAAGAGGGTGACACTCTAGAGGTCTACGATATGCCTACAATTTTAAGCGGAATTGATAAGGCTATTGATATGTATTTCAGGGTTGGACATATTGGTAAAACTACCGAGCAGCAACTTGCCGAAGATAATGAAATGAATAACTTCAAACGAGTACTACAATTATTGATAAATGAAGACTCTTTTTGTCGTGAGTGTGTAGAAATTCTGTAATATATATTTATCGCAACAGCATATTAAATAGATTTTATCAAAAACGCTTGTTATTCGGTAACAAAGTATTATCTTTGCAAACGGAATAACAAGCGTTCTTTGTTAGGCAGAAAACCGCAAAGCCAAGTAGCTCGCTCGTTTCCAAATCGTTACCTGCTTAGTTGTACCAATAAGGTAACACCTTTATTTTCAATAAGTTGTATTTCAAGAATTATCTTAGGCTGCGATTGGTGAGCAATGGCAGTGCGATGCTGAAAATATTTTACAATCATCTGGTTGTCATCCCAATGGATGGCTCGACCTATTTTTTCATTTTTGCCTTGCGTGCGTACTCGAAAAGCGACCTTGGCAGGTGGCAGTAGCCCGTCGGATTCTTGTCGAGATAGTCTTGATGATACTCCTCGGCTCTGTAGAAGTTTTTCAGCGGTAGCAGTTCCACTTCGAGAGGAACGGAGTGTTTTCGCTCCTCCTTGTCGAATACCTTGCGGATGATGTCCTTGTCGGCCTTGTCGGTGAAGTAAACGCCGGTGCGGTACTGTGTTCCGTGGTCGTTTCCCTGTCGGTTGAGACTCGTTGGGTCGATGGAGTCGAAGTAAAGGCCGATGAGGAACTCAAGGCTGACTACCGACGGGTCGTAAACGATGTGCACGGCCTCGGCAAAGCCCGTGCGGTCGGTGCAGACTTCCTCATAGGTGGGATTCTTGGTCGTGCCGTTGGCATAGCCCACCTCGGTGGAGATGACTCCCTCTATCTGCTTGATGTAGTGCTCGGTGCCCCAGAAGCAGCCGCCGGCAACATATATTTCCTTCTCCCGCCGTAGGAGTTTCATGTATTTTCCGTATCCTTCCTTTTCCATATCCTCGATTGGTATGAATTTCAGCGATGCGCTGTTGATGCAATAGCGCAGCCCTCCCTTATCCTTCGGGCCATCGTTGAAAACGTGTCCCAAGTGGGCATTGCCCGTCTTGCTTCTGACTTCGGTGCGCAGCATGCCGTGCGAGTTGTCGGCATGCCTGTCGATGAGGTCATCGCTGATGGGTTTCGTGAATGCGGGCCACCCGCATCCGGAGTCGTATTTGTCGGTCGATAGGAACAGAGGCTCGCCCGTTGTCACATCGACGTAGATGCCCTTTCTGAACTCATCGTCGTACTCGTTGGTAAAAGGCCGTTCGGTGGCAGCGTGTTGGGTCACCTCGTACTGTTCGGGAGTAAGCCTTGCACGTAGCGTTGCGTCGTCGGGCCTTGTGAATTTAGTCTTTTCTTCCATGTTTTGTCCTTTCGTTTTCGAGTTGGGTGCTGATGTAGGCTGCTGACAGCAAGCAGCAAGCAAAAAGCCCATCACGAGGAGTGACAGGCTTAGGATGATAGTTTTCCCCATCTCCAACGTGATACTGTTGTTCGCTGTAGGTTTTCTCACAGGCTGATAGTTATGATAGTAAACTGATTGGGGATGCTTTCTGACGATTATTTCTCGCCCTTATCCTGAAGGAATCGCTCTGCCTCGATGGCGGCCATTGCGCCAGTGCCAGCGGCTACCACACCTTGGCGGTAGATTGGGTCGGCAACGTCGCCGGCTGCATAGACTCCTTCGATGTTGGTGGCTGTCGAGCGAGGCTTGGTAATGATGAATCCCTGCTGGTCGAGTTCGAGTTGTCCTTTGAATAGCTCGGTGTTCGGTGTGTGACCGATGGCAAGGAAGAAACCGTCGATGGCGATGTCGTAGTTCTCCTCGTTCTGTTCGCCCTTGTTCCTTACCAAATGAGCGCCCTCAACACCCTGTTCGCCGAAGAGACCGACCGTGTTGGTGTTGAAGAGAATCTCTATGTTCTCCTGTTCCATGACGCGCTTCTGCATAATTTCGGCAGCACGGAGGAACGGTTTGCGTACAATCATATACACTTTCTTGGCCAGTCCCGACAGGTACATGGCCTCCTCGCAGGCTGTGTCGCCACCGCCGACGACGGCCACCGTGCGCTTGCGGTAGAAGAAACCGTCGCATGTGGCGCATGCACTGACACCCTGTCCGCGGTATTTCTCCTCGTCGGGAAGTCCAAGGTACTTGGCACTTGCTCCCGTTGCTATGATGACGGTGCTGGCCTCGATGACGTTGCCTCGTTCATCCTCGCAAATGAACGGGCGCTTGCTGAGGTCGGCCTTGACGATAGCTCCGTCGCGCACGTCGGCGCCTACGTTGACGGCCTGCTGGTTCATCTCCATCATGAGCTGGTTGGCGTCGATGCCTTCCTTGAAACCGGGGAAGTTTTCAATGATAGTCGTAGTTGTCAACTGTCCACCGGGCTGGATGCCACGGTAGAGTACTGGCTGCAAGTTAGATCGGCTTGCATATATGGCAGCCGTATAGCCCGCCGGGCCGCTGCCGATGATGAGTGTTTTTACCTTTTCCATATAGTTGTTATTGCAAAGATTGTTATGTAATTTCGTCGGTGGCTCACCGTCGGTGTCTATTTTATGGGGAATAGGCCGAAGAGACGGTCGTCTATCATGTCTGTAACCTTCTGAAAGTCTTGCGAATTGTTGGCAAAGTCGATGTTGTCGCCATCGACAATCATCAGGTGTCCGTCGTAGGATTTGATCCATTCCTCGTATCTCTCGTTGAGACCCCGGAGGTAGTCGATGCGCATGGTTTGCTCATACTCGCGTCCGCGCATCTGTATGTGGTCGATGAGGTGGGGAACGCTGCACCTTATGTAGATGAGCAGGTCGGGGAGCTTGACGAGGCTGAGCATGAGGTCGAACAAATGGGTGTAGTTGTCGAAGTCACGGTCGCTCATGAGTCCCATATCGTGCAGATTGGGGGCAAATATCCTTGCGTCCTCGAATATCGTACGGTCTTGGATGACGGTGTCGGCCGATCGCGATATCTCCACTACGTCGCGGAATCGCTTGTTGAGGAAGTAGATTTGCAGGTTGAATGCCCAGCGGTTCATATCCTCATAGTAGTCGGCCAGATAGGGGTTGTTATCGACAGGCTCGAAATGTGCCTTCCATCCGTATCTTTTTGCGAGCATGGTGGTGAGTGTTGTTTTTCCAGCTCCTATGTTTCCAGCTATTGCTATATGCATATTCGTTATTGTTTTACTTGTTTTTGAAACGTTATTAGAATAGTCCGAAGAGCACACGGTCGATCTTGTCGGTGATGATACCAAAGTCCTTGGGCTCATGTTCGTAATCAAGCTCGTCAACATCAATGGTCAGCACACGTCCCTTATACTGGCAGTTGATGAAATCCTCGTAGCGCTTGTTGATGTTCTCAAGGTAATCGAGCGGCATTTTCTGCTCATAGTCGCGTCCTCGCTTCTCTATGTTGGCTACAAGGTGACTCACCGGTGCCCGTAGATAAATCATCAGGTCGGGATAGCGCACGATGTCGGTCATGTCCTCGAAGAGTTCCATGTAGGTTTGGTAGTCGCGCTCGTCGAGATTGCCCATGGCGTAGTTGCTGGCGGTGAACACATAGACGCCTTCGTAGATGGAACGGTCTTGGATGATGTCGTCTTTGCTTTCGCTTATTTCAATTAGGTCCTTGAAACGCTCCTTGAGGAAAAACACCTCCATGGGGAACGACCAGCGCTTGATGTCCTTGTAATAGTCGTCGAGATACGGATTGAAGTCCACCGACTCAAACCTTGGCTTCCAGCCGTAACGCTTGGAGAGCATTTTGGTGAGCGTTGTCTTTCCGCTTCCTATGTTTCCTGCTATTGCGATGTGCATTGTCGTATTGTATGGCCACGTCCCGCCACATGGAACGGTGTGAACAACCGTCGGGTGGGTGAGCGGTGGCCGCTTTGTTGTGTGATTACTATTGTTGTTGTGGTCTGTCGTGGCTCGTTGTCAGCTGGCGGAGGGGAGGATGATGCCTCGGCTTGCCGCATGACGTGAGGCAGACACTGCTTGTCAGTGGATTCTCGGTTTGCCGATGCAACCGTTGGGCATCTGTATCTTCAGCATGCTGCAGACGGTCGCTGCGATGTCGTTGACAGTCGTTTCGATGGACGATTCGCCGGGGTTGACATGCCAACCATACATGATCCATGGCAGATGGGTGTCGTAGGGGTAAGGCTGGCCGTGCTGAGTGCCGGTGTATGACGGTGAGTCCTTGGCTCCGAAGAATTGCGGACGGGTCACTACGCCTATTGCTCCCGACCGATTGCGGAAATAACCGTTCTGCATGCGTACCTTAAAGAAGTCGGGCATGGTCTGCGTTGCCACTTTCTCCTCATCGAACACATAGAGGTATTGAGGGTCGGACTTGAGGAAATCGATGGCCTCATCAATGACTTCCTGCTTCTCTACTCCGGCTTGCATAATCATTTTGTCGTTGAAGTAGAACTGATAGTTGTCCTCGCCGAATACAGGGGCTATGCCGAACTTCGACTGTAGATGGGCATTGAGCTCCCGAACGGCTTTGTTGTACTCGAAAGCACCTGCAGGGATGCGGTGACTCTTCAGGTAATTGTAGTTGTGGGCAGCCCCGTGGTCGGCTGTGAGGAAGAGAAGGTAGTTTCCTTTCCCTACTTTCGCATCGAGGGTGTTGAGGAAATGGGCCAAATCCTTGTCGAGTTGCATATAGACGTCGTGGTTTTCAGCTCCCCTCGTTCCGTATTTATGTCCGATAGCATCGGTCGATGAGACGCTGACGGTGAGCATGTCGGTGGCATCGCCTTGTCCGAGTTTCTCGTTCTCTAAAGCTGCCTCGGCCATTCGGAAGGTTATCGTGACGCCAAGGTTGGAGGTCTTGATGTTGAAATTAGCTGCTGTGTGGTTCTTCTTGTTGAACTCCTGTACCCAAGAGGGCAGCTCTGTCATGTAGTAGGTTGAGGTGATAAAATGCCCTGCAGAGGTATCCCACCAATAAGCCGCATCTGCCGAGTGACCGGCGGGAAGGATGGAGGCACGGTCCTTGAGGGATATGCCGATGACCTTTGAGCGGAAATTGGACGCTAACTTAAGCTGGTCGCCAATAGTGGTGGTCAGCATGCGACGGGGGCTCATCTTTCCTTCCTTACTGGTTGAGCCGACGGTCATAACGGTTGAGTCGTCGCAGCAATAGACAAACTTGTTGTTATCTGAAAAATAGTTGCCCGCAATGCCGTGGATTGCCGGTATTGAACCAGAAAATATGGATGAATGGCCCACTGCCGTTATTGTGGGGGCGTAGTTGATGTGGGTATTCTCGAAAGAGAACCCGTCGGCAAGAAGTCGTTTCAGACCATCGCTGCCGAACTCGTCATTATACAAATAGAGATAGTCCCAGCGCATTTGATCGACAACGAGGCCAACGATGAGCTTCGGACGTGAAACTTGTGCCTGTGAGACAATGGCCAAAGCCAGCAGCACGATGATTGTGGATAATTTTTTCATCTTAGTGATATGATTAATTTGATTATTGAGAACTGATTGAAATTCGTTTGACCTGCCACAAAGGTACAACTTTATTATGGAATAGATAGCAACGGGGACAGCTAAATTATTTTTTTCGCCTCACTTCCCGCACCATCGCCAGCCGCTCCTCGTAGATGGGTTTCCATTTGTCGATCATGGCCTGTAGGTTCTGACTTTGCTGTTGGAGTGTCAGATACTCTTCGGACGATTCGTCGCCAGCCCGTGAGAGTTCGAGCATCCGTGAGAGGAAGAGCTGTTGCTGACTGGCGGCACGCTGTAGCTGGTCGCCGAGCTTCTCAAGATTGTCGAGAAAGTCGATAGCTTTGTCGATATGGTCCATTTTTTGTTAGTGCGTTGGGATGTTAATGATGAGTTGATAGCGGGGGTTAGAACGGCAGGCCAATGGCCAGATGCAATGTCTGGGCATCCTTGAAATGGTCGATATTGTAGAATCCGCTCCGTCTTGTATCGTAAGGAACATGCAAACCGATGCCCCAATCGACACGAATCATGAAGAAACCGAGATCGTAGCGTAGGCCGACACCTGTGCCGAGGGCTATCTGTCGGAAGAAACTGTTGAACTTAAACTCTGATTCGGGACGCCCTTCGTCGGCCTTCATCGTCCAAACGTTGCCCGCATCGAGGAATACCGCTCCGTAGAGGTTGCCCAAAATATGAGGTCGGTATTCGAGATTGGCCTGCAACTTTATCTCGCCAGTTTGCTCAACGAATGACCGCATCCGAGAGGTGGAACGATATTTCCCCGGTCCTATTTCACGGGCATTGAAGGCACGGATGCTGTTGGCACCACCAACAAAGAACTGTTCAGTGTAGGGCGCCACGCTGCTGTTGCCGTATGCCCACACCACACCTGCATTGATGCGGGCCGCCACAGAACTCTTTTTGGGCAGCGACCACAGTTTGGTGAAGTTGGTCTCCACCTTCAGGAACTGGGCAAAGGGGTTTTTAAACATCGTCTTTTGCTTCTCGTTCCATTTCTGCCCGAAGATGGCATAGCCGCCGGCGAGGATGTTCGATGCCTCGCTGACCGTTGTCCACCAGTTGATGGGGTTGGCGTAGTTCAATGGACTTTGATAGGTGTATTGGAAACTTGCCTTGGGGATGAATTGGTCGGCCATCGACACTTCGAGGTAAGGCATACTATCGACGAGCGACAAGAAACGGTCGGTCACACTGTGCATGTACTCATAGGAAAGAGACAGCGGTTTGAACACGAAAGAATGACGCTCGTTGGGTCGCCAGCTGTAAACAATCTCGCTGGAAACGACGTGCCGCTTGAAGTATTTGGAGCGGTTGATGACATTGGCTGACGCACTAATGGTGGTCATTGGGGTCTCAAAGTACTGTCGGCGTGGCTTGGGGGCAGGAGGGGTCTCGCCACGGGCAATGGCCGCTGCCAGTTTCTTGCGCCTTCGCTCACGTCTTATGCGTGGGGGAGTCTGGAACGGGTTGAGGATGCGAGGGAACTGAAGGCTCGCCTCGGCACCATATTCGTAATCGTTGATGCCCGAATGCTCCTCGTCGTCGCTACGACGGGTCACCCATTCGTAGGCACCGTGAAGGCGGACGTTCAGCAATTCAGCACCACGGAATGCATTGCGCTTGGTCACACCGACAATCAGCTCCGGTCCGTACTTGCCGCTCGTCTTGCCACGGCCGTATGCTTCGACATAGAAATCATAGGGTTTGTCGAACAAACAGTCGATATCGAGGTCGAGAATGCTGCACGTGTCGCTGTCGTCGTGGGGTGTAAAGTTGAAATTGGTTGAGGTGAAAAGTCCGGTGGCATTGAGTTTCTCCTGACTTTCCTGATGTTTCTCAAGACTGTACAGGTCTCCCTTGCGCAGAAGCAAATCGTTGGAGATGACACGGCTGCGCAATGGGGTGCGTTTGCCGTTGTAGTTGATGGTGTAACGTCGCGATTTGCGCTGATTGGCCAGCTCTTCCATGAATCGTTTCTGAAAGTTGATGGTGATATTGCCGATGCGCCACTTGCGGATGGAGCGCTCTCCCACGGAATCGGCCATCTGTAGGCGCATGATGGCTTTGCCATGAACAACCGTTGTGTCGGCCAAGTAACTGGCATTGTTGTTCTGATAGTAATAGTAGCCGTTGTCACGGAAAAGGGTAGTGATGCGTTGGCGTTCCTGTTCGAGAGTAGCCACGTCGAATGGGTCACCATTGTGGATGACTGCGTTCACGCTATCGGCATGGATGAGACTGTCGGCTTCGGTCGGGAAGTTGGTGTATTGCAGACTGTCGATGGTCCACAGGCGCCCCATGTTGACGAAATACTGGATTTTCATCTTCTTCGGATTGGGCTGCCGTATGAGTTCGTGGCGTATTTTGCCATCGAAGTAGCCACGTTTGTAGAGCAAATTTTCGCCGACGGTGGCATGCAGATCTGGATTGACGTAGCTCATGAGCACGGGCTTTGAGCCAAAGACGCGTACCATCCATCGACTGAAGGCTGAAGTGTCAGGGGAAAAGGCGTTCCATATCCACAAACCGACAGGGAAAGGTGAGCGAAGCGACGGACTTCCGAAAAGGGCGGCATTGGGTTTGGTGGCCAACACTACGTTCAATTCTTCCTGAACGGAGGTGAAATGCTCATTACGGTCGTAGTTTTCGTATTTCGTTCCCTTCATACCGGTATAGAGTTGTTCGCCTTCGGGTATGGCGCTGGTTGTGCTGCATGAGGCAAGCCAAGAGCATGCGAGGCATAACGCAATTCCAATGATGAGGAAATTGCGGACATGGCTCAGTGCCGGCTGCTGGTTGCTGACTTCTTTCTGCTGATTACTTCTTCTCATTTGGTGAAATTGATTAGGCTATCGCGCTTGGGCTTGCTGGATGGCTGTACGACACTTGCATCATCAGTATTCTTAAAGCGGAAGATGTCCTTGAAATTGCGGAGCTTTCGTCGCCACATGAAACCGATTCCGAACTCTTCCTGTTCACCTTCGAGCCAGTCGTAGGCCTCTCGCTCATAATAGATTTTGAGGTATTTCGTTTCCTTCTTGTTGAGTCGGTACTCCAGAGACAAGTTGTCGAAGAATGCTCCGTTTCGTTCTGAAAATTCTGAGCCAGTAGAGACACGTCCGCCCATGATGATGCGCAGTCGGTTGTCCCACAACCGTTTCGAGAATTTGAAGGTGTAATCAGTGTGAAGGCTGCCATTGGCATCAGCTGCGCTCTCCATGTTGGCCGAAATGTCGAGCCCCATTGAGCTGAGTGCTCGCCCAGTGATAGAGTTCACTTGTGTTTGGAGGAATCCTGCTAAAGCACTGTTCATCGCAGCGTTGGCATTCGAGTTGATCGTACCATCGAAATACATTCCCGATGCCAGCATGGTCACGGCAAGTTTAGAGCGTTCCTCGTCACTCTTCGTACTGAGAGTGTTCTGCATTTCCTGATCCTCTGGTGCGTCGATGATGAACTCTACTCCAGGCTTTGGGAATCTCTTGGTGAGCCGTACGCCACAAGCGAAATCGACAAGTCTGCTCTGTCCTGAACCATCGGTTACACTGGTCTTGACGTCTTCGGTAGCCACGATACTAAGAAGTGGCTGCATCGGATTGCCCAAAAACTCGATATAGCTTCCATCCTGTATATTGAAGGTGCGCAGTGGGATAATCGGCAGTGAGTATTTCATCACCCCGTCGTTGAGCGTATAACGTCCTCTGAGCTGTAAGTTGTTGGTCGGATCGTAGCTGAGCGACAGCGAACCGCCTCCGAAGAGGTCGATGTAGTTCGATTTATCGGGATTGAGCGCACAGACGATGTGTGCTTGCTCATCGATATCCAAGCCCAGTTTCATGCTGAAACCAGTCAGGTCAGGCCGACGAACGACATCGGTAATAGAGTCGTTCAGGTTGGTGAACTGTACGAGATCGTTGAGCTCCGTGTCGGTTGTCAGTATGGCGTCGCGCATGACATACGTCATATCGGTTGTCCCCAGTACATCGAGTTTGCCGATAAGGTTGAGGTTAGAAACAGGACCGTGCATCCGTCCCATGAAATTGACGAATGCCTTGCCATAGACTTCAGAGCGTGGGTTCTCCCTTGCGTCGATGATTTCAAAGTTATTGGCCCTCATCCGCACATCCATATTCATGCGGTCGAGCTCTGAGAAGTCGAGATACCCCGACATATTCAGTGGAGAATCGTTGTTGGCGAACATCTCAAAGTTCTCAAATTCTATCCTGCTGTTCTTGACGAGTACGGGGTCATCGGCAAATCGCATGTCAATGCCGTAAGGAACGCTGACCAGATGTGCCGAGTCGAGATATATCTCACCGTTGATATCGAGCTTGTTGAGCGGTCCTTGAACTGAAAGCACTCCGTCGCCCTCACCTTGTAGTCCCACAATCTGATCGGGCACGAACCCATTGATATAGTTGAGTGGGAAACGGTCCATGTTGAGTGTTGCGTCGAGTGATCCTCCGCCTTCGCTCCTGTAGCTTCCCGACAATTCGCCCACGTTCCTTTCGTTGTGGGTAATCATAGCATTGACGAAGTGGGTGCCGTCTTCAAGCGGCATATAGACGAGTTGTGTGCCCACATTTCCCAATCGGCTGCCTTCGAAAACCATGTCCTGCACGTTCATGTCGCCCGACACGGTGATGTCCTTCGATGTCTGAACCACGTGGTAGTCGCCATCGAGCACACCCGTTATATTCGGTGCGAACGGCAGGACTGACAGGAGTTGTCCGACCTCGAACCTATGCACCGACAGGGTAAAGTTCTGTAGCGAAGTCGAGTCGCTGTCTTCTGTCTTCAACTGCAAACCAGCACCATCGGTTGCCTGCATCTGCAAGTCGGCGGAGAGTCGTCTGTCTCTACCTATATATAAGAAGTTGTCTTGGTTCACCCGATACTCCTTGTATCCGAGTATAGCCTTCGGCGATGTGAGGCTTACCCGCATTCCATTGTCTGCCATACCTGCCTTCATGGAGAGTGCCAGTGCTGTTTTATCCGTCATGTCGAATATGGCGAGTGACGATTCTATTCCATGTTCGTAGAACGAGCCGTGCAGATATCCGCGGTAGGGGTATTTACTTTCGGAATTGTTGAGTACCTCCATCTCATAATTCAACCCGTTGTTGCTATTGCTAAGCGTGATTCTCATGGTATCGACCTTCAAGCTGTCGTAGGCGAGTTGGTCAACGATGATTTTCCCGTTCAGACCGTCCACGGGTGACGTGGTTATATCGACGTTGGCCGTAGTGAACTGATAGCCTTGCTCAGCGAGTAACTGGCTAAAGATGTTGTCTGTACCAGTCTGCAACGTGATGTGTCCCGTCGGCAACTGTCGGCGCAGTGCTGGTTGGTCGATATATTTGCTGGCTATCTGCCGTTGCAAGTCGCTGTAGATGCCTTGTCCGATGTTCATCACCTGTTTGTAGCTGCCATTGAGTTTGGTATTGAGCAAGAAGTCACCGCCTTTGATGACGGCATGCGTACTGTCGCGCTGGCTCAGTACATTGAGCGTCACGTCCCCCGAACTGTAAATCGTGTCTCTGGTCTGTACTTGTACATTGCCAATCAATCCTTTGGCCATCAAATCATCCTTCCCCTTCATCGCAAAGTCGATGTCGGCTGAGAAATTGGTATTGAAAGGCTGGTCAACAATTCCGAGCTGATAAAGGTCGGCCCGTGGGAACAAACCTTTCAGACTGCCTTTGATGTCGTTTCCGTTCATGATGGCATTCACATCGAAGCTGCCGGCCACGAGTGGAACGTTGTCTTTTCCCCTTATTTCGTTCAGTCTCATGTCGCCCACATAGCCTTTCACGTGATAGTAGTTGTTCATGTTCGACCTGAAGTCTATGTCAGCGTCAGTTGCCACTACGTAGGGCTTGTCAACCATTCCCAATGCCTTGAGGTTAGCCTGTGCGAGATGTCCCTTGAGATGCGAGTCGAGGTTGGTTTCCCTCACTGTCGCCACCACATCGAAATCGCCTTTGACGAGCTGTGTGGTGTGTTTTCGTCCCTCGTTGTTGAGCACCAGATGCCGCAACGGGCCTTTGATGAAATGCCTGTCCTTGAGGTTCGATTTCAAATCGACGTCAGCCCATGTTGTCAGCACATACGGATCGCGCATCACTCCCAGCCGACGGAAGTCGAGTCGCTGAATCATGCCTTTCAGATGTCCGTCCACCATCTTGTCGGTGAACTTGCCATGATATTTGAAGTTGCCGGCGATCATTTTGTTACTACTCTGAATATGGGCATTGGTGATGCCGTTTTTCATCGTGATTTTACCGCCGATGCCATCCAATTGGTATTGGCCATACTGGAATTTATCGATTTTCGCAGTCAGGTTGACCGCCGATTTCGGATTGAAGAAGTCCATGCCGTGCCCGTTGGCAGCAATAATTCCTGTGAACGGATGCACGTCCATGTTGGGCAGGAAGTGTCGCAGTTGCAGGTTGTCGGCCTTTGCCAGTAGGTTATAGGCATCGTTGGCTGTATTGTAGTTGCCTTTCACGTGCACTTTTCCCTTGCTTTCGGTCAGGAAAATGTCGCCCGTATATCGGCTCTTGCGTATCTTCACCTTACCGTGCAACCCTATGCCACGGGGAATGCGCACGTCCTTCGATACGCTTTTGGGCAGAATCTTGTTGACGAAGTCGATGTCTTCGGCCGTCCCTTTGATGGCAAGGTCGGAGCGCATGTTTTTTGAATCTGTCGGATTGGCTATCCATCCCTTACCATTGATGTCGAAGTGCCCAGGCATCTTCAGGTGCAGTTGCTTGAAGGTGGCATATTTCATGTTGCCCTGCAGCTGTCCTTGGACGGTCAGGGGCTTGTTTGGAATCGAATTGTAGAGCCGTGGTTCGAGCGAGGTGAGGAAAGGCTTGAGGTCGCTCTTGGTGACATGTCCACTCAGTTGGGCATAGAGTCGGCCAGGGGCATTGTCATCAAAGGCATTCATCTCCATCTGAAAACTTCCAGCGAGTTCCGTCCCCGGCATTTTCAGATACATATTGGGCAGGTACAGACTGGTCGAATCGAGGCGGAACGGACCCCGAAAGTCCTCAACCAACAGTCCGCTCTTCTCCTTCATGTTAGCCGTCCTCACATTGGCGCTGATGTTCGGTTTGGCATAGACGAACGAGTCGAGTCCGATGTTCACGTCGGTCATGGCTATATGGCTGCCATCGAACCCTGATTTGGCGTGCGGCTTGTAGTTTTGGTCGTAATAGAACTGTCCTCCCTGCCAGTCGAGCGATGCCACTTTATAGATGTCGTCGTGCAAAAGCAGCTCCGTTGCCTTCGCCGTGGCCTTGTCGAAGTTGGCGCGGACGCTCATCGTATCGCCGGGCATGTGAAGCCGGAAGTCAGTCTTTGCAAGGTTCAGCTGGTCGATGTTGATGCGCCACAGCGTCTTTTCCTTCGTAGTGTCTTCAGGAACGGTGTCGCCCAGGGCAATATCGAGCCAGCCACCTTGTATTTCGGCCACGTTGAGCCTGACGGAATCGCCTTTGAGGTCGATGCCATGACTAATAAGGTGCAGCCGTTCGAGGTTGCCCTTGATGCGCAAATCGCCGATGAAATTGGTTGTATTGGCCTTGAGTTGCTTGAATGTCAGCTCGTCGATTTCCACCTTATTACTCAAGAGTGGCAACAGTTGCACCTTGGCAATGAGCTGTTTCACATCGGCTACGGTGTCTTTCTGTTGTGGAATAGAGTCGTTGGGCTTGAGCATTTTCAGTCCGTCGAGCTGCAAGTCGAGTGGAAACGACAGGTTGACGCGCTCCAAGGTTATCTCCATGCCGGTTTTTTCGGAGGCAGACGACGCAACTTGCCTTACTGCCCAGTTCTGAACGGGTGGGAAGTAAAGCAGCAACGTTAGTATCAGAAACAGCAGAATGGGTGCTAACACTATGGCTACCAACCATTTTAGAGCTTTATTCATCCGTAATTGCCTTTGTTTTTGCTCCATCAAGCAATGTTATCATTGCAAAGTAACATAAAAAAACTCAAAAACACGAACTTCTACGGCATAATTTATAGCTATTGATATTAAATCCAAATCTGTCTTTCGGCCGACAAGCTGGAATTTAATATCAATGATATTGTTGACCGACTGATATTGCTCGCCCTACCGTTCGCTATGGAACAAGTACGCGATCGGCGAGTGGCTGGTAGTCTTTCTTGCCTGGTTCGCCAGCAGGAGCGCCGAATGGCATCTGTGCGATGAGCGTCCACTCAGCAGGGATATTGAATTCCTTTGCCACCAACTCGTCGATAAGTGGATTATAGTGCTGCACGCTCACACCGAAACCGGCGTCTTCGAGCATCGTCCATATTGCGAACTGGTGCATAGCGTTGGTGTGTTGCGACCAAATGGGGAAATTGTCTGCGTAGCGGGGGAACTGTTCCTGAAGAGCCTTCACCGGACGTTGGTCTTCATAGAAGAGGAGAGTGCCGTAACCGCTCTGGAAGGACGACTCAATCTTGTTTTTTGTGTTGCCGAAAGCCTCTGCCGATACTACTTTCCGAAGTACGTCCTTTGTGATTTCCCACACTCGCTGGTGCTTGTCGTGGAGCAATACCACAACACGGGTTGACTGGCTGTTGAAAGCCGACGGAACGTGCTTGACCGCCGAATGGACTATGTCGATGATTTCGTTGTCTGTGATGGGCGACTCATTCTTCAATGCGTAGTAAGAGCGGCGATGAGCCATAGCCTCCTGAAAAGTCTTAGTCATAATTTGCCTTTGTTTTATGTTGTTTTTATCTAAAAGACAAAATAAATGCGGTGCTATCTTTCCCAGCCTGTCACGGGCCGTTGACCCAAGTGCGGCTCACTGCAACCTTGGCCGTGCCACTGGCTTACCTATTCTATTAAAGCCTACTGGTCGATGAACGGGATGGGCTTGAGGGCATCATCGTAGAGCATGCGCCTGAAAGCCGTACCGACATCGCACGATGTCAGCAGCAAAAGGGCGAATAAAGCGTACAACGGTTTCATTTCTATCGCAATGTGCTGGAGTTGTCTATGTTTATGAATGGAGCACCCACCACGTTCATGGGTTGATGTTTCCTGTGAGCATTATATTGCGCAAAGATAGCAAATTTTTCCTTTATAAAAAAGAAATTAGGAGCAAAATAGGTTGTAATAATGCCTGTCCACAACTTTCCCGATGCGTGTCGGCATACTAACCAGTGTATGAAAAATCATGCTGCGCCGAGCAGTGCGACCAGTCGCAATGAGCGTTTGAAATACGAAAGCTACGATGTGTTGTGCTTGGCTGTCAAATTATTAACACTTTATAAAATTAATGTTCTGTATTTGGGCATATCAAAATAATGTGTTATTTTTGCAGTAGAAGTTCGAGCACTTTGCCTGAACAATCAATTTAAAAAACTATAGATTATGGATATCAGTGTAAAAATGCAGAAAGCATTCAACGACCAGATTATCGCTGAATTGTGGTCGTCAAACCTCTATTTAGGCATGGCATTCTGGTTCCGCAAGGAAGGCTGGAAAGGCTTCGCCGGATGGATGTATAAGCAGGCTCAGGAAGAAAACGAGCACGCTCTCGATATGGCAAATTTCGTTCTCGACCGTGGCGGTGAGGTGAAGGTAGGCGCCATCGATGCCGTTCCTTCTAACTGGACCGACCCAAAGAACGTGTTTGAGGAGACCTTGAAACACGAGCAGTATGTGACCGAGCTGATTAACAAGTTGGCTGACGTCGCTGACGAAGAGAAAGACCGCGCTTCGCAGAACTTCATCGCCAAGTACATCGATGAGCAGGTTGAGGAAGAGAGTAGCGTGAAGGACATTCTCTCCATGTTCAGCAAGTTGGCATGCCACACTATCGCTCACATCGACAAGCACCTCGCCAACATGCAGAAATAATCGGCTAATCGTGGCTCCCGACAGCTCGAACAGGGGTTTGTGGGGGAATCAATTATGGGCAAAACCATATAAAAGGGGTTGTTCTGGTATCTTACTGGAGCAGCCTCTTTTCTGTTTTCAGAAGGCGGAGGAGCAGCGACGGAAAAACGAAAGGTGAGCTATCACCGACCAAAAGGTCAGCTATGGCATCGCCATAGCTGACCTTTTGATTACTGTTGGCTATCTTGTTGGTTCACAACACGATAGGCGATTCATCCCAAGCGTTGTCCGTCAGCCTTTATTTCAGGCATTTATCGAGGTCGGCAGTTATGGCCTCACGGTCGAGGTCCTGACCGATGAAAACGAGTTTCTGCATCCGGTCGCCGTAGGGTTCTTCCCAATCCTTCTGCAATCCAGGGTTCTTTTTCAAGAACTCACGCAGCTCAAACTCCGGCATGGTTGCGTACCACTGTCCCGCATTGCGCATGCTCACCTGTTTTCCGGCCTGTTCGAAAACGTAACAGATGTCTTGTTCGCTGTCGAAGTAGGTCAGTCCCTTGCAGCGGATGACGTTCTTGGGCCACTTTCGTGCCACGAAGTCATCGAAGAGGTTGATGTCGAACGGGCGTCGGCGATAATAGACAAACGTTTGGATGTTGTATTCCAGCGCCTCGCCGCTTTCTTCGTTGTGCAGGTGGTCGTGGTCGTGGTCGCCGTCATGGTCGTGATGGTGGTGGTGTTCGTGGTGATGGTTCTCCTCTCCCTCAATGGCCGCAATCCATGAGGCTGATGTGGCCACGTCGTCGAAGTCGAATATTCCCGTGCCGATGATTTTTTCAATTTCGACATCACCGTAGTTACACTCTATAATCTCCGCCTTCGGCTGCAATGCCCTGATGATGGCCTTCACTTTGCCCAGTTCCTCGGCAGTCACGTCGGCCGCCTTGTTGAGCAATATGATGTTGCAGAATTCTATTTGCTGGATGAGCAGGTTCTCAATGTCGTCCTCCTCAAGGTTTTTGTTCAGCAAATCGTTGCCGGCTGAGAACTCGTCGCACATCCGTCGTGCATCCACCACCGTCACGATGGCATCGAGCTTGGCCCGTCCCTCCTTGGCCATGTCGGGATACATCTGCGGATAGACGTTGATGGTCTGCGCAATGGGGGCCGGTTCACAAATGCCGCTGGCCTCGATGACAATGTAGTCGAACTTGTTCATGCTCACTATGTCGCTGAGTTGTTTCACAAGGTCAACCTTCAGCGTACAGCAGATGCAACCATTCTGCAAGGCCACGAGCGAGTCGTCGCTCTGATCGACCACCCCTCCTTTCTCAATGAGGCTTGCATCGATGTTCACCTCGCCAATATCGTTGACTATCACTGCGAATTTCAGTCCTTTTTCGTTGGCCAGAATCTTGTTTACCAGTGTTGTTTTGCCACTTCCCAAATAGCCCGTCAGCAAGAGTACGGGTGTTTCTTTATCATTCATTGTTGTCTATTTTTAAATTGATGGACCTGCGATGATGTGATAACCATTCGGCTATCGTGCAAGTCTTTTCAGCTGTACAAAGATACAATAATTATGCCAAATGATGCATGGCAGAATGATTGTTTTTTTACTTTTTGGCAAAATATGTTTGTTATTTCCCCATTTGGCTGCAAATTTGCAGACAGAGCATGACTATCGTGCGAACGGAAGTCATGCTGCGGACGGGCGGATAGCCGTTGAATGTGCCATTTCGGATTTCAAATCAAACTCTCAACAAATACTAAACAACGAGCCAATCCTGTATTAGGAACAACAGATGAATACAATTTTTATAAGAATAAGACCATAATGATGGCGGCGGCGCTCACAGCAACGACACTGATATCGTGCGGTACAATCGGCAACATCTTGGGCTCGGTAATCGGTTTCGCCAAGGTGGGGCGGCTAATTATCATCGGAATGTGGCGCCATCAGGACCCAGTCATGGAATAAACAATTTTTCTTCACTTTTCTTTGGAGTTTGTTTTTCATGTATTAACTTTGCAGTTGGCAAACAAAGTCGCATATTCCACATGGCGAAGCTGATGCCCCACATCGACTTTAAACACACCTCATGCTGAAATTGCTCATCAAGCTATGGCTCATACAGAAGCGCCGCAACTTCAAGTGGCGGTCTTTCTTCCTCGCATTATACGTCTATGCGATGCTTGGGCTTGTCGTTCTCATGACGGTGATTGAGCCGGGAATCAACCTTGGCGGAGAGATGGAACGAGTGGAGTGGACTCTTGTCGTGCCAGTCATGGCGGCGATAATCATGCCGGTTGATGTTTTCGGAAAACTTCTCTTCAAGCACGACACGGCATTGATGGACGCATTCCTGAAAACAAGGCCGATCGACAACAAGTCTTGGAACCGTTTCATCCTCGTTTCCAACTTTTTCAGTTTCTGGAATCTCTGCTGGGCGCTGCCGCTGGGCATCGCCGGCTTCTTCGTCATACCACACTTGCAAGCCCTTCTGTCGGCCACGCTCTTCCTGATGGTATCGATGGTGAACGGATTGACGGTCACAGCATTGCGGAAAGCACAGGGATGGTCGCCGAAACTGCCCCTCATCGGCGCATGGCTGGTGTGGTTGCTCGTGGCGTGGGGCTATGCTCTCAACCCGATGGGGTGGGAATGGCTGGTCCATCTCACCATTTTCATCGTGCTTTGCATCGCTTCTCTCACGGGAATCATGGGCTATATGGGCTCTCTTCGCAGTTATAATGAACGGAAAACGCACAACGGCGACGTGTCGGGAAAAAGCCTTCGCTCGCTCTACGCACTCGAATTCCGAGCCTTCTTGCGCACAAAGAGACTGCGAAAGCATGCCCTCCTGTCGTTGGGATTTATCCTTCAGGCCTATATTTATGCACAGGATTATCCCACATCCCACCACGAACTGGCGCATTGCATCATGATTCCGCTATCCATCATCAGTCTATCGGTGTTCTATCTGCAATTCACTTTCGCCATAGAGGGCAACTTCTTCGACGGATTGTGGACCAAACCCGTTGCCGTGTGCGACATTCTTTACCGCAAGTACTATGCAGCCATGCCGCTGACGCTCGTTGGAACGCTGTCGATGCTGCCCACTTGCATCTTCTTCGGTGTTCCACTGCTACTGATTCTTAGCTCGACACTGTTCGGTATCGGACTGGGCAACCTCATTATGCTCACCTATTGCTTCAACACAAAGCGCATCGACCTCTTCGACGGTGGCTTTATCAACACACAAGGGAGTAAATTCTCGGCCAGTGCCTTTGCCGTCGCCATGTGTACGATGCTCCTTCCACTCGTCCCACTTTACTTCTTGGAGGCCGACACCATCTATGTCATCTATTCGGTGTGCGGAATTGTCGGACTGATGGGCCACCGAAACGCCATCAGATGGATGGCACGGCGATACGAAAGCAGACGTTACGCGCACTTTGAGCGCTACCGCGAATGACGGTCAGTGAGCTACGGTCCGTCAATCATTCAACCCTCTACATGCAAAACCTGACCCTATGGAAATCAAAATCGAAAGTCTCAAGAAAATCTACGGAAACAACACCGTGATAGACATCCCCGACCTCACACTGAAATCAGGCGAACTCATCGGTCTTGTGGGAAACAACGGCGCAGGAAAGACGACCCTCATGCGGCTCATTCTTGACCTGATAAAGGCCGACGATGGGCGAGTGCTCTCCGATGGCAAAGCGGTGACCGACGATTACTCATGGAAAACATACACTGGCTCGTTCATCGACAAGCGATTCCTCATCGACTTCTACTCGCCGGAGGAGTTTTTCGACTTCATCACTGAGGTATATGGCATCGACAGCAACGCTTTGTCGCACCGTCTCGAAGCATTCATGCCGCTGATGCGCGATGAAATCATGGGAACGGGTAAGTATATTCGCAACTTTTCGGAAGGAAACCGACAGAAAATAGGCATCATCGGCGCCATGCTCATTCATCCAAAGATTCTAATCCTTGACGAACCGTTCAACTATCTCGACCCTTCGTCGCAGATAAACATATCCCGTCTCATCCAAAAAGTCAACAAAGAGCACGGCACTACAGTACTTATCTCAAGCCATAACCTGAACTTCATCAGTGAGATATGTGACCGAATCCTCCTCATGGAGAAGGGAATCATCGTGAAAGACTTAGAAAACAACGACGGTTCGGCAGAGAAGGAACTGCAAGACTACTTCGAACGTGGCTGACAGATCACCCCTCGGCATTCCATTTCTCAAATACCAGTATTTTATTCCCCCACAAACAACATTCCATATCTCCAGCCTCAGACACCGTTGTCATTGCCTCTACCTCCAGCCACCTAATCCCTGACGATGTCGCCACCGAGCGACCACAAATCAAGAATAATCATAAATAGGATGGAAGCAGAGTTGCACGATAAATTTTTATTTATTATATTTGCAAACTGTACGAACTTTAAAAAGATTATGACAGACAAACAACTCTCGCTTTGGAAAGATATCAAAGCCTATTTCGACATGTCGAACGACAAGGATCGTGAAGCAGCAATCATAGAAGGCATTACGGCCACCATCTCTTTCAGGGGCGCCAACCTGTGGATTCTCATCTTTGCGATATTCATAGCCTCCCTCGGGCTGAACATCAACTCAACGGCTGTCATCATCGGCGCCATGCTCATATCACCGCTGATGGGCCCTATCCTCGGAATAGGTCTGGCAGTGGGCATCAACGACCTGCCACTGTTGAAGAGGGCAGGCAAAAACCTGTTCATCGCCTCCATGATCGGCATCATAACGGCCACCATCTACTTCTTTCTCACCCCGTTCAAAGACACCCAGTCGGAGCTCTTGGCTCGCACTGCGCCAACTATCTATGACGTTCTCATAGCCCTCTTTGGCGGTGCCGCCGGCATCACGGCGCAATGTGCCAAGGACAAGGGCAACGTCATTCCCGGAGTGGCCATCGCAACGGCGCTCATGCCACCGCTCTGTACGGCCGGTTACGGATTGGCAACTGGCAATCTGGCTTACTTTGCCGGAGCTTTCTTCCTTTATTTCATCAATACCGTATTCATTACCGTGGCCACCTACATCGGGGTACGCCTCATGCGCTTCCACCAAACTGAGTTTGCGGATGCTGCCCGACGAAAGTTCGTTCACCGAGTGATAGCCGCCATCGTCATACTGACCATGATACCGGCCGGAATGATGACCCTAAACTTGCTGAAAGACAGCCTGTTTGAGCGCCAACTTGGACTTTTCGTAAAAGAAAACCTGAGGTTCAAGGGAACGGAAATCGTGGCTAAGGACGTCATCAACGATAGTACACTCAAGGTAGTTGCAGTAGGAAACGCCATCAGCGAAGAGCAGATAGCCAAGGCACAGACGCAAATGAACAAGTACAGTGGCCTAAAGGGCATCCATCTTGAGATAATACAAGGCATGCAGCCAGACAGTCTGATTGCGTTGGAGGAAGAAATGGGATTCATTCGACCTAATACGCAGGACAAGGTGTCACTCATTCAAGAACAATCACTTGAGATTGAGAAACTCAAGGAGGCGGTAACGAACTACCAGCGCTACGACAAAGCCACCAAGGTGCTGCGCCCTGAAATAAAGACGCTCTATCCGAATGTGCGCTCACTGACGCTAACACCTGTCAAGGAGATGCCAATCGACACTCTGCCGCCACGAAAATACGTGCTGGCACTGGTGAAATTCGCACCGAATTACAAGCAGTCGGAAAGCGAGCGGCAACGAATGAAGGAATGGTTGAGAGCCCGCACCAATAGCGACAGTCTTGTTTTGGTGACAACCAAATAATTACGGGTATATTATGGATATGGAAAGACTTTTTAAATAGTAGTTTACAGATTACGGTTTAAGTGATGATTTAGATTGATAAACCAGCTGTTATTGTAAAATATTTTCGGAATAGCATTGCGATAAGCAAGCTATCACAATGTAAAAGGTCATGTATTACCACACGAAAGGTAAGCTTTCGCAAGGCAATAGGTGACCTTTTATAGTGCCATCTATAATCATCTGATATTCAATACTTTGAAAATAGAACTCCAAAAATCGAACTTGTCAATATTTTTTACTCCGTTGTTCAAATCTATACGACAATCGTTTGTTCAACGGTAGATAAAATTCTGATCAGCAAGTACCCAGCCTCGTCATTCGGACGAGTACCCAAGATGTGAGAAAAGCCCATTTCATCGACACATCAACCGAAGAGCAGGCGGAGCGCTTCCTCAACTTTCGCAACAGGATGGATGCCAATCTGGAACTTTCCCTTGAGTCCTTGCAAATTATTGCGTGGTATGATAATATGCTGAAAGCCAAGTTTTTCGGCTTCAGAGATACGCTGTTCTATGCGGTTCACCGGCCGCACCTCGCCACTCAGTCCCACTTCGCCAGCCATACACCAGCCCGCCTCGATGGGAGTATCGACATTCGAGGAGAGAACGGCCGAAATAACGCTCAAATCCATGGCCATATCGGTGATGCGTAGTCCGCCGGCAATGTTGAGAAACACGTCTTTCTGCATCAGTTTGAAGCCTACACGCTTCTCAAGCACGGCCAACAGCATGTTCAGACGTCGCTGGTCGAAGCCCGTGGCCGACCTCTGGGGTGTTCCGTAGGCAGCCGACGACACCAAAGCCTGCGTTTCGACGAGGAAAGGGCGCACCCCTTCGATGGCACTCGATATGGCCACTCCCGACAGATTGTCGTGCCAGTCGGTGAGAAGCAGTTCAGATGGGTTGCTCACTTGTCGCAAACCGTTCTGCTGCATCTCATAAATGCCCAGTTCAGAGGTCGAGCCGAAGCGGTTTTTGATGCTCCGCAAAATGCGGTACATATAATGTTGGTCGCCCTCAAACTGTATAACGGTGTCCACAATGTGCTCCAACACCTTCGGTCCGGCTATCGACCCCTCCTTGTTGATATGGCCTATCAGCAACACCGGTATGCCACTTGCCTTCGCCAGTTGAAGCAACCCGGCCGCACACTCACGTATTTGAGCAATACTTCCAGCACTACTCGCAACGGTTTCTGTAGCAACGGTTTGTATTGAGTCAACTATGAGCAATTCTGGCTGAACTTCCTTGATGCTGTCGAATATCTTTTCAAGCGAGGTCTCTGACAGGATGATGATGTTTTCGGCGATATGGTCTGCAAGTCGCTCCGCTCTCATTTTTATCTGCTGAGGACTTTCCTCGCCACTGACGTAGAGCACACGGCGATCGATGTGGAGAATGGTCTGAAGGGTCAGCGTACTCTTTCCGATTCCGGGCTCGCCGCCGATGAGCACCATGCTTCCGGCCACCAATCCGCCACCAAGCACACGGTTCAGCTCGGCATCTCGCATGTCGATACGCGACTCCTCATGATAGGAGACTTTGCTGAGCGACTGCGGAGCGTTCTTTCTGGCTGTTCCAAAGGTGCCCCGTGTCAGTTTTTCGCCGATGTTTCGCCCCGTGTCGGCCTTGATACGAAACTCCTTAAACGTGTTCCACTGTCCGCAATTCGGACATTTGCCAATCCATTTCGTACTTTCCTGTCCGCAGTTGTCGCAGACATATGCTATCTTATCCTTCGCCATAATACGACAAAAGTAAGAATAATTTTCTTGGTTACAAAATTTATCATTAATTTTGCATGATATGAGAAGATATAAATACTTGTTGCTCGTTGCCGTTGTGTTGCTGTCTGCATGCGGAAAGTCAGATCAGGAGAAGGCATTGCAGAGGCAAAAACAGGTGCGCGCTGACCATGAAGCCTACGAAGCCGCCTTTAAGGTGGGCGTTATGCCCACGATGGACTGTCTGCCTATTTATCTATTGAAAGACAGTTTGTTATACGATACGACTAAAGTAGATATTAGACTGCTATATTATACTGCGCAGATGGATTGCGACACAGCCATGCTGCGGCGTCGGGTGCAAGCATCGACAACCGATTTGTTTCGTGCCGAGAGGCTGAAACGCAGGTATCACGTGCCGTTGGTGTACCTGACGGAGACCAATGCCACATGGCAGCTGATCGCTAACCGTAAGTCGAAAATCAAAAAGCTCGCCGATCTGAGCGACAAGATTGTGGCCATGACCCGCAACTCCATAACCGCCTATCTGACTTCGAAGGTCATCAAAGAGGGAAAGCCTAAGTATCAGGTGTATAAAGCTCAAATCAACGACGTCTTCGTGCGGCTGAAGATGCTGCAAAACGATGAGATTGATGCCATTTGGGCCACCGAACCACAGGCGACACAGGCCTTGGTATGGGAGAATAATGTGCTTTACAACTCCGCAGAGGATGCTTTCGCACCCGGAGTGATAGTTTTCGTCGGCGAATCGGACATTAACAAGCAGGAAGAGTTTCAGAAAGCCTACAACAAAGCTGTTGACTTAATCAATAAGAACGGCGCGAAGTATTATTCGGCGCTGATTTGCAAGTATATGAAAGTCGATGAGAGGGTGGTGAAATCATTGCCTAAACTGACTTACAAGCGCATCATTTCGCCACGACCGGCCGACATTATGAAGGCACAAGGTAAATGAATGTAAAACAAAGCAATAGCTTTATACATTAAAGTAGTAAAACAACAAAAACGATAACAGATTGAACGCAGAACAAACCATCAACGAGACACTGGAAAAACTCGACATGTCGCGACTGGGAGAGGCAATATCGCTTCTCAAAAACTTGTATTACGGGAAGGCTTCACTCATCGGACACGAAGAGTTTCTTGCCATTGCGCACGACTACGACCTCATGTGCGACTATCATCTCCGTGGTTTCGTCGATCCACAACGAGAGACGCTCTACAAATCCTTACTGCAGCGACTTTATCGGGTGGTCGCCGACCTCGACATCAGTTGGCGATGCAAGAATAAAACCACTTATGTGAATGCCTTTCGCTCAGCCGACAGACTCAATATGGCGCACGGCTTCCTGCGCTCGGTACTCGAAAATTTTGTCTCTGAAGTGGCTTTGCTCTCCCTTGAGCCAGAAACGATCAGACAGACGAAGATGGAAGAAATCTACGCACGTCACCAGACGTTCGTCGATCGCTTGTTCAATTCCATCCTCGTGTCATGCCAATGGACCAACTCTGACGCTGATTTCTATGCTGAATTGCTCACTTCACCGACCATCGATGCCAATGACCAGCAGGTGATTGTCAGTGCCATCACGTTGTCGGCGATGAATGTCTATGACCTGAACAAGCTACGGGTGCTTGTCGATGTCTATACGAAAGCCAGTGAGGAAGGTGTCCGCCAGCGGTCGTTGGTGGGCTGGGTGCTTGCGTTGGGCGACCACCCGATGTTCGGAGATGAGCAATCGGCCCTCATTGAGGGATTTTTCCATCAGGAAGAAGTGCTCCACGAGCTTGTGAGTCTGCAGATGCAGTTCTTCCATTGTATGGATGCAGAGCGCGATAATGACAAAATACAACGTGATATCATGCCCAACCTTGTCCAAAACTCAGGTTTGGACATCAGTAGGTTCGGCATCAGCGAGAAGGAAGACGACCCAATGGAGAGCATTATGCACCCCGATGCCGACGAACAGAAGATGGAAATCATGGAGGAGAACATCCAAAAGATGATGAAAATGCAGGAACAGGGGTCCGATATCTATTTCGGCGGATTCCGACAGATGAAGCGTTTCCCGTTCTTCAATGACCTTTCCAACTGGTTTGCGCCATTTTTCGTGCAGCATCCCGGACTGATGGAGGTCACAAGGAAGCTCGGCGACACGCAGTTTCTTGAACTTCTGCTTGAAAAAGGTCACTTTTGCGAGTCCGATAAGTATTCGCTGGCGCTCGCCATGTCATCAGTTATCAGCAAATTGCCCACCAACATGCTTGAGGTACTGAAGTCTGGCGACACGATAGGTTTCGGAGACAACAAGGAAGTATCGGATAAGCCGACCTACTTGCGCAGAATGTATCTGCAAGACCTCTACCGCTTCTTCCGCATCAATCAGCAACAACGCAACGATTTGTCAGATCCCTTCACGGAATCCATGAACAGTAAGTCATTTTTCTTTGTGAATGAGGCATTTAATCCCTTTCTCATTGAGAAGCAAATGTTGAGCGTCGCCCTCTTTCTGAACAAATATAAGCATTACGATCATCTGCATTCGCTCCTCGCTTGCTTTGATTCGGAAAGCGTGAACTTCAAGATTTTGAAAGCCTACGATGCCGTTCGGAACGACGATCTCACAACGGCCTACGAATGTTTCGACTGTGTTTTGGACAAGGAACCTTACAACGAGTGGGCGTTGAAGGGCATGGCGGGTCTCAATATGCAAACAAAAGCATACTCAGAGGCCATTGAACATTACGAGAAGCTCATGGAACTGCAGCCCGAAAAGAAGTTCTATGCCATCAATTACAGCCTTTGCCTGATGTTTTCAGACCGCAACAAGGAGGCATTGAACAAGCTTTACGAGCTGAACCTGAACCATCCAGACGACAAAAGCATACTAAGGGTGCTGGCATGGGTGCTCCTCTGCGACAAGAATGCCGTGAAAGCGCAAGCGATTTATGGTCAGCTGCTGGCCGACGGTCCCGTTTCGGAGGATTATCTCAATGCCGCCTATGCGCAATGGATAAGCCGAAACATCGCCGAAGCTCGCGATTATTTCAGGAAATGGCAGGAGCTGGAGCCCCAGAAGGACATCATGATCGAGTTTTTCAATGACAATTCCATGCTCATCGCTAACGGAATCACACCCACTGACCAACAGTTGATGCTCGGCTTGGTGGACGACCGTCGTAACAGCGGTGAGGAATTGTTGTCGTGAAGATGAGACATGCCGCGTCGTTGCTGACCGTTTTCATGACAGCCGATGGGTGATGGCCGAGGCATTGACAAGCCATTGCGCCCTTTTCACGGGCCACCCAGTTTGATTTCTCTGACTTTCCGCCCGCTCATTTCAGAGCCACTGTACATTAATATCGCAACTTTCCATACATAAACATACAATTATATGAACATAAGGACTTTAACTTCGGTAGGCGAAGCCGAAGGAATGGGATTCAGTTTGTCGCACGTTGTCACCACGATTTCTGTGTCGGATTATGCAAAAGGGTACAGAGACGTAGAGCGGTTCCTGAGCTTATGCAAGCAATGCCATAAGTTCGGACAGTCGTGGACCTGTCCGCCTTGCGAGTTTGACGTGGCAGATTACGTTGACAAATACAAGTATGCACACATCCTCGGCTCAAAGATGACATTCGACAAGGCCACCCTTGAGCAGACGACGACTGAGGAATCGGTGAGAAAGGTGTGCGATGACGCGATGCGTTTCGGACTCACCAAGGCATCGGCCTATCTGCGAAAATACGAGCGTCGGTCGCCCGGCAGCATCTGTTTTCTGGGCTCCCGCTGTCTGCTTTGTGGCACAAAACCGTGCACAAGGTTGGAAAACAAGCCCTGTCGGCACCCCGACGACGTGCGGGTATCGCTCGAAGCGGTGGGATTCGACCTCGGAAAGACCACCCAAGACTTACTGGGCATAGAGCTGGAGTGGGGCAAACGCGACCGGTTGCCTGAGTACATAACCCTCGTGACGGCCCTACTGACCAACGACAGCACACTAATTTTGGAATAAACAATCAACCGATGACTCTGACGACGGATTCTTTTCAGGACGATGTCTATAACATCGTGGCGCAAGTGCCCTACGGAAGGGTAATCACCTATGGCCAAATAGCCACGCTCATTGGCCGTCCGCAAAACGCAAGGCTGGTAGGCTACGTCCTTCACGGAGCAGCCAAAGCGTCAGGGCTGCCCTGTCATCGGGTCGTCAATGCGCAAGGGCGGCTCGTACCTGGCTGGACGGCTCAGCGCGGTCTGCTTGAGAGCGAGGGCATTGAGTTTCGGCTGAGCGGTTGCGTTGATTTGCGTCGCTATGGGGTGATGGACGACTGGCTGGGCAATGGCGCATCGGCTCGTTTTCCCCTGCAAAAGTAGGGATATCCCCACAACTATTTAGGATTCCTCCCTTGCCGTTGTGGAATAATACCCTTACATTTGCATACAGAAAACAAGAGAAGAAGAAGTTGAACACATTAAATATATAAAGTTATGAAACGTCACTATATCATTCTATCAGCAGCCCTCGCAACGACAATGGGACTTACCTCGTGCGGAACAATGTTCCTTGAGGGGGGCGGATCAGCACCTATCTACTCTTCAAGCACAGTCTATGATGCTGGCTACGGCGTCGGTTACGATGCGAACTACGGTTATCCGGGAATAGCTTACGAGGATGCACGGCAACAGGCATACTTCCTTTCGGACAAAATGGCCTACGAACTCGGACTCTCCGACGCACAATTCGAGGCCATCTATGAGATAAACCTCGACTACTTGCTCAACATGCGGGGCGAAAGCTCAATCTACGGCGACTACTGGGCTCGACGAAACAGCGACATTTTCTATGTGCTTAATGCAAGCCAGTATAATTATTTCGTGAACATAGACTATTTCTATCGTCCGATTTACTGGTACGACAACAGCTTTGCGTTCAGCGTTTACGACCGATACAACAACCCACGCTACTACTACCGCTCACGCCCCGTCTATTACGACACCTACCGTGGCGGCCGCAACCGTCACCGTAACAGCTACTATGCTGGACGATTTGGCGAGCGTAGGGGACAACCCGTGGTGACAAACCGTGGCAGAAGCTGGGGAAACGGCAGCAGGCGCAACGTGGTGAAGACACCTGTCAACGGCAACAACAACGGACGGCGCACCTATGGCAACCAGAAGAGAAACTCATTCGATAACAGTCGCTCTTTCGGAAATGCCAATGACAACACCAACCGTAAGCCTGTCACCGTTCGTCCGGGACAACGCATACAGCCGAGCAACAGCGACAGCCGGTTCGGAGGTTCAAGAGGCGGAACGGTGAACCGACCGACGACGACCACAACGACAACCAACCGTCCGAAGAACAACAACAATAACTCGACGTTCGGTGCCGGAACGACTCGCCCATCCACAAACAGAACGGGCAGCAACAGCTCATTCGGCAACGGTACCACAAGAACCACCACGCCACAGCCAAGACCATCGATGCCAAAGAACAACGGTAGCTTCGGCGGACACAGATAAGAAGATAAACATAGCGAAACAAAGACAATGCGATTAACAACCATCAGCCGGTTCAAGGTGGTGGCAGCCATGTGCAAAGGATTCTTCAACGGATTCATATCGGGACAGATTGATGCACGGATGCCTGGCAAAACCAACCCTGAGCCACGAGAGATAAAACAGATAACAGCCGACAACTATAACACGTTGTCGGCTCATTTTGTGAACGTACTTTTCCCGATTCTCATCCGTCTGAACTATGACGACGCCGAAGCCGTTGCCGAAAACATGCGCAAACGGCGGTTCTCCGACTCGACATCGCCGAAGATTCTGCTGCGCTATGCCTGCGGATCGAGGCCTCTCTACGATGCTCTGACAGGCGAATACAGGCGGCAAATGGGTTCGTTGCTCAACGGACGGCTGCAACCTGTGTCGGCTTTCTTCGCCGAATACGACCGGGGTGACGGGCCGACAGACGAGATTCCCGTTGCGTTAGCCATCCGATCGGTGGTGAGAACCCTGATGCAGGCCTATGCCAGCGGACTGACGGTTGGCCGTTCGGAACTTCAGGCTCTCCACCAGACCACCGTTTACAGGCTGATGCTTCACGGAATGGTGGCCTTGCTTCACGACGAGCCTGTAGAGATTGAGGGAGACAACCTTGAGATGATATTCAGGCGCGTGGCAATGAACTCCGACAACTTTGAAACGCTCATGAACGAAATGAGCATGGCTCACCAAGACTTGTCGATGCTCTGACTGAACATTGTGCGACGGCTCACCGAACGGAGGGGACGACGGACAAAAACGCATCTGACAACTCACACATGAAAGAATAAAAGCATGGGAAGAAATAAATTTTCGGAAAAGGAAATACAAGAGATAGCGAAGTTGCTGCGACGCAAAAGTTCTGCCAACCGCTATCAGCAGAAGCTCATCCGCCACGACTTACGGGTGGATTACGAATTCAACATATCCGATTTCAATGAGCCGGGCAAGGCTTTTGGCGATGTGGAACTGCACGAGGCGGTAGCCCGTGGCGCAATAGAGATTCTCGACGAGGCGACCATTGCCGACATGAAAGCCAAGCGGGCGCGCGACAAGGCACGTGACGCGGCAGCCAGAGAGAAAGAGGCCATCGACAAGGGCGAGGCCACCGACTGGAAAGAAGCCATGAAAGAGTGGAAGAAGTGGGAGGACTCGGCGGCTGAATAAGTCCCAAATAACATCCAATATCCATCGTTTAAACTCATAGATACAAGCCTCTGATTATCAACATGATAGGGATTTGTTTTTAAAAGGTGAGCTTTCGCATGCCAAAAGGTGAGCTATGACCGTGCAAAAGGTGACCTTTTGCATGTCCGTTGATGAGCGAACGGAAACGGACAGTGAATTTTCATCGCCAATCGGTCATTAGTTGCACGTTCACGATTGGATGATAACAATATGGTTCACTGTCTGGTAGCATTCGTCTGTAGGCCGTTTCCCAGTCGTTCCCTCTTGGAAGAACGACAAAGATCTGTCCGTCAGTCAGATAAAACCACTAAAGGCACTCATGACCCGTTAAGGTTTATTTAATAAGAGAAGCGATAAAGAAGGAATTTATTTAGGTGGTTATCGAAAAAAGTCATAACTTTGCACCCAGTTTTTCAACATCAATCATGAGCAGAGAATACAGAAGCAGACGAGAATGGACCCGTCGCTACATCAGTTTCGTTTTTATTCTTTTTATCATCGCATTCGGAACATCGCTCTCTATCAGGGCCAATCTGGGTTCGTCGCCCATCTCTGCTCCGCCCTACGTGCTGTCGTTAGTACCTGGAATGCCACTGACAATGGGCCAGTTGACCATCTGCATGCACGTGTTTTTCATCACTACACAGATAGTTTTGCTCCGCAAAGACTACGATAAGTTGCAGTTGACACAGATTCTCGTCAGCTTTCTCTTCGGATTCTATACGGACCTGACCATGTGGATGACAAGTTTCCTGCAAGTTCCCTTCACCATGAACCCTTTCATCGGCTATCCGCTCCGACTGGCCGAGCTGCTATTGGGCGGCGGACTGCTTGCTTTCGGAATCGCTTGCGAAGTGCGCTGCGACTCGTTGATGCTCGCCGGCGAGGGATTTCCACTCGCAATCGCACAGTTCCTTAAGAAAGAGTTCGGCAAAGTTAAGATTTGCTCCGACACAAGTCTTGTTACCATCGGCGTTGTGTTCATGTTCGTGTTCTTTGGCTTCTGGGACTGGAAGCTAATCGGCATCGGCACGCTGATTTCGATGTTCTATGTGGGCTTCATGGTGCGGTTCTTCGCCCGACACATCTCATGGATCGACTACATTTTCATTCCTCATAGCGACAATTTGGCTTTGCAACGCCAACACGTTTACAAAGCCGATAAGCGGTAACACTTTGTTTTTCAAGCAATAAGCCCGACTCCCCAGAGCAAGACGGCATAGCGTAGGATCTTCCCGAATGAGATACTGAAGATGCTGATGGGCAGATTGGCGCGCGTTAGCCCAAGCACGATGGTGATGGCGCTACCGATGATGGGGAGAAAGGCGAAGAATCCCATCCACGCACCTCGTCCGGCCATGAACCGTCGGGCCTTGTCGAGCGACTCCTGCTTAACATGCAGGTATCGTTCAATCCATTCAAGGTTGCCAAGACGTCCCACTCCGTAGTTGAACATCGAGCCGAGGATGTTGCCAATGCTGCCATAAACGACGAGCGGAGTGGGGTGGAGTCCGCCCGCCAGCAAACCAAGCATGACCGCCTCGCTGCTGAAAGGGAAGAAACTGCCTGCCAAAAAGGCGGCTATCAGCATTCCCCAATAACCGTAATCTAAAAGAAAATGGGTGATGATGTCCATAGGTTGAAAAGCAAAATGGCAATGGTTCCGAGGCCCAACACTTTGAAAGTGAGGTTACTCCATTTGGTATAGGTGAGTGCGAGGAAATGTCCGATGATAGGAGAGGTCGTCACGGTGATGATGCCCAGTAAGGGTTCATAGTGTTGGGGCTGAACGATTAGGAAGGCAATGGCCATCCAATCGACGTTGATAAGAAAATTATAAAGCAGCCGTGTACGGATACTGTCACTGCGTTTCTGCCGTACACAATGCACCGTACCAATGGCAGCGCAGACGATTAACCAGACTACAGTGATGATTTGATTAAGGGAAAGAATCTTATAGTCAAGCACTTGTCCGAATTGTCCGAGCGACTGAAAATGGCTGATGACCCTTTCTGGCTGGTTTGTCCAGATGAAATAGCCTATTAGAACAAGGTGGGGGAATACAATGCCGAAGAGTGAGGAAACGAAACTGCGAAGGCTCATCGCCAGAAGGTTCCTGCCGACCATCAGCCACAGAAGTGGCACGAAGTAAAGAGTCTGCACCCACACGACGCTGCTGCACCCCACACATAGGAAAGCATAGAAAATCCATCCCGGAGAACGGTTGTCTTGATAGCATCGGAAAGAGCAGGTGTAGAAACCGACGGTGCAAAGCACCACGATGGCCGCACGAAGATGGACGAAATGATACATGGCCATCGTTGCCAACAATAGGAATGTGCACGAGATGATGCGGCTATAGATGCGGATGAGTGCATTCGCATTGTTCAGTTCCATCATCAAATAGGTGGAGAAAATCACACAGAGGAGCGAGGGTATCACCGAGATGTCGGTCAGACAGGCCATGACCCAAATGGAAATAGCCAACGGCGCTATGACTGGCAGCGACCATCGGCTTTCTGAAATCTTGTTTTGTATGCGCTTTCTTTGCATAATCACTCGCACCCGGCTGACCAAAAGCCAGGTAAAAACGTAGGGATGGGTGGGCGTTGGCTCATCCTAAAGGTCTTGTCCGATGTCCCTACGATAGTATTTGTCCTGAAATTCAATCTTCGCAGCTTCGGTAAAACTCTTCCGAAGTGCCTCTTCCTTGTCCTTTCCGTACGACGAAACCGCTATGACACGTCCGCCACTGGTCACAATCGAACCATCTTTCACGGCCGTTCCGCTGTGGAACACCACGGAGTCCTCAACCTTTTCAAGGCCCGAAATCTCATAACCTTTGACGTATTTCTCAGGATATCCGCCACTGACAAGCATCACACAGACAGCCGCACGCTCGTCGAACGCAATCGGTCGCTGGTCGAGGTCGCCTTGATCGACACCTTCAAACAGGTCAACGATGTCGCTCTTGAGACGGAGCATCACGCTTTCGGTCTCCGGATCACCCATGCGGCAGTTGTATTCGATGACCATCGGATCGCCGTCAACATTGATTAATCCGAAGAAGATGAAGCCCTTATAGTCTATTTGCTCCGTCTTCAGTCCCTCAACGGTAGGACGGATGATGCGATTCTCCACCTTCTGCATCCACTCCGCTGTGGCAAAGGGAACCGGACTGACACTGCCCATTCCACCGGTGTTGAGCCCCGTGTCGTGCTCGCCGATGCGTTTGTAGTCCTTTGCTTCGGGGAGAATTTTGTAGTGCTCGCCATCGGTGAGCACAAAGACAGAGCATTCGATGCCGGAGAGGAACTCTTCGACCACCACTCTTGCGGAAGCATTACCGAACAGGCCACCCAACATTTCGCGCAACTCCTTCTTCGCCTCTTCGAGAGTTGGCAGAATAAGCACCCCTTTGCCAGCTGCGAGTCCGTCGGCCTTCAGCACATAGGGCGCTTTGAGGGTCTCTAAGAATGCCAGACCTTCGGCAAGACTCGTGCTATCAAAGGTTTTGTAGGCGGCTGTGGGGATATGGTGTTGCTGCATGAAAGCCTTGGCGAAATCTTTGCTGCCCTCCAGTACGGCACCGGCTTTCGATGGCCCGATGATGGCAATCCTCTCGGTGCGCGAATCGTCCTTGAACGTGTCGTAAATGCCATTCACCAGTGGGTCTTCAGGGCCTACTACCACCATGTCAATTTGCCTTTCAATGGCAAAGTCTTTCAGTTTGTCGAACTCGTTGACGCCGATAGCAACGTTCTCGCCACAGTTTTCTGTGCCTGCATTGCCTGGTGCGATGTACAGTTTCTCACATTTCTTGCTTTGAGCAATCTTCCATGCGAGGGCGTGTTCTCTGCCGCCGCTTCCAAGAAGTAGTATTTTCATAAGTCGTTGACCACTGTTCAGCTGGCCGTTGTTCAATGGCTGGCTGATGGTTGGTGGTTTATTGGTTGTTATTATATGATGATTCTGCGCACAAGTGATGACGGGTAAGGCAATTATTTTGCAGCCTCCAACTGTTCTCCGCTCCTATATCATGAACCAAGCGGTCAGCTCTCGCCATCCCGTTGGTCAGCTATCATGAAGTAAAAGGTCAGCTTTTACCATCCCATAGGTCACCTATTATGAAGTAAAAGGTAAGCTTTCACTATCCCGTTGGTCATCTATCGCAAAACGATTACTGAATGGGCTTCAGGTAATCCTCGAAGTATTGCGTAATCCTCTCATGCAAATGGACACTCTGATGTCCGCGCATATTGTGCGGTTCGCCAGGATAGACGAAGAAATCGGGCTGTGTTCCGGCACCGATGCAGGCCTTCAGGAAAGTGAAACAGTGCTGTGGCAGCACGACAGGGTCGTTAAGGCCCTGAATGATCTGAAGTTTGCCTTTCAGGTCCTTGGCCTTGGCGAGAAGAGAGGTCTGCCGATAGCCCTCAGGGTTGGTCTGTGGCGTGTCCATATATCGTTCGCCGTACATGGCTTCATACCATTTCCAGTCGATTACGGGACCTCCGGCCACTCCGACCTTGAACGTTTCGGGGTAGTTGGTTATCAAAGAGATCGTCATAAAGCCACCAAACGACCAGCCGTGGACGCCGATTCGGTTTGCATCGACATAGGGGAGCGACTTCAGATACTTAACTCCTTCCATCTGATCCTTCATCTCCACCTGGCCCAAATGTCTGAAAGTAGCCTGTTCAAACTCCTTTCCGCGGTTCTCACTGCCGCGGTTATCGATGATAAACAGTAAGTAACCTTTCTGCGCCATGTATGTTTCCCACGAGCGAGAACCGTAGTGCCAGCTTGCGTCAACGTTGTGAGCGTGTGGCCCTCCATAGACATAGACTACTGTTGGGTATTTCTTAGTTGGGTCGAAGCCTATCGGTTTGACCATTCTCCAATAGAGATCGGTGGTTCCGTCGGCAGCCTTCACCGTTCCGTTGGTGTATTCTGGCACGTTGTAACCTTTCCATGGGTCGGCCGCCGTGAGCCAATTATAGCGTGATGGCTTGCCCGTCGTAGCTGTAAGGTCGATCTTCCGTGGCACGTCGGGTTCGGAATAGGTGTCAACAAGGTAGCTACCGCTCGCACTCAGGTTGCCATAGTGGTATCCTTTGCCATTGTCGAGCAGTGTGCGCTTACCGTTGGCGACGCTGACGCTCCACAAATTGCGTTGGATGGGTGAGCATTCGTTCGACGCATAGATAATGGTCTTCTGCTTGGAGTTGAAGCCCAGCACTTCCATCACTACCCATTTGCCACTCGTGAGCTGCTTGATTTTCTTTCCGTCCTTGGTGCAAAGGTAGATGTGGTTGTAGCCATCTTTCTGCGATTGCATGATGAACCGGTTGCCATCCCATGGCAAAAACAGGATGGGATGGGTGGGTTCGACGTATTTTTCGTCAGTTTCGTGATAAAGTTCGGCTATCTTCCGTCCTGTGGCAGCTTCGTATGACACGAGCTTACAGTCGTTTTGGTCGCGGTTGAGTTCAAACATGTAGATGGTTTTGCTGTCGGGGCTCCAGGCGATGTTAGTGAAATAGCGGTCGGTCGGGTCGCCTGCGTCGAGATAAACGGTCTGCCCCGACTTGAGATCATAGACGCCTACCGTCACCTTGTGCGATGTCTCGCCCGCCATGGGATACTTCGTCGGTTCGGGAGTGGCGATGCGCGATTCGCCCTTTTGGGGCGTCCAGTCAACCTCTTGAATATTGATCAGGGGGAAGTCGGTCACCATACTTTGGTCCATTCTGTAGAAAGCGAGTCGCTCACCTGAAGGACTCCAGTACAATCCGCCACTGATGCCGAACTCATCGCGATGAACTGCCTGTCCATAGACGATGTTTCGCGATCCGTCGGTGGTCAGTTGCTTTGTATTTCCTTTGCTGTCAGCTACATATAGCTGATTGTCGAGCACGTAGGCCGTAGCTCCCGACACTTTGTTCCAATCCCTTGCCTGTGTGTTCTGTATGCGGTTCCAGCGCTTTTCGAGTTGCTTGGTCTTGAAATTGACGAGCATATTCTCACGTCCGTTCATCACCAGCACGCAAGGCCTGTCTGCAAAGGGGAAGGATGCTGAGTAAAGATGGCGCACTTTCTCAGCCGACTCTTTGAGACCAGCCCACGAATTGATGTCGGCGAGGGTGAAAAGCTGTTCCTCCTTGCCGTTTTTCGGGTCAACTTTCGCACAGTATTCCGATTCCGTGCGTATGAGTTGGTCGCCCCACCAAGCTGTGTATCGGCTTTCGGGACGCATGTTGTGATAGTTTTTACCTCCGAAATTCAAGTCTTCCAGTGTAAATGTCTTCTGTGCCATGATGGTTGTCGGAGTGGTAAGGCCCATGAGACCAGCCAGTCCCACGAGGCATAATAATGTTTTAGTCTTCATCTGTATAATTTCCTTTCTTGCGGAATCCTCCGCCTTTTCCTCCTTTATCGAACTTGCGTCCGCCCGATTTGCGGTCGCCTCCATATCTCTTTCCTGACTTGAAGCCTCTTCTGTCGTTGAAGTCATCGTCGTCGAAGTCGAACGATTTTCTACGTCCTCCGCCACGGTTGTCGTTCTTGTCACGACGGCGACGGTCGTTGTTGAACCTGCCGTTGCCGAACGTGTCGTGCTCGAAGCTGTGGAAAGTGAACGACCTGATGTCACCTTCCTCGTTCTCTTCGGTGGCGTCGAGGCGCTTCTTGAACTCACGGTTTTTCTTGAAACGGTGCTTTTGTGCCATTTCAGCTTTCTCCTCTTCGGTCTTCACAATGCCACCTCCGGCTCGGAATTCGTCGAGTCGGCCGTCGAACAGCTGATATCTTCGGAACTCACATTCGAGCGATCCGTTATAGACAGGTATCTTGATGCTTGGCTTGAGTGCGATTTCGCGGAAGCATTCCTCACGATAGGAGAGTATCCACGCCTCGTTGCCCTTGAATTCGTGCTTGAGTCGTTCGCCAATCATTTTGTAAGTGCCGAGCAGATTGGGAGTGGAGATGCGCTCGCCATAGGGCGGATTCATCACAATCACACTCTTCTCTGACGGTTGGGTGAAGTCCTTGAAGTCCTTGTTCTCAATGGTGATGATGCGTGAGAAGCCGCTTGCCGCCACGTTGTGCCTTGCTGTGTTGACCGCTTTCATATCGACGTCGTAGCCATAGATGTGGTGAGTGAACTCACGCTCTGCCGAATCGTCGTTGTAGATGGTGTCGAAAAGCTCCTGATCGAAGTCGGGCCACTTCTCGAAGGCATATTCCTTGCGGAACACACCGGGTGAGATGTTGCGTGCGATGAGAGCTGCCTCGATAGGAAGTGTTCCCGAACCGCACATCGGGTCGATGAAATCGGTCTCTCCCTTCCAACCCGTCATGAGTATCATGCCAGCTGCGAGTACCTCGTTGAGGGGCGCTTCGACGCTCTCCTGACGGTAACCACGGCGGTGAAGCGACTCTCCGCTGGAGTCGAGCGACAGCGTCGCCTTGTCTTCGGCTATGTGTATGTTGAGTCGTATGTCAGGATTGCTGACCGATATATTAGGTCGCTCGCCTGTCAATTCACGGAACTGATCGACGATGGCGTCCTTCACCTTGTAGGTGACGAAGCGCGAGTTTTTGAACTCTTCGGAATAGACCACCGAGTCAACAGAGAATGTCTTTCCTTTGAGGATATATTTGCTCCAATCAATCTTCTTCACCTCGTCGTACATGTCCTCTGCACTCTTCGCCTTGAAGTGGGCGATGGGCTTTAGCACACGGATGGCGGTGTGTAACTGGAAGTTAGCGCGATACATTAATTCCTTATCGCCAGTGAACGATACCATTCTGCGTCCTATCTGTACGTTGTTGGCACCCAGTTGGGTGAGCTCCTGCGCCAAGACTTGTTCAAGTCCCATAAAAGTCTTGGCAATGAGTTCAAATTCTTCCATTAATCTTTAATCAATAAAATTTCCGGTCTCGGCCTTAATGCGTTGATTTTTCGGGCTGCGAGAGGGGGAGTTTCTGTTGTTTATATTGTTGTTTTTATTTATGATTTCTCAATTTTCCATAGTCTGAAAAGCAATGAAAGAGCATATGTACACGCGCCACAGACCATCGCTCTCAGCGTCACTATCTGGCATCTGACACCTCCTGCGGGCATCGAACTCCAGCTACCACGGCTGGCGACTCCTTTCTTCGCTTATATGTCATGACTGCTCATTATCTGTTCCCAAATAAAATAACTTTGCAAAGATAATCAATTCTGTTGGAAAAACAATCCTCGTGCCTTCTTTTTTCTACTGACGCCAACTAAATTGTACCACTGACGGGAATCGGTTGGCAATCAATACCAAACTGGCGGTAAACCAGCGCACGGCAGAAAGCAGTTCACCGAAGTCGGTCAGATGGTCCATGCCAAGACAACGGTGCGGCGGTCGTGCCTCGTTGCTGATGCGGAAGCCATGTGGGAATCCATCTTCGGCGACCGTTCGATGAGGAAGGGCGATTTCATGGAACGAGTAAAAAAACTTTACACCTAAGCCTTTTTCGCCATTCTCCTAACCATCTGTGTTTCAACAGAATAACATTAACGCTGTAAAAGCTCACCTTTTACTGGGCAAAAGCTGACCTCTCGCACTGCGTTAGCTGACCTTTTGCACTGTGAAAGCTCATTTTTCGTTCGGATGATGTTGAAATAATTTTACAATTATCCTGATTGTCGTATTCGGAATTGACCAAATGATTGAAAGTCCATAAGAACCTGCAAAGCGATGATCTCAAATCGGTCATTCGACCAAACGTTCACTATCAGATGATGACAATATGGCTTCCCGCCTGATTTCATTTGCATTCTTTAGAAATCTCTGTGCGATTATCAATTAATCTTCCAACACTGTGGTTCATCTGACTTTGACTTCCCAGTCTGATTGCGCAAAACAAAAAGGCTGAACCCCGGTGGGAGTTCAGCCTAACACAAAATTAATACGAGCAATTTTATTTAAATACAATCTTCTTTGTCACTGTTCCATCAACCGTTGCCACACGCAATACGTAGATTCCGTTTGCCAATGGCAAGCTGACGGTTGAACTTACGGCTGACGTTGAGAACACCTTAGCACCTGAAATGCTGTAAACGGCGATGTTACGGATGTTCTTAATGTCGCCGAAGTAGATGTTACGGCCGTCGAAAGTGAAATCGGCTGCTGATGCTCCGGTGGTATTTACATCGTCGATGCCTGCCGTAATGCCCAGGTAGATAACCTTCGTGTTTTCGCCACGCACGGTGATTTCTTCGCCACTCTTTTTGCCTTGCGGACGATATTCCATATAGAGGAGATAAGCTCCGTTAGCGAGTGTTGTGGAAGGCTTATAACTGAAGACAAAGTCTTTTGACTCTCCTGCTGCCATGCTGACACCCTTCATGTAGGCAAGTGTACCTGCTCGGTAGGAAGCCGGACGGAAACGGATGTAGAACATTCCCTTAGTGGCTTCGCTTGCTTTCAGCGTAAACTTGATGTTCTTCACGTTTGTTCCTTGTTTCCACTCTATACTCGGAACCTCGAATGCTGTTGCGGTGAGTGGCAGGGCATTGTTTGCCTTCACTTCAATGATGCAATCCTCAAAAGTGCCTTCCATCGGGTATTCCGTGTCCTTATATACGAAATAGGGCAACAACTTGTATTTGCCCGGATTCAAATCCGTACGGACATAATATTTCGGATCTTGACGTTCCTGTTGTTTGAATGTTTGTGCATCGAGACGGATGAAGTCGCGAGTTTCCTCCTCGTTCTCTACATTCTGCACCTTGAGCAAGAGGTTCACCGTTCCTTCCAATCCATAGTTGCGAACAGGGTGTGTGAAGAGCACTTTGTCGCCCTGCACAATTTCGTTCTCGTTTGCACCGCTGCTGAGCCATGCAAAGTTCCCCAATTGGCGGATAACCGGTATTTGGGCCGCTTTCTTGACTTCAAGGATAGTTTCGCCCACGAGGTCTTCCTTGAATGGATATTGTTCGAAGTCGGCACCTGCCGGAGCTTTTGGCTTTGCTTTATCGAAAGCGATTACTTTATACTTGCCTTCGGGCATGTCTGCCGGAAGATTGATGAGCAGGCTGAGTTCTTTTTCGCTACTGTCATAGACGTTATTGAGTTTCTCATCAGCCTCGTGCAGATAGTAAACCTTCGAGGGGTCGTCGATGGAAGTGAACTTCAGCCATACGCGTGTAACGTAATAATCGGTTGAATTGTTGCGGATGTGCACTTTGAAACAGCCACTTCCTCCGGCATAAAGCGTTCCATCGGGTGTTATCTTATCAAGCAATGTCACGTCAGGTATCGGCTTGTGCTGGTCAACGGCGATGATCTTGCCGTCCTTCACCGTTGCGATGGCATAGTTGGGGAGGCTGTTCGGTGCAAGGACAATGTTCCAATCCTCCGTGCCTTTGGCTTTCACCGCATAGATAATCTTATAGTCATTGCCGTCAGCCACACCGGGTACATTGACCGAGCAATCCTGCATCTTAGCCCAATCGCCATTGGTCAGCGGCTTCTTGTCGAGGTTCACGCCCTTTACGGTAAGGGGTTGCTCCTTGAGATTGGCAACAATCTTTCCATCTTTGTTAATGAGCACTGCGGCGATGACACCGTCGAAGTCGTCGCAATCGTGGTTGCTGATGATGGACATGCACTGTATGCCGGTGGAAAGGAGTGTTGCTGTGAAGCGCGTATCGCAATAGATGTCCCATGAGCGTTTGCTGCCTTCCACGGGTTTCTGTATGCCCGTGATGATTTCCTGTTGCAGATTGTAACCTCCGCCGTTGGCACCGATGCCGAGGTCGTAGGGGTTCAGCGCGTTCACGAGGAAGTAGCCGTTGCTCTTGCCATACCATCCCCAGTTGATGTGCACGTAGTCTTGGTCGTCGTAACCATCGCAAACGTAGGCGTGTCCGCCCTGTCCGTCCTCATTTGAGGCACTGTAGAACACGGGGCGTTTTGCGTTGAGTTCCGCCTTAATCATGTCCATCCACTCTTTGGTGCTGAAATATTCGCGTTTCTTGTAGGCAATGGCTTTGTCGTAGCCGAAGTAATTGACGAGCGCACCAGTAACAGCTTGCGAGAAAGCGCCACTGCCTGCCGGTGCGAACGACATGTGAACCGATACGGCAGCCTGATAACTGAGCGTTGCCACCTGTTTGTTCTGTTCGGCATTGGCATTGTCTTTTTCGAGCCATCCTGGCATATTGTTCCAATCGTAGGTGGTTGTGCCGAAGTTGGCGGTGAGGTCTTGTCCTATATTACTCTTATAAGTTAGTTCGCCAATGCCTTGTGCGGGCCAACGATGGTAGCGCATAATTTGTGCCATTGCCGTTGCCACGCAACCCACGAAATAATGCTTTGTCTTCGCTTCGGCGGTGTAGGTGGGCATCATGCCGTTGAAAGGCGCATCCTGTCCCCATTGTATTCCTTCCTCGTCGAGGAGCGGAGAAACAACGACATTTCCCTTTGTCGGGTTGGCATCTGGGATGTGGGGAGCACGGCGCGCAGCGTTGGCTGGTGCATTCTCAACAAGGCGGGCAAACATCTGAAGCATTGTCACGATGTTGCTGGGCGCATTCTCCATTTCAAATGAGCCAGTGTCGCTGTAACCGATGATCTGTCCGATTGCATCGTCACCAGATACGATGACAAAGCCTTGGCTGTTGTCAGCATTATAAACATAGAAAGGAGCAAATTCCTTATCGGTGCTCTTACTAAGTCTGAGTTTTGCTGGAATGGCGGCAAAGCGTGCTTTCGCACTTCGGTGCATCTGTCTTGTCATGAACTTCTGCGCTATTTGCTGTGCCTCTGTCTTTGACACCTTGCCGGCAAATGAAGGTACGGCCAGTATCAAGAACAACAGTAATAGATTTAATGTTCTTTTCATTGCTTGGTTTATATTAAAGTTTAACTTGTGTCATGTCTGTCATGTTCAGAAATAGGTCTTCAGGCTGAGGTTTTTCACCTTAATAGATTACTTAATTGCACAAATTTAGAGTTTTTATTCATGACTTACCCTATATTTTGAGTATTTTTTACGCTAATAACGTATTTTAACGAAGCCGTTCCCTATTCCTTATGCACGTCCTTTGAGGTTGAAACATATCTCATCAGCCTGATTTTATGTACCATAGATGCCTCTTCTTGCAAGATTGCATCATATAATATACGGTTTAAACATAGAAATCTCATAGTTTTTGCGTAACTTTGCAACAGTTCTGTACAAACAAAGCAATATTGAAATGATGACATTATATCCAAAACTGATTACCGACGCACTGGCGAAGGTGATCTATCCAGGAACAAAGAAGAACCTCGTTGATAGCGAAATGGTGGGTGATGACATCCGTATTGACGGGATGAAGGTTAGCTTTACGCTGATTTTCCCACGCGAGACCGACCCATTCATGAAGTCAACGCTCAAGGCCGCCGAGGCACAGATACATTATTCTATAAGCAAAGATGTGGAAGTAACGATTCAAACCGAGTTCAAGTCGGCACCAAGGCCAGAAGTCGGCAAGTTGTTGCCACAGGTGAAGAACGTCATCGCTGTGAGTTCAGGCAAGGGTGGTGTGGGAAAGAGCACCGTTTCGGCCAATCTGGCCATCGCTCTGGCACGTCTGGGCTACAAAGTCGGACTTCTCGACACCGATATCTTCGGTCCGAGCATGCCAAAGATGTTCGGTGTGGAGGGCGAACGTCCGTATGGCGTCGAAAAAGATGGGCGACAGCTGATCGAACCCATCGAGAAGTATGGCGTGAAGTTGCTTTCCGTAGGCTTCTTCGTCAACCCTGATACGGCGACACTGTGGCGAGGGGGAATGGCTTCTAATGCTTTGAAACAGCTGATAGCAGATGCCAACTGGGGAGAACTCGACTATTTCATCCTCGACACTCCGCCAGGAACGAGCGACATTCACCTCACGCTCCTTCAGACCCTTGCCATCACTGGCGCAGTTATTGTCTCCACGCCGCAGAAGGTGGCCCTTGCCGATGCAAGAAAGGGCATAGACATGTACCGAAACGAGAAAGTCAACGTGCCTATACTCGGCCTTGTGGAGAACATGGCTTGGTTTACGCCAGCCGAGTTGCCTGAAAACAAGTACTATATCTTCGGAAAGGATGGGGCAAAGAAACTCGCCGAGGAGATGGATTGTCCGCTTTTGGCACAGATTCCCATTGTTCAGAGCATTTGTGAGAACGGAGATAATGGGGAACCGTCAGCCACCCACATCGAAACGGCGACCGGACAGGCCTTCATCAGTCTGGCACAGGCTGTGGTGACTGTCGTAAACCGCCGCAATAAGGAGAAAGCTCCGACTAAAATCGTGCATGTGAGCCAAAAATAACTGCGCTTTCCGAGTCCGATAACCGAGCTTTCACTTGTGTGAGCTGAAGTAACAATATATATAAGGTGGCAAAAACGATGCCGTCAGCTGACAAACCGACTGCTGACATTGTAGGAATGATGCGGTGATTCAGGACTTATCGGGAAAATTCAGGTGATGAATTTTCATCGAATATTCCAGCTCCCATATTATAATAAGGTGTAAACAACAAAGTTTCAGATTTGAAATCATGAGGCGACCGCTCCCCCTTCACAGTCCGAGAAGGAGGAGCGATCGCCTTATTTATTAGTCATTTCATTGTCGTTGAGCGTCATTCAACCACGATTGTCCGATGAATATCAGCTCAACGAACACTCATTCCGACACCCTGGCTGCCCAAAGCCACTCTGACTTACCATTTGTAAGCCATTCAAACCTTAGTCTATCAATCTGTTTTCTTGTGTTAAATAAACTTGACAGAATGCATTACTCATTATCTTTTTATCTATATTTGCAGTAATCTATTCACTACGAAACAAGAAAAAGCGTGTTTTGTAAAAGTGGAACCATAAAAATAGGACATTATGAAGAAAGACTTGTTGAGAAAATTGCTGGCAGCCGCCGGCAAGGACGGCACCATCGAGCACGTCATATCGGGGCATCAATCCACAAGGCTGCCAAGTGTTCTCGTTCAAACGTCCAACCTCCGAGGAGCGCATCCACAGCCATTTGTGGCGACTACAGAAGAATGTGCCCGAATGAGGTCGCATAGGCATCTTCAACCGCACAACTTTCCTTGCGACAGACAACCCGTCTGTTCTCGTCAATGATGGATGGACGAAGTGCCATGATACGATTTTCAGCATTTTCAGGGTGATTCACCGTTATTCGTTATCTCATCCATGTGGGCGGAAACAGACTGCAATGCTGTCAGCACAACCGTACTTTCATCGCCAACCAGTGGCAGGACGGACAAGAAATGATGAAAAATCAATCAGAAAATCAAAAAAATCTTTGTGAAATAAATACCTTTTTGTAACTTTGCGTTTACTTAAAAAATCTGTATTCCATTATAAATCTAACATAAGCATCAATGACAAGACCAACCAAACCCATTGAAGATTTCAACCAGTTGGTGGAATATCTGAATGAGAAAAAGATTCAAAAGAATGTTGCTGTAGCATGGCCCGAAGACGAACACACACGCGAAGCCGTTGAAATGGCGGGCAAAACTGGTTTCCTGAAACCTATTCTCGTAGGTTCAAAACAGACACAAGAAAAATACGAAGGCCAGTTCGAGACCATCTTAGCCGACAACCCAGCCGACGCTTCGGCAAAAGCCGTGGAGTTGGTGCGCAACGGACGCACACAAGTGCTTATGAAGGGTTTTGTCAACACCGACGTACTCCTGCGTGCCGTGCTCAACAAGGAGACGGGTATCCTGCCAAAAGGCCGGATTCTCACCCACGTAACGGCAGCCAAAATATCAACCTACCACAAACTGCTCTTCTTCACCGACCCGGCAGTCATCCCATATCCTACACAAGAACAACGCATGGCGCAGATTGAATACGTCGCCGACATGTGCCACAAATTCCACATTCCACAACCTAAAATTTCGCTTATCCACTGCACAGAGAAGGTTGACGAGCGCCATTTCCCGTTCACCGAGGGCTACATGGAGCTCAAACAGATGGCCAAAGACGGCAAATTCGGCAACTGTATCGTAGATGGGCCGCTTGACCTCAAGACTTCCTGCTCGGCGAAGGCCCTCAACGCCAAGAAACTGGAATCGCCAATAGGAGGCGAGGCCGATGCACTCATATTCCCAGACATCGAGGCTGGCAACGTATTCTACAAGGCTATTACGCTCTTTGCTCAGACAGAGACGGCAGCCGTTCTACAAGGAACTCTTGCTCCCGTAGTATTGCCGAGTCGAGGCGACACCGTCAAGTCGAAGTTCTATAGTCTGGCACTCGCCACAATGATATCAACCGAAAAATGACAGATACGATGTACAAGGTATTAGCTATTAACCCAGGCTCTACATCAACAAAGATTTCCGTTGCACACAATGACAAACTGCTTTTCGTTGAGGACATCAAGCACTCAAGAGACGAGCTGAGCCAGTTCGAGAAAATATCAGACCAGTATGAATTTCGCAAGCAACACATTCTCAGTGAGCTTGAGAAGCGTGGCATTCCATTGGATTTCGACGCCACAGTAGGCCGCGGCGGACTGTCGAAGGCCGTTCCAAGCGGTGTGTTCCGTGTCAACTTGCAGATGATTGAGGACCAGAAGAAAGCCGTTCATCAGCACGCTTGCGACCTTGGCTGCATGCTGGCTTACGAGATTGCAGAGCTCATTCCTGGCTGCCCCAGTTTCGTGGCCGATCCGGGCGTGGTTGACGAGATGGCACCAGAGGCTCACATCACTGGTCTGCCAGAGATTTCGCGCATCTGTATATGGCACGCGCTCAACCAGAAAGCCATCGCACGACGCTACGCAAGCGAAATAGGCACCACTTACGACAAACTGAACCTCATTATCTGTCATCTTGGTGGCGGAATCTCCATTGCGGCTCACGAACAGGGAAAGGCGATAGATGCCAACAACGCACTCGACGGTGACGGACCTTTCTCACCAGAACGCACTGGCACACTGCCCATGTCGGACATCATACACCTTTGTTTCAGCAGTGGCATGAAAGAGGAAGAGCTACTCCGACTGGTCAGCGCTCGCGGCGGACTGCTGGCTCATCTGGGCACCAACGATATGCGCATGATAGTTAAACAAATAGAAGAAGGTGACAAGCATGCGGAGCTGATTGTTTCAGCAATGATATGGAATGTGGCCAAGGCCATCGCAGCAGAGGGGGCCGTTCTCTGCGGAAAAATTGACGCTGTGTTGCTCACGGGTGGCCTATGCTACAGCGACTACATCGTCAACTTGCTCAAGAAACGCATCGAATTCCTCGCCCCAGTAGTGGTTTATCCTGGTCAGGACGAAATGCTCGCCCTCACGGAGAACGCCATTGCTGCCTTGAGTGGCCAGCGCGAGGTGTTTGAATATTGATTTACGGAACGTCCGAGGGATAGCCTTTCCTTCGCCTACAATGAATCATCCCCAACCAGTCGTCGGAGATAAAGCACATTTGCTATTATGGATTTCCGATTGAAAGGTTGGGGATGATTGTATCTAATTTTTCCAATCACAAACTCATTCGTGAGCTTTGGCATTGCGAAAGGTCATGTTTCGCACCGCAATAGGTAAGCTTTTGGAGAGTGAAAGGTGAGCTTTCGCAAAGCAATTCATAAAGCATTGTTTTTCAGATAGTTGCACAACGATAGGAGAGGGGGATGGAAAATGATGCCGACACGGTATCTGCCAATGGCCTTCGCCTACCTTTTCGGTTGCGACTACTGACAGATTTTGGCCAGTTGGTGACCAGCCACCACCGCAACGAAACCGATGGCAATACTGGCGAATATGTAGAGTGCCGCCATCGTGAAATCGCCGTTTTTCATCAGTGACGTATTCTCGTTCATAAACGTGGAGAAAGTGGTGAAACCACCGCAGAAACCAGTTGTCAGAATGAGCCTCGTGTCTGCCGAGAGCCATCCTCCCAAGGGAAGTCCCGACACGAAACCAATGACGAGACAGCCGATGATATTGACGGCGAACGTAGCCAACGGGAAGGGTGTCGCCACCCATTCTGCCGTCATCCTCGACACCAAAAACCGCAAACCTCCGCCAAGAAAACTGCCAATGCCCACAAGGAGAAAGCCTTTCAGCATCGTTCCTCCCCAACTCCTCCGCTGCGGGCTTGCCGTCCGTCAGGAGTTTGTCTGTTATTTCTGTCCTTACTCATCATCATTTTTATTCTTCAAGTGTCAGCCACGGATATCCGGAGTCCACAAATCCGCAGTTTCGACGTGCCTTGCCTCGTGGTAGGCACTATGGCCGACGACGATGCAAAAGTAGTAAAAAAGCAATTAACAGCCAAAGCTCTACATTATTAAAAAGAAAAATAGTAACTTTGCGACACATTTTAGTCATCAGTCATACATGATATATCCCGATAATTTTGAACAAAAAATAGGCTTCAACGAAATCAGAACGCTGCTCCACCAGCATTGTCTCTCGACACTCGGCAAGGAAGAGGTCGATCGAATGACATTCTCCACTGACACAGAACAGATTAACCAGTGGATGGAACAGCTGCGGGAGTTCCGCAGAATACAGGAGGGCATCGACGAATTTCCGCTCGACAACGTGTTCGACATGCGTGAAAGCGTCACCCGCATCCGCCTGCAAGGTACGCACATGGAGGAAGATGAGTTGTTCGACCTGAAGCGTTCGCTGGAGACAATCATCGCCATCGTGAAGTTTCTAAGCATTGGAGAAGAGCTGGAGAGTGGCGATGTAAAGCATTCTTATCCAGCCCTCTATGCTTTGGCAGACGGAGTGGCTACGTTCCCTGTCCTCGTGCAGCGCATTGGCCAGATCATCGATAAGTTCGGCAAGATGCGCGACACAGCCTCGCCAGAGCTTTTGCAGATTCGTCGTGAGTTGGCAAGGGTCGAAGGCAGCATCTCCCGCACGCTCAACAGCATCCTAAGATCGGCCCAGAGTGAGGGAGTAGTTGACAAAGACGTTGCCCCTGCTCTGCGCGACGGACGACTTGTCATACCCGTCGTTCCGGGAATGAAACGCAAGATTTCGGGAATCGTCCACGATGAGAGCGCCACAGGTCGCACGGTTTATATTGAACCCACCGAAGTAGTAGAGGCAAACAACAGGATTCGAGAACTGGAGAACGAGGAGCGGCGCGAGATTATTCGTATTCTGACCGAGTTTGCCAAGCTGGTGCGCCCTCATGTCAGCGAGATGCTCGACTCGTACCACTTCCTTGCCCAAATCGATTTTATACGCTCAAAAGCCGAACTGTCGCGTCTTTTCAAGGCTTTCGAGCCCGAAGTGAGCGCCCAACCTCAAATCGACTGGATTCGTTCCGTCCATCCGCTGCTCCAACGCTCACTTGCGAGAAAGGCGACGGTGAGCAACGCCAGCGACAACGACGGGCAGAAGCCCACCACCGTTGTGCCACTCGACATCCAACTCTCAGCCGAGAAGCGCCTACTGGTCATCTCCGGACCTAACGCCGGTGGCAAATCGGTCTGTCTCAAGACCGTAGGACTACTGCAATACATGCTCCAGTGCGGACTGTCAATACCCGTTGGCGACCACTCAGCTACGGGAACGTTCCAGCATATCATGATCGACATCGGCGATGAGCAGAGCATCGAGAACGATTTGAGCACCTATTCGTCGCACTTGATGAACATGAAGAACATGATGCGACAAGCCAACGAGCGCACGCTCATCCTCATCGACGAGTTCGGTACTGGCACAGAACCGCAGATTGGAGGAGCCATCGCCGAATCGGTACTCAAGCAATTCTGGCAGAAGAAGGCATGGGCCGTCATCACCACCCACTATCAGAACCTCAAACACTTTGCCGAGAACCACCCAGGGGTCGTCAACGGCGCCATGCTTTACGACCGTCACGAGATGAAACCTCTGTTCCAGCTCGCCATCGGTAGGCCGGGAAGCTCGTTTGCCATAGAAATAGCACGCAAGACGGGCATCCCCGAAGAGGTGATTCGCGACGCGTCAGAGATTGTAGGCTCTGATTACATACAGAGTGACAAGTACTTACAGGACATCGTCCGTGACAAACGATACTGGGAAAGTAAGCGACAAACCATCCACAGCCACGAGAAGGAGCTCGAAAAGACCATCGCCCGATACGAGAAAGAAATGGAAGAACTGCGCGAAAGCAGAAAACTCATCATCAGTAGGGCCAAACTTCAGGCCGAGGAACTTATCAAAGAAAGCAACAAACGCATCGAGAACGTCATCCGGGAGATAAGGAAACAACAGGCCGAAAAGGAGGCAACGAAGCGCTTGCGTCAGGAATTGGCCGACTATGAGGCTGGAATCGTCAACGGAAGCACCGATGCTGAGGGCAAGAGCTCAGAGAAGGGAGCGTCAGGACTCAGCAAAAAACAGAAAATGCGTGAGAGCGGACTGCTCAGCGATGAAGATTTCCAAAAGAAAATCGATAAAATCAAGAACCGAAAGGAGAGGCACGAACAGCACAAGAAGGATAAACAGGAGCGCAAACAGGCCACTGCCGAATCGCTGCGTTCAGCCATCCAGAAGCAAAAGAGCAACAACGAGATACGGACGGGCGACACTGTGCGCATCAAAGGCTTAACATCCATCGGAAAAGTGGAGACCATCGACGGCAAGCAAGCTACGGTAATTTTCGGCGACATGCGCACGAAGATGCAGCTAAACCGGCTGGAACATGCTGACATGACTGCCCTTCAGGACACGAAAAAGCAGTTTCAGGCCTACAATTACAGTCGGGAGACGCGTGAGACCATAGACAAGCACCGCAATCAGTTCAAACAAGAGCTCGACGTTCGTGGCTTGAGAGCCGATGAAGCCCTCAACAAGGTGCAGTATTTCATCGACGATGCCATCCTCGTTGGTGCGGGACAGGTGCGCATACTTCACGGAAAAGGCAACGGAATCTTACGAACGTTGATTCGACAGTACCTCCAAAGCGTTCCGAACGTGCGCGATTTCCGTGATGAGCACGTACAGTTTGGCGGCGCTGGCATAACGGTTGTCGAACTGTAGGCGACCTTCGTCAATGTGATGGCCGAGCAGCGACGGATGGCAGGTCTGACATCACGATTACGTCGGTTAGCTATCAAATATAATTCTTTGATTGACAAACAGATAACAAAATATATTTTAGAAAAGGTTTCATCAGAAAGGAGTAGGGGATTCCTGACAAAAATCACACCAATTATGAACAATTTACATGATTATCGCCAAGCAATCATCGACGATTTGCTGGCACGAGAAGACAAGAATGGTGAACCTTCCATCGACGAAGCATCAGCTATCGAACTGCTGAAACAGTTGAGCGACGAGGAGTTGGAAGAGGGAATGCCATTCAACGAACCAGCTGACGTGGCCGATGTGTTACTGGAAATCTTCCGTTCGTAAACCGATGATTACAAAATAAAGGAGGAAAGTTGGGGAGAAAGGTGACCAATCAGTGAAACAAAGCCAGACAACGGTTGGCAAACATCCACGAAAGAGAGCGGAATACGGGAATCGAACCCGCCTCCCAGGCTTGGGAAGCCCGTGCACTACCGATGTGCTAATTCCGCAAAACCACCGATTGACGAACACCGCTTCTTGTCGAGCGCATTGCGTTTCCTTTGCTGAAAGCATCTCACAGAACAGAAATTCGTCAAAGATGAGCCGATACCCGGACTCGAACCGGGGACCTACGCATTACGAATGCGTTGCTCTACCAACTGAGCCATATCGGCAAAGGCGAATGCAAAGATACACACAAATTTAGAAATACCAAAATAATCTTGTTGTTATTTGCAAATGATTCTTCGACCAACCATAAGAAAATACTCATTTATCACTTGAATACCGTCTGATCGACACGCACCGGTCTTTCTTCCAATTCTCAAGAATCGACTATTCTTACCTGAGAAACAGAGGATTGTAGGCACATTAATTTATCCTATTTATCATAACTGCCATTATCTAAAAGTATATCTTTCGTCGCTCAACCCATACATTATTATATAGAAAGATTTGAATATTAGTGGAATTTTCAGTAAGTTTGCACTTCAGTTTAAATGAGCTTCAAAATCAGCAACAATGAGTCAAAACATTCCATTGAACGAAGAAACCCGAAAATACAAGTTACTTTTCATCTGCCTTGGCAATATCTGCCGTTCGCCGGCGGCCAACGCCGTGATGCAAAAACTGGTTGACGAGCGTGGCTTGTCGGACCGATTCACGATTGATTCGGCTGGCATCGGCGATTGGCATGTCGGCCAATTACCCGACAAACGGATGCGCAAACACGGTGAGCGCAGAGGTTACGCAGTGAACCACATAGCTCGCCAGTTTGATGCGCAGACTGATTTCAATTTGTTTGATTATATATTCGTCATGGACGATGATAACTACAAGGCTATCAGCAGACTGACGCATTCTGATAAAGAAAAGAATCAAATCAGAAGAATGACCGATTTCATGACCGTACATCAGCAAGCGACGACCGTACCTGACCCATATTACGGCGGTGCTGACGATTTTGAATATGCACTCGACCTGATTGAGGATGGCTGCAGAGGAATTTTGAATCGATGCGTGAACGGCGAAGGATTGGATGTTGAACTTTAATCTTAGAGGAACAGAGCATGCAAATCATCCTTGCTTCGGCAAAAATAATGAATTCATCGGCCACCGCACAGGTGAGCCCTGCCACCGAACCCCGATTTCGGACCTATGCGGAGCGGTTTGCGCTCGAATTAGGACAACTTTCACCAGAAGAGTTGGCACAAAGGCTCAAGTGCAACGCAAAACTGGCACTGGAAAACAAGCTCCGCTATCAAGATTTTTTCAACGAAGAACGCCGAATTCCTGCCATCATGACCTACTATGGACAGGCCTACAAATGCCTGAAGGCGCAGACACTCTCACCGTCGGCCCTCGCTTTTGCCAGTCACCACCTGTGGATTCTCAGCTTCCTGTATGGCATGCTTCGCCCAACCGACCGCATTCACCCATACAGGCTGGAGGGAAAGATGGCGCTCGAAGCTGCCGGAGGCAAGACAATGTTTGCTTTTTGGAAACCTTTACTCACTGATATACTGATAGACGCGGTGAAAGCCGACGATGGAACACTGGTTCATTTGGCCACCGAAGAGTTCGAACACCTGTTCGACTGGAAGAGAATATTGAAGGAGCTGCACGTCGTTCAGCCACATTTCTACGTGCAAAAAGGCGACCAACTCAAGAACGTAACTGTCTATGCGAAGAGCTGCCGAGGTGCTATGACGCGTTTCATCCTACAAAACGGGATAGAAAGGCCTGAAGATCTCCTCGCCTTTGAATACGAGGGGTTCAGCGTATCGCCCCACTCCACCATACCGCCCGACAGCAAAGCCGGTCTGACCGAACTGCTTTGGACGTTGGAAGCATGACGGCGAGCTGGTTTGCACCAGCGACGGCATGTGCGCAGACAGCGCACGGAGTTGTTTCGGTGATTTTTTAGTGTGTCGAACCGTGGTGATTAATCAAGTCATAAGTACTGAAGCCTTATGCGGTACATAGCGCCCAACATTGTTTTAGCTAAATATTATAGGTAGCACAACGACCTGTAGAATAATAATTTACAGTTAATTGCTCAATTAACTAATTAACTTTCCGATGCCACTGGTGTCCGACAGTCTTCTTATGTTTGAGCAGTGTAAAGGTATAAACTACCCGTCGTTCGATCAATACCTAATTATAATGATTTTGAGCAACAGCCCTCAGTCATGCGCCACAATGCTTCCGACAATCGGATTCCAGCCCTCATCTGCCGAAACATCAGCTATCGTGCAGCAAAAGCTCACCTTTCATCGCCTGAAAGCTCACCTATTGCGTTGCAACTAGTCAGCGAAAATGAAGAAATATCGAAGTTGGTGTAAACAGACTGATAATGAGTAGGAAACGGAATAATTTGCATAGAAGTGTTCTTTTCAAAAAGGGCAGGAATATGCCGATTTAGGCAGAAGTTCAGTTACCAGAGCGTTACCTGAGGTAGTTTCCTTAAAAGTGTGTAATTCATCTTTCCTTTCTCTGTACTTCCACTGTTATTTTATTCTTTTCTTTCCAGTATTTGAATTGATATATTCTCCTTTCATA
>QWCH01000774.1_pt1 | contig 55282 bp, 57 predicted proteins | sample 1972671 | NCBI WGS metagenome assembly QWCH01 (sample SAMN09866713, study PRJNA288562) | Human gut metagenome isolate term3_stool, whole genome shotgun sequencing... | isolation source: gut | host: Homo sapiens | place: USA: California
ATGCAAGCTTCTCCAACTCTGTTATGCAGCAAAAAAATATGCTCAAATATTTATAATTCTCATAGTTCAAACAATAAATTTATACGAAATAAAAAAGTACATAAGAGGAGAAAAACAAGCAAACAAATAAAATATACAAATCCGGCTACACCTAGTATTATAATCAGATAAAATATATCAGCACCGCTAAAGTTGGAAAATACCCAATCTTTCCATAATAAAGTATAAATAGCATTATGCCAACTATGCAATAAATTTAAACTACAAGCGATGGGTTTGTAAGACTTTTAAAATTTTCTTAAAGTCATTTATTAAATCATTAAAAAATCTTCACCATCATTTTTATTTGAACAATCATTATCTTTATCTGACACATTGTTTATCCTTTCTTATAGCGAAAGCTTTGTTTTTATTTAACTTCTACCACCAAGCTTAATTTTATATTTTATAATCTTACTTATTAAATAATACTCAAAATTAATACTTAAATTAATTTTCAAAAATATTTTAAACAATAAAATTATAACAATTTTAAAATATGACAACATAAAATAATAACAAGCACTATTATAATTATTTTAATCATTTTGTGTTGCTAATAAACTAAACTTCTTTATAGTTAATAAAACGCGATATTAAATAGAAAAATTTATATATGTTTAACAAAAATAGCAATCTTGCTATTTAATCAAAGAATAATATTCTATAGTTTAATTTTATTTAAAAATAAATTTTTCAATTGAATTTTTGATTTTTTTATAAAATTTACAATTTTTACAAAAATTTAATATATAAAAAACTATTGGTATAGAAAATACTGTCAATATTATTTTCCAACAAATCTTAAAATTTGTAAATAAATATTGCAAAACATATAAAAAAACTAGCATAGAAAAAACTATACAAATTACTAATAATATTTTTTTAATATAAAACATTATAGGATTAGATTGAAATTCTGAATATGTTGAATTATTTTTATCTATAATGTTGTTAATTTCTTTTATTTTAATTTGAATTTTTCTCGTATACTCCAAAATCATTTTTTCATTTAAATCTTTATTTTTTTCACAATTATCATATATACTTTCTAACAATTTAGTATCTTCTTTAGTGTTCATCGTATAAAAGTTGTTTAATAGCAGCTTGTATAGTTTTTTTGATCTGAATTTCGAATTTGGCTTTAAAGATAACTGAACTAAAGCAAAATAAATTTTATTTAGTTTTTTTAAATTTTCTTTTTGAGTATTTATAAAAATTTTTTCAGATTGGGCTATTGAGTCTGTTATAAATTTTTTAATTACTAATGAAAATATACTTATTATTAAAAATACAATAAACTCAATATCATTCATCTTGCCATCTATAAAAGTTAAAATCTCATTTGATAAATTCATTTAAAATATCCTTGATTTTTTTGGTGAAACTTTTTGATATTTTTCCATTATTTATCATATTATCCCACTTTAATTTTTCATCTCTTAAAAATGCAAATACTTTTTCAGAATTACCTAAAATAATATATCTATTTATACTATTGTTCGTAGTTCCTGTTTTGCAAAAAAATGAAGATAACCATAAAGTATTTATCGATACTTTTCTTAATATCGACTTTAACTCGTCTAAATACTGAAGTTCGCTGCTTGAAAATAAGTTATAATAAGCCGCTGATAATTCATATAAAGAAATACCATACGGAGTTGACCCCAAGACTAAAGATGGGAAATCTCCACAATATTCTTTATTGAATAAAGTAGAAATATACTTAGAAACATTGTTAAAACCAACTTTATAACTGGCATTTAAAAAAACGGTATTGTTAGATACTTCTAATGCTTTTGCTAATGACATTGTGTTGCATCTGTATTCAAATGCCTCTTTTGCTGTCCAATCTCCATATTTGTAGATAGGTATTGTTGGTATTTGTTCGTTTTGATCTATGCCATTACTTCTTAAATACAAATATATAAAAGGTTTAAGTGTTGAGCCTACATTTCCGAAGTTGTTAAATATATAATGATTTCCGTGTTTGCTAGCAAAACCTGAAATCTTACCTTTTTTTATACATATTACAGAATCTAAATCATTAGTAGAATTTACAAATCGGTTTATTTTATTCTGTATTTTATAGTCTATTGTACTATTAATTGTAAATTTATTATAGTCTATTGTTTTAGCAATATCATGGATAATTTTTGATGGAACAACGTTTATTTGATTTTGCTGTATTTTTGGTGAATGACGCAAATATTTATTAGTTTGATTTCTTGAAATAAGATTTGATTTATTTAATCTAAATAGAATGCTTCTGTATCTCTTTAAAAAAAGTTGTTTATTATCAACATATAGATTTGGTCCTCTTAATAACACAATTAAAGATATAAATTCCTTTTTTGTCAATTCATTTAACCGTTTTGAGAAGTATTTAATTGAAGCAGACTCAAATCCATATAAATTTGATCCCATATAAACGGATTCAATATATTTATCTATAATATATTTTTTTGAAAAGATTGTTTCTATTTTTAATGCCTTAAATATCTCTTTAACTTTTCTTTTTATGGTTTTTGAATTATCATTTAAGTAAGCTCTTGATAATTGTTGCGTTATAGTACTTCCGCCTTCTACTATCTTGCCGGCTTGTAAATTTCTATAAAAAGCTCTTATTATGCCAATAAAATCAATTCCTATATGATTATAAAATCTTTTATCTTCTATGGATAATAAAAAATTGATCAAAATTTATGAAATATCTTTATTTAACCGCTTAGCGTAAATTTTATTTTCATTGGAGCAAACACCGATAGTTTTACCATTACTAGCTTTTACTATATAACCGTTTATATCAATGTCTAAATTAGTTTTCATTTTTTTATTTTACTTTCTTATATTCTAAAATTTCTAAAAACAAATTTTTTTAATACTGTTAATACTTTAATATTGCGAAAATTAATAGTTGTTTTTGTTTCATAGATTGTTATACTATTGTTTTTGTTTAAAAATTTATATAATTTATAATTATTTAAGTAAATATTATTTGCAATATATTTTTTTATCTTTTTATCCTTAGTATATAAGAGTTTCTCAAAATCCATAAAATTTTCCTTTTGTTTCAGAGCTTATCTTACACTAAGTCCTTCATCGAGATATTTTACGATAGGATATATGAAAAGCTCTATGACTCGTCTTTTTCCGACTTTCACTTCAGCTATTACGCTCATTCCGGGCTCTATTTGTTTTTCTTTGCCTTCTACCATCAGACTTAATTTTTTCGGTTTTACCTTTATTTCAAAAATTTCCCCAAGTTTTTCGTCTTTTATAGCGTCGTTTCCTATATGTATAAGCTCTCCGTCTATTTTGCCGTATTTCTGAAAGTTGAAAGTATCAACTTTAATGGCTACTTTTTGTCCATTTTGTAAAAATCCTATATCTTTATTTAAAATTTTAGCACTTATAATTAGAGGCTCGTTTGCGGGAATTATACTGATTAACTCTTCACCACTGCTAACGGAACTTCCAACCGTATGAATCAAAAGTTTTCCTACATAACCGTCTACAGGAGATGCTACGATTTGTTGTTTCGTTTGGAAATTTAGTGCATTTATAGAAGCTTTGATTTCGGCGGCTTCTTTTTGTTTTGTTAAAAGTTCATCCAAAAATTTAGCTTTTTGACTCGTTTTAAAATTCTCAAGCGTTTTTTTAGTTTCACTCAGTTTTGATTTTAGTGCAAGTAAATTTTCATTTGTGCTTTTTATTTGCGAGTTTAAATCAATCTGTTTTGAAAGCGTATCCTCATAATCTTTGCTTGCTATTATATCTCGAACGTTTTTTAAATTTTTAACCCTTTTATCCGCTAAAATTTTCAGTTCGCTTAATTTTGAAATTTCAGCTTGTGTGCCGTTTATTGAGTTTAGTATGCCTGAAATTTTAAAATTCAGTTCATCTATGCTTTCATCAAAATTTTGTTTTTGATTGATATAAAGATTCATTTCGTCGCTGCTTAAATTTGCATCTTTTTGCAATTTTTCACTGAAGCTTAAAAGTTCAAGTCTTTTTATACTGAAATTAAGTGCTTTTAGTTTTTCTTCCTGCGTGATTAAATTTACTTTAGATACGCTTGGATCAATGATTATGAGCGGTTCGTTTTTAGATACTTTTTGTCCTTCATAAACTAAAATTTTTGATATTATTCCGTTTTCGAGCGGTTTTAAAATTTTAATATTTCCGCTTGGTATTACTTTTCCGTTGCCGCTTACTACTATATCTATTTTGGCAAACACAAGCCATAAAACCAAAAAAACGAAAATTGTTACAACTATCCATAGAATCGTTTTTCCCAGCGGATTTTGCGGTCTATCTTCTATTTCAATTATACTTGGTTTAAATTCGTATGAATCGTCAATTTTTTTAAAAAGTTTAAACATGATTGAGCCCTGCTTGTGCATCAAGCAATTTTTTATAATATCCATTTTTGGCTACCAATTCATCGTGGCTTCCGCGTTCTTTAATTTCACCTTTATCTATTACTATTATTTCGTCACAATTTCTTATCGTAGAAAGTCTATGAGCGATGATGATGAATGTTCTATTTTCTTTTATTTTATTTAAATTTTCAGTTATTGCTTTTTCGCTTTCATAATCAAGCGCAGATGTCGCTTCGTCAAATATTAAAATTTTAGGGTTGGAAATAATCGCTCTTGCTATCGCGATTCTTTGCTTTTGCCCGCCTGAAAGAGAGCTTCCTCTTTCTCCTACTATCGTATCATATCCTGATGAAAGCTCTTTTATAAAATCGTGCGCTCCAGATATTTTGGCTACTTTTATGATCTCGTCCATAGAAGCGTCGGCTTTTGCATAAGATATATTTTCTCTTATTGTGCCGCTAAAAAGATAATTTTCTTGTAAAACTACGCCTATATTTTGCCTTAAAATATATGGATTGAGATGTCTTATATCAATATCATCAATATAAATAGCACCGTCATTTTGTAAATAAAGCCTTTCGATTAGTTTTGTAATCGTGCTTTTGCCGCTTCCGCTTTTTCCTACTATGCCTACACTTTTATTTGCATCTATCTTAAAACTTAAATTTTTAAGAACCAAATTAGAACCAGGGTTGTATCTAAAGCTTACATTTTCAAATTTTATTTCACCTCTTACTTTATTTAAACTTATCGGTTTATTTGTTGTTTGTTCAGTCGGCGTATTTAATATATCGCCTAATTTATCCACACTTATAATCGCTTGTTGAAATTCATTCCAAAGACCTACAAGTCTCATTACAGGAGACGCAAATTGCCCTGCAAACATTTGAAAAGCGATAAGTTGGCCTACGCTTAATTTTCCTTCTATTACAAGCCCTACACCAAAATATAAAATAGATAAAGTCATAAGCTTTGAAAGAGCGTTTGCAAATCCACTTGCGATATTGCTTAAATTCGAAAGATTAAAACTTGATTTTACATATTTTGCTAAATAATCTTCCCAGTTTCTTTGCATTCCACCCTCAATTGCAAGAGATTTTACGGTTTGCATTCCGGTGATTGACTCTATCAAATAAGAATTTGACCTTGCTCCCATCTCAAATTTGTCATTAAGTCTTGCTCTTAGCATCGGTGTAATAAAAAAATAAATCAAAGCAATTACACTTACAAAAGCTATTGCTATAAGTGTAAGTTTTACGCTGTAAAGTAGCATCATAATGACAAAAACAAAGCTAAAAAGAAGATCAAGCAGCACGGTAACCGATTTGTTTGCAATAAAATCTCTTATGCTATCTAACTCTCTTACTCTTGCCGCTATGTTTCCTACTTTTCTGTTTTCAAAATATGTCATCGGAAGCAATAAAAGGTGCAAAAACAGTTCGCTTCCAAGCTGCGCATCAATTTTTGTCGTAGTGTGAGCAAATATATAATTTCTGGTAAGAGAGAGTAGCATTTCAAAAATAATAACTGCGAAAAATGCTACCGCGATAACATTTAAAGTGCTAATGCTATGATGAGTTAAAACCTTATCAAGAACTACTTGTGTAAAAAGCGGCGTAACAAGCCCAAAAAGCTGCATTATAAAAGAGGCTAGTAAAACTTCAAAAATTATAAATTTAAATTTCAGCATCTTTTTATAAAACCATGCAAAGCCGAATTTGACTTGAGAATTTAAAGCTTTATGAGCCAAAACTATTATTTTGGAATTTGAAATTTCATTCATCTCATCTTTGTTTATCTTTTTTAAGCTGCTCCCGCCATCATAAATCAAAAATGATCCGTCTTCTAAAATTTGGAAAATTACAAAATATGTATTTTGTTTGGATTGTGCTATAAAAGGAGGTTTATATTTTGAAATTTCAGATATATTTTTGATTTTTGCTTTAAATTCCAAATATTTTGCAATTCTTGTAAGCTCGTCAATGCTTGGTTCGTTTGTATTCAATGCAAATTTATTTATTATTTCTTTAGAATCAAACGGAATTCTATTTATTTGAGTAATAAGTGCAAGCGCCTGCAGAGCAGTTCGCATCGGTCTAACCTTTAAAATTAAATTTTATTTTTTTGATTATACGGCTTTATTTTTTAAATGTAGATTAAATAATATTAATTTATGCTATTATTCACTGTTAAATTCAAATTTCAAACCAAATTCATAAATTTTTAGCAATTTTTTAAAAATTACATAAAGTCGCAATCTTGCTTATTTAAGTAAAATTGGAATTTCAATAAAAATTTTAAGATATAATCGGCAAAATTCTACTAGAAATTAAATTATTACAAAATGTAAATTTTATGAATTTTTAAATTTAAATTTATTTGTAATGTAGATTTAAATTTGAAAAATTTATGGCAAAATCAAATTTTATTTGATTTTGATTCAAAAATAGATTTTGTTATGATGTTTTATTTACAAAATATAAAAAACACAATTTTATAAATTTATGGTTAGCGGATACAAAGAATTAAAAAGATATTTTAAATAAAAATAGACAAGAATTTAGACAAAGTGCAAAAGAAAATAACCACACTTTTTGAATTTAATAAACAAGATTTTCAATAACAAATTTTAATAAAAGGAGGAAAATTATAAGTTCAATCGCCAGTAGAATAGCAAAAGTTAATTAAATTTTAAATATAGTGGACAAATTTTTAGGCGGCAAAAGTAAACAATAAAAATACTTTTGATTTTACATATAAAAATATTGATAAAATTTATTTTTAAAGATAAAATAAATTTTAAAAAGAATTACAAAAAAATTTTAACAATGCTTATATTTTTTAACTTTTTCTTGAATTTTTTTCCGTGATTCCACTTATTCCGTTGCGGCGAGACAATTCATTTAATAAATTTTCAGGATGAATTCCATGATAAGCCAGTGCTACAACCATATGAAAAAGCAAATCGGCTCCTTCATAAATCACATCATATTCAGGCTCATTTTCGTAGTGTTCACCAAAAATTTCACGTTTCAAATCGCGATAATTTTTAGCTCTGTTTAGATCTTTGCACGCAAAAGCGAATTCACTTGCTTCTTCACAAATTTTTTTAAGATAAGTGTTTTCGCCTTTTTCATATAGCTTTGCGACATACGAATTTTTTGGATCCGCATTAAATTTTCTATCCAGGCAAATGTGATAAAGTTCGTCTAAAATTTCGTATTTCGGCTTTGAAATTTTTTCATTTTTTTCATGCGGAATTTCGCCGTCATTCAAAGAAATTTCATTAAAAAAACAACTTTTATGCCCTGTATGGCACGCCGCACCTTTTTGTTCAACTTTTAAAAGCAAAGTATCATTATCGCAATCCAAAAAAGCAGAGCAAATTTTTTGTGTGTTGCCGCTGCTTTCACCTTTTTTCCAAATGCGATTTTTTGAACGCGAAAAATAGTGGACAAAACCTGTCGAAAATGTCAAATTCAGTGCTTCTTCATTCATATAAGCCATCATTAAAACTTCACCGGTAGTGTTATCCTGAATGACAGCCGGCAAAAGACCGACCTTTTGCCAATCAATTTTTATTTTATTTTCGCTCATTTTTGCCCTTAAATTTTATCCATTTCACTTCATTCAGTTGCGGTAGAATTTATCGCGCTCTGTTTGGCTTTATCTTTTGTATCAACCCAAATATTCGGCACTGCGCCGCCTGGTGTTAAGAAAATTTTAGCATCCGAATTTTCTTTTAAAGCTTCATTAAATTTACCTTGAATTTCTATTTGTTTTAATGTTAAAAGATTTTTATCAAGACTTTTTGCAATCTCGGTATTAGCATAAGCTGCCGCATCGGCTTCTATTTTAACGGCGTCCGCTCTACCTTGAGCCTCTATTTTTACAGCTTTGGCGGTTCCTTGCGCAAGGGCTGCTTTTTTAAGAGCTTCCTGATTTGCCTTTTCAACTTCGTATTTTGTTCTTTCAGCTTCTTGCTTTGCGATTTGAACGCGCTCTATTTGCTCTTTTACTTTTGTAGGTAGAATAATCTCACGAAGTTGCACTGCAAGTAAATTTACAGGCGAATTCGGCAAAGCTTCGATTGTAGCCTGAATTCCGTCATTTATGGCTAAAGCTATTTCATTACGCTTAGTTGGAAGTTCTTCTGCCGTATATTTACCTGTGACATTTCGCACTACATCGCGCACAACCGGATCTACAATCTTATCTTCCCAATAAAATCCCCATTTTGCAATGGTATTTGAAGCTGTAGTTTCATTTAATTTATATTGAACAGTCAAATCGATGCTTACAGGAAGCGCTCTTGCATCAAATACGGAAATTGAATTTTTTCGAATAATACCGGTTTCACCTTTTAAATTTCCGCCGCCCATATCTTCGTTATTTGTATAATTTATAATTCTGACTCTCGTGTCAACTATAAAAATATCCTGTACAAACGGCACAAAAAAATGAAGTCCCGGTTGAAGAGGCGTAGGATCATAACTTCCTAAATTCGATTTGATTCCTACTTGACCGGATTGAATCGTAACAAACGGTCTTGCTAAAACCAAAACCGCAATTATTACAATTAAAATATAAATCAGACCTGAAAATTTACTGAAATTAGGCAAATTAGGCATTTTAAAATTTGTTCCGCCGCCGTTTCCGTTCATGTTTTGTTTTTTGTTAAAATAGTCGTTTAAATCTGCTGGCATATTTTCCCTTATTTTACATATGTTAGATAGTGTTCGAATTTAGCATTTTTGCCCATTACAACGTCGAAATACGTTTTTTGCAATTTTTCGGCTACAGGTCCCATTTCACCTTTTCCGATAATGCGTCCGTCGATATTGCTTATCGGTGTAACTTCAGCGGCGGTTCCTGTGAAAAATGCTTCATCAGCGCTGTAAACTTCATCTCTTGTAATTCTTTGACGTTTTACTTCAAAACCTAGATTTTCGGCTATTTCAATAACTGTTTGTTGAGTTATACTTTCCAGACTTGTATCGTTTGGCGGAGTGATTATTGAGCCGTTTCGCACGATAAAAAAGCATTCGCCGCTGCCTTCAGCTATAAAGCCGTTTTGATCCATCAATAAAGCTTCATCATATCCTGCATTTACGGCTTCAAAATTTGCCATTTGAGAATTAAAATAATTTGCACTTGCTTTTGCCTTTGCCATCATTGAAAAAGGTGCAGGCTTCATCCAAGAGCTTATTTTTACCTTTATGCCTTTTCTAAGAGCGTCTTCACCCATATATGCGCCCCATTGCCACGCAGCGATTGCCACATCGACATTTGCGCCTTTGCTGGAAACACCCATTGTGCCGTATCCGAAAAATGCTAGAGGACGAATATAAACAGTTTGTGTAAAATTATTTTCTCTTACAACCTCAATTTGAGCTTTTTCAAGTTCTTCTTGTGTATAAGGTATATTGATTAGGCATGCATGAGCCGAATTCATTAAACGTTTTGTATGCTCTTTCAATCTGAAAATTGCGGGACCTTTGTCTGTCTGATAAGCTCTTACGCCTTCAAAAACAGCATTTCCGTAATGTAAAGAATGAGATAGAACATGAACTGTCGCATCTTTCCAAGCTACTAATTTTCCGTTAAACCAAATATACTTAGCTTCATTTATAGTTGCCATATTGTTTTCCTTTTTTAAAATTTTATCTTGCAATTGTAGCAAAAAGATAATTAAAATTCGATTTGCCACATCAAGCGCAAATTTAAAATTTTGCGCACCTTATTTACTTAAATTTTGCTCTTTTACGGTTGAGTTCGTTTCCGAAATTTGCGGAAATTTAGGCATATTTTCGTTTTGATTGTTGATATAAGCGGTTTCGCTTATCTTATTCCACTCTCTGCCGATTTTAAGAAAATTTCTTTGACTATCTAAGATTTCTTTAAATAAAGGATCTTTTGCAGCTTCTTCGTCCAAAATTTCATCAGTTGCTTTTTTTAGCGCTTCCATTACATCGGGCGGAAAATTTTTGATTGTAACATCCGGAAACTCTTTTTTCATCTTTTGCCAAATTACTGAATTTTGATAAAAACCGCTATTTTGCATATTTTCTCCGGCCATTCTGGCAGCAGCCTCTAAAATCAGACGCAAATCTTCAGGAAGTTTGTCATAAACATTTTTATTTATCAAAAGTTGTGTATCGCCTGTAGGCTCTTGCCAGCCGGTATAATAATACTTCGCAACTTTATGAAAACCAAGAGGCATATCATAAACCGGACTTACCCACTCTACGGCGTCGATTGTACCCATTTCAAGCGCCATATAAAGCTCACCTGTAGGAATTGTGTTTATCGTAACGCCAAGTTTGCTCATCACTTCACCGCCAAATCCAGGAATTCTGAATTTAAGCCCTTGCAAATCGGCCAAAGAGTTAATCTCTTTTTTAAACCAACCGCCCATTTGCATTCCGGTTGTTCCCATAATAAACGTTTTAATGCCGTATTTGTCAAAAAGTTTCTCATTCAACTCTTTTCCGCCGCCATAATAATACCAGGCGTGTTGTTCGGCAGTCGTCATTCCGAAAGGTACGGCTGTCCAAAACATCGTCTTCGGATCTTTTCCTTTATAATAATAAAGCGAAGTATAGCCGAGTTCATATTGACCGCTTTTCACAAAATCCAAAATTCCGAAACCGGCTTTGTGCTTGCTTGGCGTGTCAATACGGATTTTAAGTCTGCCGTTACTCATAGTTTCGGCATATTTCTTAAAATCATTCGCCGTTTTTCCAAGAACAGGCGTAGTATTTTCCCACGTAGAAGCTAGTTTTAATGTGTAAGCGCGTTCGGCAAACGCAAAACTTGCGAACATAAAAACCGTAACAAAAACTAAAAACTTTTTCATTTTTTCTCCTTATAGTTTTATTTATATGCAAAAATTGTTTTTCACAAATAATATATGCGTTTTTTAAAATATTTATTTATATTAAATTAACGCGGTTTCAGCTTTTTTGGAAAAACATTTCATTTGACTTCGCTTAAAATTTGAAAATTTAGCGCAAAAGACAAAACAACGATACGTTTTTTAAAATTTTATACAATCTCAAAATTTAAATTTTGTAATTCTATACATTTTTTACATAATTAAACCTTAAATTGTGACATCTTTGCAATGAAAATTTAAATCGCCATTACTGATTTGCTTTTTTAATATTACCAAATTATTTTTTTAAAAGGAGTTTTATAGAAAATAAAAAAGCAGTTTGTGTCAAACAAAAAGCAATATTGTTGAAATTTTAGTGATAGTTTTTGCTGATTTAGGCAATTTTTCAGGAATCATTTTTCCGCCAGCTTTGTTAACTACGATTATGGCGATATTTCAAGCCGAAAAAGACACAAAACAGACTTAATTGCAATTACTGTAAGCCGGAATTTTAACAATTATTGGTTTTATTGTAACTTCGTTGGCTACATTATGTATGGCTTATCTTATATAATAAATTTTAGAATTTGCAAATTCTAAAATTCGGAAATTTATTCTCCGACAGGAACGGGCGGATTTTGCGGATCAATTTTGATATTTTCGGTTTGCGAAACAGGTACATCTTTTGGAATTTCGGTTTCAACAAGCGGTTTTGCAAGACTTTCATCTTTTTTTTCATCGCAACCGCAAAATAAAAAGGCTGTGCAAAAAATCGCCAAAATCACAAAATTTCTCATTTTTACTCCTAAAATTTGATGAATTTTACACTAAAATTTTAAAATTTGAGCTAATCCAAATTTGATTTTTAAAATTTTCATCATTTTTTAGCGATTTTTAAAAGCTTTTCGTAATTTTCGCTTTTATTTATTACCTTATAAACTGTAAATCACTATATTATAGCGCGATACAAAATTTTATTTACTTTATAAAAACAGCTTTAAAATAATTATTATGAGCTGTGAAATTTTACGTTGTTAATTATTTTTTAAAACTATAAAATTTAACAACTCATTATTTTATAAATTTCAATCTGAAATTTAAACCCGACGCCCGTTTTTTTCATAAATAAATTTTTATTTATTATGCAAAAATTTCAATGTCTGCAAAATTCAGCGAATTTTCACTTCTAAAAACACTGAAATCACTATTGAAAGTAACTATTTTGGCGCGAGCATAATTTGTCGTTTTGTCATAAAGCACATCATTTTTTACGGTTAAAATTTTTTCGCTCAAAAACTCAATATTTATAATGCTACTTTCAATAATACCGAAAATTTCACTATCAACGCTGTATATAAAACCCTGATTGTCTTTATAATCTCCAACTGCAAGATGAAATTTTTCAAATTTTACGCCGTTTTTAAGCTCATAAATCTCACCAAATTCAGCTTTTAGAACATCGCTGAAATCATTAAAATTTAAAATATAACTCAAATCTCCTATATAATATTTGCCTTTTTTCATTTCGGTCCTTTAAATTTTACCGAATTTTATAAAATTTTCTATATCTAACTTAATTTTTAGCGCCGCGCTTACAGCCGTTTCGTTATAGACTTTCGTAAAATTTCTATCAACGAAACTTTTTTCAAGGTTGTTTAAAATGCTGAATTCAGCCATATATGCATAATTTGCAACGTCCAAAACCTCTCCGCTGCTTCCTATACAGATAAAAAGTTTCATATCTCTTAATCTTGCGTAAAGTGTGACATAAAAAGGCGCCATCTCGCCAAACATTACTACATTATGGCGAACGCGCGAACTGCCGCATTTTGGACATTTTTTATTTTTTTGAGATTCGTAGCCTATATAAAATTCATGTCCGCAACTTTCACATCGCAATTTCGTGAGCTCACCATGCAAATGAACGACATCATGGCAACCTGCTCTTTCAAGCAAATCATCGATATTTTGCGTCAAAACAGCGATTTTATCAGGATACTTCGCCTTAATTTCGGCAATCATTTTATGAGCTGAGTTCGGCGCGACATTTTTAAGTTCAATTCTACGATTGTCATAAAAGTTTAAAACTTTTTGGCGATCTTTTGCAAAACCTTCAACGGAGCAAATTTCCATTACATTATAATTTTCCCAAAGTCCGCCATTTCCTCTGAAAGTACTCAACCCGCTATCAGCAGATAGCCCAGCACCGCTTAAAATCAAAATTTCATTCATTTTTTGCCTTTTTGCGAATTTTAGTAAAATTTTGACAATAATCCAAAAATTTAAATTAAATTTCTAAACCTGATTTTTATATTAAAAAATTTACAACGACATTTTTGGTTTATTGGCAATTTTTAATAATAAACAATTTAAAAAACTAAAAGAATTTTATGCCTTTTCAACTCTCTTTTACGCTCTTGCGTTAATAATTTTAAGACCGCCGATTTTTACGAAATTGGACTTCCTGTCATACTTAAACGAATTAAATGTTAAAGTTTTTATCTTTATAATAAATTATTCTCTAGTTATTCGTTTAAATTTCATCTTTGATTATTTTTTATTATTTATTGTTGTATTTTTTTATCTTTTTTATCTGTATTTTTTTTATTAATTTCATCCTTTACTTTAACTGCTTTTTTATCAAATCTTCAATACCTGCTTTATTTACATCAAGTGCAAATAAACTTATCGCCGAAGCAAACAGTGCTATAATAAGTTTTTATATTTATTTCTTTTTATTTAAATTTTCTGAAATTTTAATGAAGTTAAATTTAAAAGGCAGTTAAATCATTAATATTGTTTATAGAATTGTATGAAGCGGATTTTGGGCAATAAACGCAAGTAGCTTACTAAGTAAGTTTATACTTAAAAAAGCGGCTCTGAAGTTCCTTATCTACATTAGAATGGTGTTACTTTATAAAATTAAGCTGCAATCTCTAATTAAATTACGGAAATCAAACCAACGGCATTATGGTTGCAATCTGATAAGCCGAACTCTCAAAAATGGTCGGAGTGAAAGGATTCGAACCTTCGACCCTCTGGTCCCAAACCAGATGCGCTACCAGCCTGCGCTACACTCCGAATAAATTATATTAAATAAGTATTTAAAAGAACAGTTTTATTAAAGATTTAAAATATTTTAGAAATACGATTGTATCGTATTTTATTAAAATTTAATATAAAATTTTACATTGAAGTTTAAATAAATATCTGTGATAAATGATACAAACCGAACGCTCATTGTTAAATACAGCAAAAATATAGAAACAATGTCATATTACATAATTTCAATAAATTTTTATCACATCACATCACTTCAATAAAAAATTTTAATAAATTAAAATAACTGAATTTTAGCCGTAAAGCTAAAATTCAAAATCAAATTTTTTAAAAATGCTTTAAATTATTCTGTCTTATCTTTGACCCATGTGGCACCGTCATTTACTTTATCTTTTGTCCATTCAACTCCGCTGTTTGTATCTTCTTTGACACCATGCCAAGTGTTTGAACAACCGCAAATTCCAAAAACAGTAATAATTGAAAAAATTAAAACTCTCATAAATTATCCTTAAAAAAATTTTTAAGATACTAACAAAACTAAACTTAAAATTCTATTTTTTTTACAATTTTTTTTAAATTGCAAAATTTTTAAAAAAAATATAAGTTAATTATTGTAGAATTACTTTTATTTTATGGGGTTATAGCTCAGCTGGGAGAGCGCTTGAATGGCATTCAAGAGGTCGGCGGTTCGATCCCGCTTAACTCCACATTTTTAAAATTTTTAAATTTTAAACAACACTTTTTAATCTCTTTTAAAATGCTATATATCAACTTATAATAATAATTTATTATTTTTATTTCTTTTTTGCAATCATTATTTAAAAAAATTAAACTGCATAACTGGTTACCGAAATTTGCAAAAAGGCATATAATGCGAATATAGCACAATAACTTTGCATGACAAAGATATTTAATTGCTATAAAAAATATTAAAATAGTAGATAATTCGCGTTTAAAATTGAAAAAATGTTATTATGAAAAATATCACTAAAATTTACAGCCGTAAAATTTAAACTGAATAAAATAAATCATTTTTATCTATCATATATTTTATTGTGTCCGATATTTAAAGTCTTTATTTTCTTTTTATGCTAAATTTAACTGCATAATTAAATTTGTAATTTATTGTCAAAATTTTAGACTAATTTCAATTAGGCTTCAAATTACAACTTGCAAACTTGCAAAAAAAATACAAGTATAAAATCAAGCGTTGAAATTACAGTAAGAAATTTTTTAATTATTACTCTTAAAAATTTATTGAACAAAAGGTTAAAAGCAAAAATTTAGATTTTTTTTGATAAAATGAAAAATTGTATTTTTAAAATTTTAGTTTGAAATTTCATAAATTAAAATTTTTTTTAAACTTTATTTTTTTATATTCAGGTCCCGTAACTCAGTGGTAGAGTGTCACCTTGACATGGTGGAAGTCGATGGTTCAAGTCCATTCGGGGCCACCATACACTATTCTTAAACGTTCAAATCACTTCAAAAAACCCCCTATAAATCGAGATTTTAAGAAAATTTTAATTCAAATCAGTTTATAATTATTCACATCAAGCCATAAGGAATAGTAATAAGAATAGTAAGAAAATTTTTTTTAGCTGATTTTTTCTTACTAAACATAGAGCAAATGCTTTTAAAAAGGTACTTTTAAAGGGATTGCTTGAAACGTGTTTTAATAGCTGAAAAAGGCTGAATTTAAGCCGTAAGCACTATTTTTCAGTGCTTAATAGTAAGAAATATTTTAGTCAATTAAAGCCCTTAAATAGAATATTTGAGTGCAAGTTAGTAAGAAAAAATAGTAAGAAAATGAGTTTAACTTTATTTTTTTCTTACTAAACATCGAGTAAATGCTTTTAAAAAGGTACTTTAAAAGGGATTGCTTGATAAAAAGATAAAGGATAAAATTATGTCAAGGCAAATTGTAAGACTTACAGACACCAAAATCAAAAATGCCAAACCCGAAGACAGTCCGCTATATGACGGCGATAATTTAATGCTTAAAATTACAAAGGCTAGTAAGCGCTGGTATTTCAGATTTAAACAGGCAGGAACGGACAAATACACCGAAAAGGCGTTATGTAAGCCCAATGATTATCCTACAGTTTCATTAGCAAAAGCAAGAGAAATCACGGCGAAATATAAAAAAGCCATAGCGGAAAATAAAGACCCCTTTAAAAAAGCGGAAACAATAACAATCAAGCGCGTATTTGATGAATGGAAGCAAAAATTTAACAATTCTCTACTTCAAAAAGTTAAAGAGCGTAAAGTAGCGGAAGTTAAAAATAATTTTATAAACAAAATAGACGAATACACGCCGATTAATGATATTACAAAGCGGGAATTGGTAGATATATTAGAACAAAGAGCGCAAACCGCCCCCGCGAGAGCGAAAAGATTTCAAGGCTATTTAAACGAAATTTTCAGTTATGCCGAAACAAAAGGCTACATAGAAAATAATTTTATAAAAAATATCTCTTTAAACTCTCTAATGGAACAGCACAAAACCGAAAACTACAAAGCGATTACCGATGAAGCCGATTTTAAAAAGCTGGTAAAGGTTATCTATTCGCTTGATAACTCACCGATAAACACGGCGCTTAAAATTTTACTTCATTTGCCTTTAAGAAGCGCGAATTTAGTTTCAATGCAATGGCGCGAAATTGACTTTATGCAAAGAGAGCTTAAAATTCCGCGCTCAAATATGAAAGTAAAAAGCGGCGATGATTTTATTTTGCCGTTAAGTGATGAGGTTATTAAAATTTTAGAAACTCACGCCGAAATTTATAAAGACATCAGCGATTATGTATTTATGAGTAGAGTTATAAAGTGTAAGCACATAACGGCGCAGGGATTAAATAACAGACTTAAACTTTTAGGCTTTACCGAAAAGTTGAAGCAAACAGCGCACAGTTTCAGAAGCACGTTTCGCACAATCGCGCAAAATCACATCGATGAGATACCTATTAAAAACCCTAGAGACGCTATAGAAAGCTTTTTAGACCATAAAATCGGAAACAGTGTAGAGATGATTTATAATAGAGCCGATTATAAAAAAGAGAAAATCGCCGTTGCGAAATGGTGGAGCGAATTTATTATAAAAATCAGAGATGAAAAATAAAAATTTCAATGTAAAAAATATTTTTTTTGGTGGCAAATAAAAATTTACAGAACTTTTTTGCCACTATTTTACAATTTTAACCACTCATTCATTTATTTTTTTTCATTTTTTTTATTTTTTTTAAAATTATATTTCTTTATAAAATATATTTAAAAACCTAAACAAACATCGATTTTTAGGCATTTTGATTTACATCTACATATTGACATTCAAATAAAATTTACCCATAAATTTTTTTAACCCTTTAAAAAAATTCTTTTTTATACAAAAATAGCCACATAGTTTTTTAAATATTAAATCACTTGAAAAAAAGTTTAAAGCTGTTGAAAGCGATTTTAATATTTGAACGCTTATTTTTAAGAACAAAACAAAAAAGGAGTTGGAAATGGAAAACATTTATTCAACAGTAAATCAAGGTTATGCCCCAAAAAGGTATTTAAGAATTGCCGATATTACAAGGCTTTATCCAATCGGCAGGAGTGCAATTTTAAATTACGGCAAACAAGGCTTAATAACGCCTATAAGAGTAACAAAAGGCGTAATCGTATATGACGCTAACGAAATAGAAGCGTTTTTTAGCGGTAAGAAAGCGGAAACGCAAAATGCCAAGGCTTAATTTTAAAGTGAGCGCCGATTGTTTCGGCGCTGGTAATGAAGCCTTGCTTAAAGAGTTTAAAAGGCATTTGCACGTTTATGGTGTCAAGTCATTAGAGACAGCGGACCAAAGACTGATTGATTGCGCTTACGATTTATTTCACATAGTGCAGACACAAAGAAGCAGTATTTACGAGTTAGAAACGAAACTTGATATAAGACCCGAAAACAATACTAAAGGACTTAATAATGCTAGTTGAAATAATTGTATTTTTATGCGTTTTTGTATTGGTAACCGCAAGTATAATAACGGGATTTATAACTATTGCCGTTATTTTTTACGTAGCAGACAAAATAATAGACTTTATGAAAAAAAGAGCTGGAGATAAAAAAAAGGTAGAAAATGAAAAATTTAATTGACATTATAAAAATGGAATTTGACGGCGCCGAAATAAATTCGGTTAATTATAAAGACAAAAAAGATAATTTCACTGAACGCGATTTTGCGTTAATAAATATAAAAAAATAAAAAAGGATAGAAAATGAATAATATAATTATCAACAATGTAGAAGTTGAATTTGAAGTAGTTAAAGATGAAGTTTTTACAAACTCACTTCAAATAGCTGAAGTTTTTGAGAAAAGACACGATAACGTTATGCAAATAATAAAGGCTTTACCAAAAGATAATTTCAACGCCCTTAATTTTAAGGCGGTTAATTATAAAGACACAAAAGGCGAGTTAAGACCTTGTTATAACCTAACCCGTGACGGCTTTTCGCTTTTGGTAATGAGCTTTACGGGCGAAAAGGCTTACAAATGGAAAATAGCGTATATTAATGCATTCAATAAAATGGAAGCCATACTGAAAGAGCCGATGAGCGAAATAGATATTTTGATTAAACAAGCGGAACTTCTAAAAGAAAATCAGCAAAAGATGAAAGCGCTTGAAGCAAAAACCGATGAACTTCATAAAGAGCAGTTAAAAGCAAGAAATAATATTAATCGCATTTTGGCTAATGATAAAGAATTGACGGTAATCGCTTATGCGAGCCTGAATGGCATAAAAGCGAACTCTTATAACGCCGCTATCATCGGCAAAAAAGCGGCTAAATTAAGCAGAGAACAAGGAATTTGCACGGGCTCTACTATCGATAAAAGGTTCGGCAAGGTAAATACCTACGATACTGATATTTTAAAGCAGGTATTTGACAAGCATTTTGAAAGTTTTTAAGTTGCTTTTATGTAGAATTTTAAAAAAAGGCGGTTAGGATAAAAACCGCCTTAATAAAAATAAAAAAATAAAAGATATGAGTATTATACACGATTTTGACGATGTAATCAACAATTTAAATAAAAATACCAAATTAAATCTCGCAATCGATACTATCCGTTGTAACTTCTATAAAAACGGCAATGCCCCGAACCTCAACACAAACAAGATAAACGCATTGAAAACCATTGCTGAAAATTACGGTTATAAATGGCGGAAACTTAATAAAAAGAACGATGATTTTATTAAAATTTATAAGCGCTATCACTACGATAAAAAACTTGACTTGACAAATATCTACACGCTTACGGATAACGAAAAGATTTTGCCGATTTATTACGCGAATACTACAAACGGCAACAGACATAAATCACGCCTTGAAATTTACGCGCTTAAACAATACGACAGAGAAAAGCCCGATTACGAGCTTATAAATAAGCTTTTAAGAGTTGTTAATACAATCACAAGCATTGATTTATGTTTCGACTTTAAAGAGCCTTTAAACATCGATAAATTAAAAAAGAATTTTAATTTCAGAGAATACGGCGAAACAAGCCCGACAGTTTATTTTGATTTAGAGTTATACAATTTAGTGCAACGATTTTATATTTACGATAAACAGTTGAAAGATAATTTAAAATATCCGCTTTATCGCATAGAAACCGAAATAATGCTTAATTTAAAGCGATTATGCAATAGCAACATTAAAACATCAGGCGATAAAATAATGGCGATTTACGGCTTATTAGAACACGTTATAAGCGCATTGAAAAATTAAGCGTCATTTGATTTTAAATTTTCAATATCGACCTCATCATTAAAAATCTTTTTAACTTTATCAAATTTTGATGATTTAATGTAGTTTTCAAGCCAAGAAATAACCCAAGACGGGACATTTGCTTTTTGACCCCAATTCGTTATGCTAGTATAACTCATACCGACCATTTTCGCAAATTCTTTTTTATTCAACCCTATTGTTTTTAAAATATTATCAAACTCTTTATAAGTCATTTTGACCCCTTTTTTTAAATAAAGTATTTGTTATTTTACCAAAAAATAAATAAATAATTTATAATATTATTGACTTAATAAATTAAAGATGTTATAATTACACAAAAAACAAAATTATTTATTTATTTAAAACGAAAATTCCAATCTTAATAAGGAGCGAAAAATGGAAAAGGCTTTGTGTAAAAATGAAATACGGGACGATGTAATGGAAAAATTCATTGAGTTTTTAGGCGAATATAAAAACGATGATGACGCGTATAATGCGCTTGATTGTGCTTATGATTTATTCTTTGCGCTTAAAAATCTAGCCGCTAATTTTAACGCTTTAAAAGACAAACATAACGCGATGAAAGCGGAGTTTTTCGCCCTTAAAGCAGCTTACCACGAATTACTGTTAAAACACGGTAGCGAGTAAAATTTATAAATTTTGTTTATAAATTATAAAAAGCTTAAAAAGAAACAATAAAAAGAGTTTATTAAAAAAATTAATCAAAATAAACTTTAAAAACCGCGAAGCTTAAAAAAATCATTAACCAAATATTTAACTTTAAGCTTTGCGAAAATGTGTAGTCGTTATTTATCCAAATCAGTTCATTTTGTTTATTGAAAATTCAAAAATTTCTAAATTTGAAATTCTCATCTAAATAGCCGTGTAGCGTCGTTAAATCAACGTTAAAAAAACGCTATTTTTCAACTTTAAGAATTCGACCCTCTTAATGTGTATCATTTTAATACAATTAACTAATAACATATTAAGTATTTTTTTAATTAAATATTCATTTAACCTTAAATTATTACTCGCGCGATTTTTAAAAATTTCTTAATCAACTTTACTTTTTTGCTTTTAAAAAAATATCCACGTTTAAAAGAAGTCAAATAAAAGCTAAAAATACATCTTTTGCGGAAAAAAAGCCAAAAACTTCATAAACGCATTTTAAAGGCTCATAAAAGCAAAAACTCAAAAAGACATAACTTTATATACCTTAACAAAATAAAATCGATTTTTGAGCCTTATTTTGATTAATAAATCAATTTTTAAACAAATAAAAAATAAAAATCTTTTTTTACAAAAAAAAATCATCAGCCAATTTCGGACTATCGATAGTCCAATTTTTGAGAAATCGTAAAAACTACGATAAAATCGATATTTCACGCATACCCCTTAACAAAATCGACAACCCCCCTTAACAAAATCAATATATAAAATGGCACAGTTAAAATTTAAAATATCCTATTTTAGGCATTTTTAAAGCACTTTTTACTTAATACTTTTCTCAAAAATGAGAAATGCATTTCTCAAAAAGAGAGAAAAAGAAAAAAAAGAGAAAAAAAGAGAAAAGAGAAAAAGAGAAAAGAAAAGTAACATAAAAGAAAAGAGTAAAAGAGTTAAAGAGAATAAAAAAGAGAAAAAAAATAAAAAGAGTAGAAACTTTTTTATTTTATAAATTAACCTAAATTTTCTTTTTTTCTTTTGGTTCTTTTCTTTTTTTCTTTTTTTTGTTTATTATTTCTTATTTTTATTTTGAAATTTTAAAAAGTTTGTGTGTGATTTTATACAATTCAGCATTTTTATTCAGCTTTTTTTATTTTTATTTTGCATATAAACACGAAAATTGAAAATTTATAAAAAATTCTGTGGGACTATTTTACATATTTGCCTATCGTATGTGGCGGTGGGGGGGGAGTAGGTAAAGTTTTTTATATAATTTTTCTTATAGATATAAATTATTAAATAATAATTTTTATTAATTAGTAACAATATATTCTCTTTATAAAATTATATATTCTCTTTATAAATTATATATTCCGTTAGCTTAAAATTTAACACCTTTTAACTTTACCACGTTTTACCACGTTTTACCACCCCTTACCTGATAACGCTATTAACGCACTTAAAACACTATTTAACCCCTAAATTTACCCTATTTTTACCACTATTTTATAAGTTTATGATGAGAAAACACCCCTATAATCGATATTTAAAAGCAATGAAAAAAATTAAAATTCTTTTCAGCTTATATTGTGTATTATTACACACAAGATAAAAATTAAATAAGGATAAAAAAAAATATGAGTTCGATTTTAAAATTAATCGAAAAAATACAAAATCAGCCTACAAATGCCAATTATAACGACATCAAAAAGATTTTAGAGTATTTTGGCTACGAGCTTAAAAGCGTTCGCGGTTCTCATCATAAATTCGCAAAAGGCAATGAAACAATAATAATACCTTACCATAAACCGATTAAAGAGATTTATGTAACAAAGATTTTAAACAGAATTAAAGGGGATAAGCAATGAAAAAAGATTTAAATTATTATCTTAATTTACCATACACTATAAGCGTAAAAAAGCTAAAAGACGGTGATTATTACGCGGAATATACAGACGCTGTTTTAACAAAAAACACGCTTATGGCAGGTTGGGGCAAAAATGAAATGGAAGCTATAAACGATTTAAAAGAAGCGTTTTCGTGTTTCGTAGAGAGTGCATTAAAAGACGGCGATTTTATACCTGAGCCAAACGATAAAAGCGTTCGCGTAAATATTTGCTTACCGCGAAGCTTATTAAATGCTATCGATAAAGTAACTAAAAATAGAAGTAAATTTTTAAGTGAAGCGGCAAATATGAAACTTGCTGAAATTTAACAGTTTCAATGTGCTTATTTACAAATAAAAAAAATCAAGCCTGAAAAGAAAAGTAAAAAAGAGCTTTAAAATATTCGTGTAAAAAATAGCTATCATTCAGATTATTTTCGATATAATTCACAACAAAAAATAAAAACCCCGTTTTATATTTCATCAACTCATAAAAGCATTTTTTAAAATCATAAAAAAAAGATAGACAAAAAAAGAAATAATAATAAAAATAATAAGAAAATGCGATTTTTTAGAAACCTTAAAGCACTTCAAACGCCCTTAAATACGATATTATTATTAGCTTACTTTCAAGCCCATTCGGGGCCACCATTAATAGCTAATTTCAGTTACAATATAAATATAAATCATTTGCAATAATAAAATCATTTAAAAACTGATTTTATGCAGTTTATAAACTTTTATTTTATTTGTAAGCTAATTTTCTTATGTTATTATAAAAGTTTAACAAAATATAAAATCCTTATAATATACCGAACACAATTTGAATTTTATGACAGTAGAATTATTGACTTCTTTTTAATAAAATATTAGCTATGTATTTTGATTTGATGTATTTTTAAAAATACATTTTAGTATATTTTTCAAATTCATTGTTTATCAGTAAGTCATAAACTCAAATTAAGCACAGAAAAATATTAGAACTGATAACCTGAGCTGAAAATATCAATTAGATAAATTTGAATAAATACCTTTTTATACCGTTCGCCATAATTTTTCGACTTAAATACATTATATCATATCACTTATGACACCAGGCAAAAACCAATACAATATACTCTATATTACATAAAACATTGACGCTTTGCACTTTAACTTAAAATAATAAAAGTAGTTTTTAAAACTATTTGGATAGTTTTAGGAAGAAAAGGGATATAAAATTATAATCATAGCCATGATGCAAATTACTTGTATCAATTTGCATATTCTAAGATTTTTTAATATCCATCTATAATTATAACATCCACATTTTTTTTTGGATTTGCATAAAACTTTTACAATCCAATTTAGTTTAAAAAATCTTAATTATAAAATAAAAAACTACAATCTCAGTATATTCTTGTCTTTATGTAGTTCATCAGAAAATTATTTACTACTTCTATAATTATAATCCTAATTTCAATTTTAAAATGCAATAAACAAAAAAATAGCATTCGCAAATATATAAAATTATAATAAATGATATATTTACCATTGCTAGTAAAAAATTTATTATTATGCATTATTTAATATGCTTTATTTTTAAATTCTCAGCACTCAATATCCCAACCATTATAAATATTATAATAGGAAAACTAAATCTATCTGTTATCTGCGACACACAATCCAATAGTAAAGATGAAATAATAACTAATTTAATAAAAAATAATTTTTTATTTTTTGAAAAAACTATAAACAAAAATAGTCCATAATAAAACATAATACCTATTATGCCAAATCTAAATAAAAATAAAAAAAATGTTACCTCAATATAAGATGATTCAGAGCCCCTAAATGATGAATAGCCAAATAAAGTATTTAAGTTGAAATTATTTATTATTGATGAAACTACTATATTTATTTGCTCTATTCTATTTCCAACAGATGGATGTCCAATATTAAAATTAAAAATAGCATTAAAGCCAGTAATAACAGTTTTATCGCCATAATTAAAATATATAAAAATGAACAAAGTGAAAATAACTATTAAAATTAAGAAGTATAATGTATTTTTTAATTTTAATATTATTTTTTTAGCATTAAATAAAAAATATAAACAAAAAAATAATATAAATAGCAAAATAGCTGCTTTTGACGTACTTAATATTACAGATATAATAAATATAAATATATATAAGATATATCTTTTATTTTTTGTTTTTAAATATCGCTCTAGTGAAAAAGAAGTAGCTAAAAGCTGCATAACACCAAATTCCGCAAAGTCATAATATATTGAGCTAACCCTATTATCTTTAGCAAAATTTTCATTTGAATATAAATAATAAAAAATATCAAATCCAATTTTTTCTAGAAAGGCTACAATACTGGCTATAACACCTAAGCAAATAATAAAACTGCCAATATTATAGTAATTAATTCCACGATTAGCAATAGCAACTCCAAATAATAATGATATAATAATCACCATTGGTCTATATAAATCAAAAAAATCTTGCAATATAATATCTTGTGCTGTAGAAGCCAATAACAAACTAGTAAAAATAGATAAAAGAAACAATGTGGCGCAAAAAATATATTTTAAAATTTCCTTACTGGATTTTAAAAATTTTATATTAAATATAATATAAGAAAACATCAATAGCATTGTAAATAAATCAGTTAATCTGGCTAAAAAATGTGAATTGTAATAAAAATTTGGACTCGCAAAAATTATTAGTAATAATATATATATTATTACTCTCATATTTACCACCATAAAAAACCTTTTACACTTTTTATATAACTGTAAAATTCACTATTAAAAAGATTTGATTTTTTTCTATTTTTAAATTCGTACTTAAATTCCCTAAAAGCACTCATTGTATATTTAAAATTTTTAGTTTGATATACTAAATATAACCCCCTGATTAAAATACAAGATAAAACATATCTTAGTTTAAAATATCTTATTGATATTTTAGTTCTATTAATATATGCAAGATAATAAACATATAAATTATCATGTCTTCCACTAGGTGATTTTTTATGAAAAATAACATTATCAGATATAAACCTTATTTTATACCCATTTCCAATTATTCTAAACGCTAAATCTATTTCCTCACTTCCATACAATCCAAAATCAATTGGATAGCCACCTATTTTATCAATAACACTTTTTCTAATAGCATGTCCAGCACCAATAAACAAATAAGTAAAAAAATCAGCTTCTAAATTTATATACTTATTTTTGTGAGGTATCTCATACCTATTTGCAATTTTTGTATTATTGTCTTTAATATGAAAAGCTATACCTCCAATATTTTCATCATTATTAAAATTTCTTACACAATTATCAATAATTTTATCTATATCTGGTATTACAATATCATCATCAAAAATTATTAAATAATCAGTTTTTAAATTTTCTATTATTTTATTTCTACCATTTGCAACTCCATAGTTTTTTTTATCCCAAATATATAATAATTCGATTTTTTTATTATTTTCTATAAAAGAAATATCGTTATAAATATCTAAATTTTCATTATTATTTACTATTATAAGTTCAATAAATTTATTTGTCTTGCAAATATCTCTTAATGTTTCTATTAATAAATCAGTTCTTCTGTATGTCAAAATTCCAATAGTTACCAAAACATTATTTAAGCCCATGTGATACAAACTCCATTATTTATATTTTAAAACTCCATTTATAGAATAAAATGCAAAATAATATACACTTTTAAATATATTAAAATTTTCATAGTTTCTATAAACTTTCCACTGATAGTATGCCATTTTTAACTTATTCGATGAAACACTATTAGAGTAAATTCTATAATAAGATAATGGCTCAATAATTCCTTCTGAATAATTAATCTTTTTAAAAATATTAAGCCACATAGCATAATCTTCCCGCTTATAGGCATCTATAGGCATATAAATTTTTCCTAATTTTTCACAATCATACACAACAGTGGAGCAACCTATTGGACATGTTTTTAAAAGCTCTTTATAATTTAATTTCTTTTTGGTAATAAAATTTCCTATTACCCTACTAAAATCATTTATAAGATAATATGAAGTATATGAAAATAGTGAATTATTTTTTTTCATATGACTAATTTGTTTTTCTAATTTTACATCAAACCAAATATCATCTGAATCCAAAAAAGCAATATATTTACCATTTGCAATTTCTATGCCTCTATTCCTAGAAATGGCAGCACCTAAATTTTTTTCCAATTGAATAGTTTTAATCCTACTATCTTTTTTAATAAATTTATTTATTATTGCACTTGAATTATCAATAGAGCAATCATCAACAATAATTAATTCCCAGTTTTTGTAAGTTTGATTTATTACCGAATTTATAGATTCTTTAATAAAATTTTCTGCATTATAAACTGGGACAATGATGGAAACTAGTGGATCATTCACCTGGCAGGCCTTTGTTTTAATTTTAAAATTATTATATTGATTTCATTTTTGTAAAAAAATAAAAACAGCAAACAAACAATAATAAAAGATATTATGTTTGCATAATTATCGCATTTTATCATAATTAAGCTTTGAATTAGCAAAATAAACAAATAAAGCATGATATTTAGCATTTTTATGTTCAGTTTAAAGGTTTTGTTTATCACAAGTACCATTATAAAACACACCAATGAGTAGCAAATGACATATGAAAAAGCCACTGCAAAAACTCCAAATTTATAGATAAACAGATATAACAAAATTATGTTTAAAATAGCACCGCAAGCTGTTGCAATAAAAAGATATTTGTTTTTATTTATGGTATTTATGATACTCATCAAAAACTCACTAAAACCAAAAACTATAGCCCCTAAAAGCGTAAGTGGGATATAAACCAAAGCTTCATTAAAAGCACTGTTTATAAAAAATGGAAAAATTATCTTAATTACCGGTAATAAAACAGCTACCGATAAAAGCATAAATTTAAGATATTCATTGCAAGCTCTTGAGTAAAAAATAGAGTTATTCTGTTTTTTAAGATCTTTTGAAAAGCTCACTTCTTGCCAGCCTAGTTTAAAACACATAGCAACAAGAGAAATAATCATCGCAAATTTTAAAGCAATGGTATAGTATCCATTATCGGCATAACTTAACTTATTAGCTATAACGGATCTGCCATAAACGGCTGCAAACCAGAATGAAAGCGAGTTTAAACAAAGTGGAAGTGAGTAATACAAAAGCCTTTTAAAAAATGTAAAGTCAAACAAAGCAAATTTAATCTTTTTTATAACTTTTACTCTACATTCCATCATAAAAATAGCCACTAAATTTCCGAACAATGCACCTAAAAACAGAGCTTCATATCCAAAATCAAATTTATACAGCAATACAAATGAAGTTATAGCATATAAAATACTATTAACAACGCCGCTTATAACAAATACTGAATTTTTACCATAAGCTCTGCAAATATAGCCGTAAACACCTTGTAAATTTGAAAATAAACCAAGGCATAAAAGTATAGATTTAAATTTAATATCATAAATTTGCATAAAAATATAAAAAAATAAAAAATAGATTAAAGTAGATATAAAAAAGATAAAAAAACCTGAAAAAAGAACTTTTTCTTTATAGTTTTCAATTTCTTTCAAATTTGGATCAAGCAAAAATTTCATAATGCCAATATAAATATCCAAAAAGAAAAATGAGATGAAAAACTGCATATAGGCTAAGCTTAAGTCATACTCTCCAAACTCAGTCGGGTTTAAGTATCTCGTATAAATTGGAAGCATAAAAAATGCTATAAGTTTACTTAATATGCTTCCTAAAAAATATATACCACTAGATTTTATAAATCTTTTTAAATCACTCAAAATTTTGTACTCTTATAAAATTTTTATTTTACATTTTTTTATATCATAAAACCGAAATATGAAAAAACTCAAGAAAATTTCAAAACTTTTTCTAGATTGAATTGAAAATTTATTATTTTATATTAAATAAACTTCACGTATGCTTAATTATATGTATTGTAAAATACATTTTAAATTTTTACTTAAATCAAAAAAAGTTACATAAAAATTAATAAAATTGTTAAATTAAATGCTTTAAAGTTAAAAATTTTTATTAATTTTTTAAAAATAAAGTAAAATTTTCTATACTAAAAGTCCGCAAACATTAAGCATATTTATTTTGTCATTTATATACTTTTCAGCCATTTGCTCTATTTTTTTCTCATTTTTTACAATTTTTTCTTCAATCACAAAGTGAAATTTTCCGTTTTTCTCAAAATTGATAAGTTCTTTTACCAAATCGTTTTTAGAATTTTTACCGTTAAACTTCGGTAAAATTTCATAATCAATATCTTTATTCAGCCCTATATTATCGTATTTCGGAGTAAAAAAGCCAATTGTGTTTTCATCTTCTTTTAAAAATTCCAAAAGTTTTATATGAGAATCCTTAATCTTAGGTTTTTCCAAATTTGGCGCTAGAAATTTCATCTTGCAAAGATTTGCCTCAATTAAATTAGCAAAAATGCTATAGCCGATATTTTTATACATCGCGGAAATTTCTTCTTTATTATGAACTTTTTTAAAATCACTCATAAAATCGCCGATTTTTAAATTTGATGGGTAAATTTCGTTTAAACTCTCTAAAAACTCGCCCATTCCACGCGGCATAAACATATTGTTTTCAAGATTTTTATAGCTTTGTTTCGCAAAGTCGTAGCTGAATTTGCCGCTTAAAAACAGCTCGTCAATCGTTTCAAATTTTAAATTCGCTTCACTGTTCATATTTTTTGCAAAATTATCTTTTACAAAAAGTGTGCGTCTGAAAGTTCTATTTGTTATAAAATCAATGAATTGTTGAATTTTTACGCGGTTTTTGTCGCACTCTTTTTCAAGTGCATTTTTTAAAGAATCATTTATAGGCAAAAATATATCATTTTCAAAATTTGCCTCACAAAGATATTCAAGTCCTTTATTTTTCGCATCGCGCACGACTTCATAAAGATAATTCGGTTGATTGAAACCTTCCATATATTCATGTATCAAATAGCTTTGTGATCTATTTACAATATCATCAAAATGGCTGTCTATGACATTTTTTACCATACCTATTGCATTGTTTTTAAGATACTTTAATGTATCTTTGAAATTTAATATACTCTCATCAGCTGAAATTTCTTTACCTTCATTTCTAAAAAGCGTAATATCGCGAAGTATTTCATTACCTTTCCAGCCGGGATAGCAATTATATGAAAGATACGCGACACCGTTTTCGCTTAAACATTCACTGAAAATTCGCAAAATCGCATCTTTTATATCGTCACTTACCCAACTATAAACGCCGTGAGCTATAATATAATCAAACTCGCCGAAACTTTTATCAATATCTTTGATATTTTTAACTTCAAATTTTATATTTTTTAGTTCAAGCTTTTTGCTTATTTCTTTGGCTTTCGCGATTTGTTTTGAACTAAGATCAACTCCGACTACGCTGGCATTTGGATGATTTAGCGCAAACGGAATTATATTGCCGCCCATTGAACAGGCAAGCTCAAGAACTCTTGCGTTTTCAATTTTTGGCGTTTTAAGTCCGAAAATAATAGCCGCCAGTGCTGAATTTTCAGGCATTGAATATTTAAAAACTTTAGAATTATAAGGAACTTCATCATATGATTTTTCTATATTTTGCATTTTTAATCCTTTTCAGCAAATTAAAATATTTAATTTTACATTTTTAAAGCGGTTTGCACACAGTCTTTTATAGAAACCTTACCGCAAATCGCAACTTCACAATATTTTTCCAAACTTTGCGCCGTAGTTTTACCTATAGCGACCGCACGCCATGATTCATCCCAACCGAAATTTTTAACAAAACATTCTACATTAAACGGCGATGTAAAAATCAAAATAGCAGATGAAGGCGGTTTTAATGAAACATCAACCTTAACGAATTTGTTTTCATAAGCCTCAATACAATCAAGTCTGACGCCGTCCCGCTCCAAAATAAGATTAAGTTTTGAAACTGTTTTTTCAGCTTTTAAATAAAGCACTCTTTTTTTTCTAACCAATAAATGAGAAATTTCACAAGCAAAGGCGTTGCCCGTTCTTGCTCGTCCGATATAGATATTTTCAAAACCGAAATTTTTGGCGGCTTTGAATGTCGGAATACCTATTGTATAAATGTCTGTTTTAAGACTTGGCATTATTTGGTTATATTCAAGCGCTTTAACGGCATTTTTTGAAGTAAAAATTATCGCGTCGTATTTTTTTTCGATGTTAAAAATTTTAAATTTTATATCGCAAACTTTTAAATTTATTACTTTTTCATGCAAAAAAGGCGTATTTGAAACCAAATAAATCATTTTTCAAGCCACTTTTTTAAAATTTCAAGTTGTACACGAACGCTTTCGTCTGCGGTGCCACCATAACTTTTTCTGGAATTTTTGGAATTAAACAGATCAAGACATTTAAGCGCATTTTCATCAATTTTACCATCTATTTTCTGTAAATTTTCCAAGCTCATGTCACTCAAATCAAGTCCCAAACTTTCAGCCGTTGCGACACATTTTCCAACGATAAAATGTGCTTTTCTAAACGGAATATTTTTTTCACGTACCAAGTAATCGGCCAGATCAGTTGCCGTAAGATGACCTTTTTTGCAAGCTTTTAACATATTTTTCTCGTTAAATTTCGCTGTTTTTAACATTTCACGCAAAATCACAACAGAAGTATGTACCTCTTTTACACTATCAAAAACACACTCCTTATCTTCCTGCATATCTTTATTATAAGCTAAAGCCAGTCCTTTCATCGTCGTAAAAAGAGAGATTAAATTTCCATAAACCCGCCCTGTTTTACCACGAATAAGTTCGGCAACATCCGGATTTTTCTTTTGCGGCATTATAGAACTTCCTGTGGAAAAAGCGTCACTTATAGTTATAAATCCGAACTCTTGAGAATTCCATAAAATAAGTTCTTCACAAAGTCTTGATGTATGCGTAAAAACTACACTTATATTAAATAAAATTTCAAGCGCGAAATCTCTATCGCTGACACCGTCCATTGAATTTGGAATAGGTGCGTTAAAATTAAGCGATTTAGCCGTTTCAAAGCGATTTATAGCATGCGGCGTACCTGCAAGTGCAGCCGATCCTAACGGCGAAAAATTATTTCTTTCATAACTTGAAATAAATCTTTCAAAATCTCTTTTAAACATAAATGCGTAAGCCAGCAAATGTTCTGCCAAACTTATAGGTTGGGCGTGTTGAAGATGAGTAAATCCTGGCATTAGAGTTTGTATATTTTTTTCCGCAATTTCTACAAGCGCTTTTACAAAAGTACGCAAAAGCTCAGCTATAGCCAAATTTTCACGCATACAAAAATGACGAAAATCGGTCGCCACCTGATCGTTTCTGCTTCTTGCGGTATGAAGTCTACCTGCTGTATCTTTGCCGATAATTTCGGCCAAACGCTTTTCAATTGCCATATGAATATCTTCATCGGAAATTTTAAACTCGAAATTTCCTGATTCAATTTCGTTTAAAATTTTATTTAATCCGTTTTTGATTTTATCCGCTTCATCTTTACTTAAAATTCCGCAGTTTGCAAGCATTGAAGAATGTGCAATAGAACCTTCAATGTCATCTTTATAAAGTTTTTTATCAAAATTTATCGATGCGTTAAATTCTTCCAAAAGTGCGGAGCTGGCTTCGTTAAAACGGCCTTCCCATAGTTTTTGCATTTTTTCTCCTTTTTATAATCATAAAAACTAAAATAATACCTGAAATTCCTGCAAAAATACCTAATTTTATACGATTATCACTATAATTAGGCGACTTTTCTTTCAAAAAAAGTTTTAAAGTTTTGCCGTTATCAAGCGAAATTTCAGCTTTAGCGCCTTTAGCGCCATTTAAATTTACACGCAAAATATTACCGAAAAGACCTGAAATTTCAGGTTTTTGCATATTTGAATAACTTATTTTAAATTTTTTAAATACATCATTGCAATCACTTGGGCGCACAAAAATATCATAAGTCATATTAGGCAAAAGCGCCAAATTTTCGCCGCCGTTTACGACAAAATAATGATTTTTAGGAGTTTGTGTTTTAAATTCCCACTCTATTCTTTTCGCTTCGCCGTTTTGCGTATAATCAAACTGCGCTTTATAAGTGCTGTCAAAATCAAAAATTTCTTTGCTGAAAACGGCAAATTGAAATTGGCTGAATCGTCCATTTATATCGTTGTTTTTATCAATTATTTCAGTATTTTTAAGTTCGTCGCCGTTTTGATTAAAAATTTTAAAATCCTGCATTTCAATATTACCCGCATTTTTATTAAATTCTATACTCACAGGAGTTGATAAAATTTTACATTTAGGCATAGGATCAGGAATTTCACCGTTAAAAATCGCAAGAGCCGGCTCGTTATTTGGATAGACGACGTAATCGATAAAATTTAAATCTTGCGCCTGTAAAAAATTTTTCTTTTGCATTGCAAGTTTTTTATCTTTGCAAAATCCGAATACAAACTCGCCAAAACCGTTTTCGTTTACACCTTTTTTACAAAAATTTTCTACATTTGAATTTCCCATTTCGAATACATAACTTGAAATTTTATTATCATCCGCAAAACCGATTCCAACGCTGTCTATATGAAAATCTAAAAATCCGAAACGATGATAAATCGCGCTCATAAGACTATCAATCGCCATTTTCATATCTTCTGCATTATACGAAAAATTTTCAATTACGCTTGAATTAAATCCTGCTGCAAAAGCTCTATCTTGTGGAGTAATACCGGTAAAATTTATTTTTCCTGCTGTTTCGTCGTGAGAAATTTCATTATTTGCTACAACGTATTTTGCGTGATTTTGTGCAGCGATTTCAAGAGTAGAATCAGCAGTAAGCGTATTTAGACCGACATCCGTGCGTATATCATTTAAATAATCAAGAGGATTTTGATAAAACGAAAGACCGCTTTTGCTCTCGCTTGCTTCTTTGGCGTCATTTGGAATTTCATTGCAACCGTAAATTGCAAACAAAATTCCGATGACAATTGCCCAAAATTTAAGCTTTTGGACCTGCTTTTGCAAATTCTACGCCTTCTTTTACATCTTCGTATCGTTTGAAATTTTCGATAAACATTTTAGCCAATTTATCGCGCATTTTTAAGAAATCTTCTTTATTATTCCAAGTGTTTATAGGATTTAGAAGTTTTGTCTCTACACCTGTCAATTTTTTTGGAATTGAAAGATTGAATTTTTCAAAATTTTCAAATTCGCATTTTTTTATCGAACCGTCAAGAATTGCATTTATACAAGTTCTAGTAGCTTTTATACTCATTCTTTTGCCGATACCGTAGGCTCCTCCGCTCCAACCTGTATTTACAAGATAAACGTTAACATCGTATTTATCGATTTTTTTACCCAGAAGACCTGCATAAACGGTTGGATGAAGCGGCATAAAAGGTTCCCCGAAACAAGCTGAAAAAGTGGCAACCGGTTCTGTAATTCCTCTTTCGGTACCTGCTACTTTTGCAGTATATCCGCTTAAAAAATAATACATTGCTTGATCTTTTGTAAGTTTTGCAACAGGAGGCAAAACTCCAAACGCATCAGCCGTTAGAAAAATTATATTTTTAGGATGACCTGCTTTTAAGCTTGGTTCATGATTTAAAATATGCTCGATAGGATAGCTTACGCGCGTATTCTCAGTTTTTGAGCTGTCATTAAAATCCACAACACCGTCATTTATAACTACATTCTCTAAAAGTGCATCTTTTTTAATAGCGCCGTAAATTTCAGGCTCATTTTCTTTGCTTAATTTTATACATTTAGCATAGCAGCCGCCCTCAAAATTAAATATACCGTTATCATCCCAACCATGCTCGTCATCACCGATTAATTTTCGATTAGAATCTGTAGAAAGCGTTGTTTTTCCTGTTCCGCTTAATCCGAAAAATAGTGCCACATCGCCGCTTTTACCGACATTTGCAGAGCAATGCATACTCATTTTACCTGATAGCGGAAGCCAGTAATTCATCATTGAAAAAATACCTTTTTTCATTTCGCCGCCATACCACGTTCCACCGATTACGGCAACATTTTTTTCTATATTGAAAATTACAAAAACTTCACTGTTTAAACCGTCTTTTTTATAATCTTTATTTGCACATTTGCAAGCATTATAAACAACGAAATCAGGTTTGAAATTTTCCAGCTCATTTTTATTCGGACGAATAAACATATTTTTTACAAAATGCGCTTGCCAAGCAACTTCAGTTACGAATCTCACGCTTTTTCGACTATCCAGACTGCTGCCGCAATATGCATCTTGAATGTAAATATCCTTATTTGAAAGTTGTTTTTTTGCTGTTTTTAAAAGTTTATTGAAAAGTTCGTCTGTGATAGGTTGATTAATTTTACCCCATGAAATGAATTTTTTACTTGGATCTTGTTTGACGAAATACTTATCTTTAGGGCTTCTGCCGGTAAAAATTCCGGTATCGACGGAAAATGCGCCCATTTTCGTCATTTTACCCTCTTTTTTTGCAATTTCATGCTTTAATAATTCATCATAACTAAGATTATGAAAAACTTGTTTAATGCCCTGTAAATCGAGCTTTTCAATATCATTTACCATTTCGTTTCCTTAAATAATTTTGAATTTTTGAAATTATAACTAATTTTTACTTTTTTAAACTTAAATAAGATTTTGAATCTAAAAATTTTGATAAGATAATTTTTATCATTTTAACACATCAAAATTTTTTCCACTGTTTTATCATTTTATAAAATATTAAAAAATTTTTGGTATATTTACGAAATATTTTTTAAGGAGAGAAAATGGCAGTTAAAATAACTGATATTTGTATTGCATGTGGTTCTTGTATAGATGAATGCCCGGTAAGTGCTATCGTAGATGACAGCGAAAATCCGACAGGCGAAGATATATATTATGTATTTGCAGATAAATGCGTAGAGTGCGTAGGTCACAATGATGAGCCTGCATGTGCGAATGCTTGTCCGACAGATGGCTGTATTGTATGGAGTGATGTAACAGCAGGACAACCAAGCAGAAAAGAAATAGGCGCCGATTTGCGCAAAGGCGACACACCTGTAGTTGCTTAAAATTTAAGCCCGAATCGGGCTTAAATAAAAATTTATACTTTTTTTGATATAATCTCATCTTTTTAAAAATTTTAAGGAGCTTTTTATGCAACAAACATTATCAATAATAAAACCTGATGCCGTAGAAAAAGGTGTTATAGGTAAAATTATAGATAGATTTGAAAGTGCAGGTTTAAGAATAGCTGCAGCTAAAAAAATCAAACTTTCAAAATGCGATGCAAGTCAATTTTATGCCATTCATAAAGAAAGATCTTTCTTTAATGATTTAGTAGATTATATGACAAGCGGTCCTGTTGTGGTTATGGTTTTGGAAGGTGAAAATGCAGTTGCTAAAAATCGTGAACTGATGGGCGCAACAGATCCTAAAAAAGCGGCGCCAGGAACAATAAGAGCCGATTTTGCAGAAAGTATAGATGCAAATGCGGTTCATGGCAGTGATAGTGAAGAAAACGCTAAAAATGAAATCGCATTTTTCTTTGCAGGAAGAGAAATTTGTTAATAAATTTCAGTAAAATTTCACACCAACCGTATAAATTTGATATATCAGAAAATGGCGTGAAATTTACAGGTGAAATCATAAAAAAAAGTCAAAATATTTGCGAATTAAAAGGCAGATTAGATGGTATTTTGGCATATATTTGCGATCGTTGCGGCGAAAATTTTAATCTTAAAATAAACGAAACAGTTAATTTAATTTTAAGTAACGGAATTTTTAAAGATGATAACCATGAAATTAGCGATGTGATAGAATTTTTAAATGGTGTCATCAATTTGGATGAAATTTTACAAAGTGAGATAGAAGCTTACAAAAGCGGATATTTCTATTGCGATAAATGTAAAAATTTATAAAGGAGAAGAAAAATGGCAGTTCCAAAACGAAGAGTTAGTAAAACTCGTGCAGCAAAAAGACGCACACACTATAAAGTAAGCTTGCCAATTCCTGTTAAAGACAAAGACGGAAGTTGGAAATTACCACATAGAATCAACACCAAAACAGGCGAATACTAGTATGATTTGTGTTGCAATAGATGCAATGGGTGGAGATTTCGGCTGTGAGCCGATAATAGAAGGCACAATAGATGCTCTAAAAGAGCGCGAATTTACAGCGTTTTTAGTAGGCGATCAGGCACAAATGGAAAAATTTATACCAAAAGAGTTTATCAATCGCGTAAAATTCATACAATCGAATGAAATTTTCGAAATGAAAGAAGGCGCTACAAATGTTCTAAGACACAAGGAAAGTAGCATATATAAAGCTGTTGAACTTGTAAGAAGCGGCGAATGTCAAGCTGTAGTTTCAGCAGGACACAGCGGCGCTACAATGAGCTTAGCGACTTTACGCGTCGGCAGACTTAAAAATGTCGCTCGCCCGCCTATTGCAACACTTATGCCAACTTCAACTGGCACACGCACACTTCTACTTGATGTCGGTGCGAATGTAGATTGTAAAGCCGAGCATATTTTTCAATTCGGTGTTATGGGTGAAGCTTATGCCAAAGAAGTTATGGGCATAAAAGAACCTAAAATCGGAATTTTATCAAACGGCGAAGAAGACGGCAAAGGAAATGAAGTTACAAAAGAAGCATTTAAACTTTTAAAAAAAATGAAGAATTTCGTCGGAAATGCTGAAGGAAGTCAAATTTTTGATGGAAGTATGGATGTTATAGTTTGTGACGGATTTGTAGGAAATATAGCTCTAAAATCAAGCGAAGGCGTTGCTCATGCAATGAACAAACTTATAAAAAAAGAAGTTAAAAAATCACCTTTAGCAATCGCTGGAGCGGTGCTTATGAAAAAAGTATTTAAAATAGTGCGAAAAAACACAGACTATGATGAATACGGCGGCGCACCACTTTTGGGAGTTAAAAATTGCGTTATCATAAGTCACGGCAAAAGCACGCCAAAAGCCATAAAAAATGCGATTTTCCAAGCCTTAAAATTTTCAAATTCAAATATCAATTCAGTAATTTCAAACGAACTTGAAAAATTCAAAAACGAGTAGCGCAGATGAAAAATGCGGCTATGCTTTCAATAGGTGCTTATGTACCGCCATATGAATTATCTAATTTCGATCTTGAAAAAATGGTAGAAACAAGTGATGAATGGATTGTCAAACGAACAGGAATTCACACTCGTCATATAGCAAAAAATGAAACCGCCGGCGATATGGCAGCAAAAGCCGCTGATTTAGCAATTTCTCGTTCCGGAATTTCAAAAGAAGAAATTGACGCGATAATTTGCGCAACTATTACACCTGATTTTTTTTGCATGCCGTCAACAGCCTGTATAACCGCAGAAAAACTTGGATTAAATAAAGGTATAACAGCATTTGATATAAGTGCAGCTTGCTCCGGTTTTATTTATTTGCTTGAAATCGGTTCTGCGTTAATTAAAAGTGGCGCCAAAAAAAATGTCTTGATAATAGGAACTGAAAAATTAAGTTCTATTGTAGATTGGAAAAACCGTGCAACGTGTGTGTTATTTGGAGATGGCGCAGGTGCGGCTGTTTTAAGCTGTATAGATAATAAAAACAGTGAAATTTCAAAACCTTACGGCATAATCGACATTCATACGGCAAGCGATGGAAATAAGGCCGAACTTTTAATGACACCAACAAAAAATTCAAACATAAAAGATATAGCTGATGAAAATTTAGGTTTTTTACATATGAAAGGCAATGAAGTTTTTAAAATTGCCGTGCAAACGCTTTCAAATGATGTAGTTAAAATTTTGAAAAAAAACAATGTAAAACCTGAAGAAATCGATCTTTTTGTTCCGCATCAAGCTAATTTACGAATCATAGAAGCAGTAAAAAACAGACTAAATTTTACAGACGATCAATGTGTCGTTACAGTCGGCAAATACGGCAATACAAGCTCAGCCTCAATTCCTATAGCGCTAAATGAGGCTTATGAAAACGGACGCCTGAAAAACGGCTCTCTAATTTTGCTTGATGCATTCGGCGGCGGCTTTACTTGGGGTTCGGCGCTTATCAGATTCGGACTTTAAACTCGATATAAATAAATTATATAAAAACTAAAATTTTAATTTTTATATTAAATTTTACTTAATCAGATTTTGGCAAGCCTACTTTTTTAATAATTTAAACTATTAAAAAATTATCAATTTTTTATATATCTGTATCCTTGCTATATATAAGAAAAATCAACGCAAACAGTATTAATTTCATAGTTTGTAATATAAACTTAAAATCTTTATTCGGATACAAATTTTCTTAATTCGAAAATATCAATAAAAATCGCTATAAACAAAATCTATGCAATTAAGTTTTTCATAAATAAAAAGTATGTATCAAAACAAAAGTCTTGAATAATAATTTATAATAATGGAATTTTTATCGTAATTAATTGAGCCTGGTTTTTTTAATTTATTAAATTTTGACAGTTTTCAAAAAAATTTTCATTTTGCATTTTTGCCATTTAAAAGTATTTATTTTTAAAAAATTTATTATTATCTGAAATTTATATAGTTTTAGCTAAAATCTTAAAATTTCAATTTTAAGGAGATATTATGAAATTTAAAATCTTTTTATTAGTGCTCATAACTGCGCTTTTAGGCGGCTGCGCCAGTGAAAAATCACGCGCTGTGCAAACTGAAGCCGTAAAATCGGCACAAATTCCATATAGCGGCGTTAAAATGTCAGTTTCTGTTGGAAGATTCAGTAATCAATCAAGCTATAACAACGGCATTTTTTCAGACGGCGAAGATCGCCTTGGAAATCAAGCGCAAACCATTTTAATTTCAAACTTACAACAAAGCGGACGTTTTTCCGTAATGGACCGCACAAATATGCGTGCTCTTCGTGAAGAAGCGACTATTTCTAAAAAAGCGCAAAATTTAAAAGGTGCAAATTATGTAGTAACAGGCGATATCGTTGAGTTTGGACGTAAAACTACAGGCGATCATCAACTTTTTGGAATTTTAGGACGCGGAAAAACTCAAACAGCTTATTCAAAAGTAACTCTAAATTTAGTCAATGTCACAACAAGTGAAGTTGTATTTACTGCAAGCGGTGCCGGTGAATATGAATTATCAAACCGCGAAGTTATCGGCTTTGGAGGAACTGCAGGATATGATTCGACATTAAACGGCAAAGTGCTTTCTCTTGCCATAAGAGAAGCTGTGGATAATCTGGCTGTCGGCGTAGAAAATAGCGGACTTTTGAAATAAGGAAATAAAATTGAAAAAACTGTTTTTAGTAATTTTTGCTGTGATTTTTATGGCCGGCTGCGCAGGAAATTCGCGTCAAGCTATGTATTATCATGGTGATTTTAATAGAGTTTTATATGAATATTTCAATGAAACCGGCGATATAAACGAACAAATCGCGGATCTTGAAAATGTAGTTCAAAAAGCTTATGAAAAAAATATGCCTGTAGCTCCAGGAATTTACGCTCATCTTGGACTTTTGTATAATAATATCGGCAATTTACAAAAATCTGATTTTTATTTTACAAAAGAGGTTGAAAATTACCCTGAAAGCGCAAATTTTGTTATGTTTTTAAAAAATCATGAAAACCAAAAAAGGAACAGAAAATGAAAAATTTTAAAATTTTAATCCCTGCTTTTTTGGCACTGTTTTTTGCAGGTTGTGCACAACCTAAAGTTTATGATTACAGCGCGCTTCAAAGTGCAAAACCGAAATCTATTTTAGTTTTAATGCCTACAAATGAAACAACTGAAGTAAAAGGAGCGGCCGCTGTTTTGGCAAATTCTGTAGCGCCGTTATCGGAAGCCGGATATTATGTATTTTCACCTGCACTTGTAAATGATACTTTTAAAGCAAACGGCGTTTATGAAGCTGATGATATAGCTAAAATTTCACTTGATAAACTACGCGGTATTTTCGGCGCGGATGCCATTTTATATCTTCATATAGATAGATACGGCGCAAACTATAAATTGATAAACAGCTCAACTGAAGTCGGTGTAAATGCTACACTGAAAGATGCAAAAACAGGCGCAACTTTATGGCAAAAATATTTTCTTGCCGTTCAAAACTCAAATGACAGCAGTAGCGGCGGACTGGGCGGACTTTTAGCCAATGTAATAATAGCTGCAATAGCTCAGGTTGCAAACGATGTAGGAGATGCAGCTTATGATTTAAGTGGTCCTGCCATGTTTTCATTGTTAGGACAAAATTGCAACGATTGCCTGCTTTACGGTCCGAAATCTCCATATTTTGGGCAAGATAAACAACTGGCAAAATAGAAACTTCGGCGAAATTTCACAATGGAATTTCGCCAAAAATTAACAATTTCGTAGTAAAATTTCATAAATTTTGCAAAAAAGGGAAATTTATGAAAAACTTAAACACTTTATTTTTTGCTCTTCTTATTATTTTATTTTTAGATGCATGCGCCGGCAAAAATTCTCAAAATCTTGGCGTTGTGGAGTTGTCTCAACCTGTTTTTATAAGCGAATTTCCAACCGATAAAACCGCTTTTGTAAATTTTACAAATACAAGCAATTTTGATTCCAATTTAACAAAAGCTTTAAGTTTTAACTTACAGAAAGCAGGTTACAAATTAAGCGATGAAAATGCGGCAAATTTTGTAATTAAAGGAAATTTAAACTATTTTCGCCGAAAAATCGTAAAAGACCAGAATCCGTTTTACGGCTCGGTCGGCTTCGGCTTTGGCGGATACAGATACAGCGGAATTGGAGTCGGTATGGGATTTCCTGTGTATTTTAACGATGATAACTACGACTACCGCACAAACAGCTACATTTATGACGCGCAGGTTTCACTTCTTATACGCATAAAAAATAATGGAAATACAAAAAGATTACACAACAAATTTAAATTATCAGACAGGGCGGAATTTAAACGGAACAAGCTCTATAACAGACGAATTTAACGCACAAATTTCAAAAATTATTTTACAAATTTTAAAAACTAAATAAGGAGAAAAAAATGGAAAATTTTAGAGACTTCTTAAAACACGCGGACATAAAATTTAAAGAATGCGAAAATCATTTCGCAGTCAAAAATCCGGCAAATGGTGAAATTTTAGCTTTTATAAAAAAGACAAATGCAAATGAAATTTCACAAATTTTAACCGGGATGCAAAAAGCGCAAAAGGAGTGGGCAAACTTAAACGCGCTCCAACGAAGCGATATAATGCTGAAATGGCACGAAAAAATAGTGCAAAACCGCGAAATGCTTGCCGAAATTATGACACTTGAGCAAGGCAAGGCCATAAAAGAAGCGCGCGGCGAAATTGATTATGCGGCAAGTTTTGTAAGATGGTTCGCAGAAGAGTGCCGAAGAATAGACGGCGACATTCTAACGCCTTTGAAACAAACACAAAAACTATTTGTAATCAACCAACCGATCGGCGTTTGCGCCGCCATTACTCCTTGGAATTTTCCAAGCTCAATGATAACAAGAAAAGCAGCTCCTGCACTTGCTTGCGGATGTGCGATGATAGTAAAATCGGCAAGCGCTACACCGCTTAGCGCTTATGCTTTACAAATTTTGGCACAAAAAGCAGGAATTCCAAACGATGTTTTTATAATAGTAAATGGCGACGCAAGCGAAATTTCAGACGCATTTTGTAAAAGTGATACTGTGCGAAAAATCACTTTTACCGGTTCAACTGAAGTTGGAAGCAAAATTTATGAAAAATCAGCAAAAACAATCAAAAAAATCTCGCTTGAGCTTGGCGGAAATGCGCCTGTGATTGTATTTGATGACGCCAATTTACAAAAAGCGGTTGATGGCGTAATTGCCAGCAAATTTAGAAACTCAGGTCAAACTTGCGTTTGCGCAAACCGCGTATATGTGCAAAGCGGTATATACGACGCACTTTGCGAAAAACTCGTAAAAAAAGTAAAAGAGATGAAAATCGGCGATGGGATAAAAGAAGACACTGACTTCGGACCGTTGATAAATGAAAGCGCAGTAGAAAAAGTGGAAGAACTTATAAAAGATGCGTTAAATAAAGGCGCTAAATGCCTGCTTGGTGGAAAAAGAAGCACACTTGGCGGAACATTTTTTGAGCCGACTATTCTAAACGGCGCCACAAGTAAAATGAAATTTGCCAAAGAAGAAATTTTTGGTCCTCTTTGCCCTATTTTTAAATTTGAAAATATAGACGATGTTATAAATCAGGCAAACGACACAAAATACGGTCTTGCAAGCTACATTTTCACTGAAAATTTAAACACAATCACAAAAGTAAGTGAAGCGCTTGAATACGGAATGGTCGGTGTAAATACAGGATTAATCAGCAATGAAGTGGCACCGTTTGGCGGCGTAAAAATGAGCGGACTTGGACGAGAAGGCAGTAAATACGGCATTGCAGAATATATGCAAAAAAAATATATCTGTGTAGATATAAAATGATTCCGGTTTTAACGATTGCAGGAAGCGATGCCAGCGGCGGAGCCGGCATTGAGGCCGATATAAAAACATTTTGCGCGCACGGACTTTACGGTATGAGCGTGATAACAAGCGTAGTGGCGGAAAACACGTTTCGCGTCATAAATGCTTACGATATGAGCGCGCAGGCCGTTGGAGATCAAATTGAGGCTGTTTTTGAAGATATCGCGCCAAAAGCCGTAAAAATCGGAATGCTTCCAAATGCGAAAATAATGCAAATCGTAGCCGAAAAATTAGAAAAGTTTAATGCTGAAAATGTGGTTTTGGATCCGGTAATGCAAGCAAAAAACGGCTTTAATCTGATGAGTGAACGAGAAAATTTGCTCTCAAAAATGCTTGGCATCATAGATCTCATCACGCCAAATATACCGGAGGCTGAAATTTTAACGAACACTAAAATTTCAAATGAAAACGATATGAAAAATGCAGCTCTTATAATCGCCGAAAAAGGCGCAAAATCAGTACTTATAAAAGGCGGACATAAAAAAGGTGCCAGCGATTTTTTATATTTTGAAGGTAAATTTTTTGAGTATAAAACGAAATTTATAAACACAAAAAACACGCATGGCACCGGCTGCACACTAAGCTCGGCAATCGCTTCAAATCTTGCGCTTGGACGCAAAATGAACAAAGCCGTGGAAAATGCAAAAAAATATATTCAAGGAGCTATTGAAAATTCGCTGGATTTAGGACATGGAGCAGGACCGCTAAATCATTTTTATAATATTTTTTAAAATAGAAACTACGCAAAAATATTTGCATACAAAAAGCAAAATTTTGTCTGAATTTTTAAAATCTCTTGCATAGCTTTTTAAAATTTATCTTATAACCTTTCATAAACAAATTTTCATATTTCAGTCAAACAGGCTTTATCTGAAAATTTATTTTTTTATTTAAAAATTTTCCAAATTTTTAAATAAATCTTTTACGCCATAATTTTTGTCTTTAATTATAAGTAATAGCTAAGATTCTTGTTATTGCATTATTTTAGAGATAATGCCGTATTTTTACTTTTTTTTATTTTATAAAATGCAACTTGGTTGCCTAAAATTAAGTTGCAACTAAGTTGCTTTAGATATACTTCGTTTCGATTTTTTGATAAAGGTTTTTAGAATCGTTAAAAAGTCTATTTTGAAAAATATTTTTATCGCCGCAACGTTTGATTTAAAAATATAAAAAAAGACTTTTTAAAAGTTTAAATTTTAAAATAAACCTTATCTTTCATATAAACACAATAAAACAGGACTTAAGATGAGAATATTGATAATTTTGCTGATATTTTTAAAAACGGAAATATTAGCCTGCGCTTTATGTGCTTTGATGACGCCTACTGCACATATTTTTTTAAATTTTAATGTTTCGCAGGATACTATCGAAGATATTGAAATTTCTTGGGTATTTTCAAAAAATTTCACCGATTTGACATTGGAAAGTTATGATTTTAATTCCAATTCAAAACTTGATAAAAATGAACTTGACGATGTAAATTTCGCTATGCTGAACTACATATCAAATAAAAATTTTCTAATGAATTTCGAATGGTATGATAAAAACGGAACTGCAAAGACAATTAAAGGAAATTTCAGTGATGAAAAGATGGTTATGGAAAATGGAAAAATTGTTTTTAAATTTCGGCAAAAAGTGGGCATTAAAATTCAAAACAATCGAGTTTTAAAAACAACGGCTGGTGATAAAAACGGATTTTTTAATTTTACTTTTTTAAATTCCGGCCATAAAAAAATAGATGATAATTTTTATATTGAGTTTAATTCAAACTTAAATGCTAATTTTGCGCTTTTCATAACCGATCAAATAGAACACAAAACGCAAAAAAGTTTGAATGAGCCTGTAAAACAAATCGGTAGCGAAAATACAAAAAAGCCAAATTTCATCAATCAAAGCGCTATAAACTCACTTGAAAAATTAAAAGCCATTTTTATAAAAAGTGCTGAGAATTTAGATATAAAGATTTTGATAAGCGTGATATCCATATCTTTTTTGTATGGATTTTTTCACGCGGCAGGTCCTGGACATGCCAAAATTTTAACTACAAGCTACTTTTTAGCAAATGGTGGAAATTATATGAAAAGTTTTTTATTTTCTTTGAAAATAGGTTTTTTTCACGTTGCCGGAGCCTTTTTCGTCGTTGTGACAACTCTGTTTTTCGTAGATTTAATCTCAGGAAGTATCTCGCCAAACGCCATTAAAATAACAACTCAAATTTCAGCCGTTATGATAATTTTAATTGCAATCTTCATGTTTTTTAAAAAAATAAAAGAACGGGCAAATACTCATACAAAAGAGTGCAAATGTGCAATTTGTTCCACTATAAAAGAACCTGAAAGTTTAATTTTTAACAATTCAAAATTTAAAATTTCAAACAATATAAATCACAATAATTTAAAATTTAAAAATATAAAATTCACCTCTAAAAACAAAGAAGAGTGGTTTATAGCTTTAGCCTCAGCCATAATTCCATGCCCTGGAACAATTTTAGCTTTTTTACTTGCTTTTAATGTCGGAAGTTATTTGACAGCTTTTATAAGTGCACTATTTATGGGCTTAGGAATGAGTTTTGTAATATTTTTGGCCGCTATTTTTGGAGCCGGTGTAAATAAAATAACGAATTTGAAATTTAAAAAACTGACAATTTATATAGAATTTTTAGGACTTACATTTATGTTAATAATTGGAATTTTGATGTTTTTGATAGCGGATAATTTAAAAATTTAAAAATTTTGATTTATGTATTATTTTAAAGCAAAATTATTTTTATGAATTTTCATTGTCGGTTGGTTTTTTTATTGTTATTTACATTTTTGTAAATTTTTTGTAATAAAATTTCAGCATATATACCATTGCAAATAGTAATATAATGCAAAAAATATATAACACAAATATAGAAATTATAAAAATTTTTATAAATTTTCGCTTTCAACACTTTTTATTATATTTTATAAAAACAGCCAATATTTGAATACTTTTCATTAATTATATCACTTGGTTTGCTTTTCTTTCCCTAAAAATAATAACTTATCACATCCAACGCATAATAACCGTCTAAAGATAAATACCTCTCACTCATAATTTACTCCTTATTAATAAAATATATAAACTTTTCTTGCTTTGTATCCACTGTAATTATAAACTATTTATTTAAGTGTTTTTAAAATTTCATAATTTGTAGGATTTTCTTATATAAAGTAAAATTTTGAAGGAAGCCTTCCGTAATCATCATATTCAATTTTATTCAAAAAAACATTATATAAGAAATTTTTTAAAATTTCATCATCGCTTAAATATTTAAACTCTTTAAAACAAAATCTCATAAAAAATGGAAATTAATGCAATAATTGATAAAAATGTTATTGATAATAAAATTTTATATTTCTTTTTAAAATTTTGCCTTTTTGCGACATCATTTTCAAAAGTGTCGTATAAATATTGGTATTTTTGAGAAAATAGTAAATTGCCAAAATTTTAAAAGGTGCAGAAATTTTTAAAATTTCGCGCCTTTTAAATAATTCAAAAATTAAAGCAGAACTTCAATCTCTTTTGAATCGTTCTCTATTTTTTTTGTCGCATCTTTGCGGTATTCAATTAGTTTTTCAGCAAGTTTTTCGTCACTTAAAGCCAAAATTTGCAATGCAAAATAAGCCGCATTTTTGGCTCCGGCTTTTGCTATACTCATAGTAGCCACAGGCATACCTCCTGGCATTTGAACTGTCGAATAAAGTGCGTCAAGCCCATTTAACGCTCCGCCACCCATCGGGATTCCGATTACAGGCTTTGTAGTGTTTGCAGCGACAGCTCCTGCCAGATGAGCCGCCATTCCGGCTGCACATACAAAAACTTGTGCGCCTTTTTTTTCGGCATTTGCGACATATTCGGCTGTGCGTTTCGGACTGCGATGTGCCGAACTTATAATCATTTCATATGCCACACCGAAATCTTTTAAAATTTTGGCGCACTCGCTAACAACTTCATAATCGCTCTTTGAGCCCATAATAATAGAAACAAATTTCATTTTTCATCCTTTCTTAAAAAGCAAAATTCACATGTTTTGGCGACACTTTTAATTAAATTCAGGTTTCCGCTGTGAATTTCACTCATTTGTTTATTTGTTTGTGTAAAGATTTTATCAAATTTCATATAAAATTTACCATTTTTTTCATAAATTTCACCTATTTCGTTTTTAGCAGTTGAAATTTCAGTGCCGAAAGGTGAAAAAATTTCATACTCAACTCCAGGCATGATTTTACCTTTAACGGCAAAAAGCTCGCCGTCCTCGCTAAAAGCCTCAACCTGTTTGCTTCCTTGTACCAAAGAAGTGTCTAAATTTTGTGTATCTGCTCTTTCATAAGGATGATGAAATAGATATCCTTCACTAAAACCGCGATTTTTCAAAGTTGCAATTTCAGCTTCGTAAATTTCAGCCTTGAAATTTCCGGCAAAAGCATCGTTGATTGCCATTCTATAAGCATTTGTCGTGCAGGCAGCATAATATTCGCTTTTTGTGCGACCTTCAATTTTTAGACTGTCTATCGCACCTGTGGCGACAATTTCATTAATGTAAGATATAAGATTCAAATCTTTGGAATTCATTATGTATGTGCCGTCATTTTCGCGCTCTTCAAGGCGAAAAAGAGTTGCGTTTTGTGGATCTTTAGCATAAAGCTCATATTTGAAACGACAATCGTTCGCACAACTTCCACGATTGCTGAAACGCCCGCTTTGCACCGCTGAAATCAGACATCTGCCGCTGTAAGCAAAACACATCGAGCCATGCACGAAAATTTCAAGCTCCAGGCCAGGCAGCATTTTTTTAATTTCAAGCGCGTCTTTTAATGTAATTTCGCGCGCAAGAACGATTCTTGAAGCACCCATTTCATAATAAAATTTTGCGTCCAGATAATTTGTAACATTGGCCTGTGTCGAAATATGAATTAACATCTCAGGCGCAAGCTTTTTTACCAAATTTATAACGCCGACGCTTGCCACTATTACGCCGTCTACACCTATTTCATTTAAAAATTCTATATGATTTTCAATGCCTTTTATTTGAGCATTAAATGGAAAAGCGTTCAATGTGGCATAAAATTTTTTGCCGTGCGCGTGAGTATAGGATACGCCTTGGATAAAGCTTTCTTTAGTAAATTCTTTTGCGCTTCTTTTTCTTAGCGAAAACGAACCGACACTCGCATAAACTGCGTCTGCGCCAAATTTCAGTGCAATTTTCAGTTTTTTGAGATTGCCTGCAGGGGCTAAAAGTTCAGGTTTCAAAATTTTCCTTTTTTAAGCGTGATTTTACTATAATTTGCTTAAATTACAAAAAAGGATAAGCTATGAAAGTTGATATGCACAACCACACATATCTTTGCAATCACGCCGACGGAAAGCCTGAAGAGTATTTAAAAGCGGCGATTTCAAAAGGAATTGATATTTTCGGATTTAGCGACCATGCGCCGATGAATTTTGACAAAGCTTATCGTATGAGTTTTTCACAGATGGATTTTTATGAAAATTTAATTGACGAATTAAAAGAAAAATTTCAAGGCAAAATCGAAATTTTAAAAGCTTACGAAGTTGATTTTTTGCCCGGATTTATTGACGAACGCGTAATTTCGCGAAAAGTGGATTATCTAATCGGCTCGGTGCATTTTTTAAATGCATGGGGATTTGATAATCCTGAATTTATCGGTGGTTGGAAAGATAAAAATATAGATGAAATTTACAGTGAGTATTTTTCGGCTATCGAAAATCTTGCAAAAAGCGGAAAATTTGATATTTTAGGGCATTTGGATTTGATAAAAGTTTTTAAATTTTTGCCTAAAAAAGATATCAGAATTTTGGCTAAAAGTGCGTTAAATGCGATTAAAAAAGCCGATTTGACAGTGGAATTAAACTCGGCAGGTCTTAGAAAACCTGTAAAAGAGATTTATCCAAGCGATGCGCTTTTAGAGCAAATCGCGGAACTTGAAATTAAAATCACGCTCAGCTCCGACGCGCACAGTCCTGAACAAGTAGCACAAAATTACGATGAAATATTAAAAACAGCTTTAAAATTCGGCTTTAATAAAGTTGCAATTTTTAAAAATAGAGATAGAAAATTTGTGGATTTAGGATAAATCGGATATTTTTAATTATCGATTTATTATAAAAATTTTAATATTTTTTTTCAATTTCAGCGCCGACTTTGGCATTCGGCAAAATTTCGGTTTTTAAAATTTTCATGTAAAAATATTTCAAATTTTTAAATTTTACACGGTAATAATCATCAAAAAAATTTAAAGCATCTTCTACAAGGCGAAATTTCCGCTTTTTAAAAATTCCGCAAATATCCTTGCAAATTTCAGCATAATCTATAAACTCGTCAGCCTCAAATTTTGCATTCACACAAATTTCCTGCTCTTTTTCACGTTCAAAATCTAAAATACCGATAACGGTTTTAAATTTTAAATTTTCAACCAAAATCCGCACTAAATGACCTTTTTCTCATCGCCTTTGATTAAGCGAACAATGTTTGGAATATGTTTATAGATAATTGTAAAAATTATCACAACAATCGGTGCGTAGGTATTTATGCCTTGCATTTGAGGATGAATGAAATATAGAGCTACCGCAAAACAAAGAACAGCCGCAAGGCTTGCAAGACTTGAAATTTTAAGCACTTTTCCGCAAACAAACCAGCCGACAACGGCAATCGCAACTTCTGCCGGCACAAAGCAGGCAAGCACACCGGCGGCTGTTGCTACGCCTTTCCCACCTTTAAAAACAAGATACGGCGAAAAGCAATGTCCCAAAACTGCAAAAACCGCCATACTCCACTGTGTGTTTAAAGAAACGTCAAACGCTCGCGCTATTAAAATAGGAATCACGCCTTTAAAAATATCGCAAAGCGCAGTCGCAATCGCTAAAATTTTGCCTTTTTTCGGATCTTTTTCTTTTATTACACGAAGCACATTTGTAGCGCCTATGCTGTGACTTCCAAAAGCCCTAATATCAACACCGCCGAAAAATTTACCTAAAATCAAGCCAAACGGTACACCGCCAATTAGATAAGCCAAAATAACACATATAATATTTTCGTTCATTTCTACCTTTCAAAGCGCGAAATTTAGCAAATTTAATCTAACTTTTCCATAAAAGATAAATTTTTTCATCATAAATATCGCTTTTTTTAGGAGAAATTTCTCTTATATCAAGTTTTATTTTTTGCAAGTCAAGGCTATCTTTTAGTTCATTTATTTCATCATTAAATTTTGCGGTCATTTCATCCATTTGATTTAGCAAAACTTCCAAATTTTCACTTGCATTTTTTACGTCTTTACGCTCATTCAGCACTCTATTTGCGGATCTTGCACTTGTTGCGATTTTGCCTATAGAGCTTGAGCGAGAACCTAAAAGTGAGCCGAAAATAGCCGTTCCTATGCTTATTGCGGCGTCAATTCCGCTTTTTAAAACTCCTGCCTTTTCTTTTTCAAGCCTTTGCTGTGCGGTGCGAATTCTAGCTTCAATTCGAGATTTTTCTTTATTAAATTTTTCGGTTATTTCATCCGTTTTGCTTTCTAAAATTTCATTTGCTCTGCCGCTCAATCTGACATAAAATTCCTCTTTACTTTCTTTTGGATTTGAGTTTAAATCAAGTGCACTGAATAGCGATAACTTTGCGTTTCTATATAAAAATTCCTTGAAATCGTTTTGCAAATTTTTGAAATTTTTAAGACTACTTATAAAACTTGGAATTTCCTCAAATTTTGCATTTTCAGGTTCGCTTTGACTTAAATTTTCAATTTCTCTGTCGCTTGCTTCGCTCCAATCAACATTTGAAGCGCCACCCAAATCAAAACATAAATGAATATCTTTTGTATAATCCAAATTTTTATCCGTATAGCGAATTTTTGCTGTAGCATATAAATTTGCGCTAAGCTCGCCCGAACCGCTAAAAAGTTGAGGAATTTCATTTGAAATTATAGGTTTAGCGTCCGTATTTTTATGAAATTTCGGCACGTTTATTTGAATTTTATTTTTCATCAGCGCACTGATTTGATCGGCATTCAAAGGTCCTTTTAAGTAACTAAGCGCAAAACGGCTTGAAATCACTTTTAGCCCGCTTTCATTAATATTTTTTACCAAAAATGAGCGTTTTTCTATATTTGAAAGAAGCTCTAAAATTTCACTTTTGGTAAAATCCGCGCCATTCACGCCGCTAAGTCCTGATATGACTCTATCTTTATCCTGCGCCGTTTGAAGTCTGCCGATAAACCATGTGCCGATATTTGAAAGTCCTTTATAATCGATATCCACAGGATTTTGGGTGCTTAAAACGCAACCTAAACCGAAAGCGCGTGCCTGCTTAAGAAGTGTAAGCATAGGTTTTTTACTTGGCGGATTAGAACTTGGCGGAAAAAATCCGAAAATTTCATCCATATAAAATACCGCTCTTAGCGAACTTGTGCCTTCGGTTGTTCGCATCCAGCTTATCATTTCATTCAGCAAAATTGTTACAAAAAACATTCTCTCATCATCATTTAAATGCGAAATCGTAAAAATGTTGCAGCGAGCCTTGCCATTTTCATCAAACAACATTTTACCGATATTTAAAGGCTCACCGTTAAGCCATTGCTTAAAAGACGGATTTGCAACAAGCGCATTTATTTTCATTGCAAATGCCATTCGTTTATCGTTTGGAAAAAAAGTTTGCACGTCGAAAACGCCTATTTTTTCAAAAGGCGGTGTTGCGATTTGGGTTATAAGTTCGTTTATACTTAAATCTTTGCCGTTTGCGAAATTTTCAAGAAAAATTTGTTCTAAAAGCAGCATTTCAGGTGAATTTACGTCATCTGTTTTGATTTTGGCAAGACTCAAAACGCTGCTTGCCAAATTTAAAACATAATTATTCATCGCTTCATCGTCCAAATTTTGCGGCGCTTTAAAGCTTGAAAGCAAACTTACACCAAGCCCTGCCGAACTTTTTGGCGTATAAATTCTTACATCTGCCGAATCTTTAAAAAGTTTTACACGACTGATATCCTGATAACTGTTCTGTAATCCTTTTTTCCAAATTTGAGCCGTCTCGTTTGCAAGTTCTTGCACAGAAATGCCTTTATTTACGGCTTCATTTTCATCCATAAAAGGCAAAAACTCATCCGCGCTTAAATTTTGAAAACTTAAAGCAAGATTTGTAAGATCACCTTTCGGATCGATAACGATGGACGGGATATTATCTATACAAGCCTCTTCCAAAAGCGTAACTCCAAGCCCTGTTTTGCCGCTTCCTGTCATTCCTATTATTAAAGCGTGTGTTGTCAAGTCTTTGTTTTTATACAAAAACGGTTCACCGTTTTCAAGCCCCAAATAAAAAAGTTTAAGATTTTCCTGCAAATTTTTCATCATTTTTCCTTTAAAATTTTGTAATTATAACAGCTTTTGACTAAAATTTTAAAATTTTAATAAAAGCCGAAATTTGCGAAATTTAAATTTTTCAGCTTTAAAAAATTTATTGAATTTAAGCCGAAAAAGCACAATTTAAATTTTTTGAAGCAACGACAAATCGAAATTTTCAAAATGTGTAAAATCGCTGAATTTTGCATTTTCGCAAAGAATTTTTGCGCGCCCGAAGCAAATTTTTTTACCAGCGGAATTCGCACTTCTAAGCCATGATAAAAAAATATCATCAACAGCTAAATTTTCACTTTTACCGTCGCAAACAACTATAAAATCATAATCAATCAGACTTTGTGAAAAAATTTCGGCTTTTATCATCACGCCGAAGCAATCTTTTACATTTTCTTTAAAAGCACAAATTTCAGGCTCGAAATTTTCGTGCAAAAATGCGTAAATTTCGGCAAAATTTCGTAAATCAAACCCATCATAAATAATAACTGCAACTTTCATTTTCTTCTCATCTTATTTTTAAAACAGAATATTATCATTAAAAGCAGCAAAAATGCAGCTGCACCACTGATAAAAAACCCGAATTTCGCGCCGTATCGCTCTATAAAATATCCTGCAAACATAGCGCCAAAAGGCGTAGAACCTTGAAACACAAAAGTATAAATACTCATCACGCGCCCTCTAAATTCATTTTTAGTATTTAGCTGAATCATCGAATTGGTGCTTGCCGTTACAATTACGAAACCAAAACCGGTTAAAATCACTAAAAAACAGATAATGTAAATATTTTCAAAAAGGCTCATAAAAGATAAAATAATTGCTGTAAAAAATGAAACAACGTAAATCCAGTAAGAGCCAAGTTTTCCGAAAATAGCAACAAAAAGCGCACCAAAAAACGCGCCGACACCGACAGACGATATAAGATAACCGAATGTAGTTTCGTCTCCTTCAAGCACAAATTTTACAAAAGCCGAAATTGTAACATTGTAATTTGGTATAAAAGTAGCCACTATAAGCAAAATACAAAGACCTTCAAGCAAAATTTTCTTATTTAAAACATATAAAAAGCCCTCTTTTATAGAGCGCCAAATTTCAAGTTTTCCGGTATGATTTATTATCACGTCAGGGCGAAATTTTATAAATTTCAGCGAGATTAAAACGGCAAAAAAACTTATGGCGTTTATCAAAAAGCACCAACCGACGCCAAAAACCGCCATAATAAAACCGGCAATAGAAGGTCCTAAAATTCTAGCCACATTAAAAGACATGGAATTAAGTGCAATGGCATTTGGTAAATCGCATTTGTTATCAATCAAATCATAAATCATCGACTGGCGACTTGGCGCATCAAAACTCATAAAGATTCCATGAATAAGTGACAATATCAGTATCAAATTGAAATTTTCTTGCCCACTAAAAACCATAATCGTAAAAAGCGCTGCAACGCTTGCCATACCTATTTGAGCTATACTTAACAAAAGTTTTTTATTAAATTTATCAAGCAGCGCGCCATAAAATAGAGTAAGAAAAAGCGGCGGAATAAACTGCGAAACAGCAACCAGACTTACTTTAAAAGGATCTCCTGTGATAGTCAAAGTTAGCCAAGGAAGTGCTATCGTTTGCATCCAAGAGCCGATAAGAGATACGTTCATACCAACCCAGTAAATTCTGAAATTGCGGTATTTTAATGATAAAAAAGGATTTTTCATGATAAGATTTTAACAAAATTTTACTTTATAGCCGATAAAAATGAGAAACATGATAATAAATTTTATTTATAAACAGCTCAAAATTTTAGTTATTTAATTTAAAAATTTTATTTATATCAATATAACGAAATTTAAAAAAACCGGATAACGGATAATGAGAAAACAACTGCATAAACTTCGCATACGAAGAAGTAAAAACTCAAAAAGCAATTCAAAAATTTAACAATCAAATTAATTAAATTATAACAAAATTAATATTCTATTGAATATAAAATTTCATTATTTTTTGCGTAAAAATGAGATTATGACAAAAAGTAGATTTTAATTAAAATTACGAAAATTTAACGACCGATAAATTTTATATTTTCATGCTTACGCTAGCAGAGCTTTTTTAATAATAACAACATACAAAAGAAAAAAGTCGCTAAAATAAGATGAATTTTTAAAGACAGATTAATTTAAACTTTTTTTAAAATAAAATATCTATTGAAATTTACTAAATTTTAGAAAAACCGCACAAACTTAAATCATTTCAAAAAGATGAAATTTATTATTTGATACAAAGAAAAAAAATAAATATTCTTTTTTTATTTTTAAATTATTTAAGTCCGAAATTTCGCCGTATCGATATACAAAAACAAACTTATTTTTATATTAGCAAAATATTGCATGGATTATTTGAAACGCACATAATTGATTTACTTTTATAATGTTATTACGCTTTTATTTGCCACTGAATTTTTCTATACATTGTTAAAACTGCCGTGTTTTTAGTATATTGAAATAAAAAACCATATATTTTATATATAAACTTATATGCTTTAATATATAAATTTTGATGTATTTATATTTCACTAAATCAATAATTTAGTGAAATTTTTATAATAATAATAATGAGAAATTTAATGAAATATTGTGAAAATTATAAAATTAGTGTGATTTATCTTTTCAATATAATCAACTGGTGGGCCTGATAAGACTTGAACTTATGACC
>QWCH01001356.1_pt1 | contig 55215 bp, 47 predicted proteins | sample 1972671 | NCBI WGS metagenome assembly QWCH01 (sample SAMN09866713, study PRJNA288562) | Human gut metagenome isolate term3_stool, whole genome shotgun sequencing... | isolation source: gut | host: Homo sapiens | place: USA: California
CCCGCTGCTTCTGGTCATCGTGGCCAGAGGTGGGGCAAGGTCAAAGGACGGCGCTTTTGTGCCGTCCTTTCACGTTTCCCCACGGACAACGGGAAACAGGTGTGATCAGTTTTTATGGGAAAAGGAGGTCATAACTATACCTCCCAATCAACGGGCAACAGATAATCTACATTTCCATTGAAACTTCAGTTAATTTGTGGGCCTCTTTGGTGTTTTCAATTGGATAGAACATAGATGTCAAAGTCCCCGGCAGATTCGTCCCCACTGTTGCTATATACACGTCTTCAACCAAGTTTGATATGAAGTATCCAAATGACAAATCATTTATTTCATAAAAGCTATAATGTGGTCTTACATTCTCTTGTTTAGGAGTATACTCGGGCCAGTATTTTATAAAGCAATTCTCACCTATACATAGATGGTTTACTTTTCCATTACCTCTAATTAGCGTAGAGCGCACTTGTTGATTTACATTTCGGTTTAATATCCCATCATACCCCTCGAACGAAAAGATGCCCGAAAAAATAGGTTTGCAAACGATTTCTGCGGCAACTGAAAGTTTATCTATAACTTGAGTCAACTGTGTTGCCCCTGTAATGCGAGATTTTACCTGTCTTATACCAAAACCTGTTAAAAAGCTTGAAAGGCTTTTTATAGTGCCGAAGGTGCTTCCGTTTTTTATGAGACGTCACATCGCGCTTTCGCACGCCGTGCGTGCGAAAGCCTGAGAAGAATTCTTGTTCAGGTACACGCCCCGGCCAAAAAATAATTGTAATTTATTTGCCGCCTGCGGGCGGCAAACTCTGCGAGGCTTTTAATATTTTTTTCGTTAGGCTAAGGAAAAGGCGGGATTTTGTAACAGTTTCGTTAATAATTGCCCGCCCCTCTTGCGCGCGGCGCTTTAGAATGTTAAAATTCTTTAAAATGCTTTTTACAATTGTGTAACAACTGACTTATAATGCGCAAGGAGCGAAACGATTATGCCCAAATTCAGCGTAAAGAAGCCGCTGACGGTGTTCGTGGCGGTGCTGGCCATTGTGGTGCTGGGTGTGGTGGCCTATCTGAAGATGACCCCCGACCTGATGCCCAACATGGACTTCCCCTATGTGATCCTGGTGACCACCGACCCCGGGGCCAGCCCCGAAACTGTGGAGGCCGACATCACCAAGCCCCTGGAGCAGTCCATGGCCACCCTGGACCGCATCAAGAATGTCACCTCCAGCTCCATGGACAGCGTGTCCATGGTGGTGCTGGAGTTTGAGGACGGGGTGAACATGGACACCGTCAGCGTGGATATCCAGCAGAAGATCAACCAGCTGAAGGGCTCCTGGTCCGACACCGTGGGCGACCCCTATGTGCTGAAAATGAACCCCTCCATGCTGCCGGTGCAGGTGGCGGCCCTGTCCTATGACGGCAAGGACATCACCCAGCTGTCGGACTTCGTCAACGACACCCTGTCCCCCAAGCTGGAGGGCATCACCGGCGTGGCCAGCGTCACCGTCAGCGGCACGGTGGAGCGTCAGCTCCATGTGATCCTCAGCCAAAAGAAGCTGGATGCTCTGTCCCAGCGGCTGTCCGATGCCATTGCGAAGCAGCTGGACGACGCGGCGGGGCAGCTGGCCTCCGCCCGGGGCCAGGTCAACAGCGCCAAGGCTGCTATCCGCAGCGCCGAGGAATCCGCCGTCCGGGACGCCGTGACCCAGGCCCTTACCACCATTCAGGACAGTCTGAAAACCATGCGGGACAGCCGGGACCAGCTCCAGGACAACCTCCGGGAGCTGGCGGATATTCAGCGGGAGAAGGCCCGGCTGGAGGCGGAAAACGCCCCGTATCAGGCGAAGATCGAGGCCATCCGCCAGAACCCCTCCATGACGGAGGAGGAAAAGCAGGCGGCCATCGCCGAAATCGAAAGTGACCCCGAATACGTCCGCATCCAGGCGGAGCTGGCGGCGCTGGACCTGCGCATGGCGGCCCTGGGTGTCAAGTGGGACGAGGCCGTCCAGCGGGCCAAGGAGTGGCAGAAGCAGCTGGAGGAGCTGGAAAAGCAGCTGCGGGACCTGGAGACCGACGAGGGTGTGGCCAAGCTGGCGGACCAGGTATCCGCCGGGGTCCTGACCATGACCGACGCCGTGAACCAGATCATCTCCGCCAACATCCAGCTGGACAGCGCCCTGAGCCAGATCGACCAGGGCCTCCAGACCCTGGAGGAATCCCGCTCCACCGCCCTGAGCCAGGCGGACCTGTCCTCCAGCCTGAGCCTACCCACCATCACCGCCCTGCTGACGGCCCAGAACTTCTCCATGCCCGCCGGATATCTGAAGGAGGACGGCGTCAACTACATGGTCTCCGTGGGCGATTCCATCGACACCCGGCAGGACCTGGAGGACCTGGTGCTCTTTGACCTGGGAATGGACGGCATCGACCCCATCCGCATGAAGGACGTGGCCGATGTGGCCATCACCGACAACTCCTCGGAGATCTACGACAAGCTCAACGGCAAGGACGGCGTCATCGTCTCCCTCAACAAGCAGTCCACCTACGCCACGGCGGAGGTGTCCAACAACATCAACAGCCGCTTCCGGGAGCTGGAGGCGGAGTACGAGGGGCTTTCCTTCGTACCCCTGATGGACCAGGGGGACTACATATACCTTATCATCAACTCCATTCTGTCGTCTCTGGGCTGGGGCGCACTGTTCGCGGTGCTGATCCTGTACCTGTTCCTGCGGGACCTGCGGCCCACGGTGATCACCCTGTGCTCCATCCCCATCAGCGTGATCTTCGCCGTGGTGCTGATGTACTTCTCCGGCGTTACCATCAACATGATCTCCCTATCGGGCCTGGCCGTGGCGGTGGGCATGCTGGTGGATAACTCCGTGGTGGTCATCGAGAATATCTACCGTCTGCGCTCCAAGGGGGCCACCGTCATCCAGGCGGCGGTATCCGGGGCCCGGCAGGTGCTGGGCGCCATCGTGGCCTCCACCCTGACCACCGTGTGCGTGTTCCTGCCCATCGTATTCGTGGAGGGCATCACCAAGCAGCTGTTCACGGACCTGGCCCTGACCATGACCTATTCCCTGCTGGCCAGCCTCATCGTGGCCCTGACCCTGGTGCCCGCCATGGCCGCCGGTATGCTCCGCAAGGAGAAGCCCCAGAAGCCGGGACTGCTGGATAAGGTCTACCCCGCTTATCGCAAGGCCGTGTCCTGGTCCATCCACCACAAGCTGGTGGTGCTGGGGGTGTCCCTGCTGCTGCTGGTGGGCTCCGCCGGAGCCGCCCTGGCCCGGGGCTTCGCCTTTATGCCCAATATCGACATGAACACCGTGAACCTGACCATCTCCATGCCCGAGGGCTGCACCCGGGAGCAGGCGGTGGCCCTGGCGGACGAGGCCCTGCAGCGCATCGCCGCCGTGGACAACGTGGAAACCGTGGGCGCGATGATGTCCTCCGCCTCCGGCGCCGGGAGCATGGACATGACCAGTATGATGACCGCCGGCGGCGGGGAATACGACGTCACCGCCTACATCACCCTGCCGGAGGGGGCCTCCGGCGCGGAGGCCGGCAAGCAGATGGAGGCCGCCTGCGCCGGTATGGACTGCACCGTCACCGCCTCCGGGGCCATGGACACCTATATGTCCTACCTCACCGGCAGCGGCATCACCCTGAACGTCTACGGCGACGACATGGAGCAGATGCAGTCCGCCGCCCGTGACCTGGCGGCAAAGCTGGCCACCGTCCCCGGCACGGAAAACGTGTCCGACGGCCTGGAGCAGGCGGCCGCCGCCCTGCACCTGTCCGTGGACCGCAACGCCGCCATGGAGAAGGGCCTCACCGTGGCCCAGGTGTACATGGCCGTGGCCTCCGCCCTGACGGACACCGACAGCTCCCTGTCCCTGACCCTGGACGGGCTGGACGTCAGCGTGTCCATCCAGTCCCCGGAGGAGAGCCGCATGACCCGGGAGAAGCTCCTGGATCTTCAGATCGACCCCTCCGCCGCCTCCGCCATGAGCAGCATGATGAGCAGCGCCTCCTCCGGCAGCTCCATGGGAAGCATGAGCAGTATGAGCGGTATGTCCGGCATGAGCAGCGCAAGCGCCTCCGGCAGCACCCAGAGCGGCAAGTCCGTCCGCCTGGGGGACATCGCCCAGCTGGAGGAGACCGTCAGCCTGAACACCATTAACCGGGACCAGCAGCGGCGGTATATCACCGTGTCCGCCGACGTGGCCGACGGCTATAACGTCACCAAGGTCACCTCCGCCGCCGAAAAGGTCATCGGCCAGGCGGAGCTGCCCCAGGGCGTCACCGCTGCCTTCCAGGGGGAGAACGAGGCCATCATGGACGCCATCCGGCAGCTGCTGCTGATGCTGCTGCTGGGCATCGTGCTGGTGTATCTGGTGATGGTGGCCCAGTTCCAGTCCCTGCGCTCGCCGCTGATCGTCATGTTCACCATCCCCCTGGCCTTCACCGGCGGCTTCCTGGCCCTGCTGCTGGCGGGGGTGGAGGTCAGCGTCATCTCCCTGATCGGCTTTGTGATGCTGGTGGGCGTCATCGTCAACAACGGCATTGTCCTGGTGGACTACATCAACCAGCTGCGGCTGGAGGGTATGGGCCGCCGGGAGGCCATCATCGAGGCCGGCGTCACCCGCCTGCGGCCCATCCTTATGACGTCTCTGACCACCATTCTGGGCCTGATCGTTATGGCCTTCGGCAACAACGTGGGCACGGCGCTGATGCAGCCGGTGGCCCTGGTGTGCATCGGCGGCCTGCTGTATGCCACGCTGATGACCCTGCTGGTGGTGCCGTGTATGTACGACATTCTCAGCCGCCGGGACCTGCGGAAGGTGGACGAGGAGGAGCTGAAGCTCCTGGATATGTGAAAAATAAGCGCAAAAAAGCAGCCTCGCGGCTGCTTTTTTGCGCTTATTTTTTCGCTTACAGGATGATCACCGGCCCGGCGGCGGCCAGGCGGCCCTCCCGGACGGTGACGGTCTCGCCGGTCAGGGCGTTTTCATAATTGCCGTCGGCCAGGGGGATGGCGGCCGTCCCCGGTCGGCCCGCCAGGGGGAACACGCCCACCGCCAGGTGTTGGCTGTCCTGATAATCGGCCACGGCCAGGCCCTGCTCGTCGTCGGCCTCCACATGGAAGGCGGCGTCTGTGGGCAGGCACTTTTTGATGTCGTACAGCTTCCGCAGCAGGGGGGACAGGTCCTCCCCGGTCCAGTCGATGGGCTCCCGCTCAAACAGGGAGGGCGTATGGACGGCGGAAACCTCCTGCCCGGCATAGAGCAGGGTGGTCCCCTTCTGGAAATAGCTCAGGGCCGTCCAGGCCAGCAGACTGTCCCGGCTGGGGAAGCGGTCCGCCGCCCGGCGCTGGTCGTGATTTTCCAGGCAGCTGAGCTTGTTGTACCAGGTGGGAAAGCTCAGCTCCTGATAGCTCAGGGCGGCAAAATACCGGCTCAGGGGCAGGGCACCGCCGGTGGCCCCCTCATACAGGGGCCAGATGTCGTAGGGGTACAGAATGTCGAACACGTCAAACAGCTCGTTGTCCGTGGCGGCGTACAGCCCCTGGCGGCGGAAGGCCAGGATGTGGTCCAGGTGGACGCTCTCCCCCAGCCAGATGGCCCCGGGGCGCACCCGTTCCACCGCCTGCCGGGCCTTGCGCCAGAACGCCACAGGCACGGTGCTGGCCACGTCGCAGCGGAAACCGTCCACATACTGGGCCCAATAGCACAGGGACTCGATCTGATAGTCCCACAGGCCGGGAACGGCGTAGTCCAGGTCCACCACATCGGTCCAGTCCCCCACCTTGTTGCCCCGGCTGCCGTCGGGCTTGTGATAGTAATACTCCGGGTGCAGGGCCACCAGGGTAGCGTCCGGGGAGGTGTGGTTATACACCACGTCGATGATGCACTTCATGCCATTATCGTGAATGGCGTCCACCAGGTGGAGGAAGTCCTCCAGGGTGCCGTACTCCGGGTTCACCGTGCGGTAGTCCCGGTTGGCATAGGGGCAGCCCATGCTGCCCTTGCGGTTGGCTTCCCCGATGGGGTGGATGGGCATCAGCCACAGGATGTCCGTGCCCAGGGCCCGGATCCGGGGCAGATCCGGCTCCACGGCCCGGAAGGTGCCCTGGGGCGTGTGGCTGCGGACGTACAGCTCATAGATCACGCTGCGGCGCAGGGCGGGATTGGTTTCAAGGGACATGGCAAATACCTCCCAGAGAATTATTTGAGACTGTCGAAAAACTCGGAAATCTTCCGCCATCGGAAAGGAAGATAGTTACGAAAGAAACCCATCAGGGGTGTCTTTCGTTTGCAATCACAGGTTTTTCAGAACTTTTTAAGTTTGATCGGTGAAGGTCAGATAACGGCCCAGCTGGGTGGGAGACAGATAGCGGATATCCACCAGAGTGACCCTGCTGTAGCCCTCCAGCAGCAGCGGGGCCAGGCTGGAGGCGAAGGAATCCCGGAAGATCACCAGCTCCCGGTCCGTCCGGGCGTTGGGACTCTCCACCGTCAGCAGGGACACGGACCCGGACAGAAACAGCTCATACGGGTCGCTGCCCCGGGCCTTCTCCAGGTCATACACCGGGCCTTCCCCGCCGGTCTCATAATTGGTGACCCGGCAGGCGGCGATGGTGTCGTTGGTGAGATAGCGCAGGGTCTCCCCGGCCAGGGGCAGGGCCGCATACCCGGAATACACCCCATAGAAGGGGCGGTCCAGGGTCACCTCCGTGTAATCCGCGGCGGCGTCCGCCCCCATGGCCCCGGCCAGATACCGGGCCACGGCAGGAAGCCGCTCCTGCCGCCAGTGGGCGTCGGTGCGGTAATAGTCCTCCAGGGTCAGCCGGTCAAACAGGTCGATATACGTCATCTCCGGCGTGCCCTCCCGCAGCCGGGACACCAGGGCGTCATAGTCCATGGCCGGGCGGCCGGAGGCCGGGGCCAGGAAATACCCCTTGTCCGGGATCACGGAGAGATAGACGTTGGCCTCCGTCCCGGCCAGATAGGTGTCGTACACATACCGGAAGCGCTGGGCGGCCCGGTCCACGGAACCGGTGTTCAGGGGGAAGTCCAGCTTGGCGGCATAGCCCCCGGAGAGATACACCCCGTCCACGTCCCGCTGGCCCAGCAGGTCATAGGACACCAGGGAGCGCAGGGTACGGAACTGCTCCCGCAGGGGGAACTGGTCGGCGGCGGCGTCCTCCAGCTTGCCGGCATACTGGCCGGACAGGAAGCCGGAGACGGTAAGCTCCGGCCACTGGGCCAGGGGGCGGCGCTCCGCCTGGGACACGTCCCCCGGGGTCCGCAGCAGGCCCCACAGGCCGAAGCCCGCCAGAAACGCCGCCAGCAGGCACACGGTGATGATTTGCTTGGTCTTCATGTGCACCTCCTCAGAACCGGAAATACAGGAAGGGATTGGCGGATCCGCTGACCAGAAACGCCGTGCACACCGCCAGCAGGGCCAGCAGCGCCGCAGGCTCCAGCGCGTCCAGCACCCGCCCGGCCCGTCCGGCGGCGATCCGGCGGCACAGGGCGGCAGGCAGCGGCGTGGACCCCACGGCAGCTGCCAGCAGCACCGGGGCGTAGCTGTGCAGGTAGTACAGGGTGCCGCCGTCCCACACAGGCAGGTGCCCCAGGCCCAGCATGGATCCGGCGGCGCCTATGGCGGCGGACAGGGAGGAGGCGTCGAACAGCACAAAGCTGAACAACGCCGCCGTCAGCACATAAACGTGCCGCAGCACCGGCAGCCGCCGGAGCAACCGACCCAGAAACAGCTTTTCCAGCAGCAGAAATACGGCGAAATACAGGCCCCACAGCACAAAGGTCCAGGCGGCTCCGTGCCACAGCCCCGTCAGGCCCCATACCACCAGCAGGTTCAGCACCCAGCGTCCCAGCCGCACCCGGTTGCCGCCCAGGGGGATATACACATAGTCCCGGAACCAGGAGCCCAGGGAGATGTGCCAGCGCCGCCAGAACTCCGTGAGACTGCCGGACACAAAGGGATAGCGGAAGTTCTCGGCAAAGCGGAAGCCCATGATGCGGCCCAGGCCGATGGCCATGTCGCTGTAGCCGGAGAAGTCGAAGTACACATGGAGCATATACGCCGCGGCGTACAGCCAGGTCAGCAGCACCGTTTTCTGCCCGCTCTGCTGATACACCGTCACCAGCTCATACAGGACGTTGGCAAGCAGTACCTTTTTCCCCAGGCCCAGCACAAAGCGGCGGGCCCCCAGAGCCGCGTCCTGCACCGTGTGGGTGCGGCTTCGCAGCTGGGGGGCCACGTCGGCGTAGCGGACGATGGGGCCCGCCACCAACTGGGGGTACATGGCGATATACGCCGCCAGGTCAATGAGATTCCGCTGGGCCGGGGCGTCCCCCCGGTACACGTCGATGACATAGCTGAGGATCTGGAAGGTATAGAAGCTGATGCCGATGGGCAGGGCCATCCGCAGCAGAGGTACCGACAGCCCGGTGACGGCGTTGAAGCCGGAGATCAGGAAGTCGGCATACTTGCAGTAGGCCAGCATCCCCAGGCTCAGCACGGCGGACAGGGTCAGCACCAGCCGCCTGCGGGTGGGATACCGCTCCATGAGCCGGGCGGCGGCATAGCCCTGTAAAATGGCGGCGGCCATGAACAGCACAAACCGGGGCTCGCCCCAGGCGTAGAACACCAGGCTGCTCAGCAGCAGAGCGGCATTTTTCAGCCGCCTTGGGGCCAGAAAATAAAGCCCCAGGGCGCAGGGAAGAAAATAGAAGAGAAACGGCAGACTGGAAAACAGCATGACCGCGGCGGGTTACTGGATGGGCTCGTCGCAGGCGGTCTGGACGCCGGTGTAGGTGGCGGTCATGGTGTTGACAAAGTCGTCCACCAGGTCGTCGGCGCCGAACAGCGCCACCACATACTCGCCATAGGTGAGGACCACCAGCTTGTCAGGGAAGCCGCACATCCACTGGGTGTTCTGGACATTCTGGCGCAGAGCGTCGGTCACGACAGAGACGTCGGCGCTGTTTTTCACATGGAACACGCCGCAGGTAAAGCTGTTGGCGTTCATCATGTGGGTCAGCGACGCGGCGTCGTCAATGAGATCGGATTTGTCGGCGGGGAAGTGCAGCATATAGTCCAGATTGTCGGCATCGTCCACCGGGAAAGCGCCGGGGGCGTTGTCTACGGGGTTATCCAGGCTGCCGCCCACCACGGAGAACTTCTCGCTTTCGGGATAGGCGTTCCACACGGCGGTCAGCAGGTCCACGGCGCTGACGGGGGAGCCGCCGTTGACGTCGCCGCCCTTCTGGGAGGAGCAGGCCGCCAGGGACAGGACCATCACCAGGGCCAGCAGCATAGTGAGAAACTTTTTCATGGGTAAATACTCCTTTGTTATCGTTTTCAAAAGCCATCCGTGCATTTTTGAAGGGCTATTGGCAATGCATCATATCATATTCCCGGCGAAAAGGCAAGCCAGGACGCAAAGATTTTATCAAAAAGGTGTCCCCCACCCCTGTGCTCCCCATACTTTACAAATCTTTTACTTGACGCAGGGGGCCGGGTCTGGTATAATACTCCCAATTGAATACCGCTGTGAGGGAGTAATTCCGCCCCGCTTTGGGGTTAGGCAGTTTCGTCAGAACGGCGCTTCTGCGCCCGGACTGCTTTGAAAGAATGAGACTCATGCATAGGCTTTGCCTGTGCATGAGTCTTTTATTTTCCTCCGGCGGGTATGATCCTACTATAAGGAGTGAAGTGTATGCACAAGGAGTACAACCAATCCCCCCGGCAGGTCCTGGAGGACCTGCACGCCGCCGAGACCGGTCTGTCCAGCCGGGAGGCGGAGACCCGCCTGGGGCAGTACGGCCCCAACCGCCTGCGGGAGGCCCCCAAGGCCACCCTGCTCCAGCGGTTTCTGCAGCAGCTGAAGGACCCCATGCTGCTGATCCTCATGGCCGCCGCCGCCGTGTCCGCCGTCACCAACTACCTGTCCCACGAGCCCTTTACCGAGGTGCTGATCATCCTGGCGGTGGTGCTGCTGAACGCCGTCCTGGGCGTGGTCCAGGAGAGCAAGGCCGAGGCCGCCATCGAGGCCCTGCAATCCATGACCGCCGCCACCAGCAAGGTCCTGCGGGACGGCTCCGTCACGGAGCTGGAGAGCAGCCGCCTGGTACCCGGCGACATCGTCCTGCTGGAGGCCGGGGACGCCGTCCCCGCCGACGGACGGCTGCTGGCCTGTGCCTCCCTGCAAATTGAGGAGGCCGCCCTCACCGGCGAAAGCGTCCCCTCCGCCAAGTCCCCGGAGGCCCTTACCGGCGAGGTGACCCTGGGCGACCGCCGCAACATGGCCTACATGGGCTCCACCGTGGCCTACGGCCGGGGCCGCATGGTGGTCACCGCCACCGGCATGGACACGGAGATGGGCAAGATCGCCGGCGTCCTGGCCCGGACGGAGCAGGAGGAGACGCCGCTGCAAAAGAAGCTGACCCAGCTGGGCAAGACCCTGTCCTGGCTGGTGCTGGGCATCTGTGTGTTCATCTTCGTGTTTGACCTGATCGTGGCCGGTGACTTCTCCCTGTCCGGCATTCTGGAGACCTTCATGGTGGCCGTATCCCTGGCGGTGGCCGCCATTCCCGAGGGCCTGGCCACGGTGGTAACGGTGGTGCTCAGCATCGGCGTCACCCGCATGAGCCGCCGCAATGCCGTGATCCGCCGCCTGACGGCGGTGGAGACCCTGGGCTGTACCCAGGTGATCTGTTCCGACAAAACCGGCACCCTGACCCAGAACAAGATGACCGTGGTGGACCACACCGGGGACACCGCCCTGCTGGCCTCCGCCATGGCCCTGTGCAGTGACGCCGTCCTGAACCCCGACGGCTCCGTCCAGGGAGAGCCTACGGAGGCGGCCCTGGTATCCTTCGCCGCAGAGCATCAACTGCCCAAGCCCCAATTGGAGCAGGAGCGCCCCCGCATCGGCGAGGCCCCCTTCGACTCCGGCCGCAAGATGATGTCCACCATTCACCGGACCCCCCAGGGCGTGGTGCAGTATACCAAGGGCGCGCCGGACCAGGTGCTGGCCCGCTGCACCCACTATTGGGAGGGCGGACAGGCCCTGCCCATGACCGACGACCGCCGCCGGGAAATTCTGGCGGATAACCACCGCATGGCCGCCCAGGCCCTGCGGGTGCTGGCCGCCGCCAGCCGCCCCTGGCCCGATGGCGCGCCGGAGGATCAGTCCCCCGCGCACTTAGAGCAGGCCCTCTGCTTCATCGGCCTTACCGGCATGATCGACCCGGTGCGGCCCCAGGTGAAGCCCGCCATTGAGGAGTGCCGCCAGGCGGGCATCCGCCCGGTGATGATCACCGGCGACCACCAGGACACCGCCGTGGCCATCGCCCGCCAGCTGGGCATTCTCTCCGACCCCTCCCAGGCCATCACCGGCGCGGCGCTGGATGCCCTCAGCGATGAGGAGCTTACTCAAAACGTGGACCGCTACAGCGTCTATGCCCGGGTCCAGCCGGAGCACAAGGTCCGCATCGTCAGCGCCTGGCGCCGCCGGGGAGCCGTCACCGCCATGACCGGCGACGGCGTCAACGACGCCCCCTCCATCAAGTCCGCCGATATCGGCGTGGGCATGGGCATCACCGGCACCGACGTCACCAAAAACGTGGCGGACATGGTCCTCTCCGATGACAACTTCGCCACCATCGTGGGCGCCGTGGCCGAGGGCCGCCGCATCTACGACAACATCCGCAAGGCCATCGGCTTCCTGCTGGCCAGCAACATGAGCGAGGTGCTGGGGGTGTTCTTCTCCGCCCTGCTGGGCTTCACCCTCCTCAACCCCGTCCACCTGCTGTTCATCAACCTCATCACCGACTGCTTCCCGGCCCTGGCCCTGGGCATGGAGCGCCCGGAGCCGGACATCATGCGCCGCCCGCCCCGCTCCGCCAAGGACGGCATCTTCTCCGGCGGCCTGGGCTTTGACATCGCCTATCAGGGCATCCTCATCACCGTCATCACCATGGCCTCCTACATCATCGGCCACTGCATGGAGGCGGGATGCTTTGAAATGCCCCGGGGCGTCTCCCCCCACGGCATGACCATGGCCTTTTTGACCATGAGCATGTGCGAGATTTTCCACAGCTTCAATATGCGCTCCCAGCGCCGCAGCGTGTTCACCCTCCGGGGCCACAACAAGGTCCTCTGGGCCGCCATGCTGGGCTCCCTGGTGCTGACCACCGTGGTGCTGGAGGTGGTGCCCATCGCCGCCGCCTTCGGCTTCACCCCCGTCAGCTGGACGGAGTACGGCATCGCCCTGGCCCTGGCGGTGCTGGTGATCCCCATTGTGGAGCTGGTGAAGCTCATCCAGCGCAGACTGGGCAAGTAAACAAAACCGGCTCCGGCGCGACGCGCCGGAGCCGGTTTTCACATTCCAACAATTATCCCTGCCGCTCCAGGCAGGTCTGATAGGTATCCCACAGGTCGTCGTTCATCTCCAGCACCATGCGGCCCAGGCGCAGGCCCGCCGCCGTCCGGGTGTGGCGATAAATGCCGCACAGCTCGTCCTCCTGACTGCACCGGCCATAGGCCAGCAGGGTCCGGGGGTCCTTCCTGGTCCACTGGCCCAGGGTCACCGTCTCCCCGCAGTAGGGGCACTGCACCTCCGTCATGGCCGGGTCCTCCTGGCCCTGGGCCAGGGAGGCATACACCCGCCCCTGCACCAGTCCGGCCGCCCGGTCCTGGGGATACTGCACATACCGCAGGCCGTATTCGTCCATGCACCCGTCCAGGTCCATCCGCCCGCAGATCTGCACGGTATTCCGCGCATCGTTCAGGGCGTCGTGGGCACGGTCCGGAGTCAGCTTCAGCAGCTCCATCGCCCGCTCCAGGGAGCACTGCCGGTCATCCCGCATGATCTCGTGGCCGAAGATCCGCTGCAAATCGTAGCAGCAGGGCATCTCCGCGTCCATTCCGTGCATCAGCAGGTTGTCCATCAGCACCGGAATGTCGTCCGGTCCCCAGGTACACAGGCAGCAATTCTCCCCGCACCATTCCATGAAATCGGCATAGGCCCGGGGAAATTCCGGGGCTTTTTCCAGGTCCTGTGCCCGAATTTTCGTCAGCTGCACCACGTCGCCGTTCATGTGGGGATAAAACCGGGGGCGGATGAAGGTCTTGAAGCTGCCGGTCTCCCGGAACCGCTCATCCAGCCGCAGGGCCCCGATCTCAATGATCTCCGAGTCGAAGAAAAACGGCTCCCGTATGGCGCTGTCCGGATTCAACGGCTGGTTCCACTCCAGGTCCAGGACGATATAGGAAAAATCAGCCACGTCTGGCAGCTTCCAGAGCCTTGCCCTTGCGCTCGGCCTCCTGGAACTCCTCCTGGGACTGGGCCATGGCCTGGGCCAGCAGCTGATCGGCCACGGACTTCAGGTCCATCTTCAGCACCCGGTCGATGACCTCCTGCTGCTTTTCCGGGGCCACGCCGTAGATGGTCATGCCGCAGGACAGGAACCGACGCAGCTTCTGCTCCATGGTGAAGCTCCGGTCGCACTTGCGGGCCATGAAGCTGCGCAGCATGCCGGAGGTAGCCAGCTCCAGCTCATAAAAGTCCTGCCGGGTATAGCCGGGATGCTCCTTCCCGAACAGCTCCACCAGCTTGTCCGTCACCACCTGATGTATATAGTTGGCGGTGGCCGCATAGGAGTACGAGGAGACATACAGCTCCCGCAGCCCCTCGGTCTTTTCGGCAATATACAGCTGGATGGCAGGCTCCACGGCGTAGAACATCACCGGGTCATAGTCCTTCCCCAGCAGCTCGTGCGTAACGGCGAACTGCTTTTCATACATCCACTTGGTCAGCTTCAGCAGCAGCGCCTCCTTGTTGGCAAATACTGCAAAAAACGCGGACGGGGACATACCCGCTGCCTGCGCGATGGCGGCGGTGGTGGTCCGTTCATATCCGTTTTCCAAAAACAGCCTGATAGCTGCATAGGTCATCCGATTCTCTCTTTCGGCGACCTTGGGCTGTGCTCCTCTCGGCATAGCGTCCTCCTTTACAACCGTTTGAACGATTTTTCCATCCTGACAGAGTATAATATTGTATATTAGCAACAAAGCTATACTACATTAAGGTTAGGGCTTCCTACCTGTTAAGTTAGTATTTTAACATATCTTTTATTGTTTTTCAATGGGCGACACAAAAATTTTAGAAATTGTTTTTCTGTGATATATTGTGCTGATTTCTGCCGATATGACCATATATTGTGGTACGCATGCCATGCGGCTGTCCGTGCTATACGGACAGGTTTTCTCCTTGTGTCGTCTGTTTCCAGTATATGACAGCACCCGCCGATTCCGTTACGCGGAATCGGCGGGTGTATATACATATGAATCTACTGTCTGTCGGCGGTTATTTACTTGATGATCTCGCCGGCGGCTTCCTTGGCCCGGATCTCCTTCATGGCATCCTTATGGCTCAGGTTCACCCGGCCCTTCTCGTCGATCTCGGTGACCTTGACCCACATCATGTCGCCCACCTTGCAGGCGTCCTCCACCTTCTCGATGCGCTTGTCCGCCAGCTTGGAGATGTGCACCAGGCCGTCCTTGCCGGGAGCCAGCTCCACGAAGGCGCCGAAGGTCATCAGGCGCACCACGCGGCCATAGTACAGCTGGCCCACCTCGGGCACGAACACGATGTCGTCGATGCACTTCTTGGCGGTGGCGCAGCTTTCGGCGTCGGGGGAGGCAATGTGGATGGTGCCGTCGTCGTCGATGTCGATCTTGGCGCCGGACTCGGCCACGATCTTCTGGATGACGCTGCCGCCCTTGCCGATGACCTCGCGGATCTTGTCGGGGTCAATGTGCATGGTGATCATCTTGGGGGCGTACTTGCTGACCTCGGGCCGGGGCTCGGCGATACAGGGCAGCATGATCTGGTCCAGGATCTGGCACCGGGCGTCATAGGTGATGTCCAGGGCGTTCTTGATGATCTCCATGGTCAGGCCGTCGTTCTTCAGGTCCATCTGAATGGCGGTGATGCCCTTCTTGGTACCGGCCACCTTGAAGTCCATCTCGCCGTGGAAGTCCTCCACGCCCTGGATGTCGATGAAGGTGGTGAAGGAGCCGTCGTCGTCCTGGATCAGGCCGCAGGAGATACCGGCCACCGGGGCGGAAATGGGCACACCGGCGTCCATCAGGGCCAGGGTGCTGCCGCAGATGGAGCCCTGGGAGGTGGAGCCGTTGGAGGACACCACCTCAGACACCACGCGGATGGCATAGGGGAACTCCTCCACCGGGGGGATCACCGGCAGCAGGGCCCGCTCGGCCAGAGCGCCGTGGCCGATCTCCCGGCGGCCGGGGCTGCGGGCGGGCTTGGCCTCGCCCACGGAGTAGCCTGGGAAGTTATAGTGGTGCATATACCGCTTTTCGGTCTCCTCCCAGATGGTGTCCAGCTTCTGGTTGGCGGACAGGGTATCCAGGGTGGCGACGGACAGCACCTGGGTCTGTCCCCGGGTAAACAGGCCGGAGCCGTGGACCCGGGGCAGCACGCCCACCTCGGCGGCCAGGGGCCGGATCTCGTTCTTCTGGCGGCCGTCCACCCGGTGGCCCTCCAGCAGCCAGGCCTTGACGATCTTCTTCTGGAACTTATAGGTGATCTCGTCCAGATACTTGTCCATCTCGGGATAGTCCTCCAGGAACAGCTCGTGCCACTTTTCGATGAGCTGGTTCCAGCGGGCCTCACGAACGTTCTTGTCGTCGGTGTCCATGGCGGCCTTGGCCTGGTCCATGGTGGCATCCACGATCTTCTGGAACAGATCCTCGTCGAAGTCCGCGTGGGGATAGTCGAACTTGGGCTTGCCGATCTCGGCCACCATCTGGCCGATCAGGGTGATCTGCTTCTGGTTCTCCTCATGGGCCATGCGGATGGCCTCGAACATCACGTCGTTGGGCACCTGGTTGGCCCCGGCCTCGATCATGACCACCTTCTTGCCGGTGGACACAACGGTCACGTCCAGATCGCTGACCTTGCGCTGCTCGCTGGTGGGATTGAACACCAGCTTGCCGTCCACCAGGCCCACCTTCAGGGCGCCCACGGGGCCGTTCCAGGGGATGTCGGAAATGGCCAGGGCGGCGGAGGTGCCGATCAGGCCGCAGATCTCCGGGGAGCAGTCGTGGTCCACGCTCATAACGGTGCACATCACGGACACGTCGTTGCGGAAGTCGTGGGGGAACAGGGGGCGGATGGGCCGGTCGATGACGCGGCTGGTGAGGATGCCCTTCTCGCCGGGGCGGCCCTCCCGGCGGTTGAAGCTGCCGGGAATGCGGCCCACGGCATACAGCTTCTCCTCAAAGTCCACGCTCAGGGGGAAGAAGTCGATGCCGTCCCGGGGACGGGGCGCGGCGGTGACGCAGCACAGCACGCTGGTCTCGCCATAGGTGACCATAACGGCGGCGTTGGCCAGCTCGGCCAGCTTGCCCACCTCCAGGGTCAGGGGGCGGCCCGCCAGGTCCATGGTGTACTTGTGGTAGTGGGGGAACTGCCGGTGGGTGATGATGGTAGACATGGTTTGGCTCCTTTTCATTTGGATTTTCCGCATGGGAGCCGGGGCCGTTTAGCACTTGAAAAAATGCCGGAAAATCCGGAAATTCCGGCGTTTTTTCAACTGCTAAAGGCTTTGATCGGCTCCGCACACGGGCAGGGATGGTGTGAAAGAAGGGTGGTGCGCACGGGGCACACCACCCTGTTTTCAGCTTACTTACGCAGGCCCAGCTTGGCGATCAGGGCACGATAACGCTCGATGTCCTTCTTGGCCAGATAGTCCAGCAGACGGCGGCGCTTACCGATCATCATCTGCATGCCGCGGCGGCTGTGGAAGTCATGGGGATGAACCTTCAGGTGCGCGGTGAGCTGGTTGATGCGCTCGGTGAGGATAGCGACCTGGACCTCGGGGGAACCGGTGTCGGTCTCATGGGTGCGGTTGGCCTCGATGATGGAGGTCTTCTGATCTTTCAGCATCATAGTTGTGTTTCCACCTTTCTTTTATTGCGCCCGCATCCTGAGTGCCGGGACAGGCAGAGCATCCACGGGACTAAGGCAAGGGGCATGGCACGCACACAGCGTACTCTGATACGATAGCACAAAATGCGCCGGTTGTAAAGAATAAATTTTGGATTTCCGCCGGTTTTGGCCAAAATTGTCCCGGTTTCCGGCGGGACATCCCGCAAAAGCCGGGTTTTGTCCCGATTTTTCCCCGGGACAGGCCGGGACGCGGACCCCCGTCCCGGCGCTTTTTCCCTGGGATGCCGATTTTTAACAAAACGTTCACGTCCCCGGCATTGCAAACCACGGCCTTTTACGCTATCATGTAAAGTAGTAAATCAGGCCCAGCCGGGCCAACAAAGGAGAAAACAATATGAAGGGTAAGAGCGGCTACCTGAAATGGGGTCTGACGATCTTTCTCACCGTCTGCGCCATTCTGGTGTTTTACGACACGTTCTATATGAGCGGCGCACTGCAGCGGCTGCTGTCCAAGCTGGCGTCCATTCTGTCGCCGGTGCTGGTGGGCCTGGTGATGGCCTATCTGCTGGCCCCCATCGTCAACTGGTTTGAAAAGCTCATTCTGGCAGGCCTGCACCGGATCAAGGGGCTGGAGGGAAAGACCATCCCCCACGCCGCCGGGTGGCTGCGGGCCGTCAGCATTCTGCTGACCTGGGCCATTGTGCTGCTGCTGCTGTATCTGATGTTCAGCGTGGTGATCCCCCAGCTCATCGACAGCGTGGTGATGCTCATCAACAACGCCGAGACGTATTACAACAAGATTTACGGCTGGATCACGAACCTGCTGGATAAGAACCCCAAGTTGGAGGACTGGGTCAACGAGAATCTGGAGACCTATTACCAGAATCTGCTGGACCTGCTGACCAACAAGGTGCTGCCCGGCGCCCAGCAGATGCTCACCACCATCACCGGCGGCGTGATCTCCGGCATCTGGGGGCTGGTGAGCTTCGCCATGGACTTCCTGGTGGGCATCATCGTGTCGGTGTATATGCTGGCCATGAAGGAGCAGAGCCTGGCCCGCTGCTGCAAGCTGCTGTACGGCGTGTGCAAGGAGGCCCACGCCCGCTGGATCGCCCGGGCCGTTCGCCGGGCCGACGGCATCTTCAGCGGCTTCGTTCGCGGAAAGCTGCTGGACTCTCTCATCATCGGCATTCTGTGCCTCATCGGCTGCACCATTCTGGGCATGCCCTATGCCCCGCTAGTGAGCCTGATCGTGGGTGTTACCAACGTGATCCCCTTCTTCGGTCCCTTCATGGGCGCGGTGCCCAGCGCCTTCCTGATTCTGCTGGTCAGCCCCAAGAAGTGCCTGTTCTTCGTGATCTTCGTCATCGTTTTGCAGCAGTTCGACGGCAACATCCTGGGCCCCAAGATCCTGGGCGACGCCACGGGCATCTCCAGCTTCTGGGTGGTGGTGGCCATTCTGGTGGGCGGCGGCTTCGGCGGCGTGCTGGGTATGTTCCTGGGCGTGCCGGTGTTTGCCTGTTTGCAGGTGCTGGTAAAGTATCTGGTGGACCGGCGTCTGCGCCGCCGGAATATGCCCACCGAGGCATATTGCTATGTGAACCGGGACCGGGAGTCCCAGCCACCGGAGCAGCAGTCATAAATGCATCAAAACCTCCGGCTTAGCCGGAGGTTTTGATGATTCTGTCCAAAAAGCCTCGCAGAGTTTGCCGCCCGCAGGCGGCAAATCAAGTGAGATCATTTTCGCCCGGGGCGTGTACCTGGGCGAAAATACTTCTCAGTCTGCAAGTGTGGAATTTGTTCGCTTTCAGCGAACAAATTATGCGCGCAGCAGACTGCAAGCCTTTTATCCCCAAAGGGCTTGCCCTTTGGGGATAAAAAGAAAAGCACGGCTTCGGCCGTGCTTTTCCGGTTAAATCGGTTGTTTACTTGCCCATGGGGGCGCCGCAGTGGGGGCAGAAGTTGCTGTCGGACACAGTGCCGCAGACGGAGCAGGTCTTGGCGTCGCCGGACTCCTCCTGGGGCTCCTCGTCCTGGGTTTCCTCCTTGCGCTTGGCGGCCTCCAGCTGAGCGATCTTCTCCTTGGAGGCGTTGACGGCGGCCACGACGTCCTTCACGGCGTCGGGCAGCTCACCCTGAAACTCGGAGACGAACCACTCGCCGATGGCCCGATAGTTCTTCTCGATCTCCCGCTGCTCGGAGAGAATTTCCATGTTCACCTTGGCGGCGTCGGTGGCAGCCTTGGCCTTCTCGGTGGCGGTCTCCGCCAGATCCTTGGCCTTTTCGGCAGCCGCACCGGCCACCAGCTGGGCCTTCTTGGTCAGTTCATCAAAAAATGCCATAGCAATGATCTCCTTTCAGATTCTGAAATTCTTAATTAGGGTCATTATACACCAGGGTGGGCGGTTTTGTCAATGCTCGATCCAGTCGGAGGCACGGGACACGGCGCGCTTCCACAGGCGATAGTCCCGGTCGCAGTCCGCCTGGGGCCGCAGGGGTTCAAACACCCGCTGGCTCCGGCGCAGACGGGTCAGCTCCTCCAGATCGCTCCACACGCCGCAGCTGAGGCCAGCCAGGGCCGCCGCGCCAAAGGCGGTGGTCTCCACCATCCGGGGCCGGTCCACGGGGATGCGCAGCAGATCCGCCTGCAGCTGCATGAGAATGTCCGACACGCTGGCCCCACCGTCCACCCGCAGGGCGGTAATGTCGCACCCGGCGTCCTGCCGCATGGCCAGCATCAGGTCCGTCACCTGATAGGCGATGCACTCCAGCACCGCCCGGGCGATGTGGGCCCGGCCCGTGCCCCGGGTGACGCCCAGAATGGCCCCCCGGGCGTACATATCCCAATACGGTGCCCCCAGGCCGGTGAAGGCCGGCACCACCACCACGCCGCCGGAGTCCTCCACGGACTCCGCCAGACGGTCGCACTCCGGGGCGGAGTCGATCAGGTGCAGCTCGTCCCGCAGCCACTGGATGGTGCTGCCGCCGTTGAAAACGCTGCCCTCCAGGGCGTAGGCCGTGCGGCCCTCCACCTGCCAGGCCACGGACGTCACCAGCCCCGCCCGGCTGCGGACGGGCTTTTCCCCCACGTTCATCAGGGTGAAGCAGCCGGTGCCGTATGTATTCTTGGCTTCGCCCGGGCGGAAGCAGGTCTGGCCGAACAGGGCGGCCTGCTGGTCCCCTGCCGCGCCGCACACCGGCACCCCCGCCAGCTTTTCCAGGCCCGGGATACCTTTTTTCACCAGGCCGTATACCTGACTATTGGCCACGGGCAGGGGCAGAATAGACATGGGTATCTCCAGCAGCTCGCAGAGCTCCGCATCCCAGCACAGCCGGTGGATATCGAACAGCATGGTCCGGGAGGCGTTGGAGTAGTCCGTGACGTGGGAGCCGGTCAGCTGCCAGATGAGCCACGTTTCCACCGTGCCGAACAGCAGCTCTCCCCGGTCCGCCTTTTCCCGGGCGCCGGGGACGTTGTCCAGCACCCAGCGGATCTTGGTGGCGGAGAAGTAGGCGTCGATCAGCAGGCCCGTGGCGGACTGGATGCGCTCCTCCAGCCCCCGGCGCTTCAGCTCCTCGCAGAACTCCGCCGTCCGGCGGCACTGCCAAACGATGGCGTTGTATACCGGCCGGCCGGTGGTCTTGTCCCAGAGGATGGTGGTCTCCCGCTGGTTGGTGACGCCGATGCCGGCCACCTCCCCCTCCAGCCCGGCTGCGGCCTGGGCCGCCGCGCGGCGCTCCGTCTCCCAGATCTCCATGGGGTCATGCTCTACCCAACCGGGCTGGGGATAGAGCTGGCGGAAGGGAAACTGGGCCTTGGACACAATGTCGCCCCGGCGGTCAAACACGATGGCCCGGGAGCTGGTGGTCCCCTGGTCCAGCGCCAGAATATAGGTTCCCATAGAAGTCTCCTCTTTCTTTTTGTTTCAGAGTATGCTAATATAGGGTATTATAACACAGAAAGGACAGGATTACCATGACGGATTTCCAGGAATTTACCTTTCTTTCCAGCGACGGCCACACCCAACTTCACGGGGCACAGTGGACTCCGGCGGACCGGGAGCCCATTGCCGTTTTACAGATCGCCCACGGCGTGGCGGAGCACATCCTGCGGTATGACGATTTTGCCCGGTATCTCAATGATCGGGGCATCCTGGTGGCGGGACACGACCACCTGGGCCACGGCAAGTCCCTGCCGGAGGGCGGCACGCCGGTGTATTTTGGTGACGGCAGCACCTGGGAGACGGTGGTGGACGACATCCACCTGCTCCATGACCGGCTGCGGGAGCAGTACTCGGATCTGCCCATCCTGCTGATGGGTCACAGCATGGGGTCGTTCCTGTCCCGGTCGTACCTGATCCGCTATCCCGGCACGGTGGACGCCGCCATCATCATGGGCACCGGCTGGCAGCCGGAGATGACCATCCGGGGCGGCCTGCTGCTGGCGGGAATTCTGTCCGGGCTCAAGGGGCCGGACGCCGTCAGCAAGATGGTGACCAATATGGCCTTTGGGGCCTATAACAAGGCCTTCGGCGACAAGCCCCGGACCCCCAACGACTGGCTGTCCGCCGACACGGACAACGTGGACCGGTACATGGCGGACCCCCTGTGCGGCGCGGACGCCACGGTGGGCCTGTTCCGCCAGATGCTGCGGGGGCTGCGGTTCAACCAGACCCCCGGGAACATCGACCGGATGGACAAAAACGCCCCCATCCTGCTGATCGCCGGGCAGGACGATCCGGTGGGCGATATGGGGGCCGGTGTCCGGCGGACCCACGACGCCTTCAAGCGGGCGGGGATCAGGGACGTGACCCTGAAGCTGTATCCCGGCCTGCGGCATGAAATTCTCAACGAGGCCGCCATGCGGGATACGGTGTACGGCGACATCGGGGCCTGGCTGGACCGGGTGCTGGGCTAACGCAGAGACGCCAGCAGGTTGGGCAGGCCCAGCAGGTCCACGTTGTGGGTCCGGCGCAGCAGGCGGACGGTGAAGAAGCTGTCCGCCGTCAGCACCAGCAGCAGGGCCAGTCCCGCCCCGGCGGGGGCGTGCAGGGCGATGGGGTGCAGCAGGGGCTGCACCTGCCGGAGGGCGAAGGCCGTCAACGGACCCCATATCACCGCAAAGGGCACGCAGACCCGGCGGTTCAGGTCCATGTGGGTGCCGGAATAGTCCCAGAACATGACCCCCAGCAGCTTGTCATAGAGGAAGTGCACGGCGTATTCCACGGCGGTGGCCGTGAGGCCGCCGTAAAAGGCCAGGCGGAGGAAGCCCCGGGTCAGGTCGGCGGGCAGATGCAGCACCGCCAGCATGGCCAGGCCGTACACCGGGCACAGGGGCAGCAGGAGAAAGCACTTGCGCACCTGATGCCGGGACCCGGTGACGGCGGCGAAGATTTTTTCCAGCAGATATCCCAGAAAGCTATACAGACAAAACAGCCACAGCCAGTACACGGCGACGCCTCCCTTCCCCCTCATTCTGCCCCGGGAGAGCTGCCGCGATACCCGGGCAAAGGCGGGGAAAGGGAGGAAAGATATGGACCAGTGGGAGCAGCTGCGGCAGCAGTGCATGAGCTGCCGGGCCTGCGGCCTGGCGGATACCCGGACCAACGTGGTGTTCGGGGTGGGGTCCCCCACGGCGGAGGTGCTGCTGGTGGGCGAGGCCCCCGGGGCCAGCGAGGACCAGCAGGGCGAGCCCTTTGTGGGAGCCGCCGGGAAGCTGCTGGACGATATGCTGGCCATGATCGGCCTGCGGCGGCAGGAAATCTACATCACCAACAGCGTCAAGTGCCGCCCGCCCAAAAACCGGGACCCTCTGAACACCGAAAAGGACGCCTGCGCCGGATTCCTGCGGCGGCAGCTGGAGCTGATGCAGCCGAAGATCCTGGTGTGCCTGGGCCGCATCAGCGCGGCGGAGATCATCAGGCCGGATTTTAAGATCACCCAGGAACACGGGCAGTTTTTTGAGAAAAACGGCATGTGGATGACAGCCCTGTATCACCCGGCGGCCCTGCTGCGGGACCCGGGCAAGAAGCCGGAGACCTTCCAGGACCTGAAGCGCTTGCAGGCCAAGATCCGGGAGGTCTGCACCCGGACGCCCATGGAATTTGCATAATCGTGAAAGAGGCCCCCATTTTCGCTCAGCGAAAACGGGGGCCTCTTTGACTGTCTCAAATCAGGGCTCCATGTTGCGGATCTCCTCCAGCAGGGCGTCCAGGCTGTCGCGATCCAGGGTCTGGGGCTTGTCCTCCGGCTCCTCCGGGGCTTCCTCCGGCGTTTGGGGAGTGGGTTCCGGTTCCGGCACAGGCTCCGGTTCAGCCGGAGTTTCTTCTGCCGGGGTCTCCTCCGCCGGGGCATCCTCCTCCGGCGGCGTGACAGCCTCCGGGGCGGGGGCTTCCTCCGCCGGGACGCTTTCCGGCACGATCACCGGGGGAACCGGCGTCTCCTCCGAAGCGGCGGGGACCTCCGGCTCCGGTACAGGTTCCGGCACAGACTCCGGCGTTTCCGGTACAGATTCCGGCTCCGCCGGGGACTGGGGCGGCTCCATCTGGGCCGGATGGTCCGGCAGACGGCGGCGGCTGCGGGCAATGCCCACGGCCCGGCCCATGAAGAACAGCAGCACCAGCAGAACCACCAGCCCGGCGGCCAGAATGGCGTACATGGGGAGCCAGCGGTTCAGGGGCAGGTCCACCGGGGCGCACAGGGCTGTCCACAGGGCCCGGAAGGGGCCGGGCTGGGTCTGCGGCTCCTCCGGAGCGGGGTCCTCCGGCTCCGGCTGGCCGATCTGGGGCAGGGTACCGGCAAAGGCCGGCATCCGCACCACATGGACCGTATAGTCCCGGGTGGCGCCGTCCTCGGCGGTGCAGGTGACGGTCAGCAGGTTGTCGCCCTCCTTCAGGGACGCATCGGGCTGGGTAACGCCCAGGGCCTTGCTGTCCTTGGCGGTGGCGGAAAGGGAGATTTTGGAGGTCTCATAGGGGACATACACGGCGTATTCCGTGATTTCCGGGGAAAAGGCCGGGGACAGCTGCCCCGTGGAGGGGGTCAGCTCCGACAGGGACGCGTCGCTGCTGAGAGTGCCGTTGGGGTCCGGCTGCCGGGTGACGGAGATGGTGTATCGCCGGGAGGCCCCGTTGGCAGCCGTAACGGTCAGCACCACCGTGTTGACGCCAACGGACAGCTGGTTGCCGCTGACGGATACATCGGCCCCGCCGTCGGCGGCCCGGTAATCCAGGGGCAGCCGGGACACGTCATAGGGTACGGTGACGCTGTATTCCGTGGTTCCGGCGGAGAAGGCCGGAGACAGGGCATAGTCCCCGCAGGACAGGCCCGCCAGATTGGCGTTGCCGGAGGGGGGCGCGGCCACGCTGGCCGCCCAGGACGCATCGTTCAGGGACTGGTCGCTGTTGCCGTCGGTGGCCACAATGTCGGTGATGGTGGCGCTGACCCGGGTCCCGGCGGCCACGCCGGACTTCACCTGGAAGGTGACGGCCAGCACAGCGGCGCTGCCGGTGATGGGATTGGACAGGGACTGGTCATAGGCCAGCAGGTTGCCGCCGCTCATATCCACGGACCAGCTGGAGCCCACCAGCTGGCGGGTGCCGGTAAGGGTCAGGGCGCTGCTGTCGTAGTGCAGCACGGCGGTGATGCCCTGGATGTTGGAGCCGCTGACGGTGAAGGTGACGGTGACGCTGTCACCGGCCCGGACGCTGCCGGAGCCGGAGAAGCTGGCCCCGGCGGCCTCCGCCGTTACCGGAGCCAGGCCCCACAGCAGCAGCGCCGCCAGCAGGCCCGCCAGGACAGATGAAATTCTCTTTCTCATGGGTCAAGCCCTCCTGCTCAGTTGGGTTGGATGGTGCCCCGGCCCAGCAGATACGCCTGCAGCCGGATCATGTCGGTGATGGTGACCTGGCCGTCGCCGTTCAGGTCCGCCGCCTGAAGGGCAGCGCCGGTGAGGGTGTTTTTGCCCAGCAGATGGGCCTGCAGCCGGACCATATCGGTGATGGTGACCCGGCCATCGCCGCTGAGGTCGCCGGTGACCACGGTGGTCAGGGTCTGGAGGGTCTGGCCGTCCCGGGCATAGGTGACGGTCATGCCGGTGCCCACGGGGCCCTCACCCTGGACCGGCAGGGTGATGTAGTCGCTGGGGGACAGGCCCGCCAGCAGCTGCCGGGCGGTGGTGCCCACGGGGATGGCCCGCAGATAGCCGTCTGCGATGCGGTAGGCCCCGGTGGTGATCTCCTGGGGATAGCTCTCCACCGCCTTGGCCTCAAACTGGGCGGTGAAGGTGACGTTGCCGGAGATGGTCATGCCGCTGGTGTAGCCCTGCCAGCCGGTGAAGGTGTAGGTATACTGGCTGTCGGCGGGGCGGACCGGGGTTCCGGCGGGCTCGGGGATGGCCTGCCCGGCGGCCAGCTTCCCCTGGGCATACACGGAGCCGTCATAGTTCAGGAACTGATAGGTATACTGCCCCTGATAGTGGGCATAGAGGGTGATGTTGCCGGCCCCGGTGGTGCTGTTGGCGGTGATCTGCTGGCCGCCCTCCGGCTGGGTGAACCAGCCCACAAAGGCGCAGCCCTCCTTCACCGGGGTGGGCAGGGTGCCGTATTTCTGACCGGCGGAGACCAGGCGGGTGCTCTCGGAGCAGGCGCCGCCGCAGGGATCGAAGGACACCACATAGGAGCCGTCGGTGACATAGAACCGGGATTCCAGGCGATAGTTGTCCCCGGCGGTGTTCTCCGCCGCGATGACCAGGGTATAGCCTCCCACTCCCAGCCGGGAGAAGGCCACGGCGTCATCCAGCCGGGACAGGTCATAGCTCTTGGCATTGGGGGAGGCGGTGGCGGGGGTGATGGCGTTGGTGCCGTTGGAGCGGAGGATGGACACCGTCACCCTCCGGATGTTATAGGAGTTGCGCAGGGTGCCCCGGAAAGGGAAGCCCGTCTGCCCCACCGTCAGGGTGGAGTTCACCGTGGGATAGGACGCGCCGTCCAGGGTCCAGCCGGCCCCGGCCAGGGCCAGCTGCCATTGCAGGGCGGTTTCCGACAGCACCAGGCGGCCGCCGGCGGCGTTGGAGGACACGGACAGATAGGTGCCGGTGCCCCGGTTCTGCAGGGAAAAGCCGCTGTTATACACGGCGGCCTTCCACAGCTGGCCCTTGTCCGTGGACGCCTTGGCCAGGGTGACGCCGTTTTTACCGGCGGTGAGCCGCAGGCCGTTTTCCTGGCAGGTGATGGTATAGTAGCCGCTGGCGTGATAGTCCAGGCGGAACTGCTGATTTTTGCCGCCGGTGACAGCGTTCAGGGTCAGGCCCGAGGAGCCGGGGGTGGCCGTCAGGCTGCTGTTGGCGGAGGAGCGCAGCTGATACACGCCCTCGCCCACCGTGGCATCCTTGAAGCCGTAGTCCGCCAGCATCACCTGGGCCTTGGCGGGCTCATTGATCCGCAGGCGGGCGTATACGCCCAGCTGCACGTTGCCGGAGTTGCCGTCGTAATACTTCAGCACCTTGCCGGTGACACCGTACTTGTCGGCGGTGGGGCCGGTCATAACGCCGTAGGAGTCTGACTGAGGCTCCCGCACGGCGCCGCTTTCGTTGTAAATGGCCTCGATGAGCTGGGCCTCCGGCTGATTGGCAAAGCCACCCAGTGCGTCAAAGGCCCGCATAATAACGCCGGTAGCGCCGCCCCGGCCGTCGCTGCTGGAAAAGCCCGAGGAGCCGCCCACTCCGTGCTGCACGGCACGGGACCAGAACACGTTGCGCAGGGCGATACTGTAGTTATCCATGTCGAACCCCGGCACGGCGGACTCGATGGACCGGACGATGGGGTCATAGTAGCTGCGGCGGACATAATTCCGCTGCACCCGCATAAAGCCGTCGCTGTCCTCGTTGGCCAGGGCCCGCCAGGTGGCGTCGAAGCTGGAGCCATAGCCCCCATCGGCCTCATAGGCGGCGGCCAGCCGGTTGCCGATGGAGCGGTAATATGTATCGGAGGAGGACTGACACCACCGGAAGAAGGCCCGGGGAATGTCGCTGCGGCTGGAGAACTGATACGCGCCGTAGGACTTGCCGCCGGCATCGCCCGCTCCGGAGGAAATGACCCCCGGGCCGCTGGCCTCGAACCGCTGGCTCAGGGTCCCCAGCAGCTGCTCCTCCTGGTCGTCGGCGGCGGTGGCTGATGTAAACACCGGCAGGATCACCGGAAGGGCCGCCAGCAGCAGCGCCAGGCACAGCAATATACTCGTTCCTCTACGCATGGTTTTCATCGTATCACCCCGTTGCAAGATATGTTATAAAAAGCAGACACTGTGTCGTATTCAGTAATAGTATAGCACTGCGGGGGGCGGGGTGTCCACCGGAAAGAGTCGAATTTTCCAACAAATTAGCATATGAAGTGGACAAAAATTTTTGTGGTATGAAAAAGCGCGGCATAAAATTGCCCCCTCCGGCCGGGCCGGAGGGGGCAATGTATGCTTTTATGCGCCGCACAGGGGCCGCAGGGCCTCCAGCAGCCGGTCGTTGTCCCGGGTGTCCCGGACGGCCAGGCGGAGATACTGCTGCCCGCCCAGCTTGGGAGACAGGTCCTTCACCAGGATGCAGCGGTTCACCAGCAGCTCCCGGGTGATGGCCCGGGCGGACAGGCCGCCCAGCAGCTCCACCATGAGATAGTTGGCCTGGGACGGGATCACCCGCAGGTTGGGGAGCTTCTCCAGCTCCCGGCGGAAGCGGGCCCGCTCAGCCCGGATCAGCTCCAGGGCCCGGGCATAGTCCTTCTTATACTTCTCCTCGATCTGCATATAGAACTCGGCGAAGGAGTTGATGTTCCAGATGGCCACGTCCTTTTTCAGGGCGGCGATCAGGTCCTGGTCGCCGGAGGCCAGGACCCCCAGCCGCAGGCCGGGGACGCCATAGGACTTGGAGATGCTCTTGACCACATACAGCCTCCTGTACCGGTCCAGCAGGTCCTGGCGGATGAAGGTGTTGTCCGCCTCGTCGGCAAAGTCGGCAAAGGACTCGTCCAGGATCAGGCGGATGCCCTTCTCCTGCGCCCAGTCCGCCAGGCGCAGCACGTCCGGGGCGGGAATATAGTTGCCGGTGGGGTTATCGGGGTTGATGAGCACCAGGTTGTCGATGTCCTGGGGGCCGAAGAAGGCCATCAGGTCGTCAGCGGTGTACCGGAAGTCCGGGCCCGCCGGGGTGAAGCAGACGTTGGGCCGGTCCTGATAGCGGTTGGGGTACTCCTCGAAGGTGGGGCGGATGAAGCCGGTGACCCCCTCCAGCCGGGCCATCAGGGCCTTGATGAGCTCCGCCGCGCCGTTGCCCACCAGGATGTTCTGCTGGTGGACGGCGAAGTTCTTGGCCGCCAGCAGGGCGTTCACCCGCATGCCGGAGGGATACTGGGTCAGCAGGGAGGTGAAATTGGCCTGGATCTCGTCGATCAGCCGCTGGGGCGGGAAATAGGGGTTCACCAGATAGCAGAAGTCCAGCAGCTGGGGATAGCGCCAGTAGCCGCCGTAGCGCCCCTGCATGAGGCTGACCCGGAAGTCCGGGTCCTGGGCAAACATGGAGGAGGCAATGTCCAGGTCCTGGATGTCATCGATCTCGTACCACAGCTGGCCATTCAGGCGCTTGGCCCGGATCTCCGGGTCATCCAGCATGGCGATGACCCGCAGGACCTGCTCATAATACTCGTTGTTGCCCAGGGCCTTGGAATAGGCCTCCAGGAAGGGAACATAGTGGGTCCGGGAGAAGTGGCGGCCGAACTTGTAGATGTTCACGGTCTTGTAGTATTCGTGGGCCTCTTCAAACCGGAAATTCTTGCTGGGGACGAAGGAGGCGATGCTGTCATCGGGCCCCAGCTTCACGCAGGTGCCGTCCATCCAGCTTTCGTACTTGTCCACCAGGGCCAGGGTCTCCCGGGGGTCGTCCAGCAGCTGGTCGATGACGGCGTCCTCGAAGATCAGGTCCGACTCAAACAGCAGGGTGTCGTCCTGGCATAGATAGTCCTTGGCCAGGGCCAGGGAATAGATGTTGTTGGTCTTGTCGTAAATGGGGTTCTGGACATAGACAATGGGCGTCCGGATGCCCAGGGTGTCGATATATTTCATGAGCTTTTCGCCCTCATAGCCCACCACGATGACGATGCGGGACAGATGGCGGCTTTCGATCTGATGGAGCATCCGGTCGATCAGGGCCACCCCGTTGACCTGCACCATGCACTTGGTCCGGTCCTGGGTCAGCTCCTTCAGCCGCTTGCCCATGCCTGCTGCCAGTATGATTGCCTGCATATGGATCTCCCCTTTTTCTTTCAGAGATTTGACGTTTTATTATACCCCATGCGGCCCGGATGCGCAATGGGTACGAAGGAAAAATGCGCGGCGGGCTTGCTGCTTATTGGGGACTTATGCCCGCTTCCAGCGGACGCCGCCGGGGACGTCGGTGATCTCCACGCCCTGGGCCTTCAGCTCATCGCGGATGCGGTCGGCCTCGGCGAAGTTTTTGGCCTTCTTGGCGTCGGCCCGGGCCCGGATCAGGGCCTCCACCTGGGGATCCTGGCCGCCGTCCTCGCAGACCACGGTGAAGCCGCCGGCGGCGGGAGCCGCCGCCTGGGTCTTGCGCAGGGACGCCGCCTTCTCCGTCAGCTTCAGGCCCAGCACCTGGTCGAAGCTGTCCAGAGCCGCCAGCTTGGTGGCGTCGGTGGTCCTGGCCTTCAGCACGTCATAGAGCACCGTCACCGCCATGGAGGTGTTCAGGTCGTTGTCCATGGCCTTGGTGAAGCGGGCCTTCAGCTCCTCCAAAGCCGCCGGGTCCACGTCTCCCTTGCCGGGGGTCAGGGCGGCGATCTTAGAGAGCAGCTTGTTATAGGCCGCCACGGCGTTGTCCAGATTCTCCCAGGTAAACACCAGGCTCTTGCGATAGTGGCTTTGCAGGCAGAAGAAGCGATAGGCCAGGGGATCATACCCCTTCTGCTTCAGCAGGGACACCGTCAGGAACTCGCCCTTGGACTTGGACATTTTGCCGCCCTCGGTGTTCAGGTGGGCCACATGGCACCACTGGGGGCACCAGGGATGGCCCAGATAGCTCTCGGACTGGGCGATTTCGTTGGTGTGGTGGGGGAAGGCGTTGTCGATGCCGCCGCAGTGCAGGTCCAGATACTCGCCGTTGTACTTCATGGAGATGCCGGAGCACTCAATGTGCCAGCCGGGATAGCCCACGCCCCAGGGGGAGTCCCATTTCAGGGCCTGATCCTCGAACTTGGACTTGGTGAACCAGAGGACGAAGTCGTTGCGGTTGCGCTTGTTGGTGTCCTCCTCCACGCCCTCCCGGACGCCCACGGCCAGGTCCTCCTCGTTGTGGTCGTTGAAGATATAGTACCGCTCCAGCTTGCTGGTGTCGAAATACACGTTGCCCCCGGCCACATAGGCATAGCCGGTGTCCAGCAGGCGGGTGATGATCCTGATATAGTCGTCAATGAGGCCGGTGGCGGGCTGGACCACGTCGGGGCGCTTGATGTTCAGCTTGCGGCAGTCCTCGAAAAAGGCATCGGTGTAATACTGGGCGATCTCCATGACGGTTTTGTGCTCCCGCCGGGCGCCCTTGAGCATCTTGTCCTCGCCCTGGTCGGCGTCGGAGGTCAGGTGGCCCACGTCGGTGATGTTCATGACCCGGTTGACGCTGTACCCGGCGTAGCGCAGGTATTTCTCCAGCACGTCCTCCATGATATAGCTGCGGAGGTTGCCGATGTGGGCAAAGTGATACACCGTGGGGCCGCAGGTGTACATCTCCACATGGCCGGGGGTGTGGGTCTTGAACTCCTCTTTCCGATGGGTGGCGGAATTATACAGATACATGGTGTGTTCTCCTTCAATCGTCAGTTTTCGATGGCAAACAAAAAGCCTCCCATGCCCAGGGGCATGAGAGGCGATGTCTCGCGGTTCCACTCTCGTTTGTCGCTTGAGGGCCTTTGACGCAGGCCATGCGGCGGGCTTCCACATCCCGCGCGCTCCCGGACGCACCTTCTGCCGCACCCCGCAGGACGGCTTGCAGCCGGTGGCCGTCCCTCTCTTGCCGGAGCTGCGCGGCATACTCTTTCCGATCGTCGCGCTGTTCGATTGTCTAATATTATAGCGGCTTGGGCCCGGCGTGTCAATACCGGCGGATGACGGCGGCCACCTTGCCCAGGATCCGGGCCTCCCGCCCGTCGATGGGCTGATAGGCCGGGTTTTCCGGCAGAAGCCAGACTTCTCTCCCCTGCCGCTTCAGGCGCTTCACCGTGGCCTCGTCCCCCAGCAGGGCCACCACGATCTCGCCGTTGTTGGCGGCGGGCTGCTGGTGCACCACCACCAGGTCGTCCGGCAGGATGCCGGCATTGATCATGGACTCGCCCCGGACCCGCAGGGCGAAATACTCCCCGTCCCGGCCGCCGGTGTCGAAGGTCAGGTAATCCTCGATGCACTCCTGGGCCAGAATGGGGGACCCGGCGGCCACATTGCCCACAATGGGCACCTGGTTCTCCTGGGGCGCCTCCGTCAGGGTCAGGGCACGGCCCTTTCCGGCCTGCTTGCCGATGACGCCCAGCTCCTCCAGGTGCTTCAGGTGAAAGTGCACCGTGGAGGGGGACTTCAGCCCCACGGCCTCGCCGATCTCCCGCACCGAGGGGGGATACCCCTGGTCCTGGATGGCCTGGACGATGTAGTCATAGATTTTCTGCTGCATTTTGGTCAGCTGGGCCATGATGTCCGCTCCTTTACCGGGTACTTTTTTCAATTATATCACAGAAAATCCGGGTTTGCAACAGATGTTCGAGGATTTTTCCTGGGATTTTCTGAGGGCGGAAAATTTCAATTTTTCTCTTGACAGAACCAAGCAGTATATGGTAATATGACAAAGCTGACGATTTCGCGGAGGGCGCATGCGGGTGTAGCACAATGGCCAGGGCACCAGCCTTCCAAGCTGGGGATGCGGGTTCGATTCCCGTCACCCGCTCCACTTTTTTATGCGCCAGTAGCTCAGTTGGATAGAGCAACTGCCTTCTAAGCAGTAGGCCAGGGGTTCGAGTCCCTTCTGGCGCGCCACTTCTTTACTGGAGCATGTCGTCCGGCGTTCCTTGCGGTTCTATATGGTGGGTGTAGCTCAGTTGGTTAGAGCACCGGATTGTGGTTCCGGGTGTCGAGGGTTCGAGTCCCTTTACCCACCCCACTGAATATCAGGGATTGGGAGCGATCCCAATCCCTGATTCTTTTTCCACACAGGGGTGTAGCCAAGTGGTAAGGCAAGGGACTTTGACTCCCTCATCCGCTGGTTCGAGTCCAGCCATCCCTGCCACGCCTTTCCGGATGGCCCCATCCTTTTTTCATATGTGCCACGCTCCGTTAGCTCAGTCGGTAGAGCACCTGCCTTTTAAGCAGGGTGTCCGGGGTTCGAATCCCCGACGGGGCACCAAACCAAAACCCGCGTATCCGCAGTGGATACGCGGGCTTTTGCTGCTATTTTACGCCAGGAAGCCCTTGAGGATGGTCTCCTCAGCCTCCTCGGGGGTCAGGCCCAGGGTCTCCAGCTTCAGCAGCTGGTCCCCGGCGATTTTGCCGATGGCGGCCTCGTGGATCAGCTGGGCGTCGGGACAGTTGGCGGTGATGGCCGGAACGGACTGGATGTGGGCGGCGCCCATGATGATGGAGTCGCACTGCACATGGCCGAAGCACTGGCTGTTGCCCACCATCACCGGGTGGAACACCTGGCGGGAGCTGTCCTGAGCCACGGACCGGGAGATCACCCGGCCCCGGGCGTCCTGGCCGTTGAGCTCGATGGTCATGTCGCTTTCTGCGGTCTGGTCCCCGTGGGTCAGCAGGCGCTCCGTGACTACCACCTCGCTGTCGGCCTCACAGTAAAACCGGGTGTCCCGCAGGGTGGAGTCGATGCCCCGGATCTGGACGGTGTCCATCTGCATGGTGGAGTTCTCCCCCAGATACACGATGGTCTGGGGATTCATCACGTTTTTGCCGGTCTCGCCCTGGGCATCCTCGCCGTAATGCTTCTCCGTGTAGTGGACCCGGCAGTTTCTGCCGATGTGGAAGGTGTGGATGCCGTCGTGGCGGCTTTCGTCACAGCCGGAGTTGTGGATGCCGCACCCGGCCACGATGTTCACGTCGCAGTCGTCGGCCACATAGAAGTCGTTATACACCATGTCGCTCATGCCCGTCTGGCTGATGATGACGGGGATGTGACAGGTCTCGCCCTTGGTGCCGGCCTTGAAATGGATGTCGATGCCGGGCTTGCCGTCGGCCCGGGGGTCGATGGTGATGTGCTCCGTGGACTGCCGGGCCTCGCAGCCCATGTCCTTGCGGATGTTGAAGGCCCCGGCGGGCTTTCCGGTCAGGTCGGCGATTTTTTCCAGCAGCTTTGCGTCGATCTCGGTGATCATGAACGGGCCTCCTCTCGATTCAGCACCGGGCATCCGCCCAGGGTGTCCGCCAGGATCAGCGGCAGAATTTCCTCCGTGGTGCCCCGGTGGGCGATGCGTCCCCCGGCGATCACGGCGATCTCGTCGGCCAGCTGGATGATCCGCTCCTGGTGGGAGATGATGATCATGGCGGCCTGATGCTCCCGGTGGATCTGTTCAAAGGTCTCCGTCAGCCGGGCGAAGGACCACAGGTCGATGCCCGCCTCCGGCTCGTCGAAGATCATCAGACTGCCCCGGCGGGCCAGAATGGTGGCGATCTCGATGCGCTTGACCTCGCCGCCGGAGAGGGACACGTCCACCTCCCGGTCCAGATAGTCGTTGGCGCACAGGCCCACCTTGGTCAGATACGCGCAGCACTGGTCCTTGGTGAGCTTGTCCCGCCCCGCCGCCAGCCGTAGCAGATCGTGGACCGTGATCCCCTTGAACCGGGGCGGCTGCTGAAAGCCGTAGCTGATGCCCAGACGCGCCCGGTCGGTGATGGACAGCGGGGTGACGTCCCGGCCGTTATACACAATGCGGCCGGACGTGGGCTGGACCAGGCCCATGATGATCTTGGCCAGGGTGGTTTTTCCGCCGCCGTTGGGGCCGGTGAAAACCATCAGCCGCTGGTCCGGAATGGTGATGCTGATGTCCCTGAGAATGTCCAGCTCCCCCTCGGGAGTGGACACGCGATAGCAGATGTTTTGCAGCTCCAGCATGGAATGCTTCCTCCTTTGGGGAAAAATCCCCTCACAAAATGATAATTTTAACAGATTCTTCCGAAAAATGCAATCCATTCATAACCACTTTCTGCCCCTGACCCGCAGCCGGTGTCAAATGCTTGCAATCCGCCGGGAAAAGCGGTATAATATTGGGACTATTATCAAAGGCGACGATGGTAAAGGAGACTGTTCATGGATAAGACCCTGTTGTTCATTGTCAATCCCCGGGCGGGCAAGACCAAGTCCTCCGCCCCTCTGTTTGACGCCGTGGCCACCTTCGGCCGGGCCGGGTATCTGGTGCGGGTGATGCTGACCCAGGCCGCCGGGGACGCCGCCCGCTTCGCCGCCCAATGGGGCGGGGACTATGACCTGGTGGTGTGCGCCGGCGGAGACGGCACCCTCAACGAGACGCTGTCGGGCCTGATGCAGCTGGAAAACCGCCCGCCGGTGGGCTATCTGCCCAACGGCAGCACCAACGACTTTGCCGCCAGCCTGCGGATCCCCTCCTCCGTGCAGCAGGCGGCCCGGGCGGTGGTGGAGGGCACCCCCCATCCCCTGGATCTGGGGGCCCATAACGCTCGGTATTTCTCCTATGTGGCCTCCTTCGGGGCCTTTACCAAGGCGTCCTACTCCGCGTCCCAGGAGACGAAGAACGCCCTGGGTCACTTTGCATACATTCTGGAGGGCATCAAGAATCTGGACTCCCTGCGGCCCTACCGCTGCGGGGTGGAGGCCGACGGCGAGTCCTTCGACGGGGACTTCATCTTCGGTGCGGTGTGCAACTCCACCTCCCTGGGGGGCCTGGTGAAGCTGGACCCCAAGCGGGTGCACATGGACGACGGCATGTTCGAGCTGATCCTGCTGCGGATGCCCAAAACCGCCCTGGACCTGCAAAACCTCATCACGGCCCTGAACCGCATGGACTATGACTATCCCGGGGTGATCTTCCGCCATGTCCGCAGCGTCACCGTCACCACCCGGGAGGACATCCCCTGGTCCCTGGACGGCGAATACGCCCCCTCCGCCCCCCGGGTGGAGATCCGCAACCTGCACAGTGCCGTGCAGCTGATGATCCAGGACGACGAATAACGGCTTCGCCCCTGTATGCCAAAGGCATACAGGGGCGATTTTTATACGATCTATACGATTTGCAGCCGGTGGCAGCGGCGCATGTGCAAGCGTAAATCGCGAGCTTTTATACATGGGCGATTTCACAATATCATGTTGACGTTTCGTTTTGAATATGGTAATATACCGACACAGTGTCCGGATGAAAAGCTGCAAATTGTGCGTTTAGTAGAAAGTGAGGAGTCAAAATATGAAGCTTATAACCAAACTGATTCTGCTGGGTGCTGCGGTGGTTCTCTTGCTCTTTTTGGGTTCCACGCTTGGCTTTTTGGGCTTTGGCCTTATGTCAACCGATTTGATGTATGGCCCTGTTCTGTATTGCACGCTGGTGCTGGCGGTGCTTATACTGTGCTGCACCGGCATCATCGTCTCCCATCTGAAAAAAGGAGATTCCTCCCATTCGGAGGAGTCGGACGACGAATAACGCTTCGCCCCTGCCGCAGCGGCAGGGGCGATTTTTATACGATTTGCAGCCGATGGCAGCGGCCGGGGGCCAGGAGGGCCTCCAGCTCCGCCCGGAAGGCAGGATAATCCTCCTCCGGCACCATGCACAGGGCCGTTCCGGCGAAGCCGCCGCCGTGTACCCGGGCGGCTCCCCGGCCCCGCAGCAGGCGGCGGCACAGGGCCAGGGTCACGGCCAGCTCCTGGTGTCCGGCGGCCCCCTCCGGGGCGATGTTCTGCAAATATTCCCAGGAGGAGCGGCCGGAGTCGTTGACCAGGGCCAGGAACCCCTCCGTGTCGCCGTTTTCCAGGGCCTGCACCTGGCCCAGCACCCGGCGGTTCTCGTCGAACACATGGATGGCCCGCAGCACCGCCCGGTCCCCGGCAGCCCGGCGGGCCTCCGGCAGGCGGCGGTAAAATTCCGCCTCCTCCACCTGGCGCAGGACCTCCGCTCCGAACAGGCGGCACACGGCCCCCAGCTCCCGGGGGATGGCGGCGTATGCATCGGTGAGTCCCGCGTGGTCCGCGCCGCTGTCCACCACGCACAGGGCGTACCCGGGCAGGGCGGCGTCCAGCCGCCGCACCAGCGGGGCGGCGGGGTCCCGGAAGTCCATGAACACCAGCCCGCCGGTGCTGCTGGCCAGCTGATCCATCAGGCCGCAGGGCTTGCCGAAGTACACGTTCTCCGCCCACTGGCCCATCCGGGCGATGTCCGGGGCGGTCAGGCTGTTCCCGGCGAACAGGGCATTGCCTATGCGGCCCAGCAGCACCTCAAAGGCAGCGCTGCTGGACAGCCCCGACCCCGGCAGCACGTCGGACTCCACCCAGGCGTCGAAGCCCTGCCAGGGCAGACCCCTCCGCCGGAAGGCGGCGGCCATGCCCCGGACCAGGGCGGCGGTGGTGTTCCGCTCCTCCTGCCGGGGGGACAGGTCATCCGGGGCCAGCTCCACCGGCGCATACCCCCGGGAGAACACCCGGACCACGCCCTCCCCGGTGGGCCGCACCCGTGCCCGGGCGGTGCGGTCAATGGCCGCCGCCAGCACGCAGCCGTGCTGATGGTCCGTGTGGTTGCCCCCCAGCTCCACCCGGCCGGGGGCGGAAAAAGTCAGATACTCCATACGCTTCTCCTGCATACAAAAATCGGGGGACGCTACCGCGTCCCCCGGAGATTTTCGCGATTTACTTGATGCCTGCGGCGACCATGCAGTCCAGAACCAGGGTCAGCACCACGAACACGGCAGCCACCCACTTGGTGCAGCGGGCCAGCTTGGCGTCCATGCTCTTGGCCTTGGAGCGGCTCATATAGGAATCGGCAATGCCGCCGATGGCCCCGGACAGGCCCTGGCTCTTGCCGGACTGGAACAGGACGATGAGGATCAGGGCCAGCGCCACCAGCAGCTGGACCACGGTGATAACAATCAAAACAGCGTTCATAACGGAACTCCCTCCAAAATTTCAGCCCTCTGGGGGCACTTTTCTCATAGTACGCATTATACTACCACAATCCCGCCGGGATTTCAAGAGGAAAACCGTGATTTTTTCCGTCCCGCTCTGCACGATTCCCGAAAAGCACCTGTGGCGATGGGACGGCAGTGCCTTATTCCGCCGCCGCGCAGAGGGCGGCAAAGTAGCGATAGAAGGGCAGAAGGGTCTTCAGGTCCTCCGTGACCCGGGAGGCGAAGTCCGGGGAATAGAGGCTCTCGTCCAGGGGGACCTCGTGGGACAGGGTCAGGGACTTCTTCTGATACCAGGGGCGCAGCAGGTCGCTGACCTGGCCCTTGCTGCGGACATAGTCCGGTCCCGTCAGCTGAAAGACCTGCTGGCGGTCAAACGCCCGCACCAGCTTCTCCAGGGGCCTGGGGTCCCGGTCGATCTGCTGGCGATAGCGGGTCATGGTGGCGGCGGAAGCGGCCCAGAAGCCCATGCCGTAGCTGTAGTAGTCCGGAGCGATCTCAAAATAGAAGGTGGGGCGGCCGGTCCAGTTCTGGTCCCCGGTGCGGACGCAGAACCACAGATGGTCCTTGTAGGGCCCCTGACCGTGGAGCCGCCGGGCGTCCCGGTAAATGCGGCTGACCTTCAGAATCAGCGGCTCCCGGGGCAGGGCCGCCGACAGCCCCTCGTACACCGCCTGGCCCAGCTCCCGGGTGGGGGTCAGCAGGTGCTGCTGATAGTCGTCCTTGTGGGCCAGGAACCAGCCGCGCTCATTGTTGAAGCGGATGCCCCACATAAAATCCACGGTCTCCTGGCTGTATCCCTGAAACATACGGTATTCTCCTTTGCGTTGGGTTTGGGTACAGTGTAAACCCTGGGGTGATATTTTGCAAGGGCTGGAAATTGGAACGGGAATCTGCTATACTATCGGTCAGATTCTGCAAAAACCGAGGAGAACACCATGCTGGATATCTTTTTGTACGCCGGGCGGGCCATTATGCCATTGCTGCTGATGATGGCGCTGGGCTGCGGCCTGCGGCGGGCGGGCCGGTGGAGCGACGATTTTTATCGCCAGCTCAACGGCTTCTGCTTTCATGTGCTGCTGCCGGTGCAGCTGTTTTTAAACGTATACGCCATCGAGGATCTGTCGGTGCTGAACTGGCGGCTGCTGGGCTTCATCGTGGTGTGCATCCTGGGGGCCGCGGGCCTGGGCGTGGCGGCGGCTCCGCTGTTTGCCCGGGACCGGGGGCAGCGGGCGGTCATCGCCCAGGCCACCTTCCGGGCCAACCAGGTGATCATGGGCATTCCCCTGGCCAGCGCCCTGGGCGGGGAGGAGGCGCTGATCTTCGCGTCCCTGGTGACCTCGGTGTGCGTGCCGGTGTTCAACGTGCTGGCGGTGGTGGTGCTGACGGCCTACAGCGAGGAAAAGAACCTGTCCTGGCGGGATGAGGTGCGGCGCATTTTCCAGAACCCTCTGATCCTGGGCGCTCTGGCGGGCTTTGCGGCGGTGCTGCTGCGGCAGCTGGCGCCGTCGGTGTTCGACCTGCCGCAGACCCTGCCCTCCGTCTATAAGGTGTGCGGCGACCTGTCCCGGGCGGCCTCGCCGCTGGTACTGGTGATCCTGGGGGCCCGGCTGCGGTTCGACGCGGTGCAGGGCCTGTGGAAAAAGATCACGGCGGCGGTGGCCATGCGCCTGGTGGTGGTGCCGGGGATCGTGCTGACCCTGGCGGTGCTGCTGCGGGATCCGCTGGGCATCACGGCGGAGGAAATGCCCACGGTGGTGGCCATCTTCTGCTCGCCGGTGGCGGTGACCAGCGCGGTGATGGTCCAGGAGATGGGCGGAGACGAGCAGCTGGCCCAGCAGGTGGTGGCCTGGAGCTCGGCCCTGTCCATGGTCACCATCTTCTGCTTCGCCGCCGGCCTGCGGGCCATGGGCGTGATGTGAGGACGGAACTCTTTTTCCCCCGCCGGCATAGAATGGGGGAGAAGGAGGGGATCACATGGACCAGACGGACCGGAATGCCCTGGATTACGAAAGCTGCCGCCGGGTATGGCGGCGGGTGTCGCCGGAGCTGGACCCGTATCCGGAGGAGCGGGAGGAAGCGGGCTGTCCGGCGGCCCCGGCCCCGGATCTGAAGGGCCTGCAGGAGATGATCGAGGGGGAGCTGGGGGACCGGCGGGCCTATCTGGAGGCCGCCCGGCGGGCGCCCAATTCCGCCGCCCGGCGGATGATGCAGCGGATGGCCGACCGGGAGGGAGCCCACGCCCGGCGGCTGCTGGCGGTGTATTACCTGGCCTGCGGCCAGTGCTATCGCCCGGCGCTGGCATCGGGGCCGGGGGAGACGCTGCCCTGGCGGCAGCTGCTGCGGCAGCGGTATCATCAGGAGGTCTGCGCCGCCCGGCAATACGATCAGGCCGCCCGAAGCGTGGGGGACCCGTGCCTGGCGGGGCTGTTCCGGGAGCTGAGCCGGGAGGAGGACTGCCACGCCCGGCAGCTGTTAGGCCTGCTGGAGCAGAATATTCTTGCATTTTAAGGGAAACACTGCTACAATTCAGGCAAATCATCCCGATACAAAGGAGTATGTGCACGCATGAGAGAATGCATCACCCGGGAGGCGGCGCTGGCGGCGCTGCGGAAGTATAATCAAGAGCCTTTCCACCTTCAGCATGCCCTGACGGTGGAGGGAGTCATGCGCTGGTATGCCCAGGAGCTGGGCTATGGCCAGGAGGCGGACTTCTGGGCCACGGTGGGCCTGCTGCACGACATTGACTTCGAGCAGTGGCCGGAGCAGCACTGTCAGAAAGCGCCGGAGCTTCTGCGGGAGGCGGGCTGCGGCGATGATCTGATCCGCGCCGTGTGCAGCCATGGCTATGGCATCTGCTGCGATGTGGAGCCCACCCATCTGATGGAGGAGGTCCTGTTCGCCGCCGATGAGCTGACCGGCCTCATCGGGGCCGCGGCTCTGATGCGTCCCAGCAAGAGCTGCCAGGACATGGAGGTCAAGAGCCTGAAAAAGAAGTACAAGGACAAGAAGTTCGCCGCCGGGTGCTCCCGGGACGTGATCCAGCAGGGGGCCGACCGCCTGGGCTGGACCCTGGAGGAGCTGATGGAGAAAACCATCCTGGCCATGCGCAGCTGCGAGGACTTTGTCAACGCCGCCATGGAAAATCTGTAACATGGATCCAAAAGCCGCCCGGCAGCCGCCGGGCGGCTTGCCATAACGGGCCCTTTTCGCCGGTTCTCCGGGGGTGCGTCTGCGCCCCCGGTTTTTTACTGCAAAACTTGTCAAAAAGGTTTCAAATGTATGGAATATTTGGCGGATATTTTTGATTTTTTTGTTCCGAATGTTCAAAAGTCACGAAAAGTTCCCTGGAATCTTGTGCACCATTTTGCACAAAAATGGGAGACATGAACCGGGCCCATTTGGTATAATGTAAACGGAACAAAAAGACCGCCCCCTGGGGGCGGATATAGAAAGGGAACAAATTATGGCTATCAAGATCGGTATCAATGGTTTCGGCCGCATCGGCCGCGTGGTCCTGCGCATTCTGGCGGAGCAGCCCGATAAGTATGAGGTCTGCGGCATCAACCTGCGGAAAGCAGACGTGGATTATATGGTCTATCTGCTGAAATACGACTCCGTGTTCCGCCGCTTCAACGGCACCGTGGAGCATGAGGGCGGCGACCTGGTGGTCAACGGCCACAAGATCCGGGTGTTCAGCCAGTCCGATGCCGCCATGATCCCCTGGAGTGAGTGCGGCGCGGAGTACATCATCGAGTCCACCGGCGCCAACAACACCACGGAGAAGGCCTCCCGCCACTTCAAGGGCGGCGCCAAGAAGGTTCTGCTGACCGCTCCCGCCAAGGACGAGGTCACTCCCACCTTTGTATACGGCGTCAACAGCGAGCTGTATCAGCCGGACATGATGGTCGTCTCCAACGCCAGCTGCACCACCAACTGCCTGGCCCCTCTGGCCAAGGTCATCCACCAGGAGTTCGGCATCGAGCAGAGCCTGATGTCCACCATCCACGCCTCCACTGCCAAGCAGAAGGCCGTGGACTCCCGGGGCGGCAGCGACTGGCGCACCGGCCGCTCCATCCTCAACAACATCATCCCCACCTCCACCGGCGCGGCCAAGGCCGTGGGCCGGGTGATCCCCAGCCTGAAGGGCAAGATGACCGGCATGGCCTTCCGTGTCCCCACCGCCGACGTGTCCGTGGTGGACCTGACCGCCCGCCTGTCCCGGACCACCACCTATGCCGAGATCTGCTACGCCGTCCGCCATGCCTCCGAGACGTATATGAAGGACATCATCGGCTATACCACCGACCAGGTGGTGTCCACGGACCTGATCGCCGATCCCTGCCCCTGCGTCTTCGACGAAAAGGCCGGCATCATGCTGGACCACGACTTTGTGAAGCTCATCGCCTGGTACGACAACGAGTTCGGCTACAGCAACATGGTGGTGCGTATGCTGCAGCATATGTACGACGTGGATCAGGCCGCCCTGAATCAGTAAAGCGTTTTTCCGGAAGCAGCAGAGCGAAGGCTCTGCTGCTTTTTGGATAGTCTGAAAAAATATTCCGGAACCTGACCGGTTCCGGAATATTTTTTCAGAAGTCCATGGCCAGGCGCTGGGCCCGGTCATTGTCCAGCAGCTCCATTCGGCCGCCGGACACCTGATACACCCGGCGGCACAGGGAAATCACCGTGGGCCGGTGGGTGGTGACGATGCAGGTCTTGTGGGGGTAGCGGGCGGCCAGGTTCCGCAGGATGGTCCGCTCGGTGGTCACGTCCAGGGCGCTGGTGGCCTCGTCCAGCAGCAGCACCGGGGCGTCCCGCAGCAGAGCCCGGGCAATGGCAATGCGCTGGGCCTGCCCCTCGGACAGGCCGTGGCCGTGCTCCCCCACGGAGGCGTTCAGCCCCCCGTCCATGGCGGAGACGAAATCCCAGGCGCAGGCGGCCTCCAGGGCCTCCTGCAGCTGCCGGTCGTCGGCGTCGGGCTTCACCATCCGCAGATTGTCGGCAATGGTGCCGGAGAGCAGGGTGTTCCCCTGGGGCACATAGGAGAAATACCGCCGCAGACCGGCGTTCATCTCCACCTGCCGCCCGTCGGCGGCCTGCAGATATGCCCGGCCCTCCTGGGGCCGGACCAGGCCCAGCAGCAGGCGGATCGTGGTGGTTTTGCCGCCGCCGGAGGGACCCACCAGGGCCACGATCTCGCCGGGCGCGGCCCGGAAGTCCGCCCGGGTCAGCACCGGCTGCCGGGGCACATAGCCATAGCTGACGCCCTCCGCCGCCACGGTGAAGCCCCGGGAAGCCTGCCGGTCCAGGCCGTCGTCCGGCAGCACCGGCTCCGGCTCCAGGGCGAACAGGTCCCGGATGCGCCGGGCGGACACCGACGCGCTGAGGAAGGACGGCACCGTCCGCACCAGGGCGTTGAAGGCGGAGCTGAGTTTTGTACCCTGGGACAGGAACAGGGTCATGGTGCCGTACAGGATCTTCCCCGACCACAGCAGATACAGGCAGTAGCCGAAGGCCGCCATCTGCACAGCGGAGCCCAGCACGGACATGAGAATTTCCGTGCGGATGCTGAACAGGTTGTAATCCAGGCTGGCCCGGCGGAACTCCTCCTGCCGCTGCCGCAGCCCGGCGCCGTAGCGGCCGGTGATGCCGAAGCCCTTGATAGCGTCCAGGTTGTGCAGCGTCTCCGTCTCATAGGACATCAGGCGGCTGCCCACCTGGCGCACCTCCTGCTGATGGGTGCGCATGCCCCGGATCAGGCGGCGGGAGGTCAGCAGCAGGAAGGGAGCGCTGGCCAGGGCCAGCAGGGCCATGATCCAGTCATAGTGCAGGATCACCGCCAGGGTGGCGATGAAGGTATAAACGCTTACCACCAGGTCCGGCAGCCACCGGATGGCGCTGGAGGACACGGCTCCGGCGTCGGTGGACAGGCGGCTGAGCAGGTCGCCGCTGGCGAAATCGTTCAGGGACTTCCAGTCGGCTCCCAGCAGCCGGTCGAACACCTCCGCCTGGATGTCGTTGTTCACCCGCAGGGAGATTTTCGTGGAAATGCGGGAGGTGACGCTGCTGAGCAGCAGCCCCACCAGGGCCGAGGCCACCATCACCGTGATGACGAACCACAGCCGGTCGCTGTCATAGCCGGTGATGATGTCAATGGAGTATTTGCTGGCCACGGCGGACACCAGGCCCAGCGTGGAGCTGGCTACCCCCAGGATGGTGTAAAACCACACCGCCCGGCGGTAGCGCTTGGTGTAGCCCCAGATCCACTTCCAGTCGTCCCATATTTCGGAAAACGTACCGTCCCGCCAGCTGCGCAGCAGCGTCCCCAGGGACTCCGAACCCATGGGCTGCCGTTCCTCCTGCATATGTCCACCCCCCGCCAAAGAACTTAATACTTCATTATATCATCGTCCGCGGGGGAAGTCAAACCAAGCGTCAGATTGGGCAAATCTGACAGGACTTAAACGGCAGAATGGCCGGATAACCGACACAGTGTCGGCGAATTGCGAATACTACTTGCAATATAAGCGGGGATGTGTTAGAATATCGAGAAGGAGGTACTGCCATGAAACAGAAAACCGGAAAGAAGATCGGAAAAATCCTCCTGCTGGTGGCGCTGTTGGCTATTGTGGGCGGAATTGTGTACGCCGTGCTGACCTGGCCGATGTACCCCGACCGTCAGAAACCGGCGGAGAGTTATCAGCAGATGAAGCAGACGGCGGAGGACCTGGGCGTGCTGGCGCCGCCGGAGGATGTGCTTCCCTGGACCCAGCCAGAGTATGATTTCTGGCTGGATAACACCTGGCGCTTTGCCAGGCCCTGCGGCTATACCATGGCCGGGGACATCTCCTATGAGGGCACCGTATACTCGGCGTATATCGTTGCCTTCCGGGAAACCGGCGCATCGGACGACTATCCGACGCTGCGGGAGAATTACAAAACCGTCCCCATTTATGTCCAGTCAGGCGATGGGGGCGTGAAGATGCAGTTTGTGGTGGAGGGGCACCTCTATCAGGTGGGCATGATGGCCCCGCCGGAAAGCGCCCTGACCCAGGATGTCACCGACTATTTTGACGGCCTGCTGCTGGCCGCCTGTCGCGAAATCATCGACCTGTATTCCTGACGGGAAAGGAGTCCTGCCATGAAAAAAGCTGCAAAAATCGTCCTGCTGGTGGTGCTGCTGGCCATTGTGGGCTGGGCGGCATCGTGTATACTGTGCTGACCTGGCCGATATATCCCCAGCCCCGGAAAAGCGTGGACAGCTATCAGCAGTTGCGGCAGGATATGGAAAAGACGGGTGTGCTGGTCCCTCCGGAGAACGTCCTGCCATGGGTGGAAACATTCTACAGTCAAGAGCTGGATGGCCGGGACCGGCTGAGTAAGCCTATGGCTTTTCTGATGTCGGGGACCGTGGAATACGGCGGTGCGTCATACTGGACGGAGCTCTACGGGTCTCGGGAATGGAACTACGACCGGAGCATGGAGGTCCCGCTGCGGGAGAATTATCGGATGACGCCCATTTACCGGGACGCATCGGACAATTCGATGCTGTATTTCTTGTGCATTGACGGCCATATATACACCGTCCAGGTGTACGCCGACGGGAAGATGCCCCAGGATGCCGTGGACTATTTCGACGGTCTCCTGCTGGAGGCGTGCCACACGGTGGTGGATCTGTATCAGTGATGGGGGATTGCTGTATTGAAACGTAAAAACGGGAAAAAGGTCCGGAAAATCGTCCTGTTGGTGATCCTGGCCATTGTGGCGGGAGTCGTCCTATACGACCTGGTGTTTTGCTGGCCGGTGCACCCGTCCTTGCAGAAGCCGGCGGAGAGCTATGAGCAGCTGAGCCAGACGGCGAAAAAGCTGGGGGTCCTGGCTCCGCCGGAGGATATCCTGCCCTGGAAGCAGGAGGAGTACAGCATCTATCTGTCCAGCATCAGGCGCTTCGCCCGGCCCACCGGCTGGGATATGGCCGGGAAAGTTATCTATGACGGGACCACATACCCGGTGTATATCCTGGCGCTGCGAAATACGGAGAAGCGCCAGGAATATCCGCCGCTGAGAGAGAATTACAAGCATGTGCCCATTTACCGGGAATGCAGTGAGGATGGACTGCGGCTGTTTTTTGTGATCGACGGCCACAGCTATACCTACAGCATGGGGATGATGGCCCCGCCGGAGGAGACGATCCCCCAGAATGCCATGGACTATTTCGACGGTCTCATGCTGGCCGCCTGCCGCGAAATCATCGACCTGTATTCCTGACGGGAAAGGAGTCCTGCCATGAAAAAAGCTGCAAAAATCGTCCTGCTGGTGGTGCTGCTGGCCATTGTGGGCGGCGGGATCGTGTACGCCGTTATGGTCTGGCCGGTGAATCCCACCCGGATGAAACCGGCGGAGAGCTATGAGCAGCTGCGGGACGCGGTGGAAAAGAAAACGGACATCCGGGTCCCCGGAGAGGACCTGCTGCCGTGGACGGTGACGGAGCGTCAGCTCCGGATGGACGGCCCCTCCCGGCTGGCCAAGGTCAGCGGCTTTGCCCTGTCCGGCACCATGGAGCGCGGCGGCGTTGCCTTCAGCGCAGAGGTCTCCGTGGGAGTCACCGGCGTTGTGGGGGATCTGCCGTCCCCGTGGGACGTGTACCGCTATGTGCCGGTGTATCTGTTCCGGAACCAGGGGTTCTATATGGCGCAGCTGTATATCGACGGCAGCGAGTACATCATCCAACTGTACTATCCGGAGAATGTGACCCTGCCGGAGGAGGACGCGGCGTATGTGGAGGATGCGCTGCGGACGGCGTGTCACGTTATCATCGACCTGAACGAAGCCTGAAAAATGCGCCCCGGCGGGGCGCATTTTTCAGGCTGTCCCAAAAGGGCAAAGCCCTTTTGGGACAAAAGGCTTGCAGCCTGCCGCGCGCATAATTTGTTCGCTGAAAGCGAACAAATTCCACACTTGCAGACTGAGAAGTATTTTCGCCCAGGTACACGCCCCGGGCGAAAATGGATTGCATTTCATTTGCCGCCTGCGGGCGGCAAACTCTGCGAGGCTATTTTGACAGAGCAACGTGTCCCACCGGGGCGCATTTTTTACGAAAGTGTTGCATATAACACAGAATTTTTGCTGGAAAGAGGCTATAATAGAATGGATAAAATAGGGAAAGAGGGGTTTTCTGATGTTCTGCACAAGAAAGGTCAATGACGATTACACCTGGGTGGGGGCCGACGGCCGCCGCCTGGCTATGTTCGAGGGCGTCTATGACGTGCCCCGGGGCATCTCCTTCAACAGCTATCTGCTGATGGACGGGAAAACGGTGCTGTTCGACACCGCCGACGCCTCCGTGTGCCGCAGCTTTCTGGAAAATGTGGCCCACGGGCTGGGAGGCCGGGCTTTGGACTATCTGGTGGTGCAGCATATGGAGCCGGACCACGCCGCCGACATCCGGGACCTGCTGGCCCGGCACCCGGAGACCACCGTGGTGTGCTCCGCCGCCGCCAGGAATATGCTGGCCCAGTTCTTCGGCCCCGGGTACGAGGGCCGCGTCAGCGTGGTGAAGGAGGGGGACACCCTCTGCACCGGGCGGCACACCCTGCACTTTGTGGCCGCGCCTATGGTCCACTGGCCGGAGGTGCTGATGACCTATGACGAGACGGACAAGCTCCTGCTGACGGCGGACGCCTTCGGCACCTTCGGGGCCCTGAACGGCGCGCTGTTCGCCGACGAGGTGAACTTCGACCGGGACTATCTGGACGAGGCCCGGCGATATTACACCAACATCGTGGGCAAATACGGGACCCAGGTCCAGGCGGTGCTGAAAAAGGCCGCCGGGCTGGACATTCAGATGCTGCTGCCCCTCCACGGCTTCGTGTGGCGGCAGGATCTGGGGTATATCCTGGGCAAATACGACCTGTGGAGCCGGTATGAGCCGGAGCAGCGGGGCGTGGTCATCGCCTATGCCTCCGTCTACGGCGGCACGGAGAATGCCGCCAACATCCTGGCCTGCCGCCTGCGGGAGCAGGGGGTGCAGGTGGATATGTTCGACACCTCCGTCACCCCGGCGTCCTATATCCTGGCGGCGGCCTTCCGGTTCAGCCATATGGTGCTGGCGGCTCCCACCTATAACGGCGGCGTGTTCGTCACCATGGAGAACCTGCTGCACGACCTGACGGCCCACGGTCTCAAGGGCCGCCGGGCGGCGTATATCGAAAACGGCTCCTGGGCCCCCACCAGCGCCCGGGGGATGCAGAAGCTGCTGGAGCCCCTGAACTGGGAGACGGCAGCGGACACCGTGACCCTCCGCTCCGCCCTGCGCCAGGGGCAGCAGGAGGACCTGGAGCGCATGGCCGCGCAGCTGGCCGAAAGCGTGAAGGCGTAATATATTGTCGAAAATCAGCAACATATGATGTAAAAACGGTCACACCGCCTCACGGAGACGGTGTGACCGCTTGATTTATGCGTTGTGCTCTATGCCCTCAGGCGCAGCTCAGTTCTGCTGCTCCTTGATAGCAGCCTGTGCGGCGGCCAGACGGGCGATGGGCACGCGGAAGGGGGAGCAGGACACATAGTCCAGGCCCACCTTGTGGCAGAACTCCACGCTGCTGGGATCGCCGCCATGCTCGCCGCAGATGCCCAGGTGCAGGTCGGGACGGGTCTCACGGCCCATCTTGGCAGCCATCTTCACCAGCTTGCCAACGCCCACCTGGTCCAGCTTGGCAAAGGGATCGTTCTCATAGATCTTCTTGTCATAGTAAGCGCCCAGGAACTTACCGGCGTCGTCGCGGCTGAAGCCGAAGGTCATCTGGGTCAGGTCGTTGGTACCGAAGGAGAAGAACTCGGCCTCGGTGGCGATCTCGTCGGCGGTCAGGGCCGCGCGGGGGATCTCGATCATGGTGCCCACCAGGTACTTCATCTCCACACCGGCGGCGGCCAGCTCCTCGTCAGCGGTCTTGACCACGACGTTCTTGACATACTTCAGCTCCTTCACCTCGCCCACCAGGGGGATCATGATCTCGGGAACCATGTTCCACTCGGGGTGACGCTTCTGCACGTTGATGGCGGCCCGGATCACGGCACGGGTCTGCATCACGGCGATCTCGGGGAAGGTCACGGCCAGACGGCAGCCGCGGTGGCCCATCATGGGGTTGAACTCATGCAGGGAGGCGATGATGGCCTTGATCTCGGCCACGGTCTTGCCCATATCCTTGGCCAGCAGCTCGATGTCGGCCTCCTCGGTGGGAACGAACTCGTGCAGAGGGGGATCCAGGAAGCGGATGGTCACGGGGCAGCCCTCCATGGCCTCATAGATGCCCTCGAAGTCGCCCTGCTGCATAGGCAGGAGCTTGGCCAGGGCCTTCTCGCGCTGCTCCACGGTGTCGGAGCAGATCATCTCGCGGATGGCGGCGATGCGGTCGCTCTCGAAGAACATGTGCTCGGTGCGGCACAGGCCGATGCCCTGAGCGCCCAGCTCACGGGCCTTGGCGGCGTCGTGGGGGGTGTCGGCATTGGTGCGGACCTGCAGCCGGCGATACTTATCGGCCCAGGCCATGATGCGGCCGAAGTCGCCGCCCACGCTGGCGTCCACGGTGGGCATAGCGCCGTCGTAGATGTTGCCGGTGGAGCCGTCCAGGCTCAGCCAGTCGCCCTCGTGATAGGTCTTACCGGCCAGGGTGAACTGCTTGTTCTCCTCGTCCATGACGATGGCGCCGCAGCCGGAGACGCAGCACTTGCCCATGCCGCGGGCCACAACGGCGGCGTGAGAGGTCATGCCGCCGCGAACGGTCAGGATGCCCTGAGCGGCCTTCATGCCCTCGATATCCTCGGGAGAGGTTTCCAGACGGACCAGGACCACCTTCTCGCCCCGGGCAGCCCATTCCTTGGCGTCCTCAGCGGAGTAGACGATCTTGCCGCAGGCGGCGCCGGGAGAGGCGGGCAGAGCCTTGCCCACAGGGGCGGCGGCCTTCAGAGCGGCGGGGTCAAACTGGGGATGCAGCAGCGTATCCAGGTTCCGGGGGTCGATCATGGCCACGGCCTGCTGCTCGGAGATCATGCCCTCGTCCACCAGGTCGCAGGCGATCTTCAGGGCGGCGGGAGCGGTGCGCTTGCCGTTGCGGGTCTGCAGCATATACAGCTGGCCGTGCTCCACGGTGAACTCCATATCCTGCATATCGCGATAGTGATCCTCCAGGGTCTTGCACACGTCCACGAACTGGGCATAGGCCTCGGGGAACTTCTCGGCCATCTGGTCAATGGGCATGGGGGTGCGCACGCCGGCCACCACGTCCTCGCCCTGGGCGTTGGTCAGGAACTCGCCCATGAGCTTCTTCTCGCCGGTGGCGGGGTTGCGGGTAAAGGCCACGCCGGTGCCGCAGTCGTCGCCCATGTTGCCGAAGGCCATGGACTGCACGTTGACGGCGGTGCCCCAGGAATAGGGGATGTCGTTGTCCCGGCGATACACGTTGGCGCGGGGGTTGTCCCAGCTGCGGAACACGGCCTTGATGGCGCCCAGCAGCTGCTCCTTGGGGTCAGAGGGGAAGTCCTGGCCGATCTTGGACTTGTACTCGGCCTTGAACTGACCGGCCAACTCCTTCAGATCCTCGGCGGTGAGCTCCACGTCCTGGGTGACGCCCTTCTTCTCCTTCATCTCGTCGATGAGCTGCTCGAAATACTTCTTGCCCACCTCCATGACCACGTCGGAGTACATCTGGATAAAGCGGCGGTAGCAGTCCCAGGCCCAGCGGGGGTTGTTGGACTTCTTGGCAATAACGTCCACCACGTCCTCATTCAGGCCCAGGTTCAGGATGGTGTCCATCATGCCGGGCATGGAGGCCCGGGCGCCGGAGCGGACGGAGACCAGCAGGGGATTCTCGTGATCGCCGAACTTCTTACCGGTGATCTTCTCCATCTTCTCGATGTATTCCATGATCTCGGCCATGATGGCGTCGTTGATCTGGCGGCCATCCTCATAATACTGGGTGCAGGCCTCGGTGGTGATGGTGAAGCCCTGGGGCACGGGCAGGCCAATGTTGGTCATCTCGGCCAGATTGGCGCCCTTACCGCCCAGCAGCTCGCGCATTTTGGCGTTGCCCTCGGTAAAGAGATAGCAATACTTCTTACTCATTTAGTTCCCTCCGTATATCAATAAAATTACGAACACCTCATTATAGGCATATCTCCCGCCAAAAGCAAGAACATTTTCGCAAAAAGGAATCTTTTTGCCATTATGGCCGAAAATTACCGGGAATATTCTCCCGACAGGAAACTATTTTTTGCGGAAAAGCCGCGCCTGCGCCTTGCGGAGGAACCTGGGGGTGTGTTATACTTATAGAATCGGTTCGTATGACCATCACAGCGGCCATGGAAGGGAGGGTGGACCATGGGGCAGCTTCTGCCGGAAAACAGCACATTGGCCCGCCGCCTGCGCCGGGCCGCCCAGGGCGGCGCATTGCCCCATGCCATCATTTTCTCCGGCAGCGGGGACCGCATGGCCGCCGCCCGCTTCGCCGCCGCCGCCATGGAGTGCCAGGCGGAGGGGGGGCGGCCCTGCCTGCAATGCCGCCAGTGCCGCAAGGTGATGGAAGACATCCACCCGGACGTGCAGACGGTGCAGGACCCCGACCACCGGGAGCTGCCGGTGGACCTGCTGCGCAGGCTGCGGCAGGACGCCTATATCCGGCCCAACGACGGGGCCGCCAAGGTGTATATCTTCCCGGACTGCGACGCCCTGAACCAGCGGGACCAGAACGTGCTGCTGAAGCTGGTGGAGGAGGGCCCGCCCTATGCGGCCTTCCTGTTCTGCGCGGAAACGGCGGCGACCCTGCTGCCCACCATCCGCTCCCGCTGCGTGGAGTGGAAGCTCCGGGGCGGGGACGAGGACGCCCGGGACGACACCGCCCGGGACCTGTGCCGGGCCTTTGCCAGCGGACAGCTGCTGCCGGTGAGCCAATACCTGGTGGGGCTGGAGAACAAGCGCCTGAAGCGGGAGCAGCTGCAGCAGCTGCTGGAGGCCGGATGGCGCGCCGCCGCCGAGGCCCTGCTGGCCGCCTATGGAAAGCCGGACCCGGCGGATATCCCCGGGACGGAGGAGCTGCGCCGGGGCCTTACCGTCCGGCAGCTCCGGGGCCTGACGGAGCTGATGAAGCGCTATTGCCTGGAGTGCCGCTATAACGTGGGCGTGGGCCATGTGCTGGGGGCCCTGTGCGCCGGGTGGCAGGAGCTGCTATGAGAGACATGAGCTATACGGATATACGAAAGGACTTAACTATATGACAACTGTGATCAGCGTCCGCTTCCGCAGCGGATGCAAAACCTACTTCTTTGACCCCGGCGACGTGCAGGTGCAGACCGGGGACCACGTCATCGTGGAGACGGCCCAGGGCCTGGAATACGCCCAGTGTACCATGGGCAACCACCCGGTGGACGACTGCTGCGTCATCCAGCCCCTGCGGCCCATGATCCGGGTGGCCACGGAAAACGACCGCCGGACGGCGGCCCACAACCGCGCCCGGGAAAAGGAAGCCTTCGACATCTGCCAGCGGAAGATCCTCCAGCACAAGCTGGAGATGAAGCTGGTGCGGGTGGAGTGCAGCTTCGAGGGGAACAAAATTCTGTTCTTCTTCACCGCCGACGGGCGGGTGGACTTCCGGGAGCTGGTGAAGGACCTGGCCTCCGTGTTCCGGGCCCGCATCGAGCTGCGGCAGATTGGCGTCCGGGACGAGGCCAAGATGCTGGGGGGACTGGGCATCTGCGGCCGGCCCTTCTGCTGCGCCCAGTTTCTGGATGACTTTGTGCCGGTGTCCATCAAAATGGCCAAGACCCAGAGCCTGTCCCTGAACCCCACCAAAATCTCCGGCACCTGCGGGCGGCTGATGTGCTGCCTGAAATACGAGCAGGACGCCTATGAGGACGCCCTGAAGCGCATGCCCAAAAACGACTCCTTTGTCCAGACGCCCGACGGCCCCGGCAACGTGTGCGAGATAAACGTGCTCCGGGAGACCATGAAGGTCCGGCTGGACGAAAAGCCGGATTCCCCCCGGTGCTATCACAACTGTGAGGTGTGCGTCCTGCGCAACGGCAAAGGAAGCCGCGACGGCATCCAGGTGCCCCAGGAGCGGCCCGAGCGGTATGTGGAGGAGCGGCCCGAGGAGGAGGTCCCCATGCCTTTGGTCATCGCGGATTTTGACCCCGACGCCCCCGCCCGGGAGGAGCGGCCTCCCCGCCGCCGGAACGACCGCCGCAGAAAGGGCGGCAGCCGTCCCCAGCAGGCCGGGGAAAAGGCCCCGGAAAAGGCCGAAAAGCCCCGCCAGACGGAGAAAAAGCGTCCGGAGGCCACCAAGACTGACGAAAAGCCCCGCAGCCGCCGCCGCAAGTCCGGCGACCGGCCCCAGGAGGGCGGCAGCCGTCCCCAGGCGGCCAAGAATCCCCCCAAGCCCGCCGCCCCCAAGCCGCCCCAGAAGCCCGCAGGCGAGGCCCAGGAGGGAGCCCAGTCCCGCCGCCGTCCCCGGCACCGGGGCGGACGCCGCAGAAGCGGCGGCAACTCCCCGGCATCGGAGGGCTGAGCCGTGGGAAAGTTTGACGGCGTGCTCATCGCCAGCGATTTTGACAACACCATGGTGTATACCGAGGGGGCCCTGCGCAGCGGCGGGCCCGTCCCGGCCATATCCCGGGAAAACCGGGACGCCATCGAGTATTTTATGGCCCAGGGCGGGACATTTTCCGTGGCCACCGGCCGGGCCCTGCCCTCCTTCGCCAGCGTTATGGACGGCGTGCCCATGAACGGCCCCACGGTGCTGTTCAACGGCGCGGCCATCTACGACTTCCCGGCGGGGCGGTATCTGCGCACCGCCTTTCTGCCGGAGTGCATCCGGGATCATGTGCGGCAGCTGTCCCAGCTGATGCCGGGCCTGACCTTCGAGATTTATCACGACGACAACTCCATCCATGTGGTGAATCCCAACGAGATCACCGCCCGCCATCTGCACCTGACCCACACCCCCTCCCAGCAGATCGCCAGCCTGGACCAGGCCCCGTCGCCTATCTCCAAGCTGCTGTTCGAGGAGGAGCCCCAGCGGCTGCGGCAGCTGGAGGAGGCCATCCGGGCCCAGGACTGGAGCCGGGAATACGAGGTGGTGGCCTCCGCCGTGAACCTGCTGGAGATTACCGCCCGGGGAGCCAACAAGGGCGGCATGGTCCGCCGCCTGGCGGAGCTGCTGGGCGTGCGGCAGGAGAACGTCTGCTGCGTGGGGGACCACGCCAACGACATCCCCATGCTGGAATACGCCGGCATGGCTTTCGCCCCGGAAAACGCCATTCCGGCGGTGCACCGGGTGCCGGGGATCCACATCCTGCCGGACTGCCGGGAAAACGCCATGGCCGCCATGATCGAAATTCTGGACCGGTGCTATTCGTAAAGGAGAAATCACCATGGAAAACACCCTGACTCTGTATGTGCGCTATCTGGCCAAGCCCGGCTGCCGGGAGACCTTCCTGCGCCAGCTGACCACCCATGGCATCATCGACGCCATCCGCCGGGAGGACGGCTGCCTGCGGTATGACTATTTCCTGTCTGTCCAGAATGCCGACGAGATTCTGCTGGTGGAGCAGTGGCAGACGGAGCAGCAGCAGCAGGCCCACCTGCGGGCCCCCCACATGGACCAGCTGCGCCGGCTGAAAAGCGAGTATGTGGCCGACGCCCGACTGGGCCGGGTCCGCCTGGATTGAGAGGCCCCCTATGCTGTTTGACACCCACGCCCACTATGACGACGACCAGTTCGACGGCGACCGGGAGACCCTGCTGGCCTCCCTGCCGGAGCAGGGCGTCGGCCTGGTGGTGAACCCAGGCTGCACCGTGGCGTCCTCCCGGACGGCGGTGGAGCTGGCCCGCCGCTTCCCCCATGTCTACGCCGCCGTGGGCATCCATCCGGAAAACTGCGGCGATTTTCGCCCGGAGGACCTGGACGCCATCCGCGCTCTGGCCCGGGAGGACAAGGTGGTGGCCATCGGCGAGATCGGCCTGGACTACTACTGGCCGGAAAATCCCCCCCGCCCCCTGCAGCAGCAGGTGCTGCGCAGCCAGCTGGCCCTGGCCCGGGAGCTGTCGCTGCCGGTGATCATCCACGACCGGGACGCCCACGCCGACACCATGGCCATCGTCCGGGAATTTCCCGGCCTGCGGGGGGTGTTCCACTGCTTCGCCGGGTCCGTGGAAATGGCCCGGGATCTGGTGGATATGGGGTGGTACCTGTCCTTCAACGGGGCGGCCACCTTCAAAAACGCCCGGAAGGCCCCGGAGGTCATCCAGGCCGTACCCATGGACCGGCTGATGATCGAAACGGACGCCCCCTACCTGACCCCGGTGCCCTACCGGGGCCGCCGCAACGACTCCACCTACGTTCACCTGGTGGCGGAGAAGATTGCCCAGCTGCGGGACATGACCCCTCAGGAGGTGGAGCAGGCCACCTGGGAAAACGGAAAGCGCTTCTTCGGAATCTGATATTGAGACTGCCCAAAAAGGGCAAAGCCCTTTTTGGGTAAAAGGCTCGCACTTGATTTGCCGCCTGCAGGCGGCAAACTCTGCGAGGCTTTTCTTGAAAAACGGAAAGCCCGGTATAGACGGGTGTCCGTAAAACAGTTAATCCTCCGTATGGCTTAGACCATGCGGAGAATTTGTTTATGTCTAATCTTCAAACTTGCTGGCGGCAAACGGTTTGTCAAAACCGTTTGCGGACGGCAAGTCCACAGGGGATAGCCGCTTTAGCAGCGCAAGGGGGTGTAGCCACCTTGACGGAACGAAGTGACGCGACATTCTCGGTCATGCAGTATCCTCCTGCTGACGGAGAATGAAGCTCCGCAGGACGCACGATGCTCCCGTTAGGAGAGTATAGAAGTGCGCCCTTTAGTTCCTAAAGGGTTTTTATCAGTTCGACAAACTGGAATTTGAATTTCTATAAATTATGACCTCTTAACAGCGGTTACAGGTTATCATTAAAATCCTCCAAAAGCCTTGAAAATAAAGGATTTTTCGCAGTGTG